>Ga0209536_100010160_pt1 | contig 13915 bp, 17 predicted proteins | sample DeeMarSeWOR28_12_FD_187461 | JGI IMG/M metagenome (GOLD analysis project Ga0209536, IMG submission 187461) | Marine sediment microbial communities from White Oak River estuary, North Carolina - WOR-2-8_12 (SPAdes) (version 2) | ecosystem: Environmental > Aquatic > Marine > Intertidal zone >...
AACGCTGTGCTTGCGGCATATGCGGCAGATTCCTTCCAGTCCCTCGAGGCTGGCACAAACCGGAAAAAGAAATATCTTCGTGGGCCGGTGTTGCTGCAAAGCCTCCTCAACGAAATAGGTTAAGGTCTGGCCGGAAGCGATGCATTCTTCCATGATGATCCAGGTATCGTCCGGCCACCATTCGCCCACAAAGGAGCTCTCCACGATATTCCAGCCGCGAAAACCCATTTTGTCTTCAATGCGGGTAAGCTTTATATAGGTGGTGTCAAGAAGTCCGGACCGCTGCAAAGGGGGATTGGCGTCCAACAGGTCAAGGGGGCGCCCACCCCAGAGGATCACAAACTGCGCCACTTTGCCGTCGAACATTCTTTCAAACAGGCGCATCATTTCATGGCCAACCTCTTTGATCATTAAAAATTTTTCAGGACCGCAGGCCTGGCGACTGAGCAAAAATTCTTCGCCGGGGCCTCTGCCGGGAAAATCAACCACGTAAATCCTGTCCGGCAAACATCTGTCCCGGAAGGCTTCGTGCCGGGTAATGCCTTTGACAAGCCAGATGTCCCTGCCGCCACGCGACATCACGATCTCGCCGATATCTTCGAGGAACATACGGTTTTCATCCGTATCCATCTTCATCGGATTTCTCCTTTTGCGGTTATTGCGGCCTTATTGCAGAGAATGCACAACTCCTCGGGGCAATATAGGATATGGGCCATGAAGTGTCAAATTCATAAAAAAAGGGCAACCCTTCAATGAATGAAGGATTGCCCCTTTTTGGGTTTAAGTTGAGTCGTTAAACGACTTTTACATTGACCGCATGCGCACCTTTTGGTCCCTCTTCGATGTCAAAAGTAACATGGTCGCCTTCGTTAAGAGACCTGAATCCGCTTGCTTCGATGCCGGAATGGTGGACGAATACATCCGGACCATCTTCTTGCTCGATAAAACCATAACCTTTACGATCATTAAACCACTTCACAACACCATTTGCCACAGTGACACCCCCTTTGTTTCTGTAATTGCCATAGTCCCATACTGCAGGATGCCACCCAGACGAATGGATCTTTCCTTCAGAATGAAACCAGTCTTCAATTAAGACAGACCCCTACCTATAAATTAGATTATAATTTTTTTTTTTAGACAAAATCAAGCAATTTATTTAGGTAAAAGCCTTTGCGCTGAATTTTTGCTTTTCATCAGCCATCGAACCAAAATAAGATACCCCCTCGCGACCTTCATCGCCGTGAGCTGGGTAAGCCATTTCCTATTGAAGAGTGATTTTTTTCACAACAATTCCAACAAGTTTTTAAAAAACTAGAATAAGAGGATGTAATTATTGAATTTTTTAAATTTCTTTTTAGCGCTCAATTTTTGCATGGATTTTGCAGTCATTTTATAGCATTGGATGATCAATGATGGGCAAACTCCAAAAAGAAAAAAATAGTTCCGCTAAAAACCGGCACCGCAAACTTTCACCAGAGCCTCCAGCTGAAAGAAGAAAAGGCCGGGATCGCAGAAAAGGAGATGATCGGCGCAGCGGATTCGATCGCAGACGCGACCTCAATCAGCGTGCAACTGAAATCAAAAATATAGCTCCTGAATGAATTTAATATCCGGCCAAACTCAATTCGACGTGAAAAATGCCGGTCTAAATGGTTTACCGGCTCAGGTCACCGTTTTTCAGGCTTAGCGGAGGGAGGGATTTATTATTATTAAACTACTACTCATCGTTGTGGCAGTTGCCACTGCATTTTGCCTATTAAGCGCCATCGCCAGCCTGATCGCTGCGTCCAGAGAAATGGAATTGCCTGATATAGAAGACATCGAGATCGTGGAATAAATAATCCAGCAAACCGAAACAAGCGAAACATGTCAGCATGCCATGCGGATTTGCTTTTTGCATTGACACGCGCTTTTAATTCGACCTATTCTGCTTTTCAAAGTTAGCCGGTTTCGTCTATTCTCCCTGCAGAAATTTCTAAAATATGAGCCTTTCATGTCGTTTCATGAACCTTGTCGCCATTGATCCCGTTAGCGAAAAAAGCGCAACCCGGGCAAACGGGGTTTCCGGCACGCTTAACGGGTCAACGGGCCTTGAGGTAAGACTGCATTTTTGAAACAGCTTCTGGAAAGGAGTCGTTTGGCACTATGGTGGGCATCGTAAACGTCATGTCAGGAATTTGCGGCATGATCACGGAAATCAGAGCCTCGTCGGGTGAAAAGCTGGGCAAAGTGCGATTGGATATTAACTCCCGCTGTGAGGGTATCCAAAAATTAGCCCAAGCATTAAAAACTGTAAACCCGATGGAAGAAATCACCTTCAAAGGCAAAGGCCCCAAAACGTTGCGCATGGCTGCGAAACACTGTAAACACGCTTCCTGTCCTGTGCCTTCAGGCATTATTAAGGCAATCGAGGTTGCATCCGGGCTGGCGTTACCAAAGAATGCCAGTATCCGGGTGTCGCAAGAGCAGGATTAAAAAGATTCAATTTTTATCACGGCGAAAAGGAGCGCAGTTATGATAAAGGAAAGAGAACTCTGGGTGGCTTATCTTTTGTGGTTTTTTCTTGGATTCGTCGGGGTACATAAGTTTTATGTGAACAAAATTGGAATGGGTATTTTGTATATCTTCACCGCAGGCCTGTTTGTGATCGGCTGGCTTATCGATCTTTTTACGTTACCTTCACAGGTTAGAAAGTATAACGCCGAAGTCCGGAGAATGCAGGGTTTAGATTAGAAGTGGTTTCAAAACCCCATCTCATGCCCAATAGTCGGGCGCAGGCGGATTGCATGCCTCTTCAAAAAGATGCTCATCCCGCCTACGGCGGGGCTGAGCGCCTTAAATTAAAAAGATTAGATGCGAAGTCCCGCTAGCTAGCGGGGCTCTCGAACATGATCTGACGCTTTGAAACCACTTCTAAACATCATTTAAAAAAACATGACTTATAATTTTGATCCGGATCGATGGTACGAAGATGAGCGCGGAATAGTCGATTCCCGCCACCGGGCGGGTGAAATAAGCGAGCTGCAGTATAGGGATGCCCTCTCAGAGCTCGAGCGCCGCTATGATGAAATGCTGATGCGCCTGGACGGAACCTATCAGATCCCCAAGGAAACGCCCTAGCCCGGGGCAGAAGATTAATGAACACATTAAAAACGCCACCTCCCCCGAAAAAAGGTGGCGTTTTTTTATGCGCAATTTAATTCTTGCGATTTGAGCTTATTTTTTTGCCTTGACCGAGGTCAGTTCAGCTTCCAGGTCTTTAACCTTCGAATTGAGTCGATTGATTTGCGATTCCAGGTCGGTGATCCGTGTACCGGCGGCATCTATCTTCAGCCTGATCTGCTCGAATTGTGAATTGAAACACTCGTCAAGGCACCCGGTATAGCTGGTCAGAAAATCGATTTCATTTTTATAAGCCGGCTGTATGCAATTGCATTCAGCAAACGCAGCGCTCCGAATAATGAACGTCAGCAATAGGATTAGAAGCATATAAGAGGATTTCTGCATAAGAGGCTTTCTCCGATTGATTTGGATTTTAGCCTGGGACAGGGCGCTTCAATCGACCGGCGCTTACTCCGGTTCGCGATAAAGCGCCAGGACTCCGGATCGGGCGAGCTTTTTGACGCCCATCGGCTCCAGCAGCCGGATAAGCGCATTTATCTTTTCATGCCTGCCGGTAACTTCGATAATAAAATGAGTTGTACCCGTATCAACGACACGACCCCGGAAGGTCTCAACGATTCTTAGAATCTCGCTGCGGTCTTTGGGTCTGGCTTTCACACAAATCAAGGCCATTTCGCGTTTGACCGCTTCCTCTCCCGTCATGTTCCTGACCTTAATCACATTGACCAGTCTGCGAACCTGCTTCATGATTTGTTCGAGCATTTCGGGATTTGTTTGAGTCGATATCGTGATGCGTGACATTTTTGGATTGGCTGTCGGCGCGCCACAGATGGTTTCGATATTGTACCCGCGACTGGCAAAAAGCCCCGATACCCGCGCGGTCACCCCGGGTTCATTTTCAACCAGCATCGTAATAATGTGTTTTTCAGCTTTCATTTCAATCCCTCGTATCGACATCCGCCTGATGACTTCACCTGTATTCAATACACCAGAAGTGGTTTCAAAACCTCAAATCGCGTTCGAGAGCAAGGCGCAGGCCGATGAAAAAGTCGTTGTTCTCAGCATACATGGGAGTATGTGAGCATTTTGAAGAGGTCTGCAACGCAGCTATCGGACGCTAGATGGGGTTTTGAAACGACTCCTAATTAATATCAGATGCCTAAGCAGAGATCAAATAAACTCCAGGCCCAGGGGATGAAGATTGGAGATTCATTTACCAAACTTTACCAACCGGCCATTTCTGCCTAAAATAGGTGGGCAAGAAGAGACTTGAAAAATAATGATTCTTAATCCATAAAGAGGATTGTGCCTCAGAAATATCAGACAACCGGCTCTGCGCGAGCCATGATGCATTTTTGAGATCGATTATAGAAAATGCCCAACGTTTAGCAAACGAAAGGTTCGATCCGATGTTATCCGAATTCTACAATGAGGTTTTAGCATTTGGTCCGGTGGCGGTTCTGCCGCAGAATCTGAACAGCAAATGGATTCTGCGGTTACAGCAGATGGCCGATGACTTTTTGGACAGCAATTTTAAGCAGTATGAGTGTGCCGATATACGCGAAATCGGAGATCCGGTTCTGGCTGCCTGTGTGTATGAATTATTACGATATCAGCACAGCAATAAGTTTGATCTGACGCCAAAAGAAATGGCTGAAAAAATAGTCATCTATGCCCTCTCGATCACGATGGAATCGGTCAACCGCAAATCGAATTTTGGATTAAAACCGCCAAGTCTTGACAATATCTTTTCCGTGGAAAGGATTCTTAGCTATAAAAAAATCAGGCCGGAATTTATTGATTTGCTCAAAGAAGCCTGCATCATTCGCGAATCGGATAAGGGCTGGTTCCAAAATATTAAAGAGAAGTTCATTTCAGGGAAAAAGAGCGCCTGAACTGGACTGCTCATATCCATCAATAATGGTTTGACACCCGCCTTTCACTGAATATGTTAGCAAAAACGAAGATCGGCACGCAAGCCGTTTCGTTATTTCGATATTGCTATTCAAGGAGGAAATAATCCGACGGTCGGATAGAAGGTTAAAGGGGCAACCAATGAGACGGTCCGAAGGGAGGCATCAGCCTCCCTTTTTTTATTCTGTCATGCAACAGGGTTAAATGCGCTGCCTGCTGTCGAGGTATAGCCAATCTTTAGCTTTTAGAGGTTATTTTCGGGGCATGGCCATAGCTGATGCCAAAAAGGCCTATAAGACAGCCCACCGATGAATGCAGCAGCCCGCGCACCAGAGCTGCCGGAGAAAAATCTCGACCCGGATTCTTCCGGTAACCTCTGTGATTCAAATCGTTGCGATCGATGGCCATGAATTCGGACCTGAGCCGGGGAAACTGCAAATAAATGTGCAAACGTCGTGTAAAGTCAGCGCCCCTGTATTCATCGATAACATCTTTTTCGTTCAAGTACATTTGAGAAGTCTCCTTTTCTTTTGTTTTAAATCAATTCGTTTTTTTCTTATCGGTTTGTGTTCGCCTTTTTGATTAAAATATCTCTTGATTTATAGGCTGAAAAGTGGCATATACGACATATAATAGTTCGATTGCGTCAAAAAGGAGCTGCACAGGGCAATGAAGCAGATCACCATCTTGGCCATGTACCATACAATGGCTTCAACGGTTATCGGCCCCCTGGATGTTTTTTATCAGGCCGGCGTCATGTGGAATTACTTCAAGGGGCGAAAACTCACGCCTTACTTCAATGTCCAAATGGTTACCAGCAACGGCAAGCCCTCCAGATGTTTAAGCGGGATTTACCTCCGGCCGCAGTGCTCGATCTATGATATTCAACATACTGATTTAATTATTATTTCGTCTATTTTGGACATTGATAAAACACTGACCCATCAGGGCGAAGTGATCGGCTGGCTTAAGGATCAGTACCGCAAGGGGGTTCATCTTGCCAGCATTTGCACCGGGGCCTTTGTATTGGCCGAAACCGGCCTGCTCGACGGTAAAACCGCTACCACCCACTGGGGCTATGCTGATCAATTCCGCAACCGCTACCCCCGCATCGAGCTCAAAGCGGAACGATTGATTACCGACGAAGGGGACCTGTTTTGCTCCGGCGGATACAATGCCGGAACGGATCTCTCTCTTTATCTGGTGGAAAAATACTGCGGGCACGAAATCGCGCTGCAGTCTTCAAAGTCCATTGTTGCCGACATCGGCCGAACCACTCAGGCGCCCTATGCTATTTTTGAATTTCAGAAAGACCACCAGGACAAGCGAATTTTATCCATCCAGCAATGGATCGAGGATCATTTCGCGCAGAATTTCAACTATGGCCAATTGGCGCGCAAATGCGCCATGAGCCGGCGTACCTTTGAGCGGCGATTTAAAACCGCCACGGGTGACACACCTTTGATTTATCAACAGCGCATCCGGGTGGAAGCGGCCAAGCGAATGCTGGAGAATGGAGATCAGTCTTTCGACGAAATTACCTATGCGGTGGGCTATGAGGACAGCAGCTCGTTTCGAAAAGTTTTTCTGAAACAGACCGGTTTGCGACCAAGCGAGTACCGGAAAAAATTTAAAAGAATATAAGTATGTGGAACGATGAACAATAGAAAGGCAAATCCAAGGAAGGCGAATAATGTCTTCGAGTCTGGCAATCGCGGAGTAATGGAAAGATGGAGTATCGCAGTGTTGTAAAAAAATATCCAATCTTCAACCATTACTCCATTGCTCCAGCACTCCAACACTCCGAAATCAATTTAAAATGAAAACCACACGGAATATTTACTTTTTTCAGTTATAGATTCGTAAATTTATTGTATAATTTTCTACAACAAAGCCCCCACCCATGCAGAAATTATCACTGATCAAAACCGTCGCGCCCAACGACCCGGCGACTGCCTGTGATTTTCTGGCCGCCTGCACTTCGCTTTCGAAAAGCCGGATCAAAGATGCCATGAACAAAGGTGGCGTCTGGCTAAAAAGACAAAAAGGCAAGCAGCATCGCCTGCGCCGGGCCACCGCCAACCTGAAACCCGGTGACATCCTGTCCATTTATTATGAAGAGGCCCTGCTTTCAATTACCCCGCCCCGAGCGGAACTGATTAGCGACCAAAAGCGTTACAGCGTCTGGTTCAAGCCGGCCGGCTTAATGTCCCAGGGCACGAAATACGGTGACCATTGCTCGCTGTTAAGGCAGGTCGAGCTTTTCTATAAACCGAAAAGAAACGCATACCTCATTCAGCGCCTGGACCGTGAAGCATCCGGACTGATGTTGCTGGCCCATGACCGCATAGCAGCCGGCAGACTATCGCGGCTGTTTCAAACCCGACAGGTCATCAAAAAATATACGGCACGGGTGCTGGGAAATTTTTCCGAAACACGACTGCAGGGTAAAATTGATCGAAAACTGGAAGGCAAGACCGCTGAAACCGAATTTGCCGTTAACCGATATGATCCGCTGACCCACACCTCAGAGGTTCTGATCGTAATTCGCACGGGAAGGAAACACCAGATTCGCCGTCATTTTGAGATGATCGGGCACCCGGTAATCGGCGATCCCCGCTATGGAAAAGGCAACCAAAATAAAGAAGGAATGCAGCTGGTCGCCACCGCTCTTGAATTTGAATGCCCATTTAATAAAAAAAGGGTGGTATTTGAATATGATTGGGGATAATCGCTTGGCGGCCGGTGAAACTGCGAAATCCAGAGGCAAGTTCGTATCATGTCTTAGAAATAAGTGATAAAAGCTGGGCCGGCCATGTTATTTTCTGCCCCGCAAAGCGGGATTTCGCTTCTGATTTTATAAAATAAAATTGCTCAAAAGGTGCTAAGATTTTCAAGGTGCTAGTAGCCCGATATTTGGGGCTTCATTATTTCTAGGATGCAATACTAGAAAGTTTCTAGTCTAGCAGGCGGATGCTGAAGCGATAACCTAGGGTATGGTTAAAAATTTTCGGCCGTTAGCCGATTGCGGTCCAGAAGGGCAATCAGATCTTTTTGGTTTAAAACCGGATATCCATTTAACTGCGCCATTTTTTCATCGTCAGGGCCGATGTAACCCCAGGATGCGAACATCAGGGCAAGTGTTTTGTGATCTTTGTTAAAACACCGGTCAAGCTCTATAAGGTTTTTCACCGAATCATCGATAAATTCAAACGATGGGCTCCCAAAACGTTTCTGAATCTGCCGCATGTTTTCGACTTTGCTGACTCCCTGATCCCCGCTGTAAACGTTGTCGGTATCGATGTTCAGGCCAAAATGCCGGCAAAGCTTTAGTGTTGCATCACGGTTTTTGTTGGTCAGAATTACAAACCCGTATTTTTTGCGCTTCCGTAATTCAGCCCAAAGCGGCTGATAGGGCTGGTGAAGCGCCAGCCATTGTTGAGGATCCCTGGCGGCGAAATCCATGCGTGTTTCATAAATTCGCCGGCTTCGATCAGCTGCAGGGTCCACAGTCCCGGAAATTATGGCTTCATATTCCTGCGGATTTAAAATCCTTGCGGAATTGTTTTGATAATTGTTCAAACACCATTTCATCAACAAAACAGCATCGCCGATGGGCTGCACGTGGTATCGGTTGCGTTGAAACAGCCCGACCAGTCTCGGCGGCAAATCAGCCAGAGAAGTGACCCGCTTGCCGGTGGTCGTATGGTAAACGGTTATGGTGACTTCAGCCAGGGAATTGATCAGCACGCCGTCAAAATCAAAAATCAGCATGGCCTGTATATTAACCCTCCCCACTCGAAACGGAGGCCGAATAAATTTGTCAAAATGTTTCGGTCACCGAATAATTTTGCTAAAGTTTTTTTTAAAAAAACCGATATAGATGACAAGCGTGTTTCGGGAGACACGCTAAGTCACCTTCTTTTATTAACTTCGGAACCTGGGGCAGTCTTTATGAGACTGCCCCAGTTTTTTTAGCGCTCGAATTCATGCGGCCAAAATTTATCAACAAACCGCTGTCTTTTTAACCGACGGTGTTTAAAACAATTGCGTCCCAGCCCCCTGGCTATTGTCGATTCACAATATAAATTCCAATGCTAACAAAAATCAGGCTCAGGATTAAACGCAACGTCACGGGTTCTTTCAAGATCACAACTCCCGCAATGGTGGCAAACACCGGCGTCAGAAATGTAAAAGCGGAAAGCTGGCTGATCGGATACGTGTGAACCAGAAAAAACCACACAAGGTAGCTGACGCCTGCAACCAGTATGCCCTGGAAAGCAACCGATAACAGGATCAACCCGTTTATGGTCTGAACCGGTGTTTCCTGAAAACAAAAGCTGAGCAGAAACAAAATCGGAATGGAAAATAAGGTCTGGTAAAAAAGGGTGTGATAGGGCGAAACCACTTTTGTCAGGCGACGCTTGATATAAACGGTGGTCGATGCCCAGGCCACAGCTGCGCCTATCCCCATAAAATCACCGGTTAACTGTTCGATGGATGGCAGCCCCAGATGCTTCGAGAGCAAAATCAGAATTCCGCTAAATGACAGAATCAGTCCGAAGCATTTGTTCAGGGTCAGACGATCGCCGCTCAGGAAAAAATGGGCTCCCAGAGCATGGAAAAACGGCGTTGTGTAAAGCAGAATATAGGCTGAGGAAACGGTGGTGAATAAAATTGCCATATACAGCAGCCCGAATTCGATCCCGAACAAAAATCCAACAACCACCCCCTCTTTGAGCATGCCCGGAAACAGTTCAAGTCTCTTGAAGCCCATCCAGGTAATTAAGCAGACGGTTGCGATAACCGACCGAAGGCCGGCGCAGAAAATAGGGGCGATGCCCGCATTGCTGAATTTTATCGCAACGGCATTCAATCCCCAGATCAAACATAAAACAGTCAGCAAACAGCCCGCTTTAACGTCAAGTGTATCGCCAGCATGTGATTCAGGCATCTTATCTGTCCCAAAAAAGGTGGTATTTTAGTTAGATGATTGTCTTTCATACAATAAATATTGCTATTTGTCACCGGCTAGGAGATTATAAAGACGCTTTTGCCCGGGGCAGTCTCCGGGCCGTTTTATGTGTGGAAAAATTTCAGGATTGCAAATGTGTCTTATCGGTCAATCAAGGGAGGATTAAATGAGAACCACAGCACTATTGCTGATGATTTTGCTGCCGGTCGTTGCGTTTTCCGGGACCCTTGAAGAAACCCGCCATCTTGAATTATCAGCTAAAGACATTCAAACTCTAAAGATTTATTGCGGATCCGGTTCTCTTACCGTGATCGGAGCCAACGGAATCGACCGAATTAGCGCAACCGGGCACATCGAAGTCAGGGAAATCGCGGCAAATGAGTCTCAAGAATACCTGCAAAAACAGTTGCAGTTATCGCTGCAAAAGCTGGGAAACGATGCCGTTTTACAGGCCGAAATTAAAAAGTCATTTCAGCGGGAAATTGATGCAAAAATCAATTTAACGGTTAAAGCGCCCAAAGCGCTCAATATCACCATTAAAGACGGTTCGGGTCCGATCATTGTCACCAACCTTTCCGGCACGCTGCAAGTTGATGATGACTCAGGAAAGATAGATATTATCAATATGCAGGGCAACATAAAGGTTAAAGACGGCTCCGGCGGCATTGACATACAGGATGTTCGCGGCAACGTTGAGGTGCAGGATGGCTCAGGCGAGATTAAGATTGGCCTGATTAAAGGCAATGTGCTTATCACCGACGGCTCCGGCAGCATAACGATTCAGGACATCGACGGTAATGTCACCGTAACCGACGGCTCCGGAAGCATCGAAATTCATCAGGTGACCCAAAACGTGTTTATTCGCCAAGCCGGAAGCGGCAGCCTTGAAATTGAAGGGGTAAAGGGAAAGGTAACAACGCGGGAATAAAGAGGTGCCTAAGTTGAACTCAAATCTGAAGTGCCTGAAGCTGCTGGCTTTAGGCACTTCAGATCAATTGCGACTTCACCTCACTAGCTTTTTCGACCCCTTTTTCGATAATAAACGGCAAGCTTGAGGATTCGAACTGAGGGTTTTGAAATCAGTTCGCGGAGTTGATGTCTTCTCTGATAACATAATTCAAATAGTCCAAAAACTCCGGATCTTCACACATGCCCTTGTCTTCGGTGTCACTGAGCTTGGCAACCGGCCTGTAGTTGCACTCCACCATTTTGATTACCACCTGGGGAGCGACAAATCCGCAGTCATTGGTCAGGTTGGTTCCGATACCGAAGGAAGTTTGAATCTGATCATGGAAGCGTCTGAAAATATCCACCGCCGATTCAAGTGTCAGACCATCACTGTAAATCGCCGATTTGGTTTTGGGATCAATCCGCAATTTCTTGTAGTGCGCGATGAGTTTCTCGGTCCACCAGATGGGATCTCCCGAATCCTGACGGCAGCCGTCAAAGAGCAGAGCGAAAAACCGGTCGAAATCTTTTAGAAATTTATCAAAGCCCATGGTGTCGGAAAGCGCTATGCCCAGCTCCCCCCGATACTCATCTGCCCAGCACTGCAGGGCCACCTTCTGGCTGTCGACCAGCCGGGGCCCCAGTTGCTGATGGGCCTGAAAAAACTCGTGGGCCATGGTCCCGATCGGCCTGATCCCGAGCTTCATGGCAAAGTGGGTGTTGCTGGTTCCCACCAGGCTGCCGACACAATTCTTTTTTAGATATTTCAGAACCTCTTCCTGCCAGGCATACGAGGCCCGTCGCCGGGTTCCAAATTCCGCAAATCTGAACAACTGATCGCCCACAATGGCTTCATTCAGGAAATTGACTTTTTCGACCATGCGCTTGCGGCCCTCCCTGAGCCAGGTATCATCAGCAACACCGTGTAAACTGGAATAAAGTTCGCTGATGGTCGCCAGCACCGGTATTTCATATAGTATCGTATTTAACCAGGGCCCTTCGATATTAACTTTCAACTGGCCGTCTCCCACGTCGACATGAATGTAAGCTCGATTCAGCTGGAACAGCCTCAGATACTCAATAAAATCCGGCTTAAAAAAATAAAACGCAGCCAGATAATTCAATTCATCTTCTTTAAATCGGAGTTCACATAGCCGGTCGATCCGGGCATCGATTTTGCTTTTGAATTCAGGCAACGACGTTTTTAAATGCATTTCATCCCAGTTTCTCCACCTAAACGCATAGCGCACCCATGCACTGGCATACTGGTGGAGAACCACCTGCATCATGGTCAATTTATAAAAATCGGTGTCGAGCAAGCTGTGTACCATGCGTTTTTTGCCTTTCACGGGAGCCTGCGTTCAGTGCCTGGGAAATATAACCGCGTTTTGGATATTCTATTATACGATATAATTGATTTAATCAAATTAATAGACAATATATCGAATTATAAAAAGAAAATGCCACTGCGGGTTGAGGCCACTGTCCATTTGGCACCCCTAAAGATTTTCATGAGAATTTATTGCACTTGATTCGCGGCATTGATCTGCTCATAATAAGATAAGAATCTTTTCAGAATAATCTGCATAAGTGATCAAGGTTTTTTATTCAGGCGGAGGTGGATATGGCAGTTAAGGTATTTATCAAAAGGGTTGTCAAAAAAGGTCAAACAGAAGCGGTCGTAAAATTGCTAATGGACGTCCGCAGCCAGGCGCTCGAGCAGCAGGGCTATATATCCGGCGAAACCCTGGTGAATCACTATGATCCCTGCAATATTGCGGTAGTCTCGACCTGGCAAACAATTGATGACTGGATCCGTTGGCAGGAAAGCGATCAACGGGCCGCCATAGAAGACCAGCTGGAAAGTCTGCAGGAAATGCCCGCCAATTTCGAGATTTATGATTTAGGCCTGGTTTCCGGTAAATAATGGGCTACCTTTTATTAGCAGGCGGTGCTGAATTCGGCGGCGCTATGGCGATCGCGGACCGGCGGGCGATCGAGTTGGCCGGCGGGGCTAATGCCCGCCTGAGCATTATTCCCGCTGCGGCGGCGCCCGATAAGAATCACGAGCGCGCCGGACAAAACGGCGTCGACTGGTTTAAGAAGCTGGGTGCCGTTAATGTCGGCGCCCTGCCGCTCATTGATCGGCAATCGGCCGATGACGAAACGGTAGTCAACGCCCTGCTTCAATCCAGATTGATCTATATGCCGGGCGGCTTCCCCCGGCACCTGGAGCAATCCCTTACCGGCAGCAAAAGCTGGCAGGCGATGTTGAAAGCCCATCAATCCGGAGCAGTGATTGCCGGCAGCAGTGCCGGCGCCATGATTCTCTGCGGTCGTTATTATGATCCGTATGAAAAAAAAATATGTAACGGACTGGGATTGATACCCAATGCCTGTATTTTACCGCATCACAATACCTTCGGCCGCAATTGGTCCCGAAAGCTCGCCCAACGCCTGGGCGGTGTTATTTTAATCGGCATCGATGAAAAAACCGGCATGATCGATGATGCCCCGAGAGGTCAGTGGCAGGTATATGGCGCCGGCGGCATAACCTGCTACCGAAACGATCGTATCGCGCATTTCCATGCGGGTGAACGATTTGACCTCGGGATTTGACCGGCCCCAGGTGCCGGGATGCTGATTCGCCGGTCGGCAACCGAAAAAACCGGTTTCCTTATTTCACCCTCGGCGGTGTTTCACGGTGAGGTGGCATCTGGCTGCTGATCGGTCGTCCCCAAAGCAATCCGGGTAATGGCAATTTGTCCTTTATCGAAGCAAACAGCAACGTCTTTTCCGGGATCGCGGGGACGTTCGTGGATGGTCCCGTCATAAAATAGCTCTGCGCCGGTTTGACGATACACATATTTATGCGGGTGGGTATCCAGGCCGCAAAATTGATAGGCGATTTCGGAATCCATGCGCAGGGGGTGGGGCAAATTGACATTCCAA
>Ga0209536_100010161_pt1 | contig 13915 bp, 15 predicted proteins | sample DeeMarSeWOR28_12_FD_187461 | JGI IMG/M metagenome (GOLD analysis project Ga0209536, IMG submission 187461) | Marine sediment microbial communities from White Oak River estuary, North Carolina - WOR-2-8_12 (SPAdes) (version 2) | ecosystem: Environmental > Aquatic > Marine > Intertidal zone >...
GCCCGCTTTCCAGGTAGCGCAAGCCACCATGGACCAGTTTCGACGACTTGCTTGAAGTGGCAGATGCCGCCTGGCTGTACTGTTCCAGCACCAGCGTCCGGTAGCCCGCAGCGGCGGCAGCTTGGGCAACGGCGGCGCCATGAATGCCTGCGCCGATGACGATCAGGTCATAGGCCATGTGCACAGGCTTTTGTGGCGAGTAAAGGGTGCTTGAGCATGGCGCCGATATCGCGGGTCTCAATCAGCTCTGCGCCGCGCGCCGCCCACTGCAGGGCAAGCGTGGGATCTGTAATATCGTAGAGCATCCATTGCCAGGAGCCTGCCCAGGGTTCCTGTTGTGGGGGAATTTTGCCTGCGTTGCAGATCAGGAACTGAGGTCTCAGCGACTGTGCGCGGCTCAAGCGTTGCCGATCGTAGACATCGAGTACCCAGCCGATGTCCATCGGGCTCGTTTTCCTGGCATAGTCCAAGGCCCGATCGCTGTATGAAATCAGAACGCATTGGCCGCGGTAGGGGGCCAGTTTCTCCAGCAAGGTTTGCATGACCCGCTCCGTGCCCCAGTGTTCAAGGCTTTCCTGTTTGATCTCAACCATGGCGCGCGCATTCGGGAAACCGGATAGTTTCTGCAGCACGGTGTCGAGGTCGGAAACCGGCAGTGGCGCGTGGCGGTCTCCAAGCCGTTCGGGCTCATGAACGCTGATACCGGGCAACTGGTCACTGCCGATATCGAACACCGATAGCGGCAGCTTGGAGGTGCGCTGGAAATCAGCGTCGTGCAGCAGTATGAACTGTCCGTCGGCACACATCTGCAGATCAAATTCGATCCAGCAGGCACCGGCTTTCAGGGCGGCTTCCAGACCGACCCAGGTGTTCTCCGGGTAAAGTTCCATGTAACCCCGGTGAGCAACCAGCGTCGGTACCTGTCCTTCACTCAATACTGCATGCCTCGATATATTTTTGCAGTTGTTCAACAAATCGTGAGTAGCGTGCTCTCAGACCTGTATCGGTCATAGGCTCAAAAAGTTGGATCCTGCCTGTCTGGTACCAGTTCTGCGGTCGGTCGGCGGCCAGCCAGGCGGTCCCTCGTGCGCTGGCTTCGGGATCTTCACTGCGTGCCACGGGAACGCCATTGAGATTGGCCAGTTTCTGGCATAAGGGTGTTATCCGCGACAGCCCGCCGCTGACCGCCAGCCGTAGGATGGCCTGTTGTTTTGGCATCTGCTCAAGATTGTATTTCGCCAGAAACAGGATACTTTCTACGACAGCGACGGCCTGCTCGGCGTTGCTGTAGCGGTGGCCTTCGTCAAGGAAGCGCGGCGCCAGTCCCTGCTTCCACCAGGGCGAGCCAAGCCCCCCGACGGTGTTCAGAAAAAGCGGCGGATCGATAATCTGTTCGAGCCACTCGCTAAGCCGCGACTGCATGTCCTGCACAGGGGTTTGCGCAGCTAACCACTGCAAGGCGTTACCGGCACCATTGACGGTGCCCTCCATGAGAAGCCGGCAGCCGTATTGATCGCTATCGGCGATGCTGGACAGAAAATTTGGCGACGAACGATTGTCCGTCTGTGCGACCATAATGAAGGCGCCGCTGCCCAGGTTGATCCGGGCCGTGCCGGGATCAGGCTCGCCTGATCCAAACCAGGCGGCGTTCTGATCGCCGCAAACGGCGGTAACGGGAATACCATAGTCTGCCAGAGTTCCGTAGTTGTGGCGCACGGGCAGACACGCCGGCAGCCTGTCAATCGGTACGTCGAACCAGTCGCTCAGCTGTCGCGACCAGTTGAGGCGATGGATATCGAACAGTTGCATGCGCTGGGCGTTGGCGTGATCCACCGCACAGCGTTGTTCTGCGGTTATTGCTTTCAGCAGAAAGCTGACCAGGGGGCCGAATCTTATCTCCGGGTCGTTGCCGGTCAGCTGGTACAGCCAGTGCAATTTGCTCGCGCCATAGTGCGCAGAGAGTGGTAAGCCCGAAATGTTGTGGATCGCGGGGGCTCTTTCCTGCAGTGTCCGCAGCTGCGGCTCACCGCGTGTGTCCTGCCAGTTTATGGCCGCCGACACCGGCGTACCACTGGCCCGCCAGGCGAGCACCGTGGAGCGTTGGCTACAGATGCCGCAGGCACGAACCCTGGTTCTTTGATTCGTTCTCAGGCTGCGCAATACTTCCTGCACAGCGCTGCGTACAGACCGCGTTATCTGACGGGCGTCCTGCTCGACCCAGCCGGGTCGTGGGCGTGCGAGGGATACCGGATGCAGACTCTGTGCGACGATATGTCCGCTGGTGTCTACGATCACTGCTCGACTGGCGTGAGTGCCCTGGTCAATGGCCAGTATGTAGTCCATTGTTCAGCTAAGATAACCTGTATAGCTTGCGGCCAAAAGGCCTGAGGCGTAAAAAGTCCGCAACAGTCCCAACATCCGGAGGAGCACTATGACAGCAGGCTTCGAGTTACATACCAGGCTGGCGGCAGATTGCATCCGGGTGGGACGGTTGCCGCTGAGCATTTTGTTGCTGATGAATGACGCCAGATATCCCTGGTTCATCCTGGTGCCACAGAGGAGTGGCATAACAGAGGTGTTCGAGTTGCCGGAAGCGGATCAAATTCAACTGTGGCGCGAGTCTGCACGCTTGTCGCGCAATCTGATGCAGAGCTTTCATGCCGACAAAATCAACATCGGCGCCCTCGGGAATCTGGTGCCACAGCTGCACATACACCACATCGCACGTTTCACCAGTGATCCGGCCTGGCCCGGCCCGGTATGGGGTCACAGTGAACCGTTGCGCTACGAAAAGCACGGTATCAGCGAGCGCGTAAGCATGGCTTGTGACTGGTTTGGCGGTGAGCTGGAAGTTTTCTAGGACTCGTTTCTGCCCGCTCTTTCGCAGGCAGGCTGTCGCACACCGACTCGGCGTCCTTTGTGGTTTAGGTGGAGACTAAGCCCGCTTGGTACGAACCTCTATTTCGGTATGGGTTTGAGCTCGAGTTCAGCTGCGGTCGCTTTCAGGAATCCGTGTTTGGCGTAAATATCCTGGGCATCGTCGCTCGCCAGATAGGCCAAAAACCGATTGGCGTTTTCCTGATTGCGGCCTGTACTCAGCGAGCCGATGGCGTAACCGACCTTGTCCTGCATGTTGTAGGGGGGCGGGATGGCGACGCCGTCGATCTTGCGCCCGCTTTTCTTGCCGTGAACAACTTCGGTGGTCCAGACGATACCCACGTCGGCCTCTCCGTTCTCGATACGGTGCGGTGTTTCGCGGTGATGGCGGGCGGTAAACCAGGTCTTGTCTTTGACCGCCCAGCAGCTCTTGCACTTGGCGTCGTTGGTTACCTTGTCGTACAGACCCAGGTCCTTGAGCATTTGCGAGCCGTAGAACTTGAATATACCCTCGGTGAGCGGGTTCGGGTGAGATTGCAGCAGATCGTCGCGCCCGAGGTCTTCAGGGCCTCTGATGTTCTTCGGGTTGCCCTCTGCCACCATCAGCTCCAGTTTGTTGTGTGTGTAGATCATGTAGTCGGACATCAGCTCCTTAGCCGCCAGTTTCTTCAGGTGGTCAAGGTTGACACTGGCATAAAGGTCAGGATTCTGCGCGGTGTCCTGACCATTGATCTGGCCCTGCTGGAGCAGCTGCTGCTTGAGAATCTGGCCGGGAGGGATGGTTTCCACGTAGATGCTTTTTATGTCCGGGTTCTTGGCCTGAAAGTCCGTGATCAGATCCTCCATCACCATGAACTGGTTGCCCGCCAGGTACATGACCAGCTCAGCGCTGTAGGAGTCCGCGATTTGTCCGTAGCGGATTTCCCCCCCCGCATGAAATGTTCGGTAGTCGTGACCGAGTCCGGCATCGTCAGCGCAGAGCCCCGCAACAGGGTACAGCAGCAGGCTGTAAAAAAGATATCGGGCGTACTGCAGGGTATTCGTGGATGCTTTCATACCCACACCTCCTTAGTCCGGTTGCCTAGGCTTGCGATATTTAACCTTGTTCGTATATGTAGATGATATATACCGTAAAACTATTCCCTGCGCCAGCGTGAAAAGGTGTCTGCTCGGGCACAGGCAGATCGACAAATCAGTGCTATTCTTTCCTTGGTGGGCCTGTGAAAACGACGGCAGGTCGCAGAAATCGAGGAGGATAGTTCATGGCACCAGCAGATAAAGCAGTGGGGTTTCCGCATGCCCCGGAGGACTGGGACGAAAACAGCGCTTTGGATATGGCCCGTGAAGAAGGGCTGGATCTGAGTGAGGATCATTGGAACAATCTGCGCGCCCTGCAGGAATATTGCTCGCGTCACGACTGCAGCAAGTACAGCGTACGGGAACTGCATGATGCGCTGGATGAGAAGTTTCATGATAAAGGGGGGTACAAGTACCTGTTTGGCTTGTTTCCGGGTGGGCCGATCGCTCAGGGATGCCGGCTTGCGGGGCTTGAGCCACCACCGGGTGCCATAGACAAGGGGTTCGGCAGCGTCGTTTAGGAGCGCAGTTCTGCAAAGCAGTGGACTGCATGCATTGCGACGCGGAGTTCGTGTCATCGGGGAGGGCGACGTTAAATCGCAATAGCTGAGGTCGTCGCTGCTGATTCAAAGAGAGAGCCGCGCGAGGTGGTTGCCGTCGGCGGCCTCCGCAGTCGCCACCGGCAGTTTTGCGGCGACAGGCTGTATCACCCGTGACGCCCTAGACGCCAGAACCTGCTGATCACCGGCCGAATCGTTTCCCGGGCTGCACCGTTCGCTGCGTTCGGAGTCGACAGTGCTCGAGGCCTTCAGGGTCGCTGCCACGGGAGCGATGGCCGGGCGTGCGCTGAGTCGCTGGCGGGATGGTGGCTGCTGTGGTGGCGCTCTACTCAGCGTGGCAGCTGCCGTTTGTCGCCCACGGTGGACTATGCCTGAGGTCGCAAGTTGCTGTATTTCCTGTAAGTTCAGTACTCTCTGTGTGAAGCTGCTGATTCGGTTGGCGGTGATAAAGCGGTTGCCCGTTTCGCCGTTTCCGAGCGGGGGAGCCGCGATTTCAAAACCGTGATGGTTTCGCTCAGAATACGGGGAGTACTGGTAAGAGCGGATTGCAGTGCGTTTATATCGCCCCAAAACCATACGCGGTCTGTTGCTGATCGGCTTCGTGCTGGTGATCCTTCCGCTGATAGTGGCATTGATTCATGCCACCTACTCGGTGGATCAGCTGGTGGCCCAGGGGCAGCGTGCCCTGTTTGCCACCGTGCGTGCCACGCAGAGCAGTCAGGAGCTGGTCGAGTCCATCAGTGATATGGAGCGCAACGCGCGCCAGTACAAGGTGCTGGGCGATATCACCCTGCTGGGGGTCTATCAGGAAAATCACGAGATGTTCGTCGATACCGTGAAACGCCTGCATGAGCTCAACCTGCCCGAGCAGCAGCGGCAGAGGCTGAATAGGGTGATCGAGGTCGAAGACAGCATCAACGACACGTTGATCAGCTTTCCCCACGATGCGCCGGAAACAGTGGCCGCCGTGGATAAATTTGTGGGTCTGGCCCATGACGCCGGCAACATACTGGCCGATAACCGCAAGCTGGTGGCGAGGGAGGTTGCCAGACTGGAGGCCAACGGGGCGGAGGTGCAACGTAACCTGGTGGTGCAGGCGATGGCGCTGGTGCCCGGCGCGCTGATACTGGCGGCTATTTTCACACTTTTGATAACCAGGCCGATCCGTCGCATGGACGGTGCCATCCGACGCCTGGGAGACGGTGATTTCTCCAAGCCCGCAGAAATCGTCGGGCCGCGCGATCTGGAGCAGCTCGGCGAGCGGCTCAACTGGATGCGGGAGCGATTGCTGGAAGTCGCACAGGACAAGAACCGTTTCCTCCACCATATCTCACACGAACTGAAAACCCCCCTGACCGCCATTCGCGAGGGGGCGGAACTCCTGAATGAAAAAGTGGTCGGCCCTCTGAATGCGCAACAGCGTGAAATAGCGTCTATTTTGCGCGATAATACAGTCCAGCTGCAGAAGCTGATCGAAGATCTTCTGGACTTCAATATCGCCAGCTCGCGGGCTTCTCAGCTGCACGTCGAGCGAATTGCCCTGGATAAACTTATCGAGTCGGTTCTCGCAGACCATAAGGTTGCCACGCTGGCCCGCCAGCTAGAGCTGGATGTTTCATTGCAGCCCCTGCAGATGGACGGAGATCGTGCAAAACTGCAGACGCTGGTGGACAATCTTCTCTCCAATGCCATCAAGTTCTCGCCTGAGCGGGGTCGGCTGCGCGTGCGGCTGGAGCAGCAGGGTGAGCGGGCCGTTGTCGAAGTGGCCGATGCCGGTCCAGGCATCCCGGAGGCGGAGCGGCGGCGTATATTCGACGCCTTTTATCAGGGCAGCCACACAGACAATGGTCATGTCAGAGGTACCGGTCTCGGCCTGGCCATTGCCAGGGAATACGCCCAGGCGCACGGTGGCTATATCGAGGTGATTGACAGTGAGGATCCGGGGGCTTGTCTGAGGGTGGTCTTGCCGATGGAGCTAGCTGGGGTGCAGCGTGCGTAGAGTGTTGATAGTTATGGTGATGGTTGCGCTGAGTGCCTGTCGGCCAGTGACTGTGCAGCATGCCGAGGGCGTGGTGCCGGTGTCCTTTCGAGTCGATGACGCTGCCTACTGGCTGGAGGAATGGCACTGGATCACGGGCCTGCCCGAGGGGCAGCAACGCGAAATTCTGGCGGACCGGGAGCGTGAATTCGAGCAATCGGCCACCTCGCGCAACCGCATCCGGCTGGCGCTGCTGCTGGCGGAAGGCCCCGCGTCGGTGCGTAACCAGAGCCGTGCACAGGAACTACTGGAGGGGATGGATAAAGAGCAGACCAGCCAAAGTGGCAGGGCGCTATCTGCGCTGTTGCAGCAAGTGATCGCCGAACATGACTGGTTCATCGATGAATTGGCGGCTGCGCGTAGCGAGCTGGAGGAATCCGAGAGCCGCATTGAGGAGTTGGAACGACAGTTGCAAGAGCTGACCAGTATCGAACAGAATATTCAGCAACGCGAAATACCGCAGTAGTCGGAGGGTTAAATATGAGTGCTTGTCGTTATCGGATTTTGGTGGTTGACGATGACCCGGCCCTGCTGCGCCTGCTGTCGATGCGTCTGTCGGTGGTCGGCTACGAAGTCGCTGCCGTTGAAAGCGGGGAGAAGGCCCTGGCTCAGATTCCCACTTTCCAACCTCATTTGGTAATCACGGACTTACGCATGGATGGCATGGACGGCATGGCGTTGTTCGACATGATCCATCGGCGTACTCCAGCGTTGCCGGTGATCATTCTCACCGCCCACGGCTCGATTCCGGACGCGGTGCACGCAACCAGTCGGGGCGTGTTTGGCTACCTGACCAAGCCGTTTGACAGCAAGGATCTGCTGGAACAGGTGACGCGTGCCTTGCGGGTTACGGGAGAGCAGCAGGAACGTCGCGAGGAAGCGTCTGTCGCTGAATGGCGTCAGGATATCGTGACCCGCAGCCCGCTCATGGAAGATCTGTTGGGACAGGCACGCCTGGTGGCATCCAGTGAGGCCAGTGTGTTCATCCACGGTGAAAGCGGCACCGGGAAGGAATTGCTGGCTCGCGCCATTCACAATGCAAGTCCACGCGCGAATGGCGAATTTGTGGCTGTGAACTGCAGTGCTATTCCGGAGGCACTGTTCGAGTCTGAATTCTTCGGTCATACCAAGGGGTCATTCACCGGCGCAACGCGCGATCACAAGGGACTGTTTCAGGCAGCCGACGGCGGCACGCTGTTTCTGGATGAAATCGGCGATATGCCGATGAGTTTCCAGGTGAAGCTGTTACGCGCCATCCAGGAGAGCAGCGTCCGGCCGGTCGGTTCGACTCAGCCAGTCCCGGTTGACGTGCGCATTATTTCCGCGACCCACCGGGATCTCAATGAATTGCGCAACAGGGGGCACTTCCGGGAAGACCTCTATTACCGCCTCAATGTGGTTGCGCTCGACATCCCCTCGCTCACCGATCGCCGTGAAGACATTCCGCTGCTGGCGAATTATTTTCTCGGCACGCTCGACGATGCGGCGAAGAAATCGGTCAAAGGTTTTGCGCCGGATGCCATGGAGGTGCTGTTATCGGCGCCTTGGCCGGGTAACGTGCGCCAGCTCTTCAACGTTGTCGAACAGGCGGTCGCTTTCACCACCACTTCCCTGATCCCGGCCAGCCTGGTGCAACGCGCCTTGCGCGACGAGGCCGATGCCGAGATGCCGGCTTTTGCCGATGCAAGGTCCCACTTTGAACGCGAGTACCTGACTCAGCTGCTGCAAATTACCAACGGCAATGTCAGTCAGGCCGCCCGTATTGCCAAGCGGAACCGAACCGAGTTTTACAAGCTGTTGCACAAGCATCACCTGAACCCCTCGCAGTTCAAGGGCGATCCTGCATCCTGATTAGCCGTCTCTGAATGGCGACACCGTAAGTTGCTGTCCAACAAAGAGTTCATTGTCGCTTCGGGAATACTGTCGTCATATGACGACAGCTGAACCGTGTTTTTGCTGCTGCGGGTAAATCTGCTGCGGCGAGAAATCCCTCAAACGCGGGCTTTTTGAAGTGGTTTGTCATAGTGGCACGCCGTTTGCTCGTCGATTTGGCACTGATTCTGTGAGGAAACGGCATGAAAGCGCCTTACTGGATTCTGCTCATCGGGGCTGTCCCGGTTGCGCCCGGCGTTGCCGAAACGCCGGTTTCGGTGGATGCCGCGGGGCTTGTCAGATTTCACGATATCGATAGTGATGACAACGGTTACGTGAGCCGTGTCGAGGCTCGCTCGGTGGCGGCTGTCGAGAACGCGTTTGATTCAGTGGATGTTGATGGCAACGGTTTGCTGGATCGTGCTGAATATACGTCGGTACGATCGGCCAGGGAGGCCGAATAGTCATTCGTGCTGATGTATGTCCGGGGCCTGTGCTGATCTAGGCGGACCCGGTTGCTCCCGACTGCAGAAATGCGGTGGGGGGAATACTTCCCGCTACGGGAAATTACGCGGCCACCCTTGGCCGCGTCTTTTTTTGTCGTTGAGGTACGGGCATGATGCAAACCCGGGCGTGCATCGGTAAGCTAGCGCACTGGGAAGCGGTCGCGCGGTCGCGGAGCCGCATCAGGGGGTAAGCTTGTCACGGTTTTGTTGGCCCGTTCGTGTCTATTACGAAGATACGGATAGCGGTGGTGTAGTATATTACGCGAATTATCTGAAGTTCATGGAGCGGGCCCGCACCGAGTACCTGCGAGCGGCGGGTTTTGAGCAGGATCAGTTACGCCAGGACCCGGGAATCTTGTTTACTGTTCATTCAGTCCAGGCCGACTTCAAACGGCCGGCGACATTCAATGACGCGCTCGAGGTGAGTGCGGAGATCAGCGAAGAACGACGCGCCAGCCTGACATTTCTTCAGGAGATCCGCCGTGCCGGTGAGAACGAGGTGCTCTGCAGAGGGTTGGTGCGTATCGCCTGTGTCGACGCGGCGTCTTTCAAAGCCGTCGCTATTCCCGATTTTATTCGGTCGGAGTTGATGAGTGTCTGCTGATTTATCTTTTTTCAGTCTGATTTCCGGTGCCAGCGTCGTTGTTCAGCTGGTGATGTTGTTGCTGTTGTCGGTTTCGGTGCTGTCGTGGACCATGATTTTTCGCAAGCGCAGCGCCCTGATCGAGGCACGTGTGAGCGCGGATCGGTTCGAGGACAGCTTCTGGTCAGGGGGAGACCTGGCCATGCTCTATCACAAGGTTGCCAAGCGCGGTGATGAACTGCGTGGTCTGGCGAATATCTTCGTTGCCGGCTTCAAGGAATTCACGCGTTTGCGCAAGCGCGGCGGCAGCGACCCCATGGCTGTTCTGGAGGGTGCGCAGCGCAGCATGCGCGTGGCGCTGTCGCGGGAGATCGATGATCTGGAAACGCACCTGTCCTTTCTTGCCACGGTGGGTTCAACGAGCCCCTATGTTGGCCTGTTCGGTACTGTGTGGGGCATCATGAACGCGTTTCGCGGTCTCGCCAACGTAAACCAGGCAACGCTGGCCATGGTTGCACCAGGCATCGCGGAAGCGCTGATCGCGACTGCCATGGGCCTTTTCGCGGCGATTCCGGCGGTGATTGCCTACAATCGGTATTCCAATGATGTCGAGCGCCTGGAAAATCGTTACGACAATTTTCTCGAGGAGTTCTCCAGCATTCTGCAACGTCAGGCGCACGATTGATTCACACAGATGGCCAGACAACGTAATCGCAAACGCCCCATGTCGGAGATCAATGTGGTGCCCTACATTGATGTCATGCTGGTCATGCTGGTGATTTTCATGATTACGGCGCCGCTCCTGAACCAGGGTGTCGATGTCGAGCTGCCGCAGGCGGACGCTGAGCCGATCGACGATACCGAGCAGAATCCCGTGGTGCTGACAGTCGACCGCGAGGGACGCTATTTTCTGAACGTCGGCGGGGATCCGGAGCAGGAGATCGACGGCGAAACCCTGCTCGTGCGGGCAGCGGCCGTCTTGCGCCAGCGTCCGCGCACGGCTGTGCTGGTGCGCGGTGATTCCGATGTCGACTACGGGGCAGTGGTGGCTGCTATGTCGCTGCTGCAGCAGGCCGGCGCTGAAAAGGTTGGCCTCATTACCGAGCCTGTAGGGGAGGGCGGGTAAATCCACAGCTTGTTGCGATTGTTGCGGGAGAAGCCGCGGCCATTTATCTACGCTGTGCTCGTGCACGTGCTGTTGTTGGCAGTGTTGGTCTTCAGCCTGGATTGGGAAGCGACGCTGAAACCTGGCGCTGAGCGAAAGCAGGCTCCGGTACAGGCCGTGGTGGTGGATGCCGGCAAGCTGGAATCCGAGATAGAGCGCCAGAGGCAGCTGGAGGAGAAGAAACGCCTCGAGGAACAGGCGAGGCTGGAGCGCCTCGAGCGGCAGGCCAGGGAAGCGCAAGAGAAGCGCAAACAGGAAGAAAGGCGTATTGCCGAGCTGAAGCGACAGCAGCAAGAGGAAACCAGGCGTAAAGAGGCGGAGGCAAGAAAACAGGCCGAGGCAAGGAAGAAGGCGGAAGCGGAGGAAAAGCGCAAGGCGGAACTGGCCGCAAAGAAAAAGGCCGAAGAAGAGAAGCGGCGCAAAGCCGAGGCCGAGGCCGAGCGCAAACGCAAGGAGGAAGAGAAGCGCAAGGCCGAGGCCGAGCGCAAGCGCAAGGAGGAAGAGAAACGCAAGGCCGAGGCCGAGCGCAAGCGCAAGGAAGAAGAGAAACGCAAGGCCGAGGCCGAGCGCAAGCGCAAGGAAGAGGAGGCGCGGCGCAAGGCGGCCGAGCAGGAAATGCAGGCGCGGCTGGCAGCCGAGCAGGAGCGTATGGCGGCTCAGCGGCAAAGCGCCATGCAGCGTATGATTAGCGAATATGTCGGCTATATCCAGGAAAAGGTGCAGCGCAGCTGGATACGTCCGCCCGGTTCATCGTCCGGCCTGTCTTGTACTGTGGAGGTGCGCCTGATTCCAAGCGGAGACGTCGTCGAGGCCAAGATCGTACGCAGCAGTGGGAATCCGGCTTTCGATCGCTCGGTGGAGGCGGCGGTATTCAAGGCGTCGCCACTGCCGGTGCCACCGGATAGAGAAGTTGTGGAACAATTCCGTTTGTTGAGATTTGAATTCAAACCAGGTTAAGCATGAAAACACTTTGGATGACAGTACTCGGCGTGTGTCTTTATCTGCCTGCCTGGCTGCAGGCTGCGCTGACCATTGAAATCACTCAGGGTATCGAGGGTGCGGTGCCTATTGCCGTCGTGCCATTCGATACAGCGAATAGCCGCCAGGCCCCGCGAGAGAATGTTGCCGAAATTATTGCCTCAGACCTGGCGCGCAGTGGACGGTTTGCGCCCGTCCCCGAGCAGAACCTGATCGCCTACCCGGCCGAAACCAGCCAGGTGCGTTTCCAGGACTGGCGAACGCTGGGCGTCGAAAACCTGGTAATCGGTAAGGTCGAGACTGCCGCTGATAATCAGTATCGTGTTCAGTTCCGCCTGTTCGACGTGCTTCGTGGACGTCAGATTACCGGTTACAGCATGCCGGCAACGTCTGAACAATTACGCTATGTGGCACACCGCATCAGCGATATCATCTACGAGGCGCTGACAGGCGAGCCGGGCGCCTTCGCGACCCATATCGCCTATGTCATTTCCGAATCGAAGAACGGCAAGAAAGAGTACCAGCTGCAGCTTGCGGACAGCGACGGCTATAATCCGAGAACCTTGCTGACCTCACGGCAGCCGTTGATGTCGCCGTCCTGGTCACCGGACGGGCGCAAGCTGGCCTATGTGTCGTTTGAAAAGAAGGGGCGTGCAGCGATATTCGTGCAGGCTATCCACACGGGAAAACGCGAGGAAATCGCATCCTTTACGGGCATTAACGGCGCCCCGTCCTGGTCGCCCGATGGCCGAAGCATGGCGCTGACGCTGTCGCGTGACGGCAACCCGGAAATCTACAGCTTGCGACTCAGTGATAAGAAGCTGAAGCGCCTTACCAACGGTGCTGCCATTGATACCGAGCCCGTGTGGGCACCGGATGGCAAGAGCATCGTATTCACGTCGGACCGCGGTGGCAGTCCTCAACTGTATCGCATGCCGGCCCAGGGTGGGCGGGCGCAGCGGCTCACCTTCGAAGGCAATTACAACGCCAGCGCAGATTTTTCACCGGATGGCAAGAACCTGACGCTGGTGCACGGCAATGGCGGGCGCTATCAGATCGCCGTGCTGGATCTGGACAGCCGCCTGCTGCGGGTGTTGACGGACGGGCGTCTCGATGAATCGCCGAGCTTCGCACCCAATGGCAGCATGATTATCTATGCTACGGAAACCGGGTACCGTGGTGTGCTTGCAGCTGTTTCCAGCGATGGGCGTTTCCGGCAGCAATTCAGTTTGCGTGAGGGCAACGTGCGGGAACCGGTATGGTCACCGTTCGTAGATCGCAAATAGCAGAGCGTAGTGTACCTCGCCACAGGGCGTTGGCAGTGGTAGCACTAATTTGGGTTGAAACCTGGTCAGGTGAAGGAGATAAAACATGAGATTTTTACAGACGGTCGCAGTTATGCTGGTTTTCGGGTGGCTGGCGGCTTGCAGCTCAACCGGTGACAAGCAAACGGGCGATGTGGCGGTGGTTGAGGATCGTACCGGCGAAACCGGCGTGGATACGTCTGCCGGTGGCGCAACGACTTCTGCACTTGGCGGATACAGTGACCTGACGATAGAGTCTCTCACCGATCCCAACAGTCCCATGTCACAGCGTGTGATCTACTTCGAGTTCGATAGTAGTGACGTGGCCGAGCAGGATCGGGAGTTCGTGGTGGCTCACGCTGCGATTTTGGCGGCCAACCCGGACCTGAAGGTGTCTATCGAGGGTCACGGTGATGAGCGAGGATCAAGAGAGTACAACATCGGACTGGGCGAAAAACGCGCTCAGTCGGTGCGGCAGATCATGGAAATTCACGGGGTTTTGCCCGCGCAGATGACAACTGTCAGCTATGGGGAGGAGAAACCCGCGGTTGAGGGTCATGACGAGTCTGCCTGGAGCATGAACCGTCGCGTGGAACTTGTCTATGTGGCGTACTAACGCAGGACTGGCGGTCTGCCTGCTGCTGCTGGCTTCGACGGCGTCGGCAATCAGCAAGGCTGAGCTGGAAACCCGCGTTCAGCAACTGGAACGCCGGTTGGATAGTCGCAGCCTGGTCGGTCTGATGGAGCAGGTGTCGACGCTGCAGCGTGAGGTGCAGCAGCTGCGCGGTGATATCGAGGTGCAGATGCATACCATGGAGGGCCTGCAGAAGCGCCAGCGGGATCTGTACCTGGACATAGACCGGCGGCTGCATCGATTGGAAGCCGGTGAAGCGAGTTTTATTCGGGTTAAATTTCGCCAAACCGCAAAAGCGCTTGCCAAATTAATTTTGGCTGA
>Ga0209536_100010162_pt1 | contig 13913 bp, 13 predicted proteins | sample DeeMarSeWOR28_12_FD_187461 | JGI IMG/M metagenome (GOLD analysis project Ga0209536, IMG submission 187461) | Marine sediment microbial communities from White Oak River estuary, North Carolina - WOR-2-8_12 (SPAdes) (version 2) | ecosystem: Environmental > Aquatic > Marine > Intertidal zone >...
CCAACAATTCGTGCGCCTGCATCCTTAGCATCCCATGGCCAGATCTCAGGTAGGGGGTTGGCACAAGCATATACGATTGAATCGTTTGCCATAGATGATACCCACTCCTTCTTCACAGAACCTGGTATTGGTCTTGAAGCTGTGATTAGCACATCCATTCCTGGAAGAACTTCACCGAGGTCTCCAGACTTCCTCTCAGGGTTGGTCCTCTGAGCCAAGTCATACTTGAAAGTGTCATAGTCCTTGTCCTCAACAATGTCTTCACGGTCTGCGTAGATTGCACCCTTGCTGTCCACCATGATGATGTTCTTTGGATCAACTCCCGCTGCAATCAACAGATATGCGGTTCGTGTGTTAGCTGCACCAACACCAAGGAACGCCACTGTCACGTTCTCGATGTCCTTCTTGACAACATTCAGACCACCAAGCACTCCTGCCAGTACAACAGTTGCAGTTCCCTGTGCATCATCGTGCCAGACCGGGATTTTGACTTCTGGGTCATTCCGCAGTTCCTCTAGCACCTTGTAGCACTTTGGTTTGGAGATGTCTTCAAGATTGATACCACCGAAGGATGGCTGAAGGAGTTTCACAAACTCTATGATCTTGTTGGCATCCTTTGTATCAACGCAGACAGGCCACGCATCCACACCGCCGAGATACTTGAAGAGAATAGCTTTCCCTTCCATCACAGGACCTGCAGCGAGTGGACCAATGTCACCTAGGCCAAGAACTCTAGTCCCATCGCTTACAACAGCGACCATGTTACCCTTATTGAGATGCTCATAGGCCATCTCTGGATTATCTTTGATGTCCAGGCATGGTTTGGCCACACCTGGAGTATACCATATCGCAAAATCTGAGAAGTCCCTGACAGGGCATTTTCCAATAGACTGGATTTTGCCTTGATAGAACGGATGAAGGACCATAGCGTCCTTTCCTGGCTTCTCAGCTTTTTTCTTCAACTCTTCTACAGAGAGCTTTTCTTCAGACATAATGTGAGCCCCATAGTCTCATTCAGACGAGCTATATTTACCCGTCACGCGAGTTGGGGCTGCGAATGCCCCCTGTTTAAGTGTATTCATCAGGGACAGTTGTGCAATACCTGCACAACCGAATACATCATCGGATTGATAAGACGAAGAACGAAGAGCTACGCATGCCCGGCGTTGGTGATGAGTTTCACAGCTCAACAAAGTACGAGAGAGGTAAGTTGCCAGGTCATAGTCTCGACTGGAGCACCAAACCCTCGGTCTACAAGAAGTATTCTGATGCAGAGAAGATCGACTTGCCTCCTCCTGTCGTTCAGGGTGGACCCGGTCTTTGGGAGGTCCTTCGGACACGACGAAGCATTCGTGCCTATACTCGAGACGCTATGAGTCTAGAAGACCTTTCACAGTTGCTTTGGGCGACACAGGGAATCACTGCTTCTGTTAGCGGTCACCAGCTTCGCACTGCTCCTTCTGCGGGGGCTCTTTATCCCACAGAGACCTATCTTCTGATAAATAGAGTAGAAGGTCTTGAACCCGGTCTGTACCATTATGATGTTGAATCCCATCAACTGGATGTCCTCAAACTCGGAGACTACTCCAAAGAAGTGAGGGCTGGAGCATTAGACCAGCAGATTGCTGAACGTGCTCAGGTTGTGTTCATATGGAGTGCAATCTTTCAGAGGTCAAAGTGGAAGTATCTGCAACGAGCATACCGCTACATCTTCCTTGATGCAGCTCATATCGCACAAAACTTAGCTCTTGCTACAGAGGGACTTGGATTGGGAAGCTGTCAGATTGGAGCTCTCTATGATGATTACATGAATCAGCTTCTTGACTTTGATATCTCCGAAGAGAGTGTCATCTACATGAGCAGTGTGGGCAAACCAATTAGAACTGTTTGAGGCTCTAGAGTTTTAGATCCCACAGGTTCACAAGCTGATCTGCATGCATACTTGAGCGAACTTTGTCCACACCTTCAGGTCCTCCGAGGATGTTATCGATTTTGCCATTCTCATCTATCAAGTATGTAATTCTCTTGGTTCCAGCCCCCAGGATGTTCAACCTACTCCTTGCACCGTACAGCTCTGCGATTTTCAAGTCCTCGTCAACGAGGATATTGAATGGCAGGTTGTACTTTCCTCTGAACTTCTGATGGAGTTCTGCTGACCCACCTGATATCCCAAAGATCGGGATTCCTGAATGTTCAAAGATCTCGTAGCTATCTCTGATTGAACAAGCCTCAGCTGTGCATCCTGGTGTGAAATCTTTAGGGTAGAAATAGAGGACCAATTTCTTTCCTCTATAATCACTTAGCTTGAATGGTCTACCTTCGTCGTCTACGGTTTCGAAATCTGGAGCTTCGTCGCCTACCTTCAACATTGCAATTCACCCTACAACTTGAGGTTCCAGAACTTGATGACTTGGTCCGCATGTTCCTTGGTCTCGACCTTCTCGATTCCCTCTGGGCCACCATAGATTCCCTCGATTATTCCCTTCTCATCAATGAGGAAGGTTGTTCTCACTATTCCTAGGTATTCTTTCCCATACATCTTCTTCGTCTGATAGACATCATAGAGTTTGGCAATTTCGAACTCCTCATCCATTAGAAGTGGGAATGGTAGATTGTTCTTCTCCTTGAAGCTCTGGTGTGACTTTTCTGTACCACCTGAAACACCGAATACTGGGATGTCTGACTTCTCAAAGACATCATAGCTGTCCCTTATAGAGCAAGCCTCTGCTTGACAGCCAGAAGTATTGTCCTTGGGATAGAAGTAGAGGAAGATTTTCTTACCCTTGTAGCTACTAAGCTTGACTTTTTCTCCACTCTCAGTAGTTGTTGTGAAATCTGGTGCCTTATCACCTATCTTTAGCATTTATTTGTCATCTCCTTGTTAAAATTAACAATAATTAATAATAACGACGAACCTTAGCTAATAAGGATTTGCATGTATCCTTGACAACAAGGGAATCCTTAAAGCGCTATTAGAACGCAGAATCTCTTGACTTAGGTGGAGTGAAGTTGGCAGAACAAATAGTGACCTACAAACCTCTTTCGAGGATTTACGTATCGATTGTCCTAGGAACAATAGTATTCTTCATAGCTGGAATCTTCGTCGCTGACCTCTACCTTCCCTCATTAGTCTGGGATTGGACACACATACTCCTCTTCTTCATTGGTCTTCCAATTATTGTAACAGCACTAGGGTTCTATATTGGATGGTATGGAAAGAGGACTACTATTGAGTACACTGATCCCACCTGGCCCGTGGAACCTGTACAGATGACCATAGATGATGCAATAGCACTAGTGAGGAACAACAAGCGTAAGTATTGGCGTTTGGTGTCAAACAGCAGTTACTGGACTTTCTTCATACCAATCGGATTGATTCTGTTCTTGTCAGGATATCCGGTCTACATCTTCATAGAAACCCCAAACCTTGCAGGATTTGAATCATTAATTTTTGCCTTGGCACTTGCTCTTGTTTATGTTGTATCCTCAATCGGTGCTCTTTTGGCTACATCAAACAGCGCCACTGAAGACTTTGACATCCTCCTTGTACGTGAAGCTCTAGATTTAGCTAAGACTCAGGAAAAGGTACCCGGATTATCTCAGGTCCGTGTTGTGTTTGACAAGGGCGAGATAGACGGTTATGAGATGTATGAGAGTCCACGAGTTGTTGCTCGAATCACTGGAATTGAGAAGGATGCATACATAGAGTCATGGTCTGAGGATCTACACACAGTGACCCGTGTTCTTTGTAGACTCCATAAATCAAGTAAGAATCCACAGATAGTCTGGTGGTGGATGTCAAGGGATCGTAATTTCCGGAAGTTCATAGATACTGATGAGAAGGGTTACTATGTCCAACTTCCAGTGCAGTCTGGGGTGAAGTATCCCGGAGTTAAGGATGTTTCAATTGTATTAGAAAATGCAGTTGCCATTCTGATTCTGGAGTGGATGAAGAATCACGGACAGAATGAAGACCTCACTGGGATACTCAAGGAACTCAACGTCACACCTCCCGAGGGATAGAATTGTCTGAAGGTCCTATTAGAACAGGGTCCTTTTTCTTATACCAAGTTGCAATTTCCCTGGTAGTCTTCATCTGGGGGTTCATTGGTTTTGAGGTTGCGCAATTTCAGCTGCTGCCTATCTATGAAACTCCATCTACATGGATTGCTTGGTCTGTCTTCGTTTTCATTAGTATAATTCCAGCAATCACTGGAATCACTTGGAGAATGAAAACCAATGTAGAGTTCACGGAACCAGAATGGAACTTCAGAGAGCGAGAGGTTACGCTGTCAGAATATGAAACAATGATGGTACAGTATCGTAATGAGTATCGGAACTTCCTCTCAATCGTTGACTACCGCTTGATAGTCTTGGCTATCCTACTATCAATCATCGCAGTGACTTCACCATTTGTACTCATGAGAACTACCTTTCTCTTAATTGCAGCAACTCCTGTGATCTTCGGATTCATGGTCCTTCTCTTTGGTTTAGTCTGTTCTTCTCTCATTTTCAAGTTCATACCTAATGATTTGACTCCGCACTTTCCGTTTGTGTCTGCAAAGTCGTTAGAATCAACGGTAAGGATAATGCAACAGACTCCAGGAATTTCGTGGACTGGTATAGGAATGACAATAGGCGAAGCTGGTGGTTTCTACACCGTGCGAGATGTATCTCCAATTTCTAAGATTGAGGGGATTGAAAGTGCAGCTACAATAAGATGCCATCTAGGTGAATCTGGGAAGATCGAATCCATCTTGATATTGGATGAGTCCAAATCCCCAATTGTGATTGGTGAGTTGACCGGTATTGTATCATCTGCAGAACTTATCAAACTGGTTCACAAGACACTCTCAGTATATGTTAAAGCAAAAGGTGAAGATGAGTTTCTTGAAGAAGTCTTGGAGGAAGTCACTCACTTCATGAAACATTCAGAAGAAGAAAATCCCGAAACATCGTAGAGCTTATCAATTGCCACGTTCTTTGGATGCTCAGGGAAGGATAGGATTGACAGAGGAGAAGATAATCGATTATAGCAGACAACGAAACGTGAACCGCGTCTTTGTTGTCATTGCCATCATTTTCTGTGCAACTGGATTCATATTGAACTATATGTTTCCCACAGAGTTCTACAAATATCTGGTCTTTATTGCTTTGCCTGCTGGACTGTTCGTAATCTCTATAGTCTTTGGTGCTGGCTCTAAACGAGCTATAGACTACATTCCCGGCGAATGGGAAACAAGGAAAGCATGGGTGAGCTTTGCAGATTTTGAAGAAATGCTAGACAAATATGAGGAGGCGTATGGAGAGTTCTACTCAAATCCAGCAGACTGTCTAAGCTGTATCTGTTCTCTCGTCATCATCCTAGTTCTAGACTTTCTTATTCTGATATCACAGCTTCAGGGTATGATTTTGATTAGTCCGACCATTGATCCTCCTCTTCTGCTGATTCTTGACTATAGCATTGTTGCCGTGGCAGGTTTCGTACTTGGATTCAGGATACCTTCCATTGATGCACAGGAGTTCTTCAAACGGCCTGCAAAGGGTGATGCATATGACTTTGCACGAGAGCTCTCTGGAGTGTCTGGAATTAGAGCCGGAATGAATGTAGAGCTCGGTGTCCGGGGTGGTGTGCAGACGATAATTAGTTCTGAAGTAAAGGCGTATGTTCAGAACCTCCCTGAGACCGTTCAAATTCAGGTGCAGGTTTCTCACTCTGGATTTGCCTATCCCTATCTTGTGGGTACTGCTTACAAAGGAGGTCGTGTGACCGAATCTGAGGATACTCGTAGAATTGGTACACGATATCCAGCTAGATTGGAATATTCAATGGATGATGATGTCATGGTGATTGTGGCTCGCTTTGATATTCCAAAGCGAACTAGTAGTGTTCCGAACATATCCAACAGCGACTTCAGACAGTTAGCCGCTTTACTGGCTGGAGAACTCCAAGATAACTACAGTCTGCAATAGTCAACATAGACACCTTTAATTAATGGTCTTTCGGGCTTGAGCCTGTGTTGAACACACAAGGTAGTTGACTCAGAATGGCAGGAAACTGGACTAACAAATGGGTATTGCTTCTGATAGTGGGAATTCTGATCCAAGCTATAATCTACCCAGCAGCATGGATTTTTCAGCTATTCACACACGAGTACTTCCTTGACGTGTTTGTAATCTCATTAATCTCGCTAGTCATTCAGATTGGTGGATTTCTAACAATAATGAACAAGACCAAAGGTATGGACCCAGCAATCTATGGCCAGGGTCGGCCCTTCCAACACAAACTCCGTGAAGAGGATGAGGATGTAGCCGAACGAAAGCCAACTTTTGACTAATCAAGGAGCTGTATGATATGGAAGAGCAGACCAAAGAACCCGGTGCAGTGATGAAGTTTGTCCAAGATTATAGGTTGAAGATGTTGATTCCCGAATTACTTGTTGTGTTCGGTGTTTGGTATTTCCTACCTATTCTTGATTCCACATTCAATCCACTCTATGGAAACGTATACACCGGATTTGGAATCTTCCAGTTTCTGTTCCAACCGTTGTTCTTTCTCCCTAGTGGTTTGCTGGTCCTTCTTACAGCATTCACACTCCATGGTATCTACCCTCTCGACAACTACCACGAGGGGAAGATTCCCGAGCTTCCAAAGGCTGCAGTCATCATGATTGGACTCTCTTTCGTCCTATTGCCAATGTTGGTACTCTTTCAGATGATTGGCTATTACATGACCGAGATGACCGAGTTCATCAGTAGGAACCCATTCTGGGAACGCGTAGAGAGTGTTGGAGACCTTCTGTTCTATGCAGGTCCAATGTTCTTTGTGGGACTTCAATGGTGGCTCTTGATCCCTGTTTTCTTCCTATCACAGGGTGTTGATGGAATCCACAAGATTGCACATCATGAGACCTCTAGTGAGAAGATTACATGGATATTCTACTTCCTCTGGCCATTTTCAATGCCATTCTTCTTTGACTCTGTTGAGATAATGGCAATGGTCGCATTGTCGATTCCAGCTTTTGCATTCTACTCCTACATACGACCATACTACACATACGTGACTGCAGTTCATACTTTCACATTTGCAATGTTACTCATCTCAGCAGTCTTATTGGCACCTTTGTTACCGATGATGAACATCTGGTTCCCAGGGTTCATTCAACCGCACATCCCACCCAGAGTATGGCCAATCTTTTGATGTAGAATAAGATAGAATCTATCTAGAACCTTCAAGGGTCTTCATGAAGATATCTTGGAACTTGGAACTCTCCACATGTATGTTTCTTGATAGCTCAGGACTCGCGCCTGATAGACCACACTGTGTAGACGCCATTGTTTGCTCTTCAAGAAGGTCTAAGTCTACACCACTTTTCTGTAGAAGTTGAAAGCTCTGACTTAGATTGGTTTCAAGGGTTTCAAGAATTGGCTTCGAGTATGCATCATCCACATTGGGTAGAGCACCAAGAGCGAATCCTCCGCCTCGTTTCATGAACTCATTCATTTTTTCCGCTTGTTCTGGTTTGATATCTGGCGGAAATCGAACAACATCTATGTGGGCTAATTTGGGCTTGCCATCCCAGAGAGGATACCACCCCTCGAAGTTCAATCGCCTCCAGTCATCGCAATAATGGAACGCTGGAATCACATTCTCAGGATAGATACTATCAGTCTTTTGGACTATCTCCTTCAAGGTGAGTCCGGGAATTCTTCCACGTTTAGCCATAACCGCTACGAACTCCAGAGCAGGATCATCTTGGCACAGGAAGAGAGTTTCACAGAACTCACTGAGATACTGGACTTGTCCAATCGCGATCCTCTCCATAAGTTTCAGGTAATAGTGGAACATGTTCTGTGTCAGATGCTGTTTCCCATCGCTTCCCCTGATACTAAAACACATTGTGGCCGGGGCTGTCTGTTGGGTCTTGAAAAATGGGTAGGTGGTTCCATTCTTCATGAGATAGTAACTATGCCCATGCTCTCTGTTCAACATCAGAGGGTCATCATTGCTTATCATCTCTCTATAGTCGTGAATGTCCACATCCAAAATGAAGTGTCCATCATTTTCGAATCCTTCTGAGAGATATCCGAACTGTCGTATCATATCCTCTTCAGGCAATGCTGGAACACTGAATGCATAAGGTAGTTTGATTTTCTTGATATAATCTACCGGTACTGATGGGTCTGTTTCACCAAGACTACCCACTCCAAAGAATTGGCCTGCTAAGGCTTTGGGGAGGAGAGTCGTTCTAACCACCTCTCTTCATCTGAGTCCGTCTTCGAATGACCTTATTACATGACTGAACAGCTGGACATCCGTCGCATAGACCTGGCACATCCTCAACCCCTTGGTCCTCGCCATAAAGTAGGAAATGGTCTGCTACTGTGGACTCGGCTACACCTCCAGCTTGGTCATCGCCTGTTTTCCTTCGAACCATGCACTTGTGCTTTCGCAGGTTCTCACTGAGTTCATCAATATCCCCTGCCACAATGACTGCTGTTGGTCCTACCTTTCTGACAATCTGCTTTGTGAAGTCAGGGAGTAACATGAGGGACTCCAGGTCCCTCTCATTCTCAGTTTCAAACAAAGTGACATCTGACATCGTTGTGAAGGTTGTCTGGGATGTCCAATCAGTGATTGATCTCACAACATTCCTCGGTATCGGTTTATTGCTCTCCTTCTCTAAGAAACCAAGGATGTCATCCTCACGTAGACCAATCTCTATCGCCTCGAAGACTGATTTGTCTGATATCTTGAACGTACTCACAACATCCGTTTGTATAGGTTCAGTAATGAGCATCAGGCGGTACAGTTTCTGATATTCCATCTCACTTGTGAAAACAGTGAGTTCGAAGTTTGGAAGGACAAAGAATGTCTCTCGATTCTCAGGTGTTTCAAAGGTAGTACCTCGTAGAACATTTTCTCCAACGTTGGTCAATCTGACTGCAAGAAGTTTCTTACCACGATAGGCTCCTTCAATTAACCCTAGAAGAATCGGTGTTTCAAGAGAGAGCTGTACTCGATCGTCATCAACCTGAATCCACTTCAGTGGTTGGTTCTCAAGGAAGAGCTCACTTCTTATCCAATCTCTCAGCTCGTCAATTCCGATCCATTCCTCAGTTGTACTCTCTCTTAACCTACAGATAGCCAGATTGAGAGTATACTCGGTGGGTTGGTCTGGAGTTGCCCAGATTGCCCTAGTTCTACCAAGTTGGGAAAGAAGAAGTCTTCGTGCTACGTGACGATGTTCACCTGCGAAGAGTAGGTCGATTTTTGATGGTTGGACAATGTCTCCTTCTCCCACAACATATGCTCCCATCTTCCTCGCCATCTTTTGAACGAGCTCGAATCTCTCCTCGGTCGGTTTTGACATTGGCTCTTTGATATGATCAATCTCTCTCTTTGGAAACTCCCATGCACTAGTAAGATGCACCTCATTCTTTGCAAGATATGACGCAAGCAGGAGCATGTCAATGATTAGGCTGTCCCGCTCATCAACGATGTTTTTGACTTTCTTGGGTTTCTCAGGTTGAGGTTCTGGTCTTCTCTCAAATAGATCTCTAAGATGTGGGATGAAGAAGTCTAGCACCTTGAACTCTGCAACCTCTCTCCCGAACTCTGTCAAGCGTGACATCATTCGTCTTATGATGAGTCCCTTTTTCCGAAGATCTCTCTCCGTCTGATTCAGCTGACCATAGCTGTAGATCTTTCTGAATGGCTTGAGCCGGTCGTAGCTCATTGCACCTCCACTGAGTGTTAAAATTCCAAGCAGATCGCGTTCAAGGGGAGAAAACGTGGCAAAGATTCTTTCTCGCTCTTCTGGAATCCTCATCTTCTCAGCCAGCATCTTGATGAGTGATGCTCCACTGTCCTTTCCTGTAACATCAATCGACCAATACTGACATGCAAATAACAGGTCCTCTCTAAGTATGTGTTCAAGTTCTTTCTCTAGGAATTCTTTGGCCATTGTCATTCCCAACCGCGAATTTGTCAGTTGCAAACAAGCGCCCAGCTTTTGAGCATTTAAGGAGCTTTTGGTTTCGTCATATTTTATACCCCAAATCTCTTGAAAGCTCTGTTGAAAAAAGAAACAAGCTTATCTTCACTAAATATGACTCGAATCTGGGTGAAATATTGGAACCTGTTCTTTGGAGCGTAAAATACCGACCAAAGGGTTGGAATGATTTCGTAGGTAAAGACAACACAATCAGTCAATTGAAGTCGCTCGCAGATTCTAGTGTTTACACCAATATGATCTTCTATGGTCCTTCAGGAACTGGAAAGAGTGCAGCTGCAATCCTATTCTCAAGAGAGATACTTGGAGACAGTTTTGGTTCTAATTTCATGTATCTGAATGTCCGCGACCTCTGGGACATTCCAATCTCCAAAGCCAAACGTTCGGTACAAGACTTGGCAAAACTGGGTCGTGATAAACGCTCAGAGTTGGATGAGTATGTCTCAGTTATTTTCCGTGAAGCTAAAGCTGCTCGTAAGGCTCGGGGCAAGTCTGGTGACCCAACAAGACGTGAGATTCTCTCTGAAGCTATTCGTTTCTTTGCATCCACCGCTACGGTCACTGATGAGAGAGTAAAAATTCTGATTCTGGATGAAGCAGATGCACTGACATATAGTATGCAACAGGGTCTCCGCCGAACCATGGAGATGTACAGTGACACCTGTCGATTCATTCTTATCACACCATCACTTTCTGGCTGGAGTCCTGCAATCATCTCACGTTCTTTAACACTTCATTTTCCAAACCCTGATGCGGACGTTGTGGAGAATTTGATAAAAGACATAGTGAAGTTGGAGAAGGTCAAGATTGAAGAAACAGCTATTTCTGCTATTGCGAGGGAATCTCAGGGAGACCTTCGGCGAGCAATCAACCTCTTACAGATTTCAGCCACAGCAAGTGATTTGGTGACAGAAGATACAGTTTACGAGTACGCCGAAACCCAGCTTGTTTCTAAGGTTCGAAAAATTGTGACTCTTGCACTTGATGGCAAGTACGAACCTGCAAGAAAAGAGATACGCAATCTTGTCGCAATTGATGGATTCTCACCTCAAGAAGTCTGTCTTGAGATTGAAAGAGACATCGTCAAACGACCCTTCCCTCCTGAAACACTCAGTAGGATTCTTGATAGGATTGCAGAGATTGACTATCGCCTATTACAGGGCAAGAACTCATTCATTCATCTTGCTGCACTATTAGCTTCATTTCGCGCAATTGCAGCTGAGGCAACTTAGAACATAGGTTGAATCTCTTTGTCTAGTTTCACTTTGTCTTCCAAGACAGACACAAGGTTGGGTGGAAGCACCTGTTTATCATAGAGAAATTCCGCCTTAACGAAGTCATCATTCTTGGAAATCATCTCTTGATCAATCGCCATTGTGAGTAATCTTCGAATCTGACTTGGTCGACCATATCTACATCGAAAAGAAATGAACTCGACTGCATCCTCTACTTGTACTGGGTTTCCTTTCTTTCTAAAGAGGTGAGTGAGGATGAGAAGGAGGTCTCTCCCGTTCATGTTCACGATGCGACCCAAGAGCCTTTTAGAGGTTGCTGTGTTTTTAGGCGCAGAAATGGCATCGCATTTCATTGAACAGGTTCATGGCTACACAATCAAGGAATTAGAGAGGATTCTGCAAGTTAGTTGTGATGACTTAAACGGCGACTTATCATTGGAAGCAAATATTCTAGGTGGATGGACAAATATCAATATCCGTGGGAAGTCTGATGGTCTGACCTTTGTGCTGAAACTACCATGTTCCGTTTTATCCTTTGAATCCAACCCATATGACCAGCTCTATGAAACCACTAGTCATCTCAACAACCTCGGAATAGCTGCTCGACCAATAGCCAAAGGCCGCTTGTCCGGTAAAAAGGAGATTCCGTTCATCATTCTTGAATACATTGATGGTGTGGTCTATGACTCATTATCGGACCTGTCTCATGAAGAGCTCTCATCTCTCAAAGACTGTCTTGAAATCATTTCAAAACAGAACCCACCTGGTCTAAGACGATACAAATCTCCTTCGGAACATATGACAACAAAATACACACTTGTCAAAGACCATGTCCATCTTTCTACAGTGTCAAATGAAGTCAAGATACTGATTGAGACTTGTGAGAACCTGTATCCTGATGTTCTCTCATACACCGACGCTCTAGGTGACTGGCCTCAGACTTTCATGCATGGTGACCTCTGGATACCGAATGTAATTTTTCAGCAAGACAAGGTCCGTTTGCTTGATTTTGAGGATGCTGCATATGGCCATCATCTCTATGACTTGGCTTACCTACTTGAAACTCCTGAGAGTGCATCCGAGAGTCATGCTTTGGGACTAATCCATCCCGAGGATCTCGATGCAGCAAATGAGCTACGACCAGTCGCGGTAGCATACATCATCAACTGGTCATTGGAGCGACTTCTTTCAATGGAATCAGGGCTAATTGAACCGAATCTTACTACTGAGCAAAGTAGGACTGCAGTCATTGGTTATACTCGCGGTAAGATCAATCGTCTAAAGACGTTGTTGTCTAATTGAAGAAGCTCTCTGGCGGGGTCTCCCAGATTTTCTCATCCTCTGAAGCGATTACATACTGGTACCCTTGCTCTGTAAGGAAAAGCTGACGTTTGGCCGCAAAATCCATGTCGCGGGTGTCTTTTGTAATCAGGGAATAGAAACGAGCAAAGCTTCCATCTGTTTTCGGGCGTAGTATTCTACCAAGCCTCTGAGCCTCCTCTTGGCGAGAGCCAAAGGTTCCTGAGACCTGAATTGCAACATTAGCATCTGGGAGGTCAAGTGCGAAGTTAGCAACCTTGGAGACTATCAGAATCTTTTCCTCACCCTCCCTGAATGCATCATAGAGACGTTGTCTCTCATCATTGTGGGTCTTTCCAGTAATCAACGGAGCTCCAACATGATCTTGAATCTCTTTCAGTTGGTCCAAATACATTCCAATGACAAGCACATTGTCATTAGCATGATGCGCAATCAGTTCCTTGATGATGTCTATTTTCTTTGGATTCTCAGCAGCGATTCTGTACTTCTTCCTGTCTTCAGCAAGAGCGTAAGTTCTACGCATGTTATCTGGAAGCTCAAGTCTAATCTCGTAACAGACAGCAGTGGCTATCCATCCTTGGTCCTCAAGTTGTTTCCATGGCATGTCAAATCGTTTCGGTCCAATGAGGCTGAATACATCTTCCTCTTTCTCATCTTCTCGAACAAGTGTAGCTGTGAGTCCAAGCCTTCGAGTTGCCTGGATGGTCGCAGTCACTCTGAAAACTGGTGCAGGAAGCAGATGAACCTCGTCGTAGATGATGAGGCCCCAATTCCTTGCTTCAAACAATTGGAAGTGTGGGAACTGCTCCTCTCTTGACTTACGCCAAGTCAGGATTTGATATGTCGCGACAGTGACAGGACGAATCTCTTTGTTATCGCCAGTGTACTCGCCAATATCCTCAGGCTGTAGAGTCGTCTTATCTAGAAGTTCAGAGATCCATTGTCTGACTGCAACAACATTAGGACAGAGAATGATTGTCGAGGTCTGAAGCTTGTGCATTGCTCCGATACCGACCATTGTCTTACCAGCTCCGCAGGGAAGAACCACAACTCCGGATCCGCCCTTTACTCCACCACCGGCATGGAATATCGCAACTGCATCATCCTGATAATTTCTGAGACCCCACTTTTTCCCCTCAAGTGTTGTTTCTCTGATCTCGAATGGAAGATGTTCACCCTCTACATATCCTGCGATATCTTCCACGGGATGACCAATCTCGAGTAGAGCATGTTTCAGAAACCCACGTTTTGCTGGATCTACACGATATGTGACCTCATCCATCCTTTCAATTAGAAATTCTTGGATTTTCTTGCTAGCCCCTATCTCATCAGCAAGGTCTTC
>Ga0209536_100010163_pt1 | contig 13911 bp, 10 predicted proteins | sample DeeMarSeWOR28_12_FD_187461 | JGI IMG/M metagenome (GOLD analysis project Ga0209536, IMG submission 187461) | Marine sediment microbial communities from White Oak River estuary, North Carolina - WOR-2-8_12 (SPAdes) (version 2) | ecosystem: Environmental > Aquatic > Marine > Intertidal zone >...
CAGCAGCAATGCGTTAATTTGATACCTTCTGAACAGACCGCCTCCCCGCTGGTACACATGCTTTCCATTACGGACCCGGCCGGCCGGTATGCGGAGCACAAGCAGGTCAAGGCATTCAAGGAAGCCGATGTATTTTATTACCAGGGCACCGATTTTATTGCCGAGGTTGAAAATCTGTTGACCTGCGAGTTTCAGCGCTTCTTAGGGTGCCGTGAAGTCGAAACCCGGGTCATATCCGGGCAGATGGCTAACATGGCCGTCTTCAGTGCCCTGGTGGATTTTGTCAACCGCGCCGACCGTAAAAGCGAGCAGCGCCGCATCCGCAGAGTGATGAACAATCATATTATCAAGGGCGGACATCTGAGCGCCCAGCCCATGGGGGCGCTGCGGGATTTTGTGATGCGGGACCCCAAATGGGAAAAGCCGGCGGTGGTCAACTTTCCGGTGCTGGAAGATAATCCTTACAGGATCGATGTGGAAGCCGCCCGGGAATTGATTGCCGAACACCGCCCGGAGCTGATGATCCTGGGCAAAAGCATGATCATTCACAAAGAGCCGGTTCAGGAGATGCGCGCCATTATCGATGCGCTCGAGCTGGATTGTATGCTGATGTACGACATGGCGCATGTGCTGGGGCTGGTGGGCCCGTATTTCCAGCGGCCCTTTGAGGAGGGCGCCGATATTGTCACCGGCTCGACTCACAAAACATTTTACGGCACCCAGCGCGGCATTGCGGCCGTTAATTATGGCGAAGACGATGTACACTACGCGTTCTGGGAGGCCATTCAGCGCCGGGCGTTTCCCGGCAGCACCAGCAACCACCACCTGGGCACCCTGCTGGGGTTGCTGCTGGCTGCCTTTGAGATGAACGCCTTTAAAGAAGAATATCAGAAAAATGTCATCGCCAATGCCAAGGCATTTGCCAAGGCCTTAAAAGAAAACGGCCTGGACATCGCCGGTGATCCTGCCATTTCTTACACTGAAACCCACCAGGTGGTGATCAACGTGGGCTATGCCCGCGCACCTGAGGTTGCCCGGCGGCTGGAAGAAAATCATATCATCTGCAATTACCAGGCCGCCCCGGATGAGGAAAGTTTTTCGGCTGCCGGATCATTGCGCACCGGGGTGCAGGAGATGACGCGCTTTGGCATGGCAGCCGCGGATTTCGCCGGGCTGGCCCAGCTGATGGCGGACGTTATCCTGCACAACAAGAATGTTAAACAGGAAGTGATGGATTTCCGCAAGCGCTTTGTGGAAATGCAGTATTGCTTCAAGGGCGACGAGTTCGACCAGTTGGAGCAAAGGCTGCACCAGCTCCTCTAACGTTACCTCAGTTCTAAAACTTAAGGTAATGTCGTCGATGACAAACCCGGGCTCTACGACGTTAGCGGAATAATGGAATATTGGAATACTGGAATGGTGGGTTTATTTTCCTGAGAGGACTGATGCAGCTGATCGAAGTGATTGCTGAATTGAAATCGCTGGGGGATCCGGAATCGGCTGCCGGCATGGCGAGATACGGCATCAAATCCGACCGGGCACTGGGAATTTCGATCCCCAAACTTCAGGGGCTGGCCAAAAAAATCGGCACCAACCGCAAACTGGCCGGACAGCTGTGGTCGAGCGCTATCCACGAAGCCCGCATCCTGGCCTGCATGATCGAAGACCCCCAGCAGCTGACCGAAGCGCAGCTGGAGCGCTGGGTTAAGGATTTTGATTCCTGGGATCTGTGTGATCAGTGCTGCAATCGATTGTTCAGCAAAACGGCCTTTGGGCGGAAAAAGGCGATGGCCTGGTCGAAGCGGTCTGAGGAATTTGTCAAGCGAGCCGGATTTGTGCTCATGGCGGTTTTGGCCGTGCATGATAAAAAAGCAACCGATCGACAGTTTGAGCCTTTTTTGAATCGGATCAAAAAAGAGGCCGTCGATGATCGCAACTTTGTCAAAAAAGCGGTCAACTGGGCCCTGCGTCAGATCGGCAAGCGCAATCCGGCGTTGAACCGCAAAGCGATTGCAGTGGCCGAGGATATCCAGCGGTTGGAATCCAGAGCGGCCCGCTGGGTGGCCAATGACGCGCTGCGCGAGCTGCGCCACAAAAAAATTCAAAAAAGACTAACCCCTAAGGCCGGGCCCTAAACGATTCTTCCGGATGGCTCGTCCTGCAATTTTTAAACCCGCTATTTTATGAGTATACATTCCACCATACCCAGAGCCGCGGAGATCACATTGACGGCGTCGTCAAGTTTTAAGGTGGCCGTATTAATGACCAGATCATAATTGGTGGGTTCGGCTATATCGGCGTTGAAGTATTTACGGATAAACGCCCGGCGGTCCGATTCGGTTCGCAAGACGCGTCTTTTGGCCTCATCTATGGAAACGCCGTATTGCTTGGAAACATTTTCGATACGCCATCGCCGCGGGGCCACGATGCGAGCGGCAAACCGTTTTTCAGGCGGCAAAACAAAGTTAGCGCCTCTGCCCACAATAACCGCCCGCCCGTGGTTTCCAATGGTGCCGATAACTTTCATCAGATGTTGCATGTAGCGGTCCGGCCACAGGTGGCGCTGGTGAACCAGGGATGAGATCCAGTGCTCCAGCGTATTGAGGCCGCGCTCGTCAAGGGTTTCAAGCACCGTTTCACTGACATCAGCGCTTTTGGCGATTGCATGGATGACTTCCTGGTGGAAAATGTCGATGCCGAGTTTTTCCGCCAGGCGGCCCGCTATGATGCGTCCCCCGCTGCCGGGTTCCCGGGACAGCGTAACAATGGATACTCCTTCCTTTTCCGGCGTCTCTTTTTTGCGGGTAATTTGCCAGCGGTGCACCTGCTCTTCAATGATTTTCGGTATGGATTTCATTCTATTGAACCTCCTTTCCTTTACCTGAAGTTGGTATTCTAAATTTTTATACCGCTTGTCATAAAACCGTTCCGCATAAAAGGATGACGGCATAAGCGTTTGTTGCAAAAAAACCTTCCGCAAACGGAACGTTTTTTTGACAATTGCTATAAAAGGAGATCATTTTGCTTTATACTGAATGAATTCTATCGATGCAGCTGCGGTGACGCTCTTAAGGTGGATTGTCGACCCTGGCCATCGCTCAATTGAGGTTCACATGAGAAAACCGGCTTGATATCGAAAAGGATATTTGGGAGTACATCTGGTTCACCGGGCAGCGCCAGCAGAGGCATAAGGGTATATTCTAAAACTAAGACCAGGAGAAATCTCTGTCAAATTTTTGTTGACTTCTCGTGATGGCATCGCAATGATCGCGCCATTGGTTTTATTCCTAACATTTAAAGTGAGGATGGGATTATGACTGTTGATCTCAAGCGCAGGACGGCACTGGTGACCGGCGCCGGCAAAAAATCGGGGATTGGATATGCCGTTGCCCGCAAACTGGCCGCCGGCGGTGCCGATGTCATTTTAGCCGATCTGATCGGCAAGCAAGCGCACCGCAACACGCCGGCAACTGCAAGCATGGATCAAATCACCGCCCTTGCCGCGGACCTGGGCAAAACGTTTAAGATCAAAGCGGTTGCTTTTGAGCTGGATGTGACCGTCGGCGACTCCGTTGGCCAGCTGGCGGACAGAGTGCAGCAGCAGTTTGGCCACATCCACATCCTCTGCAACAATGCCGGTGCTGTTTTCGGCGTGCCGAATGCGGTCCATACCTATGATGAAGGCGCCTGGTTGAAAACCATCGACGTTAACCTGCATGGCGTCTTTCGGGTCTCCAAAGCGCTGGTGCCCCTGATGACCGAAGGCGGCTGCATTGTCAATGTCGCTTCCAGGGCCGCCAAGGTCCCGCCCCTATTTAACGGCGCTTATGCAGTCGCTAAAGCAGGCGTTGTCATGCTCACCCGGGTCATGGCAAAAGAGCTGGCCGGTGCCGGTATCCGCGTCAATGCGATCTGTCCGGGTGTGATTCAAACCGATTTTACGGACTGGCGCTTCCAACTGGAAGCCGATATCCTGGATTCGACGCTCGAGGAACGACAGGCCGAGATGCTCAAAACGATTCCATTAGGCCGCCTGGGAACCCCCGGGGAGGTCGCCGATCTGGTTGCATTTCTGGCCTCTGATCAATCTGCCTATATCACCGGGCAGGCGATTAATATTACCGGCGGTCAACTCATGGAAATTTGATCGAAGATCAAATTTCGTTATTCGTTATTTGTATATTCTTTAATAGGTCAAATCGTCCGAATGATTTGACGATTTGATTTTTGACGAATAAGCAATTCTAACAGAGGAGAATGTTTATGGATAGGATATCCGGTGGGCAGTTGGTGGCGGAATCACTTCTGGAAAAAGAGGTCGATCTCATATTTACGCTGAGCGGCGGTCATATAACGCCGATTTATCAATATCTGGAAAATACGTCGATCAAGCTGTTTGATACCCGCCATGAACAGGCGGCTGTTTTTATGGCTGAAGCCCAGGGTCGCATGACACGTAAGCCCGGCGTGGCCATGGTAACTGCAGGGCCGGGTTTTACCAATGCGCTTACGGCAATTGCAAACGCCCGTTTTTCCAATTCACCCCTGGTGCTTATTTCCGGCTGTGTCGGCATCGACTGTATCGAAAAACTGGATTTACAGGATATGCGTCAGCGGCCGGTGATAGAGCCGATGGTCAAAAAGGCGCTGATCTGTCACAAAACCGAACGGATTCCCGAATTTATTGATTTTGCATTTCGGGCTGCACTCAGCGGACGTCCCGGGCCGGTATATCTGGAATTGCCGGTCGACATCCTCAATGCCACAGTGAACCCCGGCGGCATCAAAAAGCCGCATACGGTTGTGCAGTCTCAGGCCGTAGATTTGGACAAAGTTGAACAGACGCTTTCCATGCTGGAAAAAGCGACTCAAGCGGTGATTATTGCCGGAAGCGGCTCGTGGTATGCCGATAGCGCCGTTGAGTTGACACAATTCGCTGAAAAAACGGGAATCCCGGTATTTACTTCCGCCCAGGGGCGGGGGGTCATCTCCGACTTACATCCATTATGTTTTGAATCGTCGCTTGCCATCAGACCCGGTGCGGCCCTGGTGGCCAACACCGGCGCAGACTTGGTACTTTTTCTGGGCGCCCGCATGAGCCTGTATTACCTGTTTGGCGACCTGTTTAATGCTGATGCCAAAATTATTCAGGTAGACATTGAACCAGAAGAAATTGGAAGGAACCGTACGGTGACTCTGCCGATTGTCAGCGATGTCAAAGCGTTTTTAAAAGCCGGCAACCGACTTATCCGGCAGAAAAATTTGAGCGCCTCGCTTTGCCGGCGGTACGCAGACTGGGTTGAAACGCTAAAAAAAGCTGATCAAGAGGGCAAAGCCCCCGCGAAGCCGGACTGGCACAGCGACCATATTCCGATTCATCCGCTACGGCTTGCACACGAGATAAACCGGTTTATGGATCGCGACGACGATATTGTTGTCGCCGACGGCGGGGATACCCAGGTCTGGATGGGGATTACCCGGACCGTTCGTCAACCCGGGCGGTATCTGGATGCCGGACTTTATGCATGTCTGGGGGTGGGCATACCCTATGCGAATGCAGCCAAACTGCTGAACCCGGATCAACGTGTCTGTTTAATTATCGGAGACGGCTCTGTCGGGTTTAATTTTATGGAATTTGAGACGGCCTTGCGCAAAAATCTTCCGATCGTTATGGTCATCAGCAATGACCTCGGCTGGGGCATGATTCGCCACAGCCAGGAATTGCGCATCGGCCATGCCATTGAAACTGGCACTCACATCGGCAAGGTCGATTACCATAAATTGGTTGAAGCGCTGGGCGGTAAAGGTTTGATCGTGAAGGATCCTGCCGATATTCAACCGGCACTGGAAGAGGCCTTTGCCGCCGGCGTCGCCACCTGTATTAATGTCATGACCGATCCCACCACTATCAGTCCGGGCAGCGTGGCGCTGGCGAATCTGGGAGGTTACACAGCTGGTGGGCAGTCAGCAAAATGACGCATTGGGCCATAACTGATATCAAATGATAGAATTCCTTAACTTTAGTCACTTTAGATCACTTTAGGCACTATCAATTATTTGATTTTAATGCTTTTAACCTCTTTATGGCAATTGCAGACTCCCGGAGATACCCATGATTGACAGAACCGTGACGACGGTTATTGATGCGGAAAAATGCATCGGCTGCGAATTATGCGTGAAAGTGTGCCCATCGGATACGATCCGCATGCAAGAGGGTAAAGCCCGGGTAACCGGAGATCGCTCACTGCAATGCGGCCATTGTGTCGCCGTGTGCCCGGTCGATGCCGTGCGGGTGGACGCGATCGACCCCCATAGCCTGAGCTTTGACAATTTTGACCTTAAAAATCGCTGGCTGCCCCACGGTGATTTTGATACGGACCGCCTGGTTCAATTAATGGCCTCGCGGCGCTCGTGCCGCAATTATACCGATCAACTTGTCGATCGGTCCATCCTGGCGGATCTGGTCAAAATCGGGACCATGGCACCCTCAAGCACCAACTGTCAGAAATGGACCTTTACGGTTTTACCCGACCGATCCGCCGTAAATGAATTCGGCCAACGCATCGGCTTGTTTTTCAAAAAGCTAAACCGCCTGGCCGAAAAGCGCTTGATATGTAAGGCGCTCCAATTGATCGGCAAGCCCGCCCTGGAAGATTATTACCGCGAGTTTTACCAGTCGGTCAAAGAGGGCTTAAAAGCATACGAGGTTCATGGGCGCGATCTATTATTTCACGGCGCTCCGGCAGTTATTGTTGTGGCCACCCGACCCGGCGGCAGCGGCCGGATGGAGGATGCGCTGCTGGCCACCCAGAATATACTGCTGGCCGCCCATAGCATGGGGCTGGGAACCTGCCTGATCGGTTTTGCCGTGGAAGCCATGAAATATGACACCGCCATCCAGCAGTTTATTACGATTCCGGCCGAAGAAACCGTCTGCAGTGTTATTGCCGTCGGATACCCGGATGAACGATATGAGAGCCTGACGGGCAGGAAAAAAGTGGTGCTGCGTTATTTTGAAGGTTAAGCTATTTTTGTGTTCCATATATAAGTTATAAAACTTGCAGTGATCCAGTTTATACCTTTTGTGGGGCATCATATTATGTATATGACCTTGGCATGACGCGGTTAAATGACCTGGTCCCTTAAGAAGGATGTAAGGATGGTTTGCAGCTTATCCAGATGGCCGATGTAAAAGTGATCACAGCCGTCTATAATTTCAAGGTGGGCATCCGTATTCCAGAGCGGCAGCAGCGCACGGATTTGCTCAACCGGTGCGATGTCATCCCGACTACCGGTAACCACCAGCTGAAGGCTATTGAGGGTGCCGACCTCTCCAAATTCGAGGAACCCCACCGGTGGCGAGACCATCAGCATGGACGCGATGGCGATGGGATTTTCAGCAATCAATCGGGCATTTACCCAGGCTCCGAAGGAATAACCGGCCAGTGCAACCTCGCCAACGCCTCTTTCTTGAACAGCTGCTATGGCTGCACGCACATCGTTTTGCTCGCCGATCCCGTTGTCAAAGTTTCCCTGACTGCCGCCGACACCTCTAAAATTAAACCGCAGGGTTGCAAAGTTGTATTGCCGGTAGGCACTTTGAATCACTTCTACAACCGGGTTATGCATTGTGCCGCCATACAGTGAATGCGGATGCGTGATGACCGCGCCCCGGTCACCGTTGCCGGGGTGCCACAGACCCTCCAGCTGATAACCATCGGATGCTATCGTCATTTTTTCTTCGATTGTCATCATCAACCGACCGTGTTCAATATATTGATGATGTCACGGCCAAATTCCGTTACCTGCCAGGCTTTTATTTCCTTCATCTTTGACAGGCTGCTCATCGCAGCGGGCTTCTGCACCGCAAGAGCACTGATCAGTGCTTTGGTGCAAATGATGGCCGGATCCACCTGCAGTTTTTGTGCCTTCCGATCCCGCCAGATGCGGAGTTCTTTTACGCGTTTGGCGACAATCGCGGGAACCATAGGGGCTGTCGTACGCGGGTATCGGGGTAAATCATGCGGGGCGATTTGCAGGGCCCTTGTCACAGCCGCGACGATGCTTTTGCCGTAGCGGTCGATTTGTTTTGATCCCAGTGTGTCGGAGTCGTTGAGTTTACTGAGATTTGGCGGGCGTGTTTCGGCCAGTTTCAGCAGGGATTTGTTTCCAATGATTCTGAAAAGCGGCTTGTCCTGTTGCTGCGCAATTTTTTGACGCATTTGCAACAGCTCTTCCAGCACCGCAAGGCCTCTGGGGCCCAGTTTGCCGGCACCTTTAAAGCCGACGAACAGGGGCACCGAGTTGTTGCTGGCCGGTCTGACCCTGCTGAGATGACGACATTCCTCTTCAACCCAGGACAGACGTCTTCTGTTTTTAAGCTCCTGCTGCAGACTTTTTGCCAGGGGAATCAGATAGCGCACATCCTGGGCTGCATAGGCAATCATTTCCTGTGGCAGCGGCCGTTTTGACCAATCTTTGCGCTGGTATTTTTTGTCCAGGCGCACATTGTAGCGCTTTTTTAGCACAGCCTCCAAACCGGTTTCTTTAAGTCCCAAAAACCGGCATGCCAGCTCGGTATCAAAAAGATTGTTAACGTTGATTTTGAAATCCCGATACAGGGAACGAATGTCATAATCAGCCCCGTGAAAGACCTTTAAGATGTCGTTGCGCTTAAAAATCGGTTTTAGGACGGACAGGTTGTTTATCTGCAAGGGATCTATGACGGCCGTGGTGCGCCGGATGGCAATCTGGATCAAGCAGACCTTCTCGCGGAAATGATACATGGAGTCTGCCTCCAGATCAACGCCGATGATTTGCTGTTTTTTGAGTTGCTGTGCAAACCGGCCGAGTTCGGAACGGGTGACGATATTCAGGTGACGGTGAGCGCCGCTTCTTCGCATTTTTTTCTTGACCCTTCTGAGCGTTTCGCCTAATTCTGAATGCTTATCCGGATTACAGGTGTAGGTAGCACATTATGATGTATTGGGAATTGGCCGGTCGCTCGCGACCCCCTTATGAGTTTACTTCGCAGATGGCGATTGCCAAACTCCGTAGAAGAATTATGATGCTCCTAACGCTTTAATCGACGGCTCCCAATTGAATCTTTAATCATTTGGGATTATAGTTTAGCCACGACTTGGCTTTTCAGTAAGCCTAATTTTTTATTTTATACTGTTTTTAATCATTTTATCAATCGTTCAATGATGATTACGGTGAAAAAACAATGGTCAATATAACACTTCCAGACGGCAGCCGAAAGGCTTTTGAAAAAGCCCCGACGGGAATGGAGCTGGCTGAAGGTATTTCAGCCGATTTTGCGCGCCAATGTGTGGCGATGGAATTAGACGACAAACTGGTTGATCTAAGCACCCCGATCAGTGACGATGCCCGTGTTCGGCTGATCACCGAAAAAGATCCGGAAGCCATGGATATCTTACGGCACTCAGCGGCCCATGTAATGGCCCAGGCCATTTTGCGGCTTTACAAGGACGCTAAACTGACCATCGGGCCGGCCATCGAAGACGGCTTTTATTACGACATCGACATGCCGCCGGTGTCAGAAGATGATTTTCCGAAAATTGAAGCCGAAATCAAGAAAATCATTAAAGCTAAATTGCCGATCCACCGCAAAGAGATCCCTAAAGCCGAAGCGATCGAATTTTACAAAGAAGAACCGTACAAGCAGGAAATGTTGGCCGATCTGCAGGACGGGACCATTTCGATTTATCAGCAGGGTGAATTTAACGATTTGTGCCGCGGCCCGCACGTGCCCCATACCGGTTATGTGAGGGCCCTCAAACTGACCAAGGTCTCGGGCGCATACTGGCGGGCGGATCCAACGAAAGCCCAGCTGCAGCGAATTTATGGCACGGCGTTCTTTTCCAAAAAAGAGTTGAAAAACCACCTGAATTTCCTGGAAGAGGCCAAAAAGAGAAACCACCGCAAAATCGGTCAGGCACTGGACCTGTTCAGCTTCCACGATGAAGCACCGGGGATGCCGTTTTTTCATCCTAAAGGGATGGTGGTCTGGAATACGCTGCTGGACTACTGGCGGGCCGAACACCGCGCTGCCGGTTATGTGGAGACCAAAACACCCATCATGCTCAATCGCGCGCTGTGGGAAAAAAGCGGACACTGGGAAAATTATCGCGAAAACATGTATACCTCATCTATTGATGAGAATGACTATGCCATCAAACCGATGAATTGTCCCGGTGGCATGCTTATTTACGGGCGCAAACCGCATTCATACAAGGATTTACCGCTGCGGGCGGCTGAAGTCGGGCTGGTTCACCGGCATGAGCTCAGCGGGGTTTTGCAGGGGCTGTTTCGGGTCAGGGCTTTTCATCAGGATGATGCCCATCTGTATATGATGCCGGAGCATATCAAAGATGAAATTTTAGGCGTTTTGCGGTTGTCCGAGCGGATGTACAGCACCTTTGGCCTGGGGTTTCATCTGGAGCTGTCAACCCGGCCAGAGAAATCCATTGGCACCGACGCCCAATGGGAAGAGGCCACCGTCGGTTTAGAAGCAGGACTCAAGGCTTACGGTCAGGAGTATACGCTCAATGAAGGCGACGGCGCTTTTTACGGCCCTAAAATCGATCTGCATATCAAAGACGCCCTGGGCCGGACCTGGCAATGCGGCACCATCCAACTGGATATGGCCCTGCCGGAGCGTTTCAACCTGACCTTTATCGGCAAGGACAATGAACGGCACCGGCCGATCATGATTCACCGCACCGTTTTCGGCTCCATTGAACGCTTTTTGGGCATCTTGATCGAGCATTTCGCCGGCAAGTTCCCTTTGTGGCTGGCACCGGTTCAGGCCGCCATTTTGCCGATCAACGATGATTTGAGACCCCATGCCGAGGCAGTTAAATCCGAGCTCGAAAAAGCCGACCTGCGGGTTGAAATTGACGACCGGGCCGAAAGTCTGAATAAAAAAGTTCGTGAAGCCCAGCTCAATCAGATTCCATTGATCCTCACCATCGGTGCCAAGGAAAAAGAGGCCGGCACGCTTTCGGTGCGCACGCTTGATGGCCACGTTAAATACGGACTTTCCCATGAGCAGTTTCTGGATACGGTTCAGGCACATATCCGCAAACGGGAATTGGCGCTGGATGTTTTTAAGTGAGAAGTTAATAAAAGTGACTAAAGTGCGAAGTGATCTAAAGTGACTAAAGTTGATGAATGCATCATTTTAAATTAAAAAAGACGGAGCATAGCGACACCTGAAATTTAGGCATTTTAGCTCACTTTAGTCATTTTAGGCACTTTGCGAATTATAGCGGTTAAGCAAAAATATTGAGTGCCATGAGCAAAAACGCAGGGGTGACGACCCACAAAATACAATGGTGCGATTTGCGCTGTAAGTGGGCCGCTGCCGCTAAACTCGACGCCCTGGACGGCAGCTGCCATACCTTTCAATCCCTGTGGTGCAAAAAGCTCAAGAAGCATGTGACCAAAAATTCACCCTGTGAGGTGCGCTTCGGTCGACGCCGCCCAACCACCAAATTTTAAGTGAATTGTAATGGCACGCAAAGGCGCTAAATATTTAGTTTACTCAATATCTAAAAACCTTTGCGACTTGGCGTCTTTGCGTGAGACTTTCTTAGGTTCTTCTATCCCACTTTGCCGTATGCTAGAGACGGGTCAATCAAAACTGAGAATTTTCTTTTTTTACTGGCTGCCGCCAATTGTCTACTGCCTGGCCATATTTTTCCAATCCAGCTTCCCCGGGCCCGAGCGCATGCCGGACGTGCGTTTTTTTGACAAACTCCTGCATTTTGCGGCCTATGCCCTGCTGGGGATTCTCTTTTACCGGGCCTATGAAACCCTGCCCCTCAAAGAAAACCGTAAGCTTCTGATTTTTATCAGCATTGCATCCGCGACCCTATACGGTATCAGCGATGAAATACATCAGTATTTTGTTCCATCCCGGCATGCCGATATCGCAGACGTGATCGCCGACACGCTCGGCAGCATTTGCGGAGTCTATTTTTATTATCGGTGGAAAGCCTGGAAAAAATCGCCGGCGACCGGCAGCCCATAACCTTGGAAGCCGCGCTTGCGGTTCGGCGCTGAAAGTCTTTAAAATGGTTATTCGGACTGCGCTGCGGATTGACAAGATCTTTGAATTTCGCTAAATAGAAAAACTTAAACCGATTTTGAAGGGTCAATCATACCGATCCTTGCTTAACAGCCGGATCGACGCATCCCCTGCCATACGAACCGATCAAAGGAGTGAAACCGGAATGCCATCCGAAAACAGCGTTCTCATCAACGGCAACAAATTTTCGTTTGAACCGGGAGATACCATCCTGGAGGTGGCCCGCCGAAACAACATCGATATTCCGACACTGTGTTATCTGAAGGGAGCGACCCCCACCGGCGCGTGCCGCATGTGCGTGGTCGAAGTTAAGGGGGCGCGCAGCCTTGTGGCTTCCTGTGCAGCGCCTGTTGCACCCAACATGGAAGTTCAGACCGATACGCCCAAGGTGATTGAAGCGCGCCGCATGGTCCTGCAGCTGCTGCTGTCTTCCGGCAATCATAACTGTGCCGTTAGCGGAAGCACCGCCAGCAATTGGACCCAATTTCAACTGAATGTCATCAAAGCTGAACAAGATACCGAACTGTGCCCGGTCTGGGGGGATTGCCGTCTTCAGGAGCTGGCCTTTCGCTATCAGGTCACCGGTGAGCGCTTTGAGCCTAACGAGACCGCCTATCCGGTGGAAACTGCCAATCCGTTCATCATGCGTGATTTTTCGCGCTGCATTCAGTGTGGCCGATGTGTCCAGGCCTGCAACGAAGTGCAGGTCAACCAGGCCATTCATTTCGGCTATCGCGGCGCGGCCACCAAAATTGTCGCCGCCGGCGATCGGCCATACATCAATTCTGATTGTGTCTTTTGCGGCGAATGTGTCCAGGCCTGCCCGGTGGGCGCGCTGGTCGAAAAAGATGCGCGTTACGAAGCGCGGCCCTGGGAAACACAAAAAGTGCGCACCACCTGCTGCTATTGCGGGGTTGGCTGCCAGATTTATCTGCATGTCAAAAAAAACCGGGTGGTTAAAGCCAGCGGGGTGGAAGATGTGGCGCCCAATTTTGGCAGCCTGTGTGTCAAAGGCCGTTTTGGGTTTGACTTTATCCATTCGGCCGATCGCCTCGAAACGCCTTTGATTAAAGAAAACGGCGAGTTTCGCAAAGCATCCTGGGATGAAGCCCTGGATCTGGTGGCCCGCAAACTGGGCGAGATCAAAGCCGAGCACGGCGCCGATACCATCGGGTTTTTAACCTCGGCGCGCATCACCAATGAAGAAAACTATATTGCCCAAAAATTTGCCCGCGCGGTGGTGCAGACCAACAACGTCGATCACTGCGCCCGTCTCTGACATTCCTCTACCGTGGCCGGTCTGGCTGCAGCGTTCGGAAGCGGGGCGATGACCAATACCATCGCTGATATCGAGGAGGCGGACGCGATCCTGATCACCGGTTCCAATACCACGGAAAACCATCCGGTGATTTCCAGCGGGGTTAAGCGGGCCGTCACCCAAAAAGGAACCAAACTCATTGTTGTCGACCCCCGGCGTATACGCATTACCCGATATGCTGATAAATGGTTGCGTCAGAATCTGGGAACCGACGTGGCCTGGATCAACGGTCTGATGCACGTGATCATCAAAGAGGGACTGCACGACAGGCAGTTCATCGAAAGCCGCACCGAAGGCTTTGACGAATTGGAAAAGATGGTTGACAAGTTCACCCCGGATTTTGTTGAGCAGATCACCGGTATACCGGCACAGGAACTTATAGACGCCGCCCGGCTCTACGCCAATGCTGAACGCGCCTCTATTTTATATTGCATGGGCATTACCCAGCACACCACCGGGACCGATAATGTCAAATCCC
>Ga0209536_100010164_pt1 | contig 13911 bp, 10 predicted proteins | sample DeeMarSeWOR28_12_FD_187461 | JGI IMG/M metagenome (GOLD analysis project Ga0209536, IMG submission 187461) | Marine sediment microbial communities from White Oak River estuary, North Carolina - WOR-2-8_12 (SPAdes) (version 2) | ecosystem: Environmental > Aquatic > Marine > Intertidal zone >...
GCAGGCCACGCTCGCCGACTGGGAGGTGGGCGGCACGGTGGACCAGCGCCTGGTAGCGCTGCGCGCCAAGCTGGTCCGCCTGCGAGACCACCTGGCCAACGTAGAGCGCGCGATCCGGGAGCTGGAAGGCGTGTCCTCGGTCCAGGTGAACCTGGTGGCCGAGAAGGCCTACGTACGCACGGAGAACGGCGAGGTGGACTTCGAGGTACTGCGTGAGGCCGTACGCAAGGCCGGCTATGAGTTGAAGAAGCCGGCCGAGGATCGCACCGAGCGCCGCCGGCAGCTTCTCGAAGCGGACGAGCGGAAGATGGCCGGCGCGCGCAGCCGGATGGTCTGGGCATGGGGTCTGAGCGTTCCGATTCTGGTCTGGATGATCCCGGAGATGTTCTTCGGCGTGATGTGGCCCTCACCCACGCTCTTTCACCTGGGTATGGTAGTGCTCGCCCTTCCGGTACTGATCGGCGCCGGCGGTCCCACCTACCGGAGCGCCTGGCGCTCCTCGCTGAACCTCTCCCCCAATATGGATGTGCTCATCGCGCTGGGATCGGGCGCCTCGCTGCTTACCGGGATCGCCGCTCTTCTCGGCCGGTGGTTCCCCCTCCCCACGCTGCTCAACTACGCGGGGGTGGGGGCGATGATCATGGCCTTCCACCTGACCGGCCGCTTTGTGGAGACGCGCGCGCGGGGCCGGGCCAGCCTGGCCATCAAGAAGCTGTTGACGCTGGAAGCACGAACCGCCCGCATACAGACACCCCAGGGGGAGCGGGAGGTCCCGGTTGAGGACGTGGCGGTGGGCGATGTGATGATCGTCAGGCCCGGCGAGAAGATCCCGACTGACGGCGAGATCGTGGAGGGGGAGAGTGAACTGGACGAGTCGCTGGCGACAGGGGAATCGATGCCCGTGTCGAGGGGGCCCGGCGATGCCGTAATCGGTGCCACGGTGAACGGCGGGAGCGCGCTCCGCATACGGGCCACCTCGATCGGGGAAGACACCTTCCTCGCCCAGATCATCAGAATGGTGGAAGAGGCGCAGGGGAGCGAGGTCCCCATCCAGCTCTTCGCCGACCGGGTCACCAGCATCTTCGTTCCCGTCGTGCTCGTGGCCGAAATGGGCTGGATGTCGGTGCTGTTCACGCTGGGGGTCACCACCGTCTGTTTCGGCTGGTACACCTACTTCGCCAAGCCGCGGATCGCCCGGGACGGCGCCATCTATCACGTCTTCGAGCGCCTCGGACGCCGACGGTACGCGGGGCTCGACCGGGAGCTGCGCGACCTGATGAAGGAGAAGGGCCTCCGCGCCGAGGACCCGTTCGACGAGGTGGTGGCCCGCGCGACGGTGCTCGACTATGCCGAGTCGGTGAGCCTCGAGGGCGTGATCCAGCGCGCCTCGGTCCTGCTCGAGCGCCGCCTTCCCGTCGGGACCGACGCGCTCATCGAGGGCATCGGCCGTGGGGTGCGGGGCGGCGGGACGCCGGTGGCGTACGGCGCCGCGTTGCTGCACACGCGGTTTCCCGACATCGACACCTCGGAGATGGTGCTCGTACGGTGCGCGGACGGTGTGCGGGTGGACCTCGGGGACGAAGATCTTACCCGGCAGGCCGCGGCCGTCCCCATCCGCGCGGTGTTCTTCCTGGTGTCGGGCGAGTCCGATCCGGGCCGGCACCTCCGCATTCTGGCCCAGCTGGCCGGCCGCGTGGAGGACGAGTCGTTCATGCCGGAGTGGCTGGCGGGCCGGCACGAGCAGGAACTCAAGGAGACCCTGCTCCGCGACGACCGATTCCTGTCGCTGAAGCTGCGGACCGGCGCGAAGTCGGAGGCGCTCATCGGCAAGTCGCTCAGCGAGCTCGATCTCCCGCCCGGCTGCCTCGTCGCGCTGATCCGACGGTACGGCGAGATGCTCGTGCCGCAGGGCCGCACGGTGCTCCGGGACGGGGATCGGCTGACGGTCATCGGCTCGCCGGCTGGACTGCGGTTGCTCGAGGAGCGGTACGAGGAGCACACGCCCCAGGTGGGCTGAGCGGACCAGGACCCTCGGGATTCGCGGGCGGCACCCGGCTTGCCAACGCGAGGAAAATCGGCAGGATTATCGGTAATCCTTCGACTTGGAGGATACCATGCCTACCACGAAGCTCATGCAGTTCCTGGACGAGCACCGCGTCCGCTACGAGACCATCCGGCATTCCCCGACCTACACATCCCAGAAGACCGCGGCGGCGGCCCATGTGCCCGGAAAGGAGCTGGCCAAGACGGTCATGATCCGGGTGGACGGTCAGCTCGCCATGGCCGTGCTCCCGGCGCCGATGCACGTCGATCTCAAGAAGCTCGGCGCGGCGATCGGCGGAGCCAAGGTCGCCCTGGCGAGCGAGACCGAGTTCCGGGAGCAGTTCCCGGATTGCGAGGTCGGGGCCATGCCGCCGTTCGGCAATCTCTACGGCCTGCAGGTCTACGCCGACGAGCACCTCCTCGAGGACGAGGCGATCACGTTCAACGCCTGCACGCACACCGAGCTGCTGCAGCTGCCGGTCAGCGAGTACATCAATCTCGTGCGTCCGCAGGTGATCGCCTTCGCGGCCGGCGCGCACTGATCCGGGCCACCCGAGCATCCGGAACCGGCATCGAAGAGCCGCTCCCTTGGAGCGGCTCTTCGGGTGTATGTGCGGCCGGACCGCGGTCCCGTTAGATTCGGCCCCATCCCCGAGCCAGGAGACCTGGGCATGTCGCTCCCGCGCGTGACCACCATTGCGTCCGTCGTGCTGACGTCACTCGTCCTGCTGGGTGGATTCCGGGCGCACGCCCAATCGACGACCGCGGAGCCCGTGACGCGTCCGGAGCGGACCGCCTACCGCGAAACGAGCAGCTATGCGGACGTGATGGAGTTCGTGCGGTCCCTGGCCGCTCGCTCCCCGCTCGTCCACCTCACCTCGTTCGGGTACTCGTACGAAGGTCGGTCCCTGCCGCTGGTGGTGGTGGGGCGGCTGTCGGCCGCGACGCCGGAGGCGGCGCGGGCCACCGGGAAGACCGTGGTCTACGTCCAGGCCAACATCCACGCGGGCGAGGTGTGCGGGAAGGAGGCGTCGTTGCAGCTGCTGCGCGCGCTCGCCGCCGGCGAACACCGCGAGTGGCTGGACTCGCTCGTCCTGCTGTTCGCGCCGATCTACAATGCCGACGGGAACGAGCGCGTGCGCCTCGACAACCGACCGGGCCAGCACGGCCCGGTCGGGGGGATGGGACAGCGCGCGAACGCCCAGGACCTCGACCTCAACCGGGATCACATGAAGCTCGATGCGCCGGAGACGCGCTCGCTCGTCGGGCTGATGCAGGCCTGGGACCCGCACGTGCTGATGGATCTGCACACCACCAACGGCACGCGGCACGCCTACCACCTCGTCTACTCTCCGCCGCTGCACCCGAACACGGACCCGGCCGTCACGGATCTCCTGCGGAACGACTGGCTGCCGGCGGTGACCGGGGCCGTGAAGGCGGATCGCGGCTGGGACCTGACGTACTACGGGAATCTCCCCTACCGTCGGGACACCGAGCGCGGGTGGTACACCTTCGACCACCGTCCGCGGTTCAACACGAACTACATCGGGCTGCGCAACCGGTTCGCCATCCTGAGCGAGGCGTACGCCTACGCGACCTTCGAGGACCGCATCGAGGCCACGCGGCTGTTCGTCACCGCGGTGCTCGACTACGCCTACCGGCACGCCGGGGAGATCCGATCCGTGACGGCGCGGGCCGACGCCGCGGATCTCACCGGGGCGCCGCTGGCCGTGCAGGCGACGTTCGCCCGCGGTGACTCGGTGAGCATCCTGTTGGGCGAGGTGGCGGAAGAGCGGAACCCGTACACCGGCCAGCGCATGCTCCGCCGGCTCGAGGTGGCTCAACCCGAACGCATGCCCGAATTCGGGTCGTTCCGGCCGACGGAGACCGAGCGGATGCCGGTCGCCTACGTGGTCCCGGCGGCACTGACCGCCGTGCTCGACCGGCTCGCGGCGCACGGCGTGCGGCTCGAGCCGATCGCCACCGCCGGATCGCGGTCCGTCGAGCGGTTCGTGATCGACTCGATCGCCGACGCACCGAGAGAGTTCCAGGGACACCGCGAGCGCACGCTCTTCGGCCGCTACGAGGCTGTGGAGGAGACGCTTCCGGTGGGGGCCGTGCTGGTGCGCACGGCGCAGCCGCTCGGGCGCCTGGCGTTCGCCCTGCTCGAGCCGCGCTCGGACGACGGGCTCGCGGCCTGGAACTTCCTCGATCCGCAGTTGAAGGACGCGCGCGTTTATCCCATCCTGCGCATTCCGGCGCCGTGATCGCACGGCGACCGCCACGGGCGGTACAGTCCCGTGCCCTGACGAAAGGCTCACGACGCATGAGGCACCCGTTTCCCCGAAGCCTGATCGTCCTTGCCGTGCTTGGCCTGGCGGGTCGGCCGGCGTCCCTCGGTGCGCAGGACCAGTCGGTCGCGGCGCGGTATCGCGCCGTGGCGGACCGGATCATCGACGCGGCGCTCGCCGACAGCGGCGCGTACCAGCGACTCGCGGAGCTGACGGACCGGTTCGGGCCGAGGCTCAGTGGAACCGACAACCTCGAGCGGGCACTCGACTGGATCCTCGCGCAGATGCAGCGTGACGGGCTGGATCGGGTGCGGGGGGAGCCGGTGATGGTGCCGCACTGGGTCAGGGGGGAGGAATCGGCCCAGTTGATTGAGCCGAGGCCCCGGGAGTTGCCGATGCTGGGGCTGGGGGGCAGCGTGGGCACGCCGCCCGACGGGATCACCGCGGAGGTGATGGTCGTCGGCAGTTGGGAGGAGCTGCTGCGGCGCGGGACGGAAGCGCCGGGAAAGATCGTCCTGTTCAACGTGCCGTTCACCGACTACGGCACGACCGTGCAGTACCGCAGCCGGGGCGCTGTCGCCGCCGCACGGGCCGGGGCCGTGGGCGCGCTCCTGCGCTCGGTGACGCCACACTCGCTGCAGTCCCCGCACACCGGCGCGATGGACTACGCGCCGGACGTGTCCCGGATCCCGTTCGCGGCGATCACGGTCGAGGACGCGCAGATGATCGAGCGGATGATCGATCGCGGGCAGCGGGTGGTGGTGCGGCTCACCATGGGGGCCCGGACCCTGCCGGACGCGCCCTCACGCAACGTCGTGGCGGAGTGGCGTGGGTCGGAGCTGCCGGACGAGGTGGTCGTGCTCGGCGGCCACATCGACTCCTGGGACGTGGGGCAGGGAGCGATGGACGACGGCGGCGGCTCGGTGGCGGCGTGGGAGGTGCTGAACGTGCTTCGCCGCCTCGGGCTCCGGCCGCGGCGCACCGTGCGGGTGGTGCTGTGGACCAACGAGGAGAACGGGAGCCGCGGCGGCGAGGCCTACAAGGACGCGCACGCCGCGGAGATCGAGCGTCACGTGCTCGCCATCGAGTCGGACGCCGGTGTCTTCAAGCCGTTGGGCTTCGGATTCGGCGGCGGTGATTCGGCGTACGCGGTGGTCGCGCAGATCGGCACGCTCCTCGAGCGGATCGGGGCCGGCGCGGTCACGCGTCCCGGTGGCGGCGCGGACATCGGTCCCCTGATGCGGGAAGGCGTGCCGGGGATGGGGCTCACCGTCGAGGGCGAGAAGTACTTCTGGTATCACCACACCGATGCCGACACGATGGACAAGCTGGATCCCCGCGAGCTGGCCGAGTGCGTTGCCGCGATGGCGGTGATGGCCTACGTGGTGGCGGACCTGCCGGAGCCGCTGCCGCGGCAGTAGGGGGATCGAGCCGCCGGATCGGGCGGAGCGTTCGTCGACGTCCGCTAACCCGCGGTGCCGGCCAGGCCGGCCAGCTGGGTCAGCTGCTCCGCCGTGCCGAGCGCGATCAGGACGTCGTTCGGTTCGAAGCGCAGGTCCGCGGGCAGGTTGGTGACGATCCCGTCCTGGCCCCGCCGTCGGATCGCGAGCACGTTCGCGCCGGTGTGCCGGCGCACTTCCGCTTCGGCCACGGTCCGGCCGGCCAGGCGGCCGTCCGGGAGCACGGTGCACTCCTCGAGCAGCAGTTCCAGCTTGCCGGAATGCATCACCACGTCGAGGAAATCCGTCACGGTCGGTGTCAGCAGCTGGCGCGCGATGCGGCGTCCGCTGATCCGGTAGGGCGAGATCACGTGGGAGGCCCCGGCGCGTCGCAGCTTCGACTCGCTCGCGGGGTGATTGGAGCGCGCCACGATCGTGAGGCCGGGGTTGAGCGTACGGGCCGTCAGCGTGACGAACAGGTTGGTCGCGTCGTCCCCGGTCGAGGCGACGAGCCCGCTGGCCCGGCCGATCCCCGCGCGCTCCAGCACCTCGTCGTCCGTCCCGTCTCCCTCGACGTGCGGCAGGCCGTCCGGCAGGTGGTGCAGCGTTTCCGGGTGCGTCTCCAGCACCACGCAGCGCGAGCCGGCTTCGAGGAGATCCTCGACCACCTGCTGGCCGACGCGGCCGAATCCCACGATGATGTAGTGCTCCGAGAGAGCGTCGATGCGCTGCTGCATACGCGCCTTCCGAATAGACCCGGTGAGCTCGCCACTCACGATGTACTGGGAGATGGCGGCGAAGAGGTAGGTGACCGCTCCCACGCCGGCAACGATCAGCGCCGAGGTGAAGAGGCGCCCCGCCGACGACAGCGGGCGGACCTCGCTGAATCCGACCGTGGAGAGCGTGATCACGGTCATGTACAGCGCCTCGATGACGCGCCAGCCCTCGATGATCACGTACCCGAGGGTGCCGAGCGCGATGACCGAGAGGTAGGCGACCGCGAACCGCAGGAGCTTGCGCTGCATACGGCGCTGCGGGCCGCGCGATCGGAGCAGGCTGATCATGTTGTTCGTCATGTGCGGACCCGATCCCCACCCCTTCATCGCTGGAGCCGTGGAAGCGAAGGAGGATAACTTGCGGACCGGCGCTGCCGTCGGCAAGCGGGCGGCCGCACCATCTGGCACCATCCCCACGCGCGCCGTATTCTACGAAATGCCGCACCGACGACACTCAATCCCATGGGGTCGACCATGTCCAACCACGTCTACAAGATCACCGAGCTCGTCGGGTCCTCCCCGGAGAGCCTGGAGCAGGCCATCGAGAACGCGGTCGCCCGCGCGAGCAAGACCGTGCGGAACATGCGGTGGCTGGAGGTGCAACAGATCCGGGGGCACATCGAGAAGGGTGCCGTGGACCACTGGCAGGTGATCGTGAAGATCGGGTTCACGCTCGACGAGTGACCCTCCCGACGTGCCGACGGCGGCCGCCCTGGGGACGGCCGCCGTCGGTCACCTCCGGTCGCGCGAACGCCGGCGCGTCCGCGCCGCGCGTCACACGTAGAGTCGGTACTTCGGGTCGTACATGTTCGCCCGGACGTAGGCCATCACGTCGCTCGGCCGCTGCTTCGTGGCGAGTCCTTCCTTCCATGCATGCTCGGCGATCGCCGTCGCGATCGTCGCGGAGACGTCACGGATCTGCTCGAGCGGCGGCAGCACCGATCCCTGTGCCAGCATCGCTTCGGTCGTCATGTTCGCCACGGCGCGCGCCGCGGTGTAGAACATGTCGTCGGTGACGTGTTTGGCGCCGGACAGGATCACGCCAAGCCCGAGGCCGGGGAAGATATACGCGTTGTTTCCCTGCGTCGGGACGTGTGTCCGTCCCTGGTACACGACCGCGTCGAACGGGCTGCCGCTGGCGTAGATCCCGCGGCCCTCGGTCCACGCGTACGCCTGCTCCGCCGTGCACTCCGCCTTCGACGTCGGATTGGACAGCGCGAACACGATCGGGCGCTGGTTGATCTTCGCCATCTCCCGCACGATCGGTTCGGTAAACGACTGCGGCCTGCCCGACACGCCGATGATCCCGGTGGGCCGGCACGCCCGCACCGCTTCCATGAGGTCCTGCACGAACGGGTGCTGACGGGCGTAGGGCTTCTTGTGGGCGGCGAGGTCCTTCCGCGACTTCACCACCAGCCCCTGCGAGTCGAAGAACCACATGCGGTCCTTCGCCTCCTCGTGGGGCACGCCCTCACGGACCATCGCGGAGACGATCAGATCCGCGATCCCCACGCCGGCCTCACCCGCGCCGAGGAAGAGCAGGCGCTGCTTGGTAATGTCCTGACCGGTGATGCGGGCGGCACCGAGGATCCCGGCCAGCGTCACCGCGGCGGTGCCCTGGATGTCGTCGTTGAACGTGCAGATCTTGTCCCGGTACTTGTGCAGCAGGCGGAAGGCGTTCTGCGTCGCGAAATCCTCGAACTGGATGAGGGTGCCCGGGAACACCTTCTGCACGCCGCGAACGAATTCGGCAATCAGTTGATCGTACTCCTTGCCGCGAAGCCGTGGCTGCTTCAGGCCGATGTACAGCGGGTCGTTCAGGAGCTCCTGATTGTTGGTGCCCACGTCGATCGTGATCGGCAGCGCATGGGCCGGGTCCACGCCGGCGCACGCCGTGTACAGCGACAGCTTCCCGATCGGGATCCCCATGCCGTCGGCGCCGAGGTCGCCCAGTCCGAGGATGCGCTCGCCGTCGGTGACGACGACGATCGCGACGTCCTTGACCGGCCAGTTCCGCAGGATCTTGGCGATGCGCCCGCGGTCGTTGGCCGTGATGTAGAGGCCCCGGGGCCGTCGGAAAATGAGGCCGAACTTGGCGCACGCCTCGCCGACGGTCGGCGTGTAGATGATCGGCATCATCTCGTCGATGTTGTCGATCACGGTGCGGTAGAACAGCGTCTCGTTGCGGTCCTGCAGCCCGATCATGAAGATGTACTTCTCGAGCGGCGTGGGCTTCGCTCGAAAATTCTCCAGCACCCGCTTGACCTGATCCTCGAGCGTGTTCACCCGGGGCGGAAGAAGGCCGCGAAGCTTGAGCGCGTCGCGCTCCTCCTCCGTAAAGGCGATGCCCTTGTTCAGGCGCTCGTCGTGGAGTATGTCGATCCCTTTGGGGAACTTCTTCGGTCTGCCAGTCATGTCACGGATAACCCCTCTCCTCGGATCGAGCGCCGGGAGCCGTCGCTCGTCACTCAGCGTCAGTAGGACGTCCGCCGCCTCACCACCGACTCCGTGATGCGCTCCGGGAGGTGCGCGTCCCGCTCCAAATATACGACCTTGCACGGCGCCCGTTGAGGAAGGCGCGAGGAAAACCTGAAAGGGCCTTCATAAACGAGGAGCCAGGAATCAGGAGTCAGATCTCGGATGTCGGATGTCAGAGATCGGACGGGGACACGGGGTCGTCGAGCCAGTGGACCTCGTCGCCGACGCTGAGCGTTCCGTCGTCGAGCACCTCGCCGTACGCGCCGCCGCCCCAGTCGGGCTCCAAGGCGGCCCGAAGCCCCGGATAGGCCTCGTCCATCCGACCGCACGGCCTCGTCTCGCCGCGGATACGGATGCGGCAGGCTCCGATCCGCAGCAGCCTGCCGCGATGGTCGGCCAGCTCGATGCCGCTCACCAGCAGATTGGCGCGGCGTGTCTCCCCGGGCAACGAAGTGCCGAGGCGCCGCAGCACCGCGGACCAGCGCTCGCGCGCGATCAGGGTCACCTGGCGCCGGCCGCCGGCGTCGGCATTGCCCACGATCCCCGTGCCGGTCACGACCGTCGCCGCGGCAACCGGATCCATCGGGCCGCGATGGGCGCGCTTGATCCAGATCGCCTCGAGCCTGCCGATCGGTGGCATCGCGGCGCTACATCCTCGGATTGACGACGTTGTTGAACTTCGAGCCGAACCGGTAACTGAGGCCGAGGTCCATCCCGAAGCGGAACTCCGTGCCCCGCTGCTGCTGGCGCAGGAGGATCTCCTCCGTGGTGAGCCCTGCCTTCGAGAGATAGAGCTGGTCCTTGATGCGGGCCACGCTCCCGCCGATGCTGAAGTCGAGTCCCCGGAACACCCGCAGGTTCACGCCGCCGCCGACGCTCACGCTGTGCTTCGTGAGGTCGTGCAGGTACTGGAAGGCGTCCAGCGAGCCGCGGATGGAGCCCCACGGCTGCTGCACCCCGATGTCGACCTCCAGCGTGTGCGCCGGCCGGACTTCGGCGAGCTGGTCGTAGATCGTTTCCTCGGTGTAGTTGTAGGCCGAGATCCCGATCACGTAGCGGAGTGTGAGGCGGCGCCACGTCGACTCGTCCCACGGGAAGATGTTGTACTCCACGGCAGGCCCCCCCCGAATCGCCAGGTCCCAGTTGAGGGTGCTGTTGCGGTCCAGTTCGGCCATGACGCCCGCCGACCAGTGCGGACCGAGGCTCCACACGACCAGACCGTCAAAACTGTATGCCGTGCGAGTGCTGACGTACGTGGTGTCGAGACCCTCCGCCTCGTCGACCACGTCGAACTCGGACCGGCTGCCGCTCGCGCGCACGCCGAGCTCGATCTTGAGCGCCTCGGTCGTCCGATCGGCAGACACCGACGTGTTGCCCGACACGAACCGCTCCTGACTCTCGCCTTCCATCGAGCCGCGCAGGCCGATGCGAAACACCCAGTAGTCCCACGGGTCGTCGACGGACTCGGTGAGCAGGGAACGCGTGGTGTCCGCCGGAGCCGCGTAGGCGAGTGAAAGGCGCTGAAAGGCGCGGGTGTGCCATACGTACGGCACCAGCCCGAGGGCGACGGCGCTCGTGAGTCCCGCCCGCTCCTCCTCGTACGTATCGTCGACGTTGGTGACGTAGAAGACGGTGTCCTGACGCGCGGCCATCGCACGCAGGCCGATGAGGCTGAGCGTGAACCGCGAGCCGCCGGCGGCGGTGCCCTGCTGGGTGATCAAAACGTGCACGTCGGCGTCCTGCCGGTCGCGCACCCAGTTCACGAAGGGGATCTCCCGCCGGAAGTGGTCGAAATCGCAAAGGCGCGAGTGGCAGTCGAGGAAGACCGCCGTCCGCCCGTTGGCGAGTGGCGCCGCCGGCTCCTGCGCGGCCGCCGTCGCGAAGCCGCCCACCACCAGGGCAACCGCGAGTGTCAGGGTCGTGTACGAAAGTCTCATGCAACGCTCGATGGGGTGTGGCTGCCCGCGTCGATCGGGCACTCGCGGCGACGTCGCATCGATAACGGGTCCTCCGGAGGATGTCAAAACGACGAGGAGCCGGGAAGCGCGGCCTGCGCGTTCCCCGACTCCCCGGCGCGTGCGCGCTCGCGTGGCTAGTGGTGGTCGCCGCCGCCCATGCGCGGGTTGACGACATTGTTGAACTTCGAGCCGAAGCGGTAGCTGAATCCGATGCTCAGGTCGAAGGCGAAGTTCGTCTCCCGCGCCTGCCGCTCGAGCAGGATGTCCTCGTCGGACAATCCTTCGGCCGGCAGGAAGAACTGGTCCTTGACCCGCGCGATCTCCGTGCTGACCTCGAGGTTGAAGCCGCGGAAGACGCGCAGATCAATGCCGGCGTCGAGCGTGATCCGGTGCACCTTCGGATCGTCGAGATACTGAATCCCCGTCACCTGTCCCCAGATGTTGCCCCACGGCTGCGTCACGCCCACGCCGATTTCGAGCCGATGGCGGGGACGGACCTCCGAGAGCGCGTCCTCGACGGTGATCTCGCGGTAGTTGAAGTAGGCCATCTCCAGCGCGTACAGGAACGTGAACGCTTTCCGCGTCGACTCCTCGTACGGGAAGATGTTGTACTCGACCGCCGGTCCCCCCGACACCCTCAGGTCGAGGTTGTTGTACGTGGAGCGCTCCGCATCGCTCACCGCTCCGGCCGACCAGTGCCGCGTCAGGCTCCAGACGGCGAGGGCACCCGCCGTATACCGCTCCGTCGCGCTCACCAGCTCCGTCGAGTCCGACAGGGTGTACTTCTCGTGGACATACTCCCCCGACAGCTCCAGATTGAACTTGAACGCTTCGGTCGTGCGGTCGGCAGACGCGGATCCCTCCACCGAGTACGCGCTCTGCTGCTCCTCCCCCTCCACCGAGCCGTCCACACCCAGCCGGAAGACCCAGAAGTTCCACGGATCCGCCGCCGGCAGGGCGCCGGCGCTGAACCCCGCTCCTTCCGGCGCCTCGTAGATGATCTGCAACTCCCGGCCGATCGGCGTCGCGGCCACGAACCGCACGAGCCCGAGGCGGATCGTCTGCGTGAGCCCCGCGCGGTCCTCCGCCTGGGTGTCGGTCGCCGCGGTCGCGTGCTGCAGCGTGTCAACCGTCCCCGCGAACTCCCGCAGGCCGATGAGCGCGACCGTGTACAGGGTCCCGCCGCCCCCGGTGTGCTCGTTCGTGATCAGCACGTGGACGTCCGCATCCTGGCGATCGCGCACCCAGTCCACGAACGCGATCTCGCGGCGGACGTGGTCGAAATCACAGGCATAACCGTTGCAATCGTAGAAAACACGAACGACCTGGTCGGATTGCGGAGGGGGGACGGCGACCTCCTGCGCCGCCGCACCGAGCGGCGTCAACATGCAAAGACCTGCCAAGGTGATTCCACCGACGGATCGCGTCATGGAGTCCCCGTTGTTGAACGGTTCGTGGGAGGGCGTTTCCCCAGACTACGTTTTCCTGGGGCCGTCCGTTGAGATCGTCGTGGGCTCCGGTCAGCGCCGTCGCAGCACCCGCCCGGCGTCGGCGCCGGTGAACGCCTCCGCGTCGATGGCCGGAACGCCGTTCACCAGCACGTAGGCCATCCCCTCGCTCAGTTGGTGCGGCGCCTGATAGGTCGCCCGATCCCGCAGTCCCGCGAGGTCGAATACCACCACGTCGGCGAACATCCCCGGACGGATGGCACCGCGATCGGCGACACGGAAGACGGTGGCAGGGAGCGTCGTCATGCTCCGCACGGCGCCGGCGAGATCGACGATGCCGCGATCCCGCGCGTAGACGCCGAGCTTGCGCGGGAAGGTCCCGTAGATCCGCGGGTGCGGCACGCCGCGGTCGGGTGCGACCAGGTCGCCGTCGGAGGCCGTCATCATCCACGGCTGTCGCATCAGGAACTCGACGTCGCTGTCGTCCATGTTGAACGAGACCACGCCGGCCCCGCCCGCCTCGACGATCGCGATCGCGGCGTCCACCGGATCCTGCCCACGGGCCACCGCCACCGCGGCGAGGGTCCGTCCTTCGATGGTGGGGTCGGCGTCGTGCGTGCGGAACTGGAGCCGCTCGGCGCCGCCCCGCCGCTCGAGGTTCTCCACCATCGCGGCGCGGATCCGCGCTCGCGTGCCGGGATCGGCGAGCCGCGTCAGCAGGGCATCGTCGCCGCCGGCCTGCGCCCACCGCGGGACGAGCGCGGCGGTCAGTCCGGTGGCCGACGCCGTGTAGGGGTACTGGTCGGCGAACACCTCCAGTCCCTCCGCACGGGCGCGCTCGATCCGCTTGACCAGCGCCGGGCCGAAGCCCCACACCCGCGGGCCCAGCGCCTTGAGGTGGGTGGCCACCGACGGCAGCCGCGCCTCGCGCGCCACCGTGATCACCTCGTCGAGCGCGGCGACGACGCCGATCGAGTAATCGGCCTCGTCCCGGATGTGGCTGGTGTACGCGCCGCCGTACTCGGCGGCGATCCCGGCGACGGCGACCAGCTCCTCCGTCGTGGCATAACTGCCGGGCGCGTAGTAGGGGCCGCTCGAGAGCCCGAATGCGCCGGCCTCCATGCCCGCGCGGACGAGCGCGCGCATCCGGTCGATCTCCGCCGCACTCGGCGCGCGATCGTCCATCCCCAGCACGGCCTGCCGCACCGAGCCGTGTCCGATCAGCTGCGCCGCGTTCACCCCGATGCCGTTCCGCTCCAGGGTCTCCCGCTGCGCGACGAGATCGACCGGCCCCTGGCCGTCGGGATTGATGATCACCGTGGTGATGCCCTGGGCGAGCAGCGGCCGCGCGTGGCTCAGCTCCGGTCGCGCGAGCCCGCCCCCGGCATGCGTGTGCGCGTCGATGAACCCGGGCGCGACGTACAGGCCCGTGGCGTCGATCGTGCGCCGCGCCGCGGCATCGGCGAGGGTGCCGACGG
>Ga0209536_100010165_pt1 | contig 13910 bp, 9 predicted proteins | sample DeeMarSeWOR28_12_FD_187461 | JGI IMG/M metagenome (GOLD analysis project Ga0209536, IMG submission 187461) | Marine sediment microbial communities from White Oak River estuary, North Carolina - WOR-2-8_12 (SPAdes) (version 2) | ecosystem: Environmental > Aquatic > Marine > Intertidal zone >...
AGTTTTTCCTGTTGTTGTCGTAGATGTTCCTCCCGTGACTACTACACCAGAAAAATCTTTGGAATATCTCACATAATATTCTTCATTTTCACGAACCTCAATTTCGACTCGTCCATTTTCATAACCTGGCATAAACATTATTGGTTCTTTAACAGTAATGGTATGGTTCCCTGGTTGCATATCAATGGATTTTGCTTCACCTGTTCCTAATTTACCAATTTCCTTTCCATCAATATAAAAATACGGTTTTTCTGGATTCAAACTATGGTATGCCACATTAGTTCGATATATGTGTAATTTCGCCAACTTATATCTATCTAAGTTTTGTGATACTTCATATTTCGGTACTGAGCTGCATCCTGTAATTATTATCAATCCGAGTAATACTATCGAGATTATCTTTTTCATCATTACCTCTTTTTAAGATATGATAACGCTACTATCCCACACACATAACTATATCTGTATTTATAGTCTAGATAATAACATTCGATTATTGAACTCATTTTCCTGTTTTAGTCATCATATTTCTTTTAGATAACTGTACCCTGAGAATTGATATAGATTCAAGCTTTTCATGCAGCTAATCTCTTTCTCTAATAAAAGGATATGATTTATGAGCGCTATCAAAAAGGAAAAAACAGGCGCCAAATTGCTGGGTCAAGTACATTTACGCCTGTAAAATACACCACCACTGGTTTGGTGGTTTTTGTAATGTCCGCAATGGAGAAATACAAACAACTATCATGAAGGGCTGCTAAGCCAGCTATCAGTATATAGATCCATTTACTAATATTCTAATTAACGACTTCTATAGCTCCCATACAAGCTCTCCAAGCGTGTGCGCTAAAACTTTAAGTTGCTTTACCGTGATGTTGGGATTATCAGCAGTCTTGTTTTATAAAGCATTTATTCCGCATCCGGAAGCGTTTGCTGAAAAACCCGTAGTGCATTACCTCCCATAATGGCCGCTATTTCGGATTCGGTGAAGCCGCTTTGTAATAATGCATCGGTAAGCATCGCCAATCCACTTGCGTCGACCACCGTGGTAACAAATCCATCGAAGTCCGATCCAAGTGCTATATGTTCTACACCCACCAGATCGGAAACATATCGCATGGCTTTGACGGCGTCTTCTAACGTCTTGCCGCAAGTGGCATATTTATAAATGCCGATGCCGATGACACCTCCTGTTTCGGCGATGCCTTTTACGTGGCGGTCGGCAAGATTGCGGGCAAGATCGCAGGTGCCTCGAACACCGCCGTGTGAGGCGATGACCGGCCTGTCCACCGTGGCCAATACATCATCGATGGTTTGCTCTGATGCATGAGCTAAGTCAATGATCATATTTTTTTCCATGATGCTCTTTAGTAATTCCTGCCCTTTGTCGGTAAGACCGCGCTTTTCGGCGCCATGGGCTGAACCGGCCATTTGATTGTCGGTTAAATGCACTAAACCGATCATGCGAAATCCGGCTTCATACAATAGTTCTATATTGGAAACTTCCCCCTCCAACGCGTGGGTGCCTTCTAAAGACAGCATGCCACCGATAGTGCGCTCGCCGCGTTGGCGGGCTTGCAGTAAGGTATTTAAGTCTTGCTTGGTTTTGATGAGCATCAATTTGCCTTCGGAGGCTTGGGCGCGATCAGCCAGTTTATGCGCTTGATAGAGGGCGCGCTGCAGGCGGCTTTTATGGGTTTCTTCCGGCCAACCTTGCACGCTAGCCAGAGTATTAATCAAATCCCTTTTGTCAGTATTATTTTCCATGCGCAAAGGGAACGGTACTCCATTGACTACACCAAAAACCTGCAAAGCCACATTACCTTCCAGTAATCGTGGCAAGTCTACATGGCCACGCGAAGCGCGTTTGAGTAAATCACGGTTCCATAACAACTGGTCAGCGTGCAAGTCAATAACGGTAAATGTTTGATGTAGTTGAGATGCTTGTTCGCTGGCTTTGTAGGGAGGTTCCAAATAGGTGGAATTAAAAATGCTATCTACTATTGCCGCGCATCCCGCGAGTGAGGTAATCACAACAACTATAAATAACCACTGAATGGTAGACCTCATATTTCGGTCGCCTATGTTGATAATGAATCCGTAAAGATTGGTGTGTCAATTTATACCAAAATTTAACTATCGGGATTATGATCTAGATCTACTACTTGCGGATAATCTCGGCGCGGTATCGGGGAGCAGGGCGCGAGGGGAGTTTTAGATGGCGCGATGAATCATTTGCTATGGTTTACGTTGCCAGAATTGCCGTTTTAAAATCCGCAAACCGTCTCGCCGCTTTTTTCGATCCAACCGTGGATCATGCGCTTGGTGGTGTACGCTTTGGCGCAGTTGCCGAGTCTGTCGATGACAATGACACCGCCGCGGCCGCTTACTTTGCGTACTAAGTATTTAATGCCCGCATGGGCGGCTTCTATGGCGTCCATGTCCATTAAGTCGATATAGTCCGAGATGGTTTTGGCCAAAACGGTGCGCAGGAAGTCTTCGCCATAGCCGGTGGTGGACACGGCGCAGGTTTCATTGTCGGCGTAAACGCCGGAACCAATAATGGGCGAATCGCCCACCCGGCCCCAACGTTTGTTGACTATGCCACCGGTGGAGGTGGCCGCGGCAAGATGGCCATTTAAGTCGCGGGCGACCGCGCCTACGGTGCCGTATTTTTGGTCCAGGCCTTCGGTTTCATCGTCATGGTCTAACATCATGCGGTGGGTGCGCCGCGCCTGTTTTAATTGTTCTACCCGCATGGGCGTGACGAAATAACTGTCCGGGGTTAGCTCCATACCACAGTGCTCGGCGAAATGCCTGGCGCCTTCGCCGATCAACATCACGTGTTCGCTGTTGGCGATGACCAGGCGTGCCAATTGGATAGGATTTGCGATGTTGGAAATTCCGGCCACGGCGCCTGCGGATAAGTCACTACCATCCATGATAGCCGCGTCCATTTCCACTTTACCGTTTTCGTTTAACACCGAACCACACCCGGCGTTGTACAGGGGATCATCTTCCAATAATGACGTGCACACTTCCACCGCTTCCATGGCGGTACCGCCGCGGGAAAGGATCTCGCGGCCGTGTTCCAGCACGACACGCATGCTCTCCAGATAACGTACCGCTTCCTGATCGCTTTGAATATGATCCAACGCTCCGGCACCGCCGTGGATCATGAGAGAATAATGTTTCTTCATAACAGTGTTAATTATTCAACTGCAAAGGATTGCCTTAGCTTAACGGTTTGCACAGGCAATTTCCATTAGAGGCGGGTTTGCAATTCGCGCGCAAGACGCTTTTGAATCTCGGGCGTTCCCACTAGCATGCACAGAAGTTTACCGACTTGTATAGGACCCCAGTTCACAATGACCACGCCATTACCCATTTTAGGATTGTACTCAATGCCGGTAAGGTCTATGTCGGACAAATGGCGTTTGTCAGTGGAGAAAGACCGAGCCAACCAGCTGTTGGCTGCCAACTTCTCGGCGATCAAGGTGGGATACGATGCACCATTGAAACGGGGATTGCATTCAATCGGCATGTAGCGTGTGCCTTGTTTATCTTGTACCACGGCGACATCGAAAGCAAATATGCCTTTCATACCGTGGCCAAACAGCCACTGCGCCATAGGTTGTATGCTATGCCAAGGGGCGCAGCAAGCTGGAAAACGGTTGCCTTGATGAACAAAACCATCCAGGATTTGCTCTGTGGCGGCAAGCTGCTCCAGATGATGATCATTCACCCGATACTGCATATTAAGGAAAATATCGGTTTTCACTTCCTCTTGCACCTGCACGGGCGTATCTGCGGCAAATTTTTTCACGGCTTGTTTGAGCTCCGCCTCATCCTGGCAACGGTAAATGCCAACTCCCGATACCGATATCGCCGCTTTTAAATAGCAAGGGTAGGGAAAACTATTTAATGCCGCGGTGCTTATTTCACTAACGCTGTTAAAACGTAGTGTTTTGGGGATATCCATTTTCAGCTCTTCGGCCAGCGTCATAAAATTGTTTTTCGAATTGATGTATTCGACAACGCGGAACCAATTGTCATTGCGGCAAAAGTTATGTTGTTCATCGCCATAAAAGAACACCGATGGCTCGTAGTCGGTATACGGTTCGCCGCGGTTGAACTGAACATCCCATACAACGTTTTCGGTGATGTGCAAGCCGATGCGAGCGTAATGGGCTTTGATGGCGGGCCACTGGGATTTTAAATCAGGATGCAATTGCAGCACATCACCCGGGTCGGTAATCCCCAGCGCGCGCCCGGAGTATAAATAGTTACCCAGCACATCATCGGCGGTACAGTTCATGATGTCGTGATTGATTAGGCGTCTTTTTACAGGCGCCAGGGTGCTTAATTCAATGGCCGCCATGCGTATCCCCCTCTCGAATGGCTGGTTGGCTGAACCGATTCTGAAATTCATAACAGCAAATTCGAGGCCATCTATAACTTGTTGATTTGCAAATATAACGAAGTGGCAATGTGCACAATCAAAGAACATACCGCCATGAATTGCAGCAAAATAGTGCGTAGCAAGTGTAAATTTGAAAAGCGGGGGAGAAGGAGCAGTAAAACAAGTTTGATTTGTTTACTAACTTACTCTGTTAAGAGTAAATCGAATGTGGCGAGGCAAAAAAAACCCCGCGGTCTTATATGACGGCGGGGTGCTTTCTCTTTCCTTTTCGTTATTTGTGTCTTTAGTGGTCGCTGCTGGTAGCGACGTGCTGTGATACAGCGAGAATCGACTTAATGTGTTCTTATTACCATTTCCGTAGTGATGATCATAGTCACGCTTGGCGAAGTGGTCAAGGCGTTTTTCAAAATTATTAATAAAAACGGCCCTAAAAGGGCCGTTTTTATCTGCGTAAGGATTTTTTTATTTCCAAGTGGCCAATTGCGCATAATACGCTTTGGCGCCGTTGTTCATAAAATAATAATTCTTGATACCTAGTTCTTCCAAAGCGTATTGCAGCCACTGCACTTGTTTGCCCACTTCATCGTAGATGAACAAAGTCTTGTTGCTTTCTTTGGCTTTTTTCAGGTATTTGGCCAGTTTTTCTTTGTCATCCAAGCTCACCCAGCGTTCTTTACCCGGGAAAAAACCAACTCCAGCCCTTTGGAATTTGTCACGCACGTCCAATACCATCGAATTTGCGCCCATATCGGATGCTTTTTCGCTGAAGGCGTCCGGATCTAACAAACGGGCTTTAAACTTGTTGGCGGCAATCAGGTTTTTGAGATTTACCGGGCTTTTACCCAATAATTCCCCCTGGTTTGGGTAACTGTTGACCCATTCGAATACGCCGGCGTCAAACGCATAGGTGTCTTTAATGCCCGCTTCCAGAGATTTTTTTACCGCAATATAGGATTTGTAGCAGGTTCTGCCGTTGCAATAGAACACAATGGGCTTAGAAGTTCGTGCCCGTAAATTGGCCATGTTTTGCTCAAATGTGTCTTCCGCCACCGGAATATTAATACTGCCTTTGATGCGCAAAGTGTCGAATTCATAGTGGGAGCGTGTGTCCACTATCACCACATCTTGAAAGCTGCTGTGCAGTTGCGCCATTTCATACACAGGGATTTTGGGGAATTCTTGTCTGCCTGGAAAGCCGCTGTCCGCCGCTGTTGCCAAGCCACTCAAGCCGAAACTTATTATTAGGAGTGCAAAAACCACTTTACGCATAAACCATTTTCTCCGCATAACACATTGTTTTTAAGAATATTGATAGTCACTAAAGGAATGATTAGTAAATTACCAATATCTAATATATCGCGTAGTCTGGTAAAAGCTTGAGTGATTTTGTCTGAAAATTATTTTTCGTAGCGATGAAAATTTTTAATGAACCGATTTTAGCCTGCCAAGGCTTTCATGCGGATGTTTGGTAGAGCAGTGGCAGCGGCAGAAGGTTTGCGGCGCGGTTTCAATTGCCGGCTGATTTTATGCCGCCAGAAATTATCCATCACCTGTGCGGCTTTGGGGTAGTGGGCGCCGAAATAATGTTCCGCCGCCGACTGTTGCTCCAGTTTGGGCAAGCGGATTTTGCTTTGTCCTATGTTGTGCATGCGTTGAGAGAAGGTTGGAACCGGGGTACCCGTATTGCGTGGATTTTTTTGTAATTCCTCAAGCCACTGCTTGGAGCGGTGTTCATCGACGGTTTTACGGAACACCGTAGGCAGTACGCTGTAGGGATTTAATTTTGCCGGATGCTCGCCCTTGGCCTTGATGCGGTTGATAAACATCGGCAAATAGATCTTGTGAAAAAAGTATTGGCCGACCAGCTGATTCTGGATGGTTTTAAATAAGTCAGAATCGTTGATTTCCCGCAGTGTTATGGTATCGGCCGCCAATTCCTCTTGCTGTGCGGTGTAGAGCGAAAGTTTTTGGAAAACCGGCGCGTACCATTTGAAAAACCATACGATCAACTGTTCACCCAATAATTTACGTTGAGAAAACGCCTTGGGATAGAGCAACCATGTTTCCCGCAACTGATAAATCCAGTTAGTCAGCATGTTCCGGCCTTTGCAGTACTGCAACAACTTGCGCTGTAAGGCGCACTCAAAATAATAGGCCGTCATGGTTTGCATGACAGGGAAACCGATGACTAAGGTATTTTTCGACCATAGTGGAATACCGTTCACGGGCGTTTTTTGTATCCCTAGTTCGAACTGTTCGCTGAGCAATACGTTGTTAAACTTCGGGCGAAACAGTTTGTGCCAAAATGAACCGTCTTCAACGTTTTCAATAAGATCAAACAGTTTCGGAGCCATGGCTGTGGGTAACACCACGCCTTTGGGTAACTCGAATTTTACTGTCAAAATATGATGGCTTATCGCAACACTGAAAATGAATACTGCTACCCATACAAGTACTTCGGATAAGGTACTTACCGTAAAAGGCGCCACATTTGCCGCTTCGACAAGTTGTGTTACGGCAACGATGCTGAGCAATGGGAACAACAATAGAAAACCGTACCCGGTCAAGGCGACTGCCAATACCAGGGCAAAGTAGGTTTTGGGATATGCGGTGGCAAGATGGTGCAGCCGGCAACTAAGAGCAACAGTACGTAGAGAGTGCAGGCTATTTAGGAGTTTTTCTTTATTAATCATGCGGATACTACTGTGTTGTGGCCGTTAAATCGTGGTAGAGGAGAAAAACCATATTAGTTAATCATATTATCACATAGGGTACAAATAATATTTAGTGATAAGTGATGATGCAATTCACACTTTTAAAACATGAACGGACACATTGCTGGATTTATTCCGCGCTGCCGGATTTGAGCCGTTGTGCCTCTTGGCAGCTTAACTCAACCCCTAAGCCGCAGGCTTTTTCGTAATCCGCGATGGCGTTTTGGGAATCTCCCATTTTTTCATATACATAACCGCGATTATTGATGGCCAAGGGATTGTTTGGCTCGATTTTGATGGCCAAATTACAATCGGCGAGGGCTTCAACATAAGAACCCAATTCGGTATGGGCGGCCGCACGGTTAGTCAAAGCGGTGATCACACCGGGGTCTTTAACCAAAATTTGATTGCTTAATTCAATAAGCAATTCCCATTGTTGGTTTTCGAAAGCTTGTAGGCTTTGATCCAATAGGTTCTGCAAGGGCCCTTCTGGCGTGATAGTGGTATTTCCACTGTCCATGGTGGCCGAAGCTGTGCTCACAGACTCAGTGCTCATTCCAGCCTCAGGCGCCGGCAAAAAGTTCGCCGTACCAGTCTCAGACGCTATTGCGGAGGCAACGGCCTCACTAAATTCATCGTAAGCAGCATTGGTTGATTCTGGTGAAAGTTGCGAAGTGTCAGCCAAGCTCGCCGCTTGATCAAACTGCTCAACATGGATTTCTTTGCCTTCAAATACGCTTGCCGTACCTGCGTTGGTTTGTTGAGAGCCAGTATTTGCCGGAGCAGGTTCACTGGATTGCTTAACGGGAGTCGGTTTAGGTTTGGCTTTTTTCGGTGCGGATTGTTTAGGCGCAGGTTGCTCGGGTTTTTTTGAGATGCTCTGTTCCATCTTGGACAGTGCTGCATCAATGTCCTTTTGGGATACCGGGGTATGGCTGGCGCTGCTTCCACCAACATAATAACCGCAAATAAAACTTACAATGGCAATACTCAATGCCGCTGCTATTTTCTTGCCCCAATTAAAATATTTCTCTCGGACCATTTCCTCGGCGGTGTCAAATTCAATATCTTCGAGGGTAAGGTCGGCCTTGCGCATCGCCACCGGTTGGGTTTGTGTGTGCGCAGAGGACACCGGCCGCTTGGCCTGGTTTGGCGTTTTATTCTGCGGATGGGATTGCAGTGGACTTTTTTTAACGCCGCTGCTTGAATTTGCTGGCGTTTTGGTTTGCTGAGGCGTCACTGCAGACGACTTAGGAGACTGTGGTTGTGGTACACGTTTGACCGGTGCTTTGCTGGCTATGGCCGCTCTTGCACTGGTTTCGGCCTTTTGCGGCGCAGGCCGGGCAACTGCCTTGTTAGGCTGAGGCTGGGACCGATGGGGCTTCGTAGCGCTCACAGCAGATGGCGCCGGTTTTGGAGCAGCCGCCGGTTGCTCGACTTGAGTGCGTAATAATCGCCGTTCTTGGTCTGATAATTGTCTTTTGGCCGCAGGGGATTGCGGCTTGCCGGCCCTATTTGCCTTTAATTTATCTTCCGGCGTAATGGCTCGATTGATGGTTTCATCTTCCCGCATTCCTAAGGTGGTTTCCCACATGAGTTGATCCGAAATCCATTGCCGTTGCTGTTCCGGTTCCGGCGTCTCGTCCAACTGATGGGGTTCGGCGTTACGGAAAAATTCATCAAAAAAATAATCTTCCCCGGACTTATCTTGAGGCCGGTTCGGTTGCGGCGATTTTTTTTGTGGTGGTTGTGCCATCTGAGTCTAACTTTCTGATTGGTTGTATAAATTCCGTTTCATATTTAATGACGCACAGGTATCGGAAACCGCAAATCACTTTGCATACTTGTCGGTAAGCGATTAAAAAACTTTAATTTTTAGTCACAGAAGGGATTGTCACGTAAACGGGGCAAAGTCGATCTGATATTTTGAGGTGAGACAGCTGCAGGTTTCTTACTCAACCCATCAACGTAAGCGCATTGTAAATATCGATGATGGTGGCCAGGGTTGGGAAATAGCTCTTAAGGTCGCAATAATACTTTTAACCCGCCGGGTTGTGCCGCCGATTCGAACGCTTGTTTTGCGTCATGAAATCGAAAACGTTCGCTGATTAAAGGCGTGGGATCAATCCTGCCTTCTTGCAACAAGGCGATCGCGGCTTGAAATGGGCCGCAACGTGAACCTATAAGGCTTATTTCATTAACTACTATGTGAGAAAAATTCAAGCGCGTTTCTCCGGTGTAGGTACTTTTCAACACAATACTGCCGGTGGGTTTAACCGTGTTCACTGCCGCTTGTAGTCCGTCGGGTGAACCGCTGGCTTCTATCACTACATCGGCCTCACCAAGGGGTAATTGGTGCTCGCTGATCGCAGTTATTTCGAATTGCTTAAGAATTTGCCTTTGTTTCTCATGTCTGGCGATAACCTGTAATTGGCATTGTGTCGTTTTGACAACTTGCGCAATGAGTAGCCCCAGCCGGCCCGCACCGATGATCAGCACTTTGCTATGCGGTCCAATGGCGACTTGGTCCAGTATATGCGCTGCGGCGGCGATAGGTTCGATAAATACCGCTTTTTCATCGTCTATGCTTTCGGGTATTACATGAAGATTGGTAACGGGCAGGGTAAGGTATTCGGCAAACGCGCCATTGTGATTCTTAATGCCTAATACCCGCCTTTGGCTGCAGTGTCTGCTTAAGCCGCAGTGGCACAGCGCGCAGTGTCCACAGCCATTATTGATTTCTCCCGCCACTCGTTTGCCAATGAAATGGGGTGCTTCGGGGGCATCGATAACTTCACCCACGAATTCATGCCCCGGTATGCCGTTGAAAGGGTAGTAGCCTTTTGTGAGCTGTAAGTCGGTGCCGCAGATTCCGGCCACCAGCACCTTAATCAGAGCCTCGTTGGGTTGTGGAACAGGAAGGGCTAAAGCATCCCGGAACTCAAGCGATTGGTTTTCCAGCCATACTCCCTGCATGAAATTGCTAATAGATGGTTTGTGCATCAGTTGCGCTTAGAGGCGGGTGAATATCAACAGTGAATACGCAGGGCCAGTGGCGAAAAGCCACAACCACCCTGCAATGTTAACTGAAACGAAGTCTACAAGTTTTTATGTGAACCGTCGCAAAACGGTTTATTGCCGCTGTGCTTACATCCGCATAAAAACACTTTTTCCGATTTTTCCGCAGTAAAAGATACCGGTGTGAATTCGGTGTCCTTGTGCGAGCCATCGCAAAACGGTTGATTCTTGCTGCGGCCGCAGGCGCACCAATAATAAGTTTTACCCGCCTCAACGTCGACGCCGTAAGGTGATTTTTGTGGTATATCTGGATTTGCCATTATTTCCTCCGTGGGGATAAGTTGAAAAAAATCTGTAAAGTCTTGACTATTGAATCAGAAAGTCTTTTCATAATCTTCGCGTGTATGGCCGTCGTTGCGGACAAGTTAATATTTTAATACAAGGCGCTATTGCGACGATAGTTTAAATAACAATGTCATTAATCAGGTTAAAAGCAGTATGAAAATAAAATTAGGACTAGGTTTATTACCGGCTTTGTTATTGGGTTCTGTTTCGAATGGCGCCGAGATTGAAAAACCTCAAGTCAGTAATCACGATGATAAACTCTTTATACAAAAAGTTGTCGATAAAGTTTACGCTATTGTCGGACCGCTAGGTAATCGATCACCGGCCAATCTGGGTAATAATGCTACGTTTGGTTTCGTGGTGACCGACGATGGTGTTGTTTTGGTCGATCCCGGCGGTACTTACAAAGGCGCGCAGCGCATTCACGAAGTCATTAAAACAGTCACTAACAAACCCATTAAATTTGTCATCAATACCGGTGGGCAGGACCATCGCTGGCTGGGAAACGATTATTTCCAACACCAAGGCGCTAAAGTCATAGCCAGTAAAAACGCTGTTGCCGACCAGAAAAACCGGCTTAAAGATATTTATTTTATGTTGAGCAATACGGCGGGCGACAAAGCGATGGAAGGCACAGTAGACAGTTACGCCGATATCCAATTTGATCAGCGCTATGAACTCACTTTGGGGGGAATTCCATTTGAAGTAGTGCACCCCGGTGCAGCGCACTCCCCCGGCGACGCGTACGTGTGGCTGCCTGTACAAAAAGTGGTGTTTTCCGGCGATATCATCTATATGGATCGCTTATTGAGTTTAATGGCGTTTTCCAGCAGCAAGACTTGGGTTCAGGCATTTAATGCCGTGGCCGCGCTGCAGCCCGAACATATCATCCCGGGGCACGGCAAACCGACGACTTTACCAGCGGCCGAACAATCGACATTAGAATATTTGTCCATGCTGCGCACCAAAGTCGGTGAATTTATGCAGGAAGGCGGTGTGATACAAGATGTCGGTAAAATCGACCAGTCGCAGTTCGAACATCTTGAGAATTACGAATCACTCAAAGGTCGTAATGCGCAACAGGTGTATCAAGAGATGGAGTGGGAATAGGGTTACGTTAACCGGTGCGGCTTTGTAGTGGTCGCACATCCAGATCTTCGATACTTTGCGGTCTGGAGAAGTAATAGCCCTGAGCGTAATCTATGCCCAGCTTGCTAAGTTTTTTAACGATGTCTTCGTTTTCCACAAATTCCGCCACAGTTTTCATTTTCATGGTATGGCCAATGGTGTTAATGGAACTCACCATGACTTCATTCACCTTGTTATCAGCAATTGCTCTCACTAACGCACCATCGATTTTCAATATATCCACATTCAGGCTTTGTAAATAAGCAAACGAGCTGACGCCGCTGCCAAAATCATCCAAAGCAAATTTGCAGCCAAGCCCTTTTAAGGTGGATATGAAGCGAGTGGTTTGGAATAAATTCGTGACCATGGCGGTTTCGGTGATTTCAAAACAAATCCCTTGGGGATCGATATTGTAGTGGTCGAACATATCTATAATGAAACCAAGCATGATGGAGTCGCCGATGGAATCTCCCGAAAGATTGATTGAGCGCAGGCCGCCTTGCAGCAGACCTTTTTCCATACTTTCGAAAGTCTGTTGTATGACCCAGCGGTCTATGGCTTGGATTAAATGATATCGCTCCGCCACCGGGATAAATGCCGCAGGCGGTATTATGTTCCCATCTTCGTCAGTCATGCGGACTAAGATTTCGTGAAAAACCTCTTTCGGATCCGTTAAAGAATGGATGGATTGGGCGTAAAGCTTGAGCCGATTGTTCTCAAGCGCGGTTTGTATTTTGTGGGCCCATTGAATGTTCTGCGCATGTTGTGTCAGGGCTTGATCATTGGGTTGATACACATGCACTCGGCCACCACCTTCGTTTTTCGCAACATAGCAAGCGGAATCAGCCGCTTGCATGACATTACTCAAGTTGCCGCTGGTTGCGTCAAGTATTACCAAGCCCATGCTGGCGCCAACACTAAAGCTGTTGCGTTCCCATATGAAACGGTAGTTAGTAATTTCTTCCAGGATGTTTTTCAAGATCTTTACAGCGCGGTTAAGTTCGCAACCCACCAATAACAGTCCGAATTCATCGCCGCCCAGCCGCGCCAAAGTGTCGCTGTCGCGGATTTTGTTTTTGATGGTTTTTGCCAACTGTTTTAGTAGCGCGTCCCCGGCCGCATGTCCGGACTGGTCGTTGACAATTTTAAAGCGGTCCAAATCGATATAGCATAACGCGTGTTGTTTGCTCTCCACGCTGACTTCATGCAATGCGGCGCGGATACGCCGTTCAAACTCGGCGCGATTGATAAGTCCAGTTAGGGAGTCGTGACAGGCTTGATAGGTCATTTCGTTGGTCAATTGATGCATTGCCGTCACATCCCATAAATTGATATGTGCCACATCTACATCGGCTACATAGCTGATTTGTTGCTCGTACACTTGATCGTCCACTTCTATCACCCGCCGCTGGGTTTTGCCGGTTTGTTTGGCGGTCTCGATGTATTTACCCAAGTCCCTGAGCACCTCATGATCAACATTTTTCTCCAATAAATCGGGAAACAAAAACTCCGCTTGGGGGTTGAGGTAGCTGATTTGTTCACCGCCTTGTTCGGAGAGTTTTACTTCGATGATGGGCATGGGACTCAAGCGGGGGAAACTGGCCAGGCGTTTTAATTCCCGCTCGTAGCGCTTTTGTTCGGATACGTCACGGATAACTGCGCTGACAAATAATTCACCGTCGATTTTCAGCGGGCTTAAGCTGATGTCCACAGGGATGGTTGCGCCGTTTTTGCACTGCGCGGTCAATTGTTGCCCATTGCCCAGTGGTCTTGCCGAGGGGTTTTGTGAGTAAGTGTTTCTTATGGCCAGATGTTTTTGCTGGAAAGCTTGCGGGACCAGGATTTCCACCGGCTTGCCGACCAGTTCGTTGTGTGGGTAACCCAACACACTTTCGCAACGTTGGTTGACCAGAATAATCGTTCCTTTACTATCGCTAATTATCAGTGGGTCGGGGGTGGATTCCAAAAGTGCACGAAATTGGGCCTCATTTTTCCGGATGAGTTTTTCAGCTTCCCGTATGTGGCTTAAGTCGCGGCTGTGTTGCAACATGCCTATCGCCTGACCATGGCTGTCGCGCACCACGCGAAAGCGAATTTCGGTGGCGCGACCGGCATGGTTCTGTGGATCATCGTTCTCTAGTGTAAGTGTGGCATCCTTACCGCTACGCCGGGCGGTGCATATGGGGCAAGCAGTTTCTTGTGGCGGATGGCAGTACAAAGTTGCCGAGGTACCCGCCACCGCATCGTGAGTTTTTCCGACCATTTGGTGGTAGGAACGGTTG
>Ga0209536_100010166_pt1 | contig 13906 bp, 13 predicted proteins | sample DeeMarSeWOR28_12_FD_187461 | JGI IMG/M metagenome (GOLD analysis project Ga0209536, IMG submission 187461) | Marine sediment microbial communities from White Oak River estuary, North Carolina - WOR-2-8_12 (SPAdes) (version 2) | ecosystem: Environmental > Aquatic > Marine > Intertidal zone >...
TAACTTTGACACACTTAAAGGTTCATCTCCAGTTCCCGGGGGTAGGTCGATGAAGAGAAAGTCCAGATCACCCCAATTCACACCTCCGAGGAACTGTTTAATCGCACTGTGCTTGAGGGGTCCCCTCCAGATTATGGCTTTGTCGGGCTCCTGCCCCAGCAGTGCCATTGATACTGCCTTGAAACCCGCGAATACCTCAACCGGCTCAACCCCATTACCCCTGCTGATCAGATGTTGTCCTTCTATGCCTAACATTCTCGGTACATCAGGACCGTGGAGATCAGCGTCGAGGATTCCCACCTGATAGCCACCAAGAGCGAGAGAAGCAGCCAGGTTAGTGGCTACGGTAGTCTTTCCCACTCCACCTTTGCCGCTCATGACCATAACCTTATGCTGGATGTGGAAGAGGTTCTCCTGCAATCTCTTACGCTCGTGCTCTTTCTTCTCGAGGGCAGAACAGTTGGATGAAACTTGGCAGTTGCCGCAAGCTTTTCTGTCCTCACACTTGTTCTCTACCATTCACGCTTCCTTATGCTAGTATTTTTATCTGTAATCACTTCTAAGGTAAAATATCGTTTCGCCCAGATGTTTTGTCAAGCACCGCCCATCATCTCTCCCTACCAGAGCCCCATCGGACAATTCTTTTTCAATACAATATCACGGGAAGATGTGGTTTTGAATATGGTGTCACCGTAATAAGCATGATTTTTGCTTGCAGGATATTCTGTTATAAGATCTGCTTTCCATTGTCGGTGAAGTAAACCGGAGGACAAAGATGAATAGACTTATCCACGACCTTCTGGAAATAAATCGCAGGCTGTCCTTCGAACTATGGCACATCACACCTATTAATGAGAGGGTCAGTGGGTTATCGCCCAGGATGCTGCTGCCTACCCAGGTTAGTGGGAACGTCCGCATCGGCGAGTATGAACCAATGATTCTCTATTGTGGCTTGCTGAATGGTTTAAATTATTATTACTTGGTTGAAAATCCCAGCGAGATGACTGCCACATCTGATTTGAATCTCTATGAGGTCAGAAACGAAACTTTCAAGAAGGTTGCCGGAATTGAATTCAAGGCCCACAATCCAGGCAAGGACATAATTCGGCAAGACATTCGCAAATTGGTCCAGGATAACATAACCGGAAATTGGTTCCACATCCTCGAGGATATCGATGCCGAGACCCTGCAATCTATTTTCTCCAAACTCACCAGTTCGTTGAGAAGTTACTCTGACAATCTGGGTGAGGCCCCAATCTCAATCCTCTTCTGTTTTTGCGTTCTGGCAAGAAAGTGGACTTGCATAAAGCATTTTTTCTACGACAAGTCCCGGGGAGATTTTAGCATTTACGTAGACAACTTTTTCGATCTGGACTGTGAAGTGGAATCAGATCACATCGTGGTGAGCAAGGGTCTAGATTGGTATATTTTCCAACTCTACACCGAAGGATTCCTGGGACATTAGCAAAACATCAAATCCAAAAATCCGAAATCCGCATTCCGCAATCCGAAATTCCTTTGATCTTTACATGCTGAGAATTTTCCGCTATAAAGTGAAAATGTGCACATTGGACAAAAGTATCCTCGGGGGAGTGAACAAATGCAACCAGAAAGAAAAGCGGGAATCACTATAGTATTCGGAATTCCAGCCATCGTTGGCGCAGGTCTCGTCTGGCAGCTCTCAGGAAACTGGCAAGTTGTCTTCGGATATCTTGGTCTGCTCGGTTTTATCCTCGGTGCTTTTCTTGCCAACCCAGAGCAAATGATCTCATCGAAAAACAAATCCGAGCATTAAAAGAGAGCTTGTCTAGTTAGGCCAGCCTTCTGCCAATCTTAGCAGAGCCGTCATCTCAAGCACTGTCCTCAAAGGATACCCAGCTCATCTGCCAGTATTTTATAAGGTTTGGGAAAATCGGGCTGGAAGTTTTGGTAAAAGGTAACCGGATACCTGGCACCAATCTTGTTTCCCGCCTCCTGTAAGCCCTTTATAAGTCCATCCAGATCTTTGCCCGGTAGGGCTAAGACCATCTCGTCGTCTTGGGTCATGGAGAACATGCGATCGCCCATGCCTGGAATGGCGATCCTAGGTGCCTGTGAAGTGAAGGGCCCAATCAAGTACTCACTGCATTCCACCTTGCCACCAAAAGTCCCATTTAACCTCCCACCACTTTGGTAGACCCGGGCCTGAACCATGCGCATAATCTGGGCTGGATTGCCATAAATGGCCACCGTATCTGGCTCATACAACCCCTTGGCCAGGGGAGAGAGAACCAAAGCCTCAAATCTATCATTATCCAAAAGATTCATCGAATCAATCTCTATGCGGGCTTGCTTCTCATCATCATGGAAATTTACCTCACAAAACAGCCTTGCTAAACTAGCTGGAGGATCATCAGAACCACTGAAGCCGAAAGCAATCATTGCCGGCACACAGATCAGGTCTTCCCTAGTGAGACCCACGGTCCAACGGTAAATTCTTGCCATTGTAACTGCCTGACAAATAGTAACTCTTTTCTGCAGAACCACTGATGGCTGACGTGTTTTTTCCGGAAAATCAGCCTTATTTTTCAGAAACTTGACCGCCACGGGCAGAGTCTTCAGCCGCAGGTCATTACTGATAAAATCACTTATCTCCTTGAAGTTTGTTTCAGCCATAGTTCCTCCCTTCTGTTGATAAAAGGTTTCAGGTGTCAGGTGTCAGGAGAAGAAACTCGAAGGCTGAAACCTGATACCTGAACACTGAGACCTCCATCCGTTAAGTTACAGACACTGAGGTCTTGCCCCAGCAAGGCTGGGTCTTGGACTGGAGAGACAAGCTCAGACCAGACAATTAAGATTAGAATGCGATTTGAGGAAGGTGAAGTCTATAAGCTTTTTATCGTAGGATCTCCAGTAAACTACTTGGATTTTATCAAAGGTACTGCCTAGCCGCAATAGGCATGGTGGGTGAGGCTAGTCTTGATTTTTTACTTTTTTGCCGCCAGCCTTTGTTTCTTGCTTCCATAATGCTCAGCAATCAGGTCACGAAGATACTGGCGGTCAGTGGTGGAGATACTGGTGAACCTAATACCAACTCCGCACGGTGGACTATCCGCTTCTGTGGAGAGAGGATTTGACCAAGCCACCTCTCCAGAGATATTCAAGGAGTTACGATTGGGTGCCATAACAAATACCTTGACCTTCTCTTTAGGACGAAGCTGGGCTCGGCACAAGATAAATGCCCCGCTGGCACCGATATTTTTTGTCTCGGCCACAGTGGCGCCATGAGAAGTTAATAGTACGACCGGCCATTTTACTTCGGCTCTGGAGGTTAAACGTTTTTCGGTGACAATTGGAGTATCCAAAAATATACCTCCAACTGTTCAAGGTTATAGACTTTCCTCATCTCTCTAGGAGATGGGAGTCAGTCTAAACCAGCTTAGAGTGGGGGTTGAATCAAAAATGATCCTTTTCAGCGGATGATTATAGCAATCTCTATGCCCTCTGGAAAATTGTCGGCAAGCGTTGGCCTGCCGACAGTTTTCCAACGATACGGGAGGTCGAGCGAAATAAGATGTCAGGACTAGAAGCGGATGGAAAGATCCTGAAATAATCTCCATCTCGTACGTCCCGCCCGACTCGCCCGTCTTCGGATTTACCTTTCTTCATGACAGAGGAGATTGTAGGGGTTAGACTTTAGGGTGAATAATTGTGAGAGTCATTGAGAGGGAAAAAAGTGGGAGAACCTATTCCACCATATCTTGAACTACTACTGGAAAAATCCTTTGAAATCATTCCGGGAGAGCTTTACAACCAGTACCGCTTAGATGTGGCAGAGCGAGTCGGTGATTCCTACTTATTTTATGAATTCTCCTTGATGGAGGAAAAACCCTGGAGGATTCTCCGCGAGCGTGTCTATCCCTTATTCGTCCGCTATATTAAAACCAAGCTCATAGATCCCACCACGGCCAGTGGAGTTGTAGTAGCCGTCTTCCATGCAGATAAATGCTATCTGATGAAAGGAGAGGATTTCCTTGCGGCTTACCGGGAAATTGAAGGTATAGATCGAGGAACATTCTTGCAGAAAATCCAGCAGTGGCTCTCCGCCTGATTCCAGAATCCTATGGTTTTGGATTACCCGCTGCCTGCCTGTCCCGAGCGACTCGACCTGAGCGACACGACTTGAGCTCGTCGACAAGTCTCGTCGACAGGTCTTGTCGCGGGGCTGCTCGCTAACTCTATAATCTCCAACCCCAGAACTCCAAAAACCTGGCAAAATTCCACATATCCGAGTCTGTTCTATTCCACGGCTTTAGACTTGTATAGAAAGGGTTGTCGTATTTTTCATTATCTCCGTAGACTTTGTCCGCACCTACAAAAAAATCCCAGGAAATCCAACTTAGAAGTAACGTCTCCCAGAACTTCATTGAACCTTTCACATGTCCTTTCTGCGGACCATAGTTGTAGTAGAAGCTGGTAGTTCCGCCGTTCAAAGGAATGCTTTCCAAATCATCGGTTGGCTCCAGTGGTGCTTGTATGGATCTAAAGCCTTGGCTACGCGACAGGGACTCAGCATCAACAATCTCCAGGTCCATAACTCTGTGCACCGAGGGGCGCACGTGGACGAGTAGCTTGGGATTTCTCATCTCACCGTAATTCACAATCCAAGGGAGCTCCTCACCATAAACATCCAGCGGCTCCTCTTTCCAATCCTCCGGCCAAGCATCAGGAGGCAAATATGTGGTAGGCACAATCGCCATATAGCAACCGCAGGTGTTAGCACTCGTAACCAACAGGGGACGGTCGTCTTCATCTAAGGTAATGACAACAATAATTCCCACATTACTGCCGCTGGTGAGGTTAAAGGGTATGATGCTGAAGGGGACTTTAGGGAAGTGGACCCGGTAGACTAAATTAGTGTATTTGCCTTTTTCCGTAGAGAATTCTTTCTCCATATAATAGATTGCCGGCTTTTCAGGGTCCACATAGATCTGCTCGCTTCCTTCACTATTGATCCTGGCCGCAGGACTACCGATACGATTGTAGTCGTTTCTGTAGTCGTAGGTAAGAAAGACCGGAGCGTACTTGCTCAGCAGAGAATCTTCTTTTTCTTTATAATTAGCAGTATAGACGGTGTGGACTTTCTCAGGGGGTAGGCTCCAGTGATGGGCACACCCTGAAGCTGTGATAGCCAAGAATATGATAGAAATTTTTACAAGCTTCTTCATTGCAATTCCTTTCGATCCTTTGGTAATCACAATTTTAATATTATAATCACTTTTTCACGGGACACACTGACAGCAGGGTTAGGTGCGCACTTTGTTCTGGTCACCGGCGCCGAATTATTATAAGTTGTCGCCTGTTTTAGGCAATTTTTACCGGATAATTAAAGAAGAGAAAAGCGGAGGCTGTTTTGATAGGTACCGTAGTCAACACTGGAGCAGTATTACTGGGTAGTACAGTGGGGATATCTGCCGGCAAGCGTTTGCCAGAGAGAATCCGAAGCATTCTCATGCAGGCTCTCGGCTTATCGGTAGTGCTGATTGGTTTGAAAATGGCCCTATCGAGCGAGAAAATGATCGCCGCTATCGCTTATCTTCTTTTAGGCGGTTTAACAGGAGAGATTCTTCGCATCGAAGAGCGCATAGGTAGAGTAGGGGAGTGGTTGAAAACCCGCGCCGGTTCAGACTCCTCAACCTTCGTTCAAGGTTTTGTCTCCGCCTCTCTCCTCTATCTCGTTGGTGCCATGATGATTGTAGGCTCCATTCAGGATGGAACAGCAGGGGATCCAAGCACTCTCTACGTCAAATCACTCTTGGACGGAGTTGCTTCCATAGCTCTCGCATCAGCCTTTGGTGTCGGGGTTGCCTTTTCCGCACTTTCAGTGTTTGTTGTCCAAGGCGCCATAACACTTCTGGCCTCAAGGCTGATGTTCCTTCAAAGTCCCGCTGTCCTGAATGCCATAACCGCCACCGGAGGACTACTCATCTTGGGTATCGGTATTAATCTCCTGGAGCTCAGGACCATCCGTACCGGCAACCTTCTGCCAGCGTTAGCCTATGCTATAGTTGGAGCCTTGATTATGGGATGAGAGGAACAACAGAAAGATCATTAAGGTGATAGAGCAGAGGCAAGGAGGTTTCAATGATTAGGGATCTGATTAAGAGAACGAGAAGTTATCGACGCTTCCACCAAAACCACAGGATAGAGCTCGATACATTGAGGGAGCTGGTGAATGGAGCAAGGCTCTCTGCCGCAGCAGCTAATCTGCAACCACTCAAATATATACTTTCCAACGAAGCGGAAAAAAACGACAAAATTTTTCAACATCTTGCCTGGGCAGGATACCTAAAAGACTGGCCGGGCCCGAGCGAAGGTGAGCGACCTTCAGCTTACGTTATTGTGTTGGGCGACCGGCAGATAACCAAATCATTCGGCTGTGACCATGGTATTGCCTGTCAGAACATCATGTTGGCTGCGGTTGAAAGAGGCTTGGGTGGTTGCATGATCGGCGCAATAAACCGGGAAAGACTTCGTAAAGATCTTGATATTCCTGACCACTTCGAAATACTCTTGGTTCTTGCCTTGGGCAAGCCCAAGGAAAGAGTGGTTCTCGAGGAAGTGGGGCCGGATGGTAACATAAAATATTGGCGCGACAGTGAAGGGGTGCACCACGTACCCAAGCGAAAGTTAGACGACATCATTGTTGGGTGAGGTTTTTCCGCAGTAAATTTGAACACGTCGCCCGAGGATAAAAAATGGATGCTTCTGCGCCAAAAAACAACATGCGTAACCACTTGAAGAAATTGAAATTGGTGGGCTTGGGTATAGTCGTTGTAGCGACGGCGATTGCACTCTACTGGTTGTTGGTTCTGCGCTATCGCGTTACCACAGACGACGCCTATGTCCATGCTGACAGCGCCCAGATCAGCAGTCGGGTGGAAGGTACTGTAATAGAGGTACTGGTGGATAATGATTTTCCCGTAGAACGAGGTCAGGTACTGCTCCAACTCGATCCGCGGGATTTCGAGGTGGCCCTTGAACAAACTCAAGGAATTCTCACCAGAACTCAGGCGGAGGCGCGTGCCATGGAAGTCTCCGTCTCTCTGACCGACCTCCAGACTGCCGCCCAACTCAGTAAAGCTGAGGCCGAATACCAAGGGTCTCGAGACAGAAAAAGCGAAGCGCTTCACCGGTTGCAACAGCTCCGGAAGCAACGGGAGGGTGCCCATGCGGAAATGACCCAGACTCAGCGCGACTACAAACGTTTCGAGACCTTATACCAGAGCGGTGTGGTGGCAGAGGAGCGGCGTGACCAAACCGAAACTGCCATGGTGAAAGCCAGGGCCACAGTGGAAGCCACAGATGCTGAAATCAAGGCCCTCCAGGCCTCACTCAAGGCCATCCAGCAGGAAGTTCAGCAGGCGCAGGCCCAGTTGCAATCGGTGCAGGCTGAGCGCCAGCAAGTGGAGGTAATGAAAGAGAAACTGGCGGCACTGTACGGCCAGCAGCAGGAGGCCCAATCGCAGTTCAAAGCCGCGCAGTTAGATCTTTCTTACACCACGGTCACCGCTCCCATCAGCGGCTACATAGCGCAGAAGAGCGTTCAGGTGGGTGATAGCGTCAAAAAAGCCCAACCTCTGATGGCTGTGGTGCCGCTGCACGATGTCTATGTCGAGGCCAACTTCAAGGAAAACCAGCTGAAAAACGTTCGTTTGGGTCAGCCTGCTATCATTGAAGCAGATACCTATCCAGGTTACGTCTACCACGGCGAGGTTTCCGGCATTCGCGCCGGCACTGGCGCCGCTTTCGCCTTGCTGCCCCCTGAAAATGCGACCGGTAACTGGATCAAGGTGGTACAGCGGGTCCCGGTAAAAATCAAACTAACCGAGCCTCCCCCTCCGGACCGTCCCCTGCGAGTGGGACTCTCTCTCTACGTTAGCATCTCAACCAGGGATCGGACCGGCAAGGTGCTAATCCCTCTTGCCTCTAAAAAATGAATGAAGCGAGAACTCGTGCATGGCCGAAGCACCCAAAATACCTATGGTAAATAAGTGGCTTGTGGCCATGACAGTGATGGTCCCCACCTTCATCGAGGTCATGGACATCAGTGTGGTTAATGTCTCTCTTCCCCACATCCAGGGCAGCCTCAACGCTGGCCTTGATGAAGTCACTTGGGTTCTTACTTCCTACCTGGTCTCCAACGCCATCATCATTCCCATCACCGGCTGGCTATCCAGTGTTTTTGGCAGAAAGCGTTACCTGTTTTTCTCTATTGCACTCTTTACCCTCAGTTCTGTTGTCTGTGGCTCAGCGCCCTCGCTGAAAGTGCTTATTATTGCCCGTATTTTTCAAGGACTGGGTGGGGGCGGATTGCAGCCGCTCTCCCAGGCAATCCTCTTTGAGACCTTCCCGGTCGCAGAACATGGTCTGGCCATGGCGGTCTTTGGCATGGGGGTGGTCATGGCTCCCATTATGGGGCCAGTCGTCGGCGGCTGGATCACGGACACCTTGAGCTGGCGTTGGGTATTTTACATTAACCTGCCGGTGGGACTGCTGGCAATCCTGCTAGCCGTCATCTTCATCTATGATCCGGCCTACATTCGTCGGAAAATATTCTCCATCGACACCTGGGGCATCTTCCTCCTCACTATAGGCATCGGAGCTCTCCAAATTGTTCTGGATAAGGGTCAACGGGAGGACTGGTTTAACTCACGTTTTATCCTGTTCATGAGTGCTATTGCGGGAGTAGCTCTGGTTCTCTTCGTGATCGTCGAATTGCGCACCGAGCACCCGGTGGTTAACCTCAAAGCGTTTCGGGAACGAAGTTTTACTGCCGGGAATATTATCATCTTCACCGGATTTGGCTGCATGTTTTCGAGCTTTGTTCTGTTACCGCTCTATGCTCAGAAACTGATGGGCTATACCGCCTTCTGGGCGGGTCTGGTCCTCGGCCCCGGCGGTGTGGCCAGCTTCATCATCATGCCCATAGCCGGCATACTCCTGCGAAAGGGGGTAAATCCCAGATATTTGCTTGCCATCGGCCTTGCCGTAATGGCCCATGCCATCTGGTTGATGTCTGACTTCAATCTCCAGGCAGACTTCGTTGCCATCGCTATGCCCAGGTTGATTCAGGGTTTCGGACTGGGTCTGTTCTTCGTCCCCGTTACCACCGCCACCTTTATGAATATCCCCAAAGAGGAAACCGGGAACGCCTCGGGTATATTCAACCTTTTGCGCAATCTGGGCGGCAGTTTCGGGGTTGCCATTAGCTCGACGATGCTAGCGCAACGGACCCAGCTGCACCAAACCTTTCTGGTAGAAAGCATCACACCCTACCAGCCGGCCTTTCAGATCCGTTACCAACAGATCCTTGAGTGGCTCAGGATGCATCAGCCCTCGCTTGCCTATCACAAAAACGTCATGGCTTTTATTTACCAGGATATACTCCGGCAAGCGAGCATGCTCGCCTTCAACGACATTTTCCGAGCCCTCGCAATCGCCACCGCAGTTCTGATCCCTCTGACCCTGATTTTGCGCAGGCGTAACGCTCCAAGCCTTCCCACCGAGGTACACTAGAAATTAGTCAGGCCCATGGAGGATCACGATGTGCGGGGGTCAACTTTCAAGCACAGAATCTCAGAGTTTTAGGTGTCGGGTTTCAGGTGTGAGGAAGAAGAAACACAAAGGCTGAAACCTGAATACTGAAGCCTGAGTGATTACGATCTATTCCCTGAATTTTTATTCCAATGATACTCATTCGGCAGCCACCACTAGCCATTGGCGCTGTGAAGTGTTAAACTTCCCCGCGACAGATTAGATCATATTTGTTTGAACATTTTCGGCACTTTTATTAAGAAGTGTTCGACTTTATATGATTTCGACACCTTTAACTCTCTTCATGGGATTCTGCCTGCTAAATGCTATATGACTTCCATATTCATACCCGGGAGTATTCGGATTGCTCAATAAGTTCGGCGGAGGAAATGTGCCAGAGGGCTTTTGAGTCAGGGCTGGCGGGAATAGCCCTGACCGAGCATGACTTTTGGAGGCCTGCATCTGAGATCCAGGAACTGCAACAAAGGTTTCCAGAACTAACGATCATGGGGGGCATGGAACATTCTTGCCCCGAAGGGCATTTCCTGGTTTTTCTCCCTAATCCGGAAAACGGCGACATTCCTGGCTGGTGCTCCGTGCTTGATCTTATTCCTTTGGTCCACAATTATGGTGGAATTGTCATCTGGGCCCATCCCTTCCGCTTCAGCTCAAAGCGACCAAGTTGGCTGAAACATGCCCAACCGGACGGCATGGAAATAGGCAGCAGTAACATGCACCGCCAAGCCGAAGCCATGGCAAAAAAAATTGCCGTACAGAGAGGCATCTTGACCTTCCGCAACAGCGATGCCCACGATGCCTTCATTGTAGGTAGGTACGGAAACGAATTGGACATCCAGCTCACCAGTGTTGAAGATTTCATCACCTATGTCCGTGAGCATGGAGGTAAATTTTCGGGCCAAGCCATGGATTCTTGGGTGAGATAGAGTTGAGTTTAAAAGCACAAAAGGGGAGCAAATCCGAAATCCTAATATCGAAATCCTAAATGGTTCGGCGAGCCGTTCGACAGGCTCACGGTCCTGAGCAAAGTCGAAGGACTCACCACCCTGAGCTAAGTCGAAGGGCAAATTCAAATCACCAAATCCGCAATGCTCCAAACCCATAGTCTCGTCTACTCTTTTTGTTTTGAACATTTGAAAATTAGAATTTCGGATTTGTTTCGTGCTTCGGATTTGGGATTTCGGATTTATCCGAGATTGGCGTGAGTAATCACTGAGTTGTCTTTCTGAAGCTCTTACTAAACACCCTAACGTCACAAAGGTCTCGACGGAATGGCAAGAACTGTAAGCAAGACCGAATCCTTCCTTGGGTACGGTGTTATCCTCTTACTCGTGGTCATAACCGGTGGAATCTTTTTCAAACAGTCCCGCTTTGACCCGTCTGTCCTCAAGCCTGATGGTTTACAACAAGAACTATTCAGTCAACCACTTTCTCCCCTTACCGCTCCACAAGATCTCCTAGAGTATGCCCCCCAGAATCTGATTCTTCTTTCCCCAGCCGAATCCTTTGGGCCGGAAAATCTCTCTGACAAAATCAACGGCAAGGCTGAACTCTATCTTTCTGCCGAATTTGTTCGTCTCGTCAGTCAGCGTTTTGCTATTGAAGATGAGCCCAATGCTTGGATGGAAGCATTCATTTACCATATGGGGTCCCCGCGGGGGTCTTACGCGGTTTACAGTCTGCAAAAACGGTTTGAGGCCAAGGAACAGGAATTAGGAGACTATGGGTATGGGACAGAAAACGGACTCTATTTCGTGCACGGTCCTTATTACGTGGAGTTAGTTTCGTCGGTTGCCCAGGAGAGAATGGCTGAACTGATGTTCTCCTTCGCTAGAAATTTCATCAGCAAAACCCCAGTAGAAAGCAATGAACTCAATGAACTGGCTTTATTTCCAGACAAGAACCTCAACAGAGAAAGCATCTCCCTTTTACCTTCCAATGGTTTCGGCTTTGAGCAGTTCGATTCAATTTTCACTGCCCAGTATGGGATGGGAGATACAGAACTGACCGCATTTCTGTCTCGACGAAAGAGCCAAGTCGAAGCCGCCAGACTGGTGGAATCCTATACTTCATTTTTAACGGCAGTCGGTGGCACTGAACTAAAATCGAACCTGAATATCACCGGAGCAAAGCTTGTTGAAATAATGGACACCTTTGAACTCTTCTTCAGCAGGGGCAGCATCCTTGCCGGAGTCCACGGGGCGGAGAACAGACAGGCAGCGGAAGAACTTGCCCAAATGTTGAACCAAAAGTTGGCGGAGTCCGGACGGTGAATCACATGATGGAGGGCACCACGAATCGGCGGGATTTCCTTCTTCGACTCCTCAAGGGAGGTTTATCCCTCACCGCAGCCTGCACCTTGAGTTATTGGCTTTACGATGGAACCGGTCCTCACCCTGGTGAAGAACAAGTGGCGAAGGTGACACTTCCCGACTTCTCCATGCCCAGCCCCAGGGGCAAGATGAGTATCGTTTCAGGCCTGGACCGGGTAAAGACAATCAACCGCGGACTCGAAGCTTTAGGGGGAATCGAAACCTTCGTCAAACAAGGTGACAGGGTGCTGCTGAAAGTCAACGCTGCATTCGCAAGCCCCCCGATCCTTTCTGCCACAACAAATCCGCAACTAGTGACCGAAATCGCTCGACTGTGCTACAAAGCCGGAGCCTCCAGGGTAGTAGTCACCGACAACCCTATAAACGACCCCGCAAGTTGTTTCTCCCTGACCGGCATTGCAGAAGCAGCTAAATTAGCAGGAGCCAAAGTCCTTTTCCCCAAGGAAAGTTATTTCCAGCCCACAACAGTCTCTGATGGCGTTTTGATCCGAAACTGGCCGATACTCTGGGAGCCGTTTCAAGGAATTGACAAGGTAATAGGCATGGCTCCGGTGAAGGATCACCACCGGAGTGGCGCTTCCATGACCATGAAAAACTGGTATGGGCTTTTGGGCGGTAGCCGCAACATCTTTCATCAGGATATTAATAACATAATCAAAGAATTGGCAATCATGGTCAAACCCACTCTGGTAGTTTTGGACGGTACCACAACCATGATGACCAATGGTCCCACTGGCGGCTCTCTAGGAGATTTGAAAGAGACCGGGACCATGATCGTCAGTACTGATCAGGTGGCGGCCGATGCCTTCGGCGCCTCCTTGCTGGGGAAAAAATCTACCGAACTACCTTATATAGGCAAGGCGGAAGCGACCGGCGTTGGTACTGCCGATTTCGATTCACTCAATCCAGTACGGTTAAGCGTTGCTTAGCCGTTGATGTGCGATGTGGGATGTGAGATTTGGGATTGTGGATTTCGGATTGCGAAATCAGAAGCGAGGAGACAGAATCCAGGAGGCAAAACGTGAAGACTGTCCTTCCATTCTGGCTCCTGACTACTGGCTACTGACTACTTAAGCTTTTACGATTTGAACGACTTCAACGATGTTAATAATTGAACAATGCGAATTGTAACCGTTAGACGCATAAGCCAGATTTTCTTTCTCCTTCTTTTAATCTGGTTCTGTATAGTCACCACTTTGGGAGTAGAGTGGTGGCGACTAAGGGGCTGGCCGGTCAACTGGATACTGCAGCTTGACCCTCTGGTGGCGGTGGCCACAATGCTCAGCACCAATTCCCTCTACAAAGGTCTCCTCTGGGCTTTAGTAACTGTGGTTCTAACTATATTCTTGGGGAGATTCTTCTGTAGCTGGGTATGCCCTTTTGGCACCATTCACCACTTCATCGGTTATCTTGCCAGGCGAGGGAAGGCCACCTCAGCCAAAATAGCCCTTAACAAATACCATCCCGGCCAATCGATCAAATACTACTTACTCATCTTCTTACTAACTGCGGCTGCCGGTTCCCTGCTATCGAGTTTTCTCAGGGTGGTACCCGAAAAACCAATGCTGTTTTCCATAGGGGTAGTAATTTGTCTGGCAGGACTCGCCATGCTTTCCCTACTCAAAGTTGTAACCGATGCCAAAAAGGCACTGGCAACTCTGCTCCTTCTCCTAGCCCTGTGGATGGGGCTAGGTTTACTATTTCCAACAGCCACTCTGGTCGCGGCCTCGTTGCAGACAGGTTTGCTCGATCCGATCCCATTGATCCATCGTTCCATCAATCTGACCTTGCTACCTCTTACAGAGAGGATCTCACCCATCCAGCGCTACTACTCGGGCTCATGGTTTATCGGTGCTGTTTTTCTCACCGCGGTTTTCCTAAACCTCAAGGTTCCCCGCTTCTACTGCAGGTTCGTCTGCCCCTTGGGAGCCCTTTTTGGCGTCTTGTCTGCATTTTCGCTCTGGAGAATAGGTGTAGTT
>Ga0209536_100010167_pt1 | contig 13906 bp, 16 predicted proteins | sample DeeMarSeWOR28_12_FD_187461 | JGI IMG/M metagenome (GOLD analysis project Ga0209536, IMG submission 187461) | Marine sediment microbial communities from White Oak River estuary, North Carolina - WOR-2-8_12 (SPAdes) (version 2) | ecosystem: Environmental > Aquatic > Marine > Intertidal zone >...
AGAAGCCGCCGCATAAAGTGTGGCCGGTTATGAGTCGGTATGAGGTAGGTTATCTGTTTGTAAGATTCTTGCGGCATAACAATTGTTGGTTCTGTTAAAATATTTACCAGCTTTTCCTCAGTGCCATATTGATGAGGCTCCTTCCCTAAAAGGTATTTTTTTACTGTAATAACTCCAGCAAGACTTCACAGACGTACGTAACATCTTCTTGGCTGAGTCTTAGGGCAGATGGAAGGTTAATGGCCTGTCTGCTAAGCTGGTAGGCATGTTGATTGCGCTGCCTTGCAATCGCTGCCTGCTCAGAATCCTTATAGGCAGGTATGGAACTGAGAGGGTTAAAAAATGGCCTGGAATCTATTCCTCTTTGCGCCAGTGCCTTCATCAGTTTCAGCTTGGGCCATTTACGTTTTTCATCAACGATGACAGAACTCATCCAGTATGAATTCTTTGTGCCTTTTGGTTCTGCATTGAGCTGCAGATAAGAGGCATCCTCCAACCTTTGCCTGTACCAACTGAAGATTTGCCGTTTTTTGTTGACTAGCTCCTCAACCCTATTGAGCTGAGCGTAGCCCAGAGCCGCCTGCAAAGAACTCATTTTATATTTATAAGCGATTTCAGTGTTATTAAATGAAACATCTCCAGGAATTCGGCCATGATCACGAAGAAAAAGAACTCGGTTATAAAGTTCTGTATCATTAGTGGCAAGAAGTCCTCCTTCGCCTGTTGTCAGGGTTTTGGAGCCATGAAAGCTGAAGACGCCGGTCTTTCCAAAGGAACCTGCTTTTTTGTTCTTATATTCTGAACCAATCGCTTCTGCGGCATCTTCGATGACAGGCAGGCCATGCTGTTGGGCCACAGAAAAAATTAAATCCATATCCGGCATACCGCCATAGAGATCAACGACAATGATCGCCTTGGTTTTATCGCTGATACATGATTCGAGGGCTGTAGGGTGTAAGCACCAGGTAACAGGGTCGATATCGGCGAATACCGGTTGAGCTCCGACGTAAGAGATCGGAGCTGCAGAAGCAATCCAGGTAATGTCAGGTACAATCACCTCATCACCATAACCCACTCCAAGTGCCAGCAGCGAGAGGTGTATTGCCGAGGTGCAGTGCGGTACACTTACAGCATGCCTGAGGCCAAGATATTCAGCAAAAGAACTCTCAAACAGCTGTTCATATTTCCCGGTTCCTTCATACCAGCTGGTAGTCACGGCATCAGTAACCGTGTCAATCTCCTCATTGGATATCCAAGGGCCCGCTATAGGAATCTTTTTCATGAATATCAATCCTTAATACACTTTAAATAACCATCAGGGGCTACAGTAATTAAAAGTTTATTTTCCATTCTTTTATCAATTTCAAAACGATTATTTTTCTTTAAAAACTCCCAGACAGCTGTCTTGGGATTATTGCCTACACCCCAAGGCCGATCAGTTTGAGATTTGTCAGGGATATCTTCAATTAAAGTATCCAAGACTATGCAATAGCTGCCCATGGTTACTAAAGGTGAATAAGCTCTTAATTCAGCTAATACGTGATCATGGGTATGATTAGAGTCAAGAATTACCAAAACTTTATCCTTACTATCAGCGAAATTTTTAACTTGAGAGATAACCTCTTCATCAATTGAAGATCCTTCAATCATTTTGATTCTTTTTGATAAGGGGTGCTTTTCTATGGCTTCACGATTATGCTGTCTGATATCAATATCAATGCCAACAACTTCACCGTGACCAATCATTTCTAATATTGAGGCTGAGAAAATTAAAGATCCACCATGAGCGATTCCTGTCTCAATAATCAGGTCTGGTTTGATATCCCAGATAATTTCCTGAATGGCAATTATGTCTTGGGGTAATTGAATTATTGGTCTGCCTAGCCATGTAAAATTATAAGAATATTTAGAATCAGATATTGAATGTATAAAATCAAGGCCTGCATTTTTGTACTTTTGATCACCTTGTCTGCTTATATTCTCTTCTTTTTCCTTGTTAAATTGTTTGCTAGGGTTCATTTAGTAGCTTCCTTCCAGTAAATTGCATTTGAACAGATATAATTGATTCCTTTCTCGCCAAGATTTGCAATAAGATCAAGGATTGATACAAATGGCGTGAATTCGCCGAAGTCCTGCTTGTATGGTTTTTTTTTGTATTCCATATAATTGACTTTGACTCCGTTAATTTCAAATAATTCGTGATCAAGATATTTCAATCCTCCAAGCCCAGATATATATTGGTCAGCATTAAAATATTTTACGATATCCAGGACGCGTTGAGAACTTTCTCCATTGATTTTCAAGGAAGAAGATTGATACACATTTGAACGACAATCCAGAATCCCAAAATAGTCAATTATCACATCCATGCTTCGTATTGAAATTTTATCTATAGTTGAATCTTTGAAATTATAAGCTGTAGAGACCAGATCATAAACATCATCCTTATAGGGAGCTGATTTATAGGTTTGCATCAAGAATTCGATGTGATTGTTTATCCAATTTTTCTTATAGTTTACCTGAACTTCGTTAATTTTCTGACCAAGCCTGAGTCCTTTAAGGGGCACAGTGAGCCATTTTATTCCGGAAAATGTCTTAATCTGAACACGATTGATAAAACTTCCCTTAGAAAACTGGACATCATCATAATAGACAAAAATATCCGCCAATCGAAGCTGTTCAAACATACCTACCCATGGGAATAACATGGGTTGCGAGATAACTATTACTGACATTGAAGTTATTTAAATTTAAAATGTCATATACTGGAGGCTCTCAGTTATAAACTCGAGACGAAACTCTCTTTCATTAACCCCATAATGTATACATCATGGTATTCATTATTAATGAAAATCTGTTTTCGTAAACGGCCCTCTTCGGTAAATCCGATTTTCTTATATATTTTGAATGCTTCATGATTATAACTAACAACCTCAAGGCAAATTTTTCTCAGATTGATGGTATTAAAGGCATAGTGAAACAAGGTACGCATTGCATCATTCCCATAGCCTTTATTTTGCGATTCCTGATCACCAATAACAATCCCAAAGAAGCATGTTCTGGAAACCCAATCAATTTTTGAGAGGTGCGTGTATCCAATCAGCGAATTATCTGATTTTAGGTCGATGGCAAATATAATTTTTGTTGGAAATTCAACAAAAGCAACTCCCTGGTACCAATTTTCCTCCATATCCTCAGTAATGGGAAACTGATAACCTAATATTTTTTCAACTATGAGTGGATCATTGCGCCATGCGAGGGTTTTAGATAAATCCTTCTTATCAATTGGTCTCATTAATACTTTTTCTCCGTCTGTTAAAATCATCTTGGCCCTCTTAAAAGATTCCTATTTGAAAATTTCTGGATTTACTAAATGATGATCATTTCAGTATTTCTTTTTCATTTCTTAAGTTTAATCTCCAATACAGACTATCGATTGATACTAAATTTTATTTTGAAGCAAGAATTTTGAAGCAGGTTTTTTTGTGTTGTTCAATAATAGATTTTATTTAAAGGTACATTTTTGTTATCAAGATTTTTCAAGCGAAAAAAATGAAAGCATCTAAAAACTTACGCCATAAATTTCTGCCACTCCTTAAGTACCAACCTGTAGCTAAAAATTGGTAAATCTTACCAAGATACTATTTTTTCAATTACAGGCCCATTGAATTTTTTTATTAGTTTCAGAGATATTTTAACAAAAACTAGCTCAGGTGAAGAGGTGTCTCATTTTATGGTTTTGTAAAAAATCTCCATTTTTTTATATTTACCGCACTGCTGAAAGAGGACAATTACAGCGACTTGAATGTAGAATCCTTCCTAGAGATAACCTTTATGGGTAAAGGCCATTGTATTGCAAACAAAGGGTCATCGCACCGTATGCCGCTGGCATGTTCCGGATGATAAAATTCCGTCATCTGGTAAAAAACCTCGGAGTTGTCTTCAAGGGTTTGGAAACCATGGGCAAACCCTTCCGGCACATAGAGCATTTTTCTGTTTTCTGCAGTCAGTTTACAGGCATACCACTGCTTAAGGGTCTCTGATTCTTTGCGAAGATCAATTATTACATCATATATAGAACCCATTGTACACCTTATCAATTTTGCTTCTTCATGAGGGGCTGTTTGATAATGCATGCCGCGTAAAGTACCTTTCTTTTTGTTGAAGGAAGTATTGCACTGCACCAGATTAGGATTTAAACCATGTGCTTCAAATTCTTTTTTGCACCAGGTGCGTGCAAAGAAACCACGTTCATCCATGATGGGTTCCAAGTCAATGACAAATGCACCCTTTAACTTTGTTTCCGTAAAAGTCATCTAATCAAGAACCTTAAGTTCTGGAATTGGCACTACAAACTTTCCTCCCCATTCTCGAATATATTCAACCTGTTCCATTATTTCTTCCCTGATGTTCCAGGGGAGGATCAGGACATAATCAGGCTTTGTCTCACGCAGTTTTTCCGGAGTGAAAATTGGAATATGCGTACCTGGTAAATAAAAGCCTTGTTTATGAGGACTCCGGTCAACAGTATAATCAAGGAAATCCTGCCGGATGCCGCAGTAGTTAAGTAGTGTATTGCCTTTGGCTGGTGCGCCGTAACCCACAACATTCTTACCTTCTCGTTTGACAGAAATAAGAAAATCAAGCAACTCGCGTTTAGTTTCCCTAACCTGTTCAGCAAAGGAATCATATGTTGCAAGACTCATTAATCCTGCCTTGATTTCAAGAGATTTCAATTTACGGACATTTGCTGAAATTGTATTTTTCCCGAGTTCTGAGTGACAGCCATATATGCGGAGTGAACCGCCGTGTGTCGGCAGTTCTGCCACATCAAATAGTGTAAGACCATGCTTTTTAAATACGTTTTCTATTGTAATGAAAGAAAAATATGAAAAATGCTCATGGTAAATGGTATCAAACTGATTCCCTATAATTAACCTTAATACATGGGGGAACTCCATGGTGATAACACCATTGGGTTTCAATACTATTTTGAGTCCGGCAACAAAGTTATTTAAATCAGGAACATGAGCAATCACATTGTTGCCAAGTAGCAAATCCGCCTGCAGACCTTCACTTAGAATTTCATAAGCAGTTTCGGTTCCAAAAAATTGAATCCGGGTGGGAATACCTTTGGAGCATGCTGCTTCAGCTACATTAGCCGCAGGTTCTATGCCAAGCACGGGAATGTTTTTCTCTTTAAAATACTGAAGGAGATACCCGTCATTGCTCGCTATCTCAATAATCTGACTGGATGAATCAAATTTAAAACGTTCAATCATCTCATCGGTATATTTTTGGGCATGTGACAACCAGCTGTCAGAATAAGAAGAAAAATACGCATAGTCACTGAAAATATTTTGGGGACTTTCGACTTCAGGTAACTGCACGAGAAAACATGCACTACAAACGTAAGCATGCAATGGATAGAAGGGTTCCATCTGCTGGAGCAACTCAGCAGAAAGATAAGAATTGGATAATGGTGACATGCCAAGGTCGCAGAATGATTGATGCAGTTCTGCTTCACAAAAACGGCAGGTATTTGTCATGTTCATATTTTAGGCAACTCAGTATAATTTTTAATCTGTTTCTCAGTTATTGAACGCATTTCCTCTCCTGCAATTTGATCTTTGTACCAGGTAACGGTCCATTTCAAAGCCTCTGAAAGATTGAGTCTGGGTGCCCATTCCAAACGATTTTGTGCCTTGGTACAGTCGAGCTTGAGATATTGAGCTTCATGTGGATTAGACACATTACTTTTTTCCCATTTCAACTCATCCCACAAGGTGGCTATTTCTTTGGCAATCCATTTTACAGGCCTAGCATCCTCCGCAGATGGGCCAAAATTCCATCCTTCGGCAAAAGAGCGTCCGTCAATGTATAATCGTTCAATCAGCATCAGGTATCCGGACAAAGGCTCCAGTACGTGCTGCCAGGGGCGTATTGCCTGCGGGTTTCGCAGATAAACTGTGCGCCCGTCCTTAACAGCTCGTACTATATCCGGTACCAACCGATCTGTTGCCCAATCTCCACCACCGATTACATTGCCTGCACGGGCGCTTGCCACCGCCTTGTCATCTTTAAAATAGGAATTACGGTAGGCATTCGTCACAAGTTCGGCACAACCCTTGCTGCTGGAGTATGGATCATGACCGCCCATGGGGTCACTTTCACAATATCCAGTGGTCATTTCAGTATTTTCATAGCACTTATCACTGGTAACGTTCAGCACTGCACGGACACTTTCCATTAACCGGGCTGCCTCGAGGACATGAACTGTGCCCATAACATTGGTAGAATATGTTTCAACCGGGAATTTGTAAGAGTCACGCACCAATGGTTGGGCCGCCATATGAATGACAATTTCAGCCTGAGAATCAGTTAGTGCTTTTTTCAAAGATTCCAGATCTCGAATATCACCGCGTATATCATTTATGCCATCAGCCACCTTGACGAGATCGAACATGTTTGGATCAGTCGGCGGAGTCAGTGAGTAACCAGTAACATCTGATCCAAGTAACTGCAGCCAGATTGAGAGCCAACTTCCCTTAAAACCAGTATGTCCGGTGACAAAGACTTTTTTACCTTGCCAAAACTTCATAGGTGCTTACCAGATTTTCCAGGGTGCGTTGTCGTTGTTCCATAATTCATCAAGTTGGTTTTTGTCACGTAATGTATCCATAGGTTTCCAAAAACCTTTGTGTTTAAAGGCAGAAAGCTCTCCTTCATGGGCTAATTTCTCTATTGGTTCTTTTTCCCATGTAGTATCATCGCCATCAATGTAATCAAGCACCTTAGGTGACAGGACAAAGTAGCCTCCATTGATCCAGGCACCATCTCCCAAGGGTTTTTCATTAAAGCTCACAATTCTGTTTTGAGCCATGTCTAGGGCACCAAATCGACCGGGTGGTTGCGTAGCTGTACAGGTTGCAAGGGTGTCCTGTTTTTTGTGGAACTCAATCAGTTCGGTTATATTTATGTCACTTAGACCATCTCCATAAGTGAAACAAAAATCTTCATTGTTTAAATACTTACTCACGCGTTTTAATCGACCACCAGTCATTGTATACTCGCCAGTATCCACAAGGGTTACACACCATGGTTCAGCCTTTTGTTCATGTACTGCCATTTTATTGTCTTTGAAGTTAAATGTAACATCGGACATATGGAGTGAGTAATTAGCAAAATATTCCTTTATCAGGTAACCCTTGTATCCAAGGCAGATGATAAAATCATTAATGCCATGGGCAGAATAAATTTTCATGATATGCCAGAGGATTGGTTTGCCGCCTATCTCTATCATTGGTTTTGGTTTCAAGTGGGTCTCCTCAGCTATTCTGGTACCGAGGCCTCCAGCTAAAATTACAGCCTTCATAATATTCCTTTTGAAGTAAGTATTTTTATTATCAGTGGATGGGGTAACTGCGATTCCCTATAAAAACCTCAACATATTTTCACCTGAATCCATCTCCACCTCGACACCGATTGGCAAAGTAATATTTTGCCGGCCGTGTCCAACCGGAAGATTTGCCCAGACCGGGATCTCATAATCTCCCAGGAGCTCAAGAACTCTTTTGCGAACAGTTCGCTGCATGTGAGCGTTTCCTTTTTTTTCATCATCAGTAAATGTCCCCAAGATAAGTCCCTTTACCTTTTGTAGTTTTCCAGCTTGAAACAAATGTGTAAGCAGCCGGTCAAGTCGGTAAGGTGCTTCTCCTATGTCCTCAATAAACAAAATTGCCTGGTGCCATGGAATCTCATATGGTGTTCCTATAGTATGGACAAGGGTTGTCAGGTTGCCACCGATTAAAACACCCCTGGCATTGCCGTTTTTCAAAATTTTAAAACTGGCGGGTTTGAAGCATTGAGGAGAATGACCCGTAAGGACATCAAAAAAACTTGCTTGAGACAATTTATTGATACTGGCAAGGGTTGTGACGACAGGGCCATGATAGGTAACAAGTCCGGTCTTTTGTGAGATTGCAGTTAAAAGCACGCTAAGATCACTGAAGCCTACAAGAATCTTGGCATTTTTTTGTATTTGCTTCATGTTGATCAAATGAATCATGCGCATACAGCCATATCCGCCTCGCGCTGCCACGAGACCCTTAACTTCAGGGTCAGACCATAGCCTGTTGAATTCATCTGCCCGTTCTTGGTCAGAGCCTGAAAGATACCCTTTGGCATTCACAATATGCTGGTTGTATTTGACCTCAAATCCTTTTTTTTCAAGGATTCGTATGCCATCACGAAAATTGCTTTTATTAATAATTGAGCCTGCAGGGGCAATCAAGCCAATTGTGTCACCTTTAGCTAGGGAAGGAGGGAAAATCACTTGACGGGATTTTATGCGTGCAGATCGATTAGCTGTTTTTTTCATACAGGATGTACAAACCTTTAAGGGTCAACATGGGATCAACAATCTGGATCGATTCAGTGTAGGTTGCAATCAGTTCCGCCATCCCGCCTGTGGCTATAACCTTGGGGCTGTCAGAAAATTCTGCGGAAAGCTTAATAATAAGGCCATCCACCATGGCACCATATCCGAAAAGAAGGCCTGACCTTATGGCATCAACTGTATTTGCACCAATTGCTTTTTGCGGTGGGATAGAAATATCAATCCGTGGCAGCTTTGCCGTTCTGCCGGCAAGAGCATCTAAAGAAATACTCATGCCAGGCATGATGGCACCGCCTAAATATTCTCCTCTGGATGATATACAGTCAAAGGTTATGGCAGTACCAAAGTCGACCACTATGGCGCTTTCCCGATAGTGGTCAAATGCGGCTACCGCATTTACTATCCTGTCAGCTCCTACCTCCGACGGATTATCAGTTGCGATCCGAATACCTGTTTCCAAGGTCATACGACTGTTGACGAGCAGGGGAGTGCATCCAATATATTTAGTGGAAAATTCCTCCCAAGCCTGCTGTTGGGTAGGGACGACGCTGGCGATTATTACACCGCTAATTTCCCTGAACTGGATATTTTGCATGGCGAAAAGAGGCAGGAAACGCGCTGCCAGTTCATCGGCAGTCTTTTCCCTGTCGGTTTTCAAACGCCAGTGACAGAACAGAGAATCTTTTTTGAATATACCGCAGACAGTTTGTGAGTTGCCGACATCAATTGCTAGTAGCATGGTTTTGGCTGGTAATTGTTTAAGTTTTAGAGTCAAAAAGAAATTTCTGACAAAAAAATATGCTCTGATTATATAGAATAATACCCTATCTGCTACCGCATATGCTTTATTTTAGTGAATACTTTCTCAAATTCTCTCTGCAGTCCATAAAAAGGTTTCCTCCATTTCAACGTTTGGCGGTCCATGATTACTCCTCCTGGAGGACTTGTTTTTATATTACCATCACGATTGCTAATTTCCCGGTCTAACACAGCAAAAAGGTTATATTCTTCAAGAACTCGTCTTCTGGCTTCAATTATATAAGGCAGCCTGTCATTATACTCATTATTTGCAAGGGTGCTGCGGATGATTTCTACAGTTCTGTTAAAATTATTTATATCAATGGGGATAAAACTTTCACGAGGGAAATAATCGGTTGCATTAGGACAGCCATGATAAAAAGGAAGAGTATAACCCAGAAATGCATCAGGAAGTTTTTCTGTCAGATGATGTTGGTAGACATGATTCTCTATGACTATATGATACTGATATGCATCGAGGGCCTCTGCCTTATCATTCATTGTTTTCACACCATGGCCGTAGATATCCAACTCGGGAATCTGAGCTTTAAGTTCATTTGTAAAATTATACCGTTTGTAATGCAGGGTGAGCCTGCCCTGCCTGATCGAACAAACTGTCGAGATGCTTTTGTTTTTTTTTATGGGAGCGATTTGTTGGATATCGTCATATGTGAGTAATTTCTTTTTGTCTCTTTCCCTTGGGGCTCCATAGTACCAGATAAGACCAGGTTGGGTAAAAATAGCATTTTGGTGTTTAATGGCCCAGGGTTCCTGGCTGGTGATTATAAAACCAAACTGACTGAGAAAATAGGACCCGTAAACTGTGATTGAAGAAGGTTCACCAGTAATGAGAATGGTTTTTTCTCGCGGACACTGTAACTTTTCTATACTTGCAGATTTCAAATCGCGCGGTAAGTCGTGGTATACGACAAGCCAGTCGTATTTCTCCGCATAAGCATCAAAAATAAAACGGCAATTTCCCCATTGTGATTTATTCCCGGGAAGTTGTCGGGAATAGCGAGTTTTATCATTAGAGTTGCGAGGCAACCCCTTCGCCATAAATTTTACAATGATTGTATTGTCTTTTGGGGAAGATTGGTCGCGAGTTATAAATGTGGCATCTGGTTCAGGCATTATTAAAAAATAGTTTTCGTGTAGCAGTTGATGGATAGAACTATCAAATAAAGATTTAATCGTTATTAAAGATAATACATCTATACCTGTTGTCACAGAAAATGCACAGGATTAAACAACTTTGTCAAGGTTTTGTTTGACCACAGAACTATGACAGCAAGCAGAACCCCTCTTAAAAAAGGCAAACGGTTTGTAAGTTGCCGCAGCTGATTGTTAGAGAGTATTTGATAAAATTTGCCGAAATATTAGTATAAATAAAAATAAAAAAATGGCCATTCTGACCCGGAATGTGTCGGCAATAATATTAGAAGTGTTAAGGAGAGAAGCAGGCTTTAGTATGGTGTGAAAAGAATGCGGAGAATTACAGAAGAAAAATTTAAGTGTTGCTGGCGGTATGTTCACTAATGAATTCATCGAGCAGAATTACCTGGTCTGAAGAGAGGGTGCCAAATTGAACACAGCATTGACGTTCATTCATGACACTGAAGGAAACTTGGTTTTCCACTTTGAAATCATTGACATTTTGAACCGGGATATTAGTCATGAAGAAATTGCTGTCGATTAGTATATCAATGGTGTCTGCATCATCGGCCCAGTCCTCTTGGTCAAGATATCGCACAGCCATGCCTCCTTTACTGATATTAATAATTCGCCCTACCTGTGAGGTAGGTTTGTTAGGAACAGCGATTGCCAGAGTCTTGACTTCGAAACGTCGATGTCTTCTTCTTTCACTATGAAAAGAATTAGGTTGCATCAAAAAACCCCATAAACATTATTCATATGCTTAATTATATATAATATAATGTTCTTTAAAAAAAGATAATTTTTACCTATCGAGCTGTTGTTTAATTCTGAGGTAAACAAACTTAGCCTAATGATTTTTAGACTGTTTAATATATACTGAATTTAACCAGGCGGCCGTCCAGGCCGCCACTTATGATAATTTTCTTCCAGGTGGGCTTAAGGCCGATGTTTTTTATCAATTCACGATTGCCGAAATAGATGTACGCATCAGACCCTTTACACCGTTGTTTTAAAAAATCCCCAAGCTGTGTCATAAAATCTTTTATCTTTCCACCGGTGTTAAGTCGCATGCCATAAGGTGGATTGCAGATTATAACTGAATTCTCCAGAGACTTGATATCCTGAAAGGACCTCGAGGAAAGTAGTATATTAACTCCTTGGGCAAAACATCTGGTGTTTGTCTTTGTTGCGGCTATAGCTTCAGCCGACTCATCACTACCGCTGATAAGACCTTTGGGCAGACTTCGTATGCGACTGTCTTCTTTTTTTTTAACCGAAGCCCAGATTTCTGCATCAAAATCAGGAAGTGATGCAAAGCCGAATTTTTTTCGCAAAAAGCCTGCCGGAATTCTGCAGTAATGCATCATGGCCTCGCAAAGAAGGGTTCCTGAACCGCACATGGGATCTACCAGCGGCCTGGTACCGCTCCAACCGCTTAAGCTTATTATGGCTGCCGCAACGATCTCCTGCATGGGAGCTGCAATTGATTTCTGGCGGTACCCTCGCCTGTGCAGAGAAGCTCCCGAGGTGTCCAGATAGATGGTGGCCTTATTGTTTTGAATGTGGAGATTGAACAGCACATCCGGTTCTCTTGTTTCAACATTGGGTCTTTTGCCAATTTTTTTTCTGAACACATCAACAATAGCATCCTTTAGACGGAGTGAGGCATACTGGGAGTGGGTAATTTTACTGTGCGAGACATTGGCCATTACGGCAAAAGTGGATTTAAGGTCAATAAGGGACGGCCAGTTAATTTTGCTGGCTGTCTTATATAAATATTTGTCCGAATGACAGTCGAAACGGAGAAGAGGTGCTAAAATTCTGCTCAGCAGCCTCGAACAATAATTGAGCCGGTAGAGGGTAGCCTTATCAGCTGAAAAATAAAATCCTCTGTAAGCGGTTTTAATATCTTGTGCCCCGAGTTGCTGAAGTTCTTTTTTGCCAAGTTCTTCAAGTCCCTGAGCTATTTGGGCAAAATAACGTCCGCTTTTCTGATAGGTGAACATGATTGACTGTTCAGGAGGTTTCAGATGTGGAATTTTTCAGCCAGTGATATTTCAGGCTTGTTTCGAGACGGGGCTGGATTGCAGCCAGCAAATCCTCTCTTTCAAGGTATGGGCAGGAATTATTATAGGGAAACATTCTGCACTGCATAGGGCGGGCCTCGTGGATCGTGCACCGTTTTATCATCCTGTCAGCGGCTTGAAAGATGCAGGAACCATCATTTTTTACCTTAAAAGTATACCGGTTTTCCATAAAACGTTTACGGGCCTCTCCATCAGTGATGGAAAAATGGCGGGCCAGTCGGTTTATGTCATCTCCATCAATCAACAGAACAGAACCGTCAAGCCTGTAACAGCAATAACCAGGACAATAATTGCAGTAACTCATGGGTGCTAACTCGGTTTTAATGCTCATCTGTTACTGTTTGATATGATAACGGGCTGTTTGTATGTGCGAATTTTTGCAGCTAGGACAACGACCCGGTTTGGTGAAGCGGGTCCGTTTGTCAAAAACAAAGCCACAGGAAAGACATCTATAAGGGGTTTCCACAAGTTTTTTACCATGGCTGCGGACAGATCGTTCAATATGACTCAAATGGGCCATCACTTCTTTTTCAGGAATGGAGACAGCCTGGGAAAGATCTCGCACAGATAACTTGTCGGCACCCAGAAGGTTAATAATTTGTTGTCTTATGGTCTGTTTATTGTCAAGAGTCTCCATGTATCGCTAGATCCATTATATCCCAAAACATACAAACGACCATCGTCTCCAATAACTTTGAAATATCTCCCTTCAGGAGTCAACCAGCGGTTTTCGATAGAAAGTATCTCAATTTCCCGTTGATTAATACTAAAGCGTAGCGGATGCTCTTCTGCTTTTGAGCCGGCATAACTTTCGACTGTGAGTAATTCCATATCTGTTCAGGTGAAAACTTATTATTGATTCATTTACTATGGTTTGCTTTGAGTGTAAAGTTTATCATATATGATAATTTATTATTACTGGGAAAAATCTTATAGGGTAGTAACAATGACAGACTATTTACAGATATTCACAACAGTGGAACACAGAGAAGATGCAGAAAAGATTGCGAAAACTCTCGTGGAGAAACGTGTTGCGGCCTGCGTTCAGATTATTGGGCCCTTAACGAGTTATTTTCAGTGGCAGGAAAAATTAGACTCAGCCCAGGAATACCTTTGCGTGATAAAAAGCAGGAATGATCTTTTTTCAGAACTGGAGGCGCTTATTAAAAGCCTGCATCCTTACGAAGTCCCGGAAATCCTAGCCACGCCGATAACTCATGGTGGCAAGGATTATCTAAACTGGCTGGCAGAAGAGCTTGAATAAAAATACCCTGAATGGGAAAAGATATTTACATTTCTCCCTATTCAAATCATAGAACAGGATATTTTGACCATTATGGATGTTGAAAAAAAGAGCCCCCGGCGGCGTCGGAAAAAGAATTTTATTTGTCAATGCTGTCAAAAGGAGCAGTTATTCTGCTGGAACTGCCCCTGCGGTTTTCAGATTTGTCCGCCATGTCTTGAA
>Ga0209536_100010168_pt1 | contig 13905 bp, 10 predicted proteins | sample DeeMarSeWOR28_12_FD_187461 | JGI IMG/M metagenome (GOLD analysis project Ga0209536, IMG submission 187461) | Marine sediment microbial communities from White Oak River estuary, North Carolina - WOR-2-8_12 (SPAdes) (version 2) | ecosystem: Environmental > Aquatic > Marine > Intertidal zone >...
GTAGGATCGCCGCCACCGCATCGGCCACGGATTCCCTGTCGTAGGGGGCACCCTCAGTGGGCAGATCCCCTGCCAGTTGAAACGAAAATTCCGCTTCGATGAGCCGCATGGAAAAATCCTGTGCTTTGACCCGGGCTGGGCTTTGATACACAAATGGTGAAAGGAGCCGTCCGTAAAAGGGGGTGTCGGTGCCCATGAGCTCCTGGGCAAGCTTGTTGGTGCAGGCCACCTTATATCCAACCGCACGGCCGCCTTTTTTTTTAAGCAACCTTTCCACCACTCCTTCCTGTACTGCGTATCCCGAGGCAAGATTGCCCGGGCGAAAGGTTTCAGGGATCTGGGGTTCTTGGCGAAGCGCAAAGCGGAGATCCGCGATAAACTCTGCGGCTTTTGAAATCTGGTCCATAAACTCTCCTTGAAAGATCAAAAGACGAATGATCTGCTTGTAATTATTTTAATCGAATGACAATTGCCCCAGTTATCTATCATTTTCTGATTTGTCAAATATCTTTCGGCGATCCGACAAATTTCGGCTTTGTGATATTGTACCTGCATAGCACCCGACCGCAGCACTTCGTTTTCCGGTTATTCATGGAAGAAACATCCTGACAAATATTGCCAAGCTGGATAAGATGGGTTTGCTCTGGCAGCTAAGACCGAAGCGGCAATGGTGTTTTTTACACCCGAAGCATAGCATGGTTCCGGGCACTTTTGGTTGTTACATTGGTGACGTCACCGTTTATTAGCGGCCACGATCCCGTTTAGAAGACTATTCCAATTATCCTGCCCGGGCCAGAGCCCCCACAAAATAATCCAGCAAGGAGATATTTTATGAAGCAACGCAGAAAAAAACAAAAAAAGCAGCCGAAATCCTTTTCAATCATTAATCCTGACGCAGCTGGAATAGATATAGGCTCTGCAGAGCACTGGGTGGCCGTCCCTGCAGATCGAGATCAACATCCAGTGCGCAAATTTAAATGTTTCACAGCTGATCTGCATAATATGGCGGATTGGCTTAATAAATGTGGAATCAAAACCATTGCCATGGAATCCACTGGTGTTTACTGGATTCCGGCATTTCAGATTTTGGAAAGTAGAGGCTTTGAGGTTAAGTTAGTCAATGCCAAGCATGTAAAGAATGTTCCAGGTCGTAAAACCGATGTTTTGGATTGCCAGTGGCTACAAAGGCTGCATTGTTTTGGACTGCTGTCAGGCTCGTTTCGCCCGGAGAATTCAATCTGCGTCCTTCGAAGTTACTGGCGGCATCGGGATAATTTGATCCGCTATGCAGCCGGCCATGTCCAGCATATGCAAAAGGCTCTGACGGAGATGAATATTCAATTGCACAAAGTAATCAGCGATATTGCCGGGCTAACCGGTATGCGCATTATTCGGGCGATTCTGGAGGGAGAACGCGATACCGTAAAATTAGCTAATATGAAACATGGGCGTATCAGAAGCAGTACCAATGAAATCGCCAAATCACTTGAAGGCGACTATCGTTCGGAACACCTGTTTGCCTTGAAACAGGCCGTTGAGCTCTATGATTTTTATCAAAAACAGATCAGCGCCTGTGACCAACAGATTGAAGATTATCTTATCCAATTTGACTCTAAATTAGACCTGGATGCTCATCCGATCCCGCCGACTAAACGAAAACACAGAAAACCCCAGGGTAACGAACCGCATTTTGATCTGCGCACTCATTTATATCGGATTACCGGCGTCGATTTTACCCAGATTGATGGATTAAATGCTTTAAGTGTACAAAATATTATTTCTGAGGTCGGTCTTGATCCAGGCGCTTTTCCAACAGTCAAGCATTTTACTTCCTGGCTTGGTCTTTGCCCTAATAATCGAATTACCGGCGGTCATATTAAAAGCAGCAATACACGAAAAGTTGTCAACAGAGCCGCCACCGCTTTCCGAATTGCCGCCCAATCATTATCCACCAGCTTAAGTGCCCTTGGAGCATATTACCGACGCATGCGCTCTAGGCTCGGTGCGCCAAAGGCAGTAACTGCCACCGCACACAAACTTGCTCGAATATTCTACCATCTTTGGAAAACAGGAGATCAGTATAAGGATATCGGGATAGATTATTATGAACAAAAATATAAGGAGCGGATCCTTAAAAATATGAAAAGAAAAGCTAAAAAATTAGGCTATATAATCGCTCTTGCACCAGCGACAAATGAAAATGTTTCTTAGAAGCTGCTATCTTAAATTACGAAATATTGAATATTTCGTTCACAAATAGACAATGTCATTGACTACTCTATATGTTTACCATGTGTCCACAAAATTACGGCGTTGACTATGAGATCGATTTGTTATGGGGGCTGCATTGATTGTTTTTAGAATAACTTTCCGGGTATCTGCGGGATCAATGACTGCATCGATCTCCAAATGAGCAGCAGCCTCGGAAGCTTTGCCAATCTCATACATTTTCGCTACGAGTTTATCGAACAAAGCCTGGCGCTGAACTTCATCTTCCACTGCTGCCAGCTCATTTTTATAGCCCAGCTTTACTGCACCTTCCAAACCCATGCCACCGAATTCACCGGTTGGCCAAGCACCAATATAAACCGGAGAGAGAAAACTGCCTCCTGTCATTGCCATGGCACCCAGACCATACCCTTTGCGAAGAATGATAGCGATAATGGGAACGGTCACACTGGCATATGAAACAAAAAGGCTGGACATACGACGCACAGCAGCCTGGGCATCACTTTCAGGTCCTACCATAAATCCAGGAGTATCGGTAAGGGAAAGAATTGGCAGTTCAAATGCGTCACAAAGCTGTAAAAAACGCGATGCTTTTTCTGCAGCTTCCGCATCAACAGCTCCACCCAGGTGCATACAATTGTTGGCGATCAAACCTAAAGGTTTTCCTTCCAACCGTATAAAGCCTATTATCACGCCGAGTCCATAGCCACTTCGCAACTCGATAAATGAATCTTCGTCCGCCAGCACTTCAATCACTTGACGCACCGGATATGCCCTTCGTCGGTTCTCCGGTACTATACCCCGCAGTTTTGTCTGGTCAATGCAAGACCATTTCTCAAGCGGACCTTGGAAATAACTCAGCAATTTTTTTGCAATCGCCGTCGCGTCTGCTTCATCTTCCGCTACGATATCGACAACACCGTTTTTTTCTTGAACTTCGATAGGACCGATTTCGGTAGGTTTAAAAGTCCCTAACCCTGCCCCCTCAATCATAGCGGGACCCGCCATGCCGATCCAAGAAGTTCGCGTTGCAATGGTGATATCGGCGCAGCCGAACAGAACAGCGTTCCCGGCAAAGCAGAATCCATTGTTGACAGCAATACGCGGAACCTGACCGCTGAGTTTGGCCCAGATATAAAAACTATCGAGATTGAGGCCGGCAATCATGGTTGTGACATCAATATCCCCGGGGCGCCCACCCCCACCTTCTGTATAGATAATTATGGGTATCTTCAAATTCCCGGCGAGTTTGAAAATGCGGTCCAGTTTTTTATGGTGAAAAAAACCCTGTGTACCTGCCAGTACCGAGTAATCGTATATAACCACCGCAGCCTGACTCCTGTCCTTGCCAAAAATGTTCCGGTTGATAGTGGCAGTACCCGTAATAACACCGTCTGCTGCCGTGTTGATCTGCAAGTCTTCATAAGTGTGGCGTTGACGTTGAGCAGCTACTGCCAGTTGTCCATACTCAATAAATGAATCGGCATCGACAAGATCAGTAAGATTCTCCCGAGCAGTCCGGTAACCGGCTTTATGTCGTTTTTCGGCAGCTTTCGTGCGTTCCGTATCCAGCGTGCGTGATAATAATTCCTGTAGTATAGTCAGTTTGGTTTTGGTCTCGTCACTCACTATAATAGCCTCTTTTTTAATGCTTTAAATCATCATCTTCAGCGGAAACCTTGTTAGAAGCTGACTTTATGAAAAAGCTACTTCCCCTTGCCTGACAATAAATATTCAGTGGAAATGCAGATAGAATTGAGAAACTGCCAACTATCAATTTAGCTGAAATTATTCCAGATAGTTTTTGGTTACATGAAATACATCAGAGAATCAACCGGTATTTCGAATATTGGTTAACTCAGGCATCATCGGTGCGCAATAAGTGTTCTCGGAGCCTGAATCCATAAAGCATCAACTAATGTAATGAAAATTTGCATGCCTAAAATTAGGGATAACGCGCCTGATGGCGAAATCTGGAAGGACTGAAAATTTGTTAGATGTGCTGACGAAATATGTAATTTGGGGATTTTGGAGATTGGGTTTAAATCGGCTGATATCTCATAAGCGATCAGGCAATAATCGCGTCATCAAATTTTTGCGATCCCCTGCCGTGATATACAATTTATTAAAATTTAGGATATCGTATGAGTATCCCTTTTTTTCACACTCGTATGGTGGAATAACTGCGATAACTCGATCAGAAATCAGACTAGTAATTCCGGTAGTGCCGAAAGGTCTGTAATCTCAACATCAGGGTTGCCAGGCAGGCGTTCCGGGCTTTGGCCGAAGCGGTTGACCCAGGCGACTTTGAAACCAAAAGCTGAAGCGCCGGAGGCATCCCATGCATTGGAAGACTGAAAGACGATTTCTTCCGGCTTTACATCCAGTTCATCCACAGCTATCCGGTATACACGGGGGTCTGGCTTGAAGACGCCCACTTTTTCGACTGAGAAGATTTTAGGTATGATTGTTTCGAGCCGGGAATTTTCTACTGCCGCCTCGAGCATTGTCGGTGTACCGTTGGACAGAATCGCTATATCAAATCCACGGTCCTTTAATTCCGTCAGTGCCCCGGGCACATCCGGATAACAGTCCAGATTCAGGTAGGCCTCGATGAGATCTTTTCGAAGATCCGCATCTTTGACTTCATGCATGTCAAAGGCATAATCAAGCGCATCCTGGGTCACCTGCCAGAAGTCCTCATGTTGCCCCATTAAACTACGCAGCCATGTATATTCCAGCTGTTTGGTGCGCCAGACCGCAGAGACTTGATCGGCAATATCTCCCAGACGTTGGCGGTGTTTTCCAACAGCAGAGTGCACATCAAATAAAGTTCCATAAGCATCAAACACACAGGCCTTGATACCGCTAATCTTAGCCCTGGACGTCATAAGAGCCTCCTTCTTTATTTACAATGCTCAATCGCCCTTTTAAATCCTTCCAGCGAATTTTTGATCGTATCGTCAGTCACGCAAAACGCGATCCGAAAATAGCCGGGGGCATCAAAGCCGGTGCCGGGCACCGCCAGGATCCGTTCTTCTTTAAGGGTGTTTACAAATTTAATATCATCGGAAATCGGCGATTTGGGAAATAGATAAAACGTTCCAGGTGGTGTGATAAATTCATAACCATAGCTGCCAAGGGCCTCACAAAGCATATCCCGTTTGCGCTTATATACCGAAATATCAACGCTCAAACCTTGAATACGGGCGATCACGCGCTGCATGAGAGCCGGGGCATTGACAAAACCCAGAATTCTATTGGCCACGGTCATTGCGCCTATAAGCTCGGATTTAAAGGTTGCGGCTGGATTGGCGGCCACAAACCCGATACGCTCTCCGGGGATAGAAATATCTTTTGAATAAGACGTGCCGATAATGCTATCCTTATAGGCAGCGAAGATACTTGGAACCTTTACATCATCATATACGATCTTGCGATAGGGCTCATCGGATATCAAATAGATGGTTCGACTGAATTCTTTGCTTTTTCTCTCCAGGACCTCGCCAAGCGCCTTCAGGCTGTCTTCCGTATATACCTGCCCGGTAGGATTATTGGGCGAATTTATCAGAAACGCTTTTGTCTTTTCGGAAATAGCCGATTCAATCGCCTTTATATCCAATTGAAAATCAGGGGTGGTCGAAACCGTTTTCAGCACACCGCCATGATTGTCGGCATAAAATTTATACTCCACGAAACAGGGCACCGGCGTTAAGACCTCATCTCCCGGATCTAAAACGGCTTTTAAGGCAACATTTAATGCCCCCGAAGCGCCACAGGTCATCAAAATATCCTTATCCGTTACCGGTGCCTGCTGCTCTTCAGACAAATAGTCAGCCACCGACCCACAAACCACCGGAAAACCGGTATTGGGCATATAGCAGTGATCCCCCAATCCGCGGGTAGACACGGCATCGAGTAGGGCTTCGTAAAATCTTTCGGGAGGAGGTAGATTCGGGTTTCCCAGGCTGAAATCATACACATTTTCAGCGCCATATTTTGCCTTTAGCTCTGCTCCTTCCTCAAACATCTTCCGTATAAAGGAAGATCCTGCAATGATATCCGATATTTTTTTTGAAATGGTCATGTTCTAGTCCTTTATTACAGGTTTCAGGTGTCAGGTTTCAGGTGTCAGGAATTCGAAAACCCCTGATCCGTGAACCTTTTAAGTCATAGCACCCAGTGGAGTTATCTTTTTTTAAATTCGTTCCATTTATAGTCTATTAATTCCAGAAGAACCCCGTTCATCTTCTTGGGATGAATAAATGCAAATTCACAATCCCGAAACGGACGCGCGCCGCCGATAAACGGATAATCCTTTGCCTTCAATTCTTCCATTGATTCCCGGGTATTGTCGACATTGAAACTGATGAGCATGACACCCTCGCCCCTGTTTTCGATGAACTTGGCCACATCACCATCCGGCGTGGTTGACTCCATCAGCTCAAATCCGATTTCACCGACCCAGTACCTGGCGACCTTGATTTTTTCAGGTTCATCAATATATTCGTCATCCGGTTTCGATTTTCCCAATACCGGTTCCCAGATTTTACGGGCTTCCTCCAGATTTTTCACAGCAATACAGATATGGTCAAGTTTGTTTACTTTCATCCCATCCACCTCCGAATCTCGTCATTGGTTACTGGAAATATCAACAATGGTGGTTTTTTGGTAACCCTGTAACTAACTAAATTTTAAAATATATTTTTATTAATAGGGAAAATTCATGTCAAGAATAATCTTGGACTTTTTTTGTCCCGATTGGCACTCCTCAGGATTTTCTCAATTCAAAGACAAAACGTTCATGTTGCCTGTGCGGGCTGCGCAAACGGCATGAATTTTTAGCGTGTACAGACGTCCTCCTTGACGCAACGGGGTAATTTTTTTATACTCCCGGCCCAAATAACGAACCTTAGGGAGGCAGATTTTCCGGCTTTCCCCAAATGTAAGGAGAATAAGGAGGATACAGTGAATTCAAAAAAGAACCATTATGAAATGAACCTCAACAAAAATGCAGCCAATTTTGTGCCGCTTTCCCCTTTGTCTTTTATTGAGCGAACAAAAGATGTATATCCCAATTATACCTCCGCAATATACGGGGATAGAACCTACACCTGGATCGAGACATATAGCCGGTGCCTGAGATTTGCCAGCGCCCTTGAAAGATACGGTATTGGTTTAGGCGATACGGTGTCAATCATAGCGGCAAATACCCCTGAAATTTTTGAAGCACACTACTCGGTCCCTATGACCGGAGGGGTTTTAAATACAATAAACACTAGAGTTGAAGCAGATACAATAGCATACATTTTAGATCATGGAGACGCGAAGGTCTTCATTGTCGATACCCAGTTTTCTCCAACAGTCAAAGAGGCCCTGGCCAAGATAAAAAAAGAAATTTTAGTCATTGATATTGAAGATCCAAATGCGAATTTGCAGGAAGGCGAAGGAGAGCGTCTTGGGAAATACACCTATGATGAATTTCTTGAAATGGGTGATGCCGACTATCAGTGGAAGAAACCAAATGATGAGTGGCAGGCGATTACACTTAATTATACCTCCGGAACAACTGGCAGGCCCAAAGGTGTTGTTTACCATCATCGCGGATCTTATTTGATGTCCATGGGAAGTATTGTCGCATGGAACATGCCCAATCATCTGAGATATCTGTACACTGTACCGATGTTTCATTGCAATGGATGGGGATATCCTTGGACTGTAGCAGCTTTAGCGGGAACTATTGTTTGTTGCAGATATGTGGTTGCCAAAGACATCTATGATCTAATAGCAGATCATAAAATTACACACTTTGGCGGGGCTCCCGTAGTATTGAATATGATCGCCAATGCGCCTGATAATGAAAAGCGCAAAATTGATCATAAAGTCTATGCAATGACGGCGGGTGCGCCGCCTCCAAGCTCAATTCTGGAGAAGATGGAGAACCTTGGCTTTGAAGTCATGCATGTTTACGGCCTGACGGAGACATACGGACATGTGCTTCAATGTGCATGGAATGAAAACTGGGACGAATTGGCCGTTGATCAAAAAGCCGAAATCAAAGCCCGTCAGGGGGTGAGATATCCGATGATGGAAGAAATTGATGTTTTAGATCCCCGAACCATGAAACCGGTACCCAGAGATGGTGAAACAATGGGTGAAATCATGATCCGCGGAAATACCGTCATGAAAGGATATTACAAAAATAAAGAAGAGACCGAAAAATCTTTCGAGAATGGATGGTTTCACTCCGGGGATTTGGCCGTCATGCACCCTGACGGCTACATTCAAATCAAGGATCGATCCAAGGACATCATTATCTCCGGGGGAGAAAACATTTCTTCTGTTGAAGTCGAAAATGTTCTAGCTAAACACCCGGCGGTATCTTTGGTAGCGGTCGTTGCCAAACCGCATGAGAAGTGGGGAGAGACCCCATGTGCTTTTGTGGAGCTCAATCGCGGTTATGAAAAAACTACCGAAGCCGAATTAATCGATTTTTGCAGGGAAAATATGGCCGGATTCAAGAGACCCAAAAATATCATATTTTGTATGTTACCCAAGACCTCAACCGGCAAAATACAGAAATTTGAGCTCAGAAAAAGAGCAAAGGAAGTGTAATTGGGGAAACAGTGTTTTACATCGAGATGGAACCTTTGCGGAAGTCGGTTTTACCGATGCGGGCATTGATTAAGACAGGTGTGCCGCTGCGGGCGGTATCTTTGGCTTGTTTAAAAACCGCATCGATGTCTTTTGAACTGTCCAGGAGAAATCCTTTAGCGCCAAAGCCTTCGGCCACAATATGATAATCTGTATAACGCAGCTGGGTCGCCACATCGTCATTGAATAAGGGAATTTGATCGCGGGCGATCTGGGTCCAGCCGGCGTCATTGCCGACAACCGCGATAACTGGCAGTTCATGGCGTACAAAGGTATCAAACTCCTGAAGCGTGTAGCCGGCAGCCCCGTCACCGTAAATCAGCCAGATTTCTTTTTCCGGATGACACAATTTGGAACCCAGGGAGAATCCGGCCCCAACACCGAGGGTGCCGAAAACTCCGGGATCCAGCCATGACAGCGGTCCCCGTGGTCTAAGTGTATAGGATGCGGTGGCTACAAAATCGCCGCCATCCGCGACGATGATACTCTGATCGTCAATGACGTCATCCATTTTATTCAATAAAAAAACCGGATTGAGATATTCTGTTTTTTCATTGGCCGTATCCTGGATTTCTTTTTCCCGCGCATCATCGTTTGCTCTTAAATTGCTAACCCAGGAATTCCACAGTTTCTTTTGCGACCCCAATGCTTCCGGCAGGGCGCACAGGAAAAGAAAAGGATCGGATAATACGCCCAGATCGGGACGCCGGTTCATGGCTAACTCCGATTTGCTGCGATTTACCGATATAACTCTGGCCCTGCCACCAATTGCGCGTCCATAGTTCAGACGAAAATCAAACGGCATTCCAGCCACCAGAACAAGGTCTGCCTGCTTCAAAGCTTCTTTTCTGTGATGCCGCATGAACAAGGGGTGTGATTTTCCCATAAGCCCGCGCGCCATGCCTGTCAGATAGAGCGGGATCCCCAATGATGTGACGGCATCGGCAAGCCTATGCACTTCAAACGCATGCAGCATGGCCTGGCTGCCCACAATCATGACCGGCTTCTCCGAGGTACTGATCATCGCCGCGGCTTTGGTTACAAGCCCAACGTCCAAATCCGGAGATTTTACCGAATATCGACCGGGTGTCATCTCTTCGAATTTACATTCGAACATTTGATCCACATGACGCTGCAGATAATATTCCAACAATCTGCTTTTAAGGCCCGGCTTTTGATCGGTATCGGGTTTTTTGCCGTACCACTCGCGTACGAGTTCTTCACTGTAAATTAGATCGATGGGGCATTCGATGAATACCGGTCCGGGAACTCCAGACTGACAAACCTGGAATGCGCGTTTCATCACCGGAATGACGTCACAATTACGGCGTATGGTGACGCTGAGCTTGGCTATTGACTTGACCAGAGAAAGCTGATCAATATCCTGAAGCGCTCCCTTATTCTTAAGAACCGTGGGTGCTGCACCTCCCAGGAGGATTACCGGCGATTGCGCCATCTGCGCGTTTTTCAAAGCCGTGATGGTATTGGTCACCCCCGGACCGGCGGTCACAGCGGCAACACCGGGATTGCCCGTCAGACGGGCCACGGCATCGGCCGCAAAAACAGCATTGGCTTCATCACGAACATCGACGACCCGAATTCCGTTTTTTTTTGCACCCACCAACAACGGAGAAATATGCCCGCCGCAAAGGGTAAAAAGAAATTTAACCCTCTGCTCACGCAACACTTCGGCAATGATGTCACCACTGTTGATTTGCATGGTCTTGCTAATTTTTTGGATTGGAATAATGGAACAATGGGCACGTAGTGAAGCTTTAGCGCTATGATGGAAAAATGGGTTGTGTGAAACAAAATAATCCTGAATTTGATGAATCCGAAAAAAGTCAAAATATCAACCCATTGTCATTCCAGCGAAACCCACTGTTCCATAACTCTAAAGAGCATTTAATTTCTGCCGTCATGCCGGACTTGATCCGGCATCCAGTAACATAACAATCTAAAAAGGCAATGGATAGCGTTAAAGTTTCATTTCGTGCCCATCATTCCATTATTCCAACGGGTCGTGTGTATACGCTGCACAGGTAAAGAAATTTTGCCTCACTTTTTCCCATGCATTGTTGCAATGAGCTTATCGCTGCGGGACCAGGATAATTTCGATGCGCCGGTTCTGACGTCTGCCTTCTTCGGTCTCATTGGAAGCCACCGGTTGATAGTAACTGAAACCACTGGCAGTCAATCTTTCCGGCTCTATACCCGCTTTATCCTGCAGAAATCGAGCGACAGCCGCAGCCCTTGCGGTCGACAACTCCCAGTTTGTCGGAAACTTTGCTTGCAATACCTGACCGATTTGGACATCGTCCGTGTGCCCCTCTATCACGATGGTCTGGCCTTTTTTATCTTTTAACGAGTCCGCTAATTTGAGTAATACTTCTTGACCTTTGGCTTGGATCTTCACACTGCCCGAAGCAAATAATATTTTGTCAACAAATGTTACTTTTAATTTGCCTTCAATTTCTTCAATCTTGATATCCTTCTGGGCAATTTGATCCTTTAAGCTGGTCTCAATTTCCTTGCGGGTTTCATCCAATTCCGAAATAACCTGTTCCTTTTCAGCAAGCTCCGCCTCTTTTTTCGCAAGCTCTTCCTTGAGGCTGTCTTCGATCTTGCGTCGCAGCAATTCCAATTCTGTGATAGCCAGCTCTTTTTCATTTACGGCCGTCTTTTCCTGACGCAGTTCGAACTTTAAATCTTCCAGGGTATTTAACAACGACATGTTTGTATCCTGCAATTTCTTGTACCTGATCTGCAGGTCGGCCAGTTGCTTTTGCTCCGCTGCTAATTGCGCCTGGGTGGAGGAGTGTTGATTTTCAAGTTCGACGTATTTTTCCTTCGGAACACACGCTGATAAAAGGAGACACAGCATACATAGTAATGAAAACAAAGTTTTTTTGTCCATTGTAATTGCCCTTTCTAAATACTAAATTTTACACTTCAAACCTTTAATCAACCTTTCAGCAGCCGTATAGGGGTCAACCTCACGGATTCTTAAGCTGGAAATCAGGTCATTATAGACAGGCAAATCAGCCATAATGTTAAAAATCTTGTCAGCTGCCATTTCCATGACCAGGCGTCTGAAAAATTGAAATTCACGATCCATGTTTTGCTCGTCGAACTTACCACTTTCTTTCAAAAATTTTCGATGCTCCCAGACTGCGTCGACAAGTTCGCCGATACCCTTACCATCTATCGCCACAGTTTTAATTATCAACGGCTCCCATTCGTTATCATGTTTATTTCGCATCTCCAGCATAAGACGAAGCTGATCAATGACATCGTCAGCTCCGGGTTTATCTGCTTTGTTTACAACGAATATATCTCCAATCTCAAGCAGTCCGGCCTTCATTGCCTGGATCTCGTCTCCCATCCCCGGCAGGCTCACCACGACGGTGGTATGGACAGAGTCGGCAACTTCAACTTCGTCCTGACCCACCCCGACTGTCTCAATTAAAATGACATCACAACCCATGGCATCTAAAACCAGAGCGGTTTGGCGGGCAGTTTTGCTCAGGCCACCCAAATGGCCGCGAGTAGCCATGGATCTGATAAACACGCCCCTGTCTTCCGTATGCTGATGCATTCTTATCCGGTCGCCCAGCAGCGAACCTCCGGAAATAGGACTCGAAGGGTCAACCGCTACCACACCGACTTTCAGATTCCTGCGACGAAACTCGGCAATCACGTGGGTCAACAGCGTCGATTTTCCAGCTCCCGGTGGCCCGGTGAGACCCAGAATAAATGCATTACCGGTGTGCGGATAGAGTTTTTTGAGGCCTTGAACCCCTTCCGGTTCGCCGTTTTCAAGCGACCGTATTAATCGGGCGGCAGCCAATTGATTGCCTTGTAATATTTTACTGGGATCACTCATCATAGAGATTGCTTCGGAATAATAAACCACCTCTTCTTTTAGTCCAACGGGTAGAGCCAATCCTTGAAGCGGTCATCTTTACCGGTGGCGATGTTTTCCATCAACACCGCCATTTTTTGGGTCACCGGCCCGGGAACGTTTTCCAGTACCCGGTCTTCGACCTGTCTTGCCGGCAAAACTTTAAAGGGGCTGCTGGCAAAAAATATTTCTTCCGCCTCATAAATCAACTCAGGGAGGAAGCGATCTTCCAGCACGACAATACCTTCAATCTGAGCAGCCTCGAGTACAGATTTACGGGTAATGCTTTCGAGCACCGTGCCTAAAAACGGCGTCATGAGCTGGCCATTTTTGACTAAAAATACGGATTCGGTCCCACCTTCTGCGATAAAGCCCTGGGTATCCAGCATAATGGCGTGGGCAAATCCGCGTTTTTGGGCATCTAGGCGGGCAACCATGCCGTTGAGATAATTTGCGGCCGCTTTCGCCCGGATGGGAACCGTCTGGGGATCAAGCTTTCGCCATTTACTAATGCAGGCGGTTGTAAACAGTACTGCAGAAAAATCACCTTCCAGATCTTTGGCAGGATCGATCGTGAAAATAGATACGGAAAGTGGCTCTTTTGGCGGTATTACTTCTAAGGAAAACTGAGGGTAATAGCAGATAAGCTTGATAAAGCCCTGTTTCAGCTCGTTCTTTCTGATGGTGCCCACGACGGCACGGCAGAAATCATCAGGAGATAGAGATAATTCCATATCCAAAAGTGCAGCGCTGTTAAAGAGACGCTTAATATGTTCCTGGAGTCTAAACACAACCGGACCTGCATCGGTATTATGAAAACTGATGACCTCAAAAATGGCCGAACCGCGACCAAAGCTGTGACACATGATATGGACCGTTGCATGATCCCAGGCAACGAAGTCGCCGTCTATAAAAACAATTCGATCGCTCAACATCTCCCCTCTCCTTTCATCGCATTTGCATAGGGCAATATATATAGGATTTAGAAATGGTTTCAAAATCTCAGATTGTGTTCGAGGGTCCGCCGCAGGCGGATCGATTCGGTTTAAAAGCGCAGCGTACACGCAGTACATGAGCATTTTAAAGCGAATCGCAACGCAGCCATCAGACACAAGATG
>Ga0209536_100010170_pt1 | contig 13904 bp, 11 predicted proteins | sample DeeMarSeWOR28_12_FD_187461 | JGI IMG/M metagenome (GOLD analysis project Ga0209536, IMG submission 187461) | Marine sediment microbial communities from White Oak River estuary, North Carolina - WOR-2-8_12 (SPAdes) (version 2) | ecosystem: Environmental > Aquatic > Marine > Intertidal zone >...
CTGCAACCGATCACTCCTCCACCTATGATTACAACCTGAGCCTGCGTTGGGAAAGGCGTGTTTATTGAATTTTGCAAGTTTTTCTCTGCCATGATTCAACTCCAATATTGAAGACTTTAGTTAGTTCTTTGGGTTTCTCTGCAAAAAAATCTAATATGGGAATCTCCACGCCAATTCCCAAAGAGCCTTTTACTGCTTCTTGCATAAATAAATGAACCTGCATCTAATGAATTGTCTTCAAAAAAACAGGATTCTGGTTCGGATATTTACGCAGCACTCTGTAGTTCTATTGTGATGGGTAAACTATTCTTGGTACAACCAGCAACGCACTTCATGCCCCGGTTTCTGCACGATCAGTTCAGGCATCTTCTGTTCACAGATTTCCATCCTATGACTACAGCGCGATGCAAAAACACAGCCCTCAGGCAAATTGATCAAGTTGGGGACAACTCCTGGGATAACATCCAATCGCTTCTTTTTGTGTCCTAGAATGGGGATAGAACCTATAAGGCCTTCTGTATAAGGGTGCAGTGGTTCGGCAAATAAATCTTCAATTGAGGTCTGTTCAACGATTTTTCCAGCATACATCACAGCCACTCTGCTGACCATATCAGCAATCACGCCCAGGTCATGGGTAATTAGAACAATGGCTGTGTTCATTTTCTTATTTAGATCCCGCATTAGATCCAGGATTTGGGCCTGAATGGTTACATCTAATGCAGTAGTAGGCTCATCAGCAATCAACAACATGGGATTTAGGATTAGTGCCATCGCGATCATAACTCTTTGAGCCTGCCCCCCGGACATTTCATGAGGATACGCATGAACCTTTTTTTCCGGGGATGGTATTCCAACCAATCGAAGCATATCAACAGCTTTGTCCCACGCATCTTCTTTTCTAATATCCTGGTGGATATGCAGAACTTCAGCAATTTGATCTCCAACAGTAAGTACCGGGTTCAAACTGCTCTGCGGCTGTTGAAAAATCATAGATATTTGATTCCCCCGGATATCTGATAATTCATCTTTGGATAATTGCAATAGGTCTCTACCAACAAAACTGATTTTTCCTTCCACCTTTCCCGGTGCAGGAATTAAACCAAGAATTGAAAGAGATGTGACTGTTTTTCCACACCCCGATTCTCCTACCAGCCCCATGATTTCACCAGAATTGACGTGAAAGTCCACCCCATCAACAGCTTTGACAATCCCATCTTCAGTGTGGAAGTATGTTTTCAACTGGGATACATCTAAGATTGGTTTGTTTTTATATTCTTGCATACCTGTACCTCTTGGATAATGCTTAATTTGTTGTGTATCAAATAACTTATACTTCTACATGCCAGCAAGCAGCCCAATGATCCGGTTTGTACTCTATAAGGGTGGGTTCATCTATCTTACATTGTTCAGTAGCTGCCGGACAGCGTGGGTGGAACCGACATCCCTTGGGTGGATTGATTGGAGTAGGCACTTCACCCTGTAAAATGATGCGTTCAGTTTTTTTAGTTGGATCCGCTACTGGGATTGCGGACATAAGGGCCTGAGTATAGTAATGCAAAGGGTTGAGATATAGATCGTCGCATGGGGCAAGCTCAACAATTTTTCCTAAATACATGACTGCAACCCGATCCGAAATATGTTCAATAACTGATAAATTGTGGGCAACGAACAAATATGTGAGATCGAATTCCTCTTGCAAATCTTGTAAAAGATTTAACACCTGCGATTGGATTGAAACATCCAGAGCCGATACCGGTTCATCGCATACAATGAAGTCCGGCAGTAATGCCAGAGCGCGAGCAATACCGATCCGTTGTCTCTGCCCCCCTGAAAATTCATGAGGATAGCGATGTGCATGATACTCTGCCATGCCAACTTTTTTAAGCATATCTATCATGATGTTACGACGGTCCTTATGGTACCCAACCTTATGAATATCCAATCCATCCATAATCGAATCACCGATTGGTTTGCGAGGATTAAGGGATGCGTATGGATCCTGAAAAATAATCTGTGCCAGCCTGCGCATTTCCTTGAGACCTTTCCGGTCCAGATCATAGATATTATCAACTTCATCGATCTTTACGCGCCCGCTGGTTGGTTCCAATAAACGCAGCATTGTCATCCCGACTGTGGTTTTGCCGCAGCCTGACTCTCCAACCAAGCCCAGGGTTTCACCCTTTCGAACGGTGAAACTGACGCCGTCTACCGCCTTTACCCAATCCACTACTTTCCTTAATATCCCCCCTCGAACTGGAAAATATTTAACCAAATCTTCAACGACGACGAAATCTTCTCCAGTCTTGGGAGTGTTGTTGGTTGTTTTCCTGTCTGTCAAATAACTTTCCATATCTTTTCCTAATCTTAAAGAGTTGTTATTCAAAAAGTGCAACGCACTTAGCCAGAAGTTTTCTCAACGCATTCTTATTATTGGAAGTGCGTTGCACTTATCAGAGCCCTGTTCTACCTATTCATTAAACCATATGAGAAACGCTGACCTGTGTATAAATCTCGCGTTGCTCTAACTCTTCGAAGAATGGCTCAGGATCAAGTGCAGCCTCAGGAGCATAGACTCCTGGCTCGACCCGCCCCTCAGCCAACCAGATGGCAGCGATGGCAGGCGCGACACCTGTAGGGAGCGGGCCTTTGCATGTCAGAGTGCCTAACCGGTAAGTGACATCCTTTCCATCTTTTGTGCCTTTAATGACAGTGACGATTTCTTTGGTCCAATCTGGCGGTTGATTTTTGGCTGGAGCCAATATATCTGTAACTTCATGTACATAACCTGACAGTAGAGAAACCATCAGGTCGCGTGGCACAACGGGAACCCCATTAACATCTATCGCCTCTTTGCCGGCAAAGCCGAAATCTGCCAGTACTTGTACTTTCTCGACGGTGTTCTTGGCCATACCCCAATAGTTGATCTTAAAGAAGCATTCTTTCACACCTTTATCTTTGAAAGTGACAGGAATCGTGGCTACTTCGGAGTGAAGTGACAGGTGCATCGGAAGCAGGCCCAGGGGCGGTTCGAACCAATAATCTTCGAAGCCAGTCAAAGGTTCCTTGGCAACGAATTCTCCATTTTCAAAGACCATCGGTTTTACGGTTATCTCATCCAGGATGGTTGGAACGGCGTAGGAAAAACGCAAGTCATCCGGAGCCGGGGGTTTGATGCCATCATAGATTTTGATGCTCTCAATGGTATCCAGCCGATCGGCGGCGTAGCGAGATTGGAGATTGGGGATCCCGGGAGCAGAACCCATACACAGTACCGCGCTGACCCCTCCAGCGGCAAAACGATCGTGTAATTTAAGTTGTTCTCTTGTCCCGTAGAAAAGCCCTCCCATATCTGTGTAGTGCGCACCGGCCTTGAGACAGGCCTCCATCACGGCTAGATTCGTGTAATACACACTTGCATTCAGGCAAACATCCGACCCCTCCAACGATTTTACAAAATTGTCTTCATCGTTGATGTCCACCTTCAATACTTTTACCTTCGGGCTGTCCAGATAGTCAGCTACAACCTGCGCGCCCTCGGTGTTGATATCAGCAATGACAACTTCGTCCACCCGGTCGTCATTTGCCAGGTCTTGCACCGAAACGCATCCCATCTTTCCGGCCCCGCCAAGAACTGTGATTTTCATCGATCATTCTCCTTGAAAAGAAATAACGTACTCAAATATAGTTTTGAACTTTTGAGAAATCTCAAAAGCAAGTGCAAAGGTTATGATATCCAATCACGGATGCGATAGTACGCAACTGCGTAGGGTAAAAACCAGGGCTTGTCCCAGTAGAAGAAATAGGTCTGGTGAGGGATCTCCATAAAGGGACTGCTTTCAATCTTGCCCGTGATTAGCCAGGCGATCTCGCGACCCAGATAAAGAGCGGTATGCAACCCGTGACCGCCGTACCCGAATGCGTAGTGGATGCCATCTTCAACGCCGATGTTGGGCATAAGGTCAAACGTTAAACCGAGTTGCCCGGTCCAGGTATGTGTGATAGGAGTATCTACTAATTGCGGGAAAGCACGTACCATTTCAACTCGCAAGGTATTTGCTGATTCCTGTAGATCTAAGGTTGTGCTCAGATTATTCCTGCCTCCCCATAGCAAGCGTCCGTCAGGCGTTAATCGGAAATAATTGAGAAACCACTTCGAATCATAGAAGACATGACCTTTGGGGCTGATTTCATTTTGTAACTCTTCCGATAGCGGTTCGGTTACGATACTATAGCTGCCCACCGGAAAAGTTTTCGAATTAATTTTTGGCACCAATTGATCTGTATAGCCGTTCGTAGCAATGATGATTTCTTTGGCTTTCAAAACACCCTTTGCCGTATGAAGAGTGAAACCGTGTGCTCCTTTTTCTATTGTAAAAACTCCCGCCTCTTCGCATAAAATGGTACCATACCGCGCAGCTACCTCAGCCAGACCAAAAACCAGTTTAGCAGGGTGCAGGCCAGCACCATGTTTGTCAATTGCTCCGCCGTGGAAGAAATCGCTGCCAATTTCATCTCGTAGTTTGGATCGTGGCACTATTTCTACTTCCTCTCCCAGGTTATCTTTGTACCATTTCGCTTTTATTATCATATTGTCGAAGTGGGATGCTTTGAATGCCAAACCTAAATCGCCACTCTGGCGCCATTCAAAGTCTATTCCTTCTTCATTGTCGAGTTCTTTGATCAGTTCCAGCATATCCAGGGAAGCTTGCCAGAATTTCAGACCATATTCTTTGCCATAGCGCTTGAAAATGGTAGTCATGCCAGCTTTCAGGCCGCTGCTAGTAATACCCGCGTTGCGGGAACTGGCGCCCCAACCGATGGTCTCTCGCTCCAACACAACAACATTTGTCCCACCCTTTGCTAGAGTGCGTGCTGCGCTTAAACCAGTGTAGCCGCCGCCGATAATGGCAACATCGGTTTCTGTTGGAAGTTCTGCCGCAACCGGGAGATCGCTTGGGCGGGGATAATCGTCAGTCCAAAAAGGAGTTGTTTTCATTTTTCTTTGCCTTATAGCATTAGTATAGATATCTTGTTTCGGATGCAGTTGATCTACATCCTGCTTGCAGTGCCTGTCCCCGAAAGGGGGCAACTGCTCGCAAACTTTCTAGTATGGATACCAGAAATCCTTTAACTTGCCTTCGATATCCCAATGGACATGTTTTACCTCGTAGAACTCGTCAAGGCCTTCCTGCCCCAACTCGCGCCCGAGTCCGCTCATCTTCATACCGCCAAATGGCCCGGCAAAATTATCCGTTAGCGGGTCGTTGATCCAAACTGTGCCAGCTTTAACTTCCTCGAAGAAGCGCTTGACCAGGCGCGCATCATGGGTCATCAACGTAGCGCCCAGGGCATACTGGCAGTCGTTTGCCAGGGCGATGGCCTCATCGAAATCTTTATAAGGCATTAGCGGGATGACCGGGCCGAAGGTCTCTTCCTGCATCAAGCGCATAGAATGGTCGACCCCGGTGATGACGACAGGTTCAAGGAAGAACCCGCGTGTCAGACTCGATGGACGCTTGCCGCCCGTTAATATTTTCGCTCCAGCACTGACAGCTTCTGCCATCTGCGCCTCAACTTTTTCGCGGAACTTATCCCGGATCATCGGTCCAATATCTGTGTTTTCATCCAGACCATTCCCCAGGCGTAGCTTGCTGACGAAATCAGCTAACTCTTCGCTAAACTGTCCCATGATGCTTTCGTGAACATACACGCGTTCTGTGCTGGTACACACCTGACCGGCATTTATCAAGGCTGCATAAGCTGCCGCGTTGACGGCCAAATCCATATCGACATCAGGGGCGATGACCATCGGGTCTTTGCCTCCCAGTTCGAGATGCAGCTTCTTCATCATCGGGCCTGCCAGCGTGGCAATTCGCTGTCCAACGGCCAGGGAACCGGTAAAGGCGATTACCGCGACGTTGGGATGCGTGAGCAGCGGTTCACCTGCTTCAGGTCCATAACCCGTGACGACGTTGACGACACCGGGAGGAAGATGATCACAGGCTACTTCAACCAGTTTCAGCGTGGAAAGCGGTGTTAGCTCTGAGGGTTTGATCACTACCGTGTTGCCAGCCGCAAGGGCAGGGGCCATCTTCCAGGCCAGAAGCAAAAGCGGGAAATTCCATGGCACGATACAGGCCACTACGCCGTAAGGCTCTTTGCGCACAAAGTTAAATTGATCAGGGTCGCCAGGGGGGATGACACGTCCGGTTTCATGGCGGGCCAGCTCGGCATAGTAGTCAAAGGTTTCTTCCACCCACCAGAGTTCCTCATCATTTTCGGGGATAGGTTTGCCTTCTTCTTTGGTCAGCAATTCAACCATCTCATCATGGTGGGCACGAATCTTAGCGGCGACCTGATGCAGCGCGGCAGCCCGTTCGTTGGCGGGAGCACGCTTCCAGTCTGGGAAAGATGCGGAGGCTGCATCCACTGCAGCGAGAGAATCTTCGGAATTCCCACGCGGAACATCGGCCAGAATCTCTTCTGTCGCGGGGTTGATCACTTCGATGCGATCGGTTGATTTTCCGTTGGTGAATTTACCGTTTATGTACATAGTTTCTCCTCAACAGGTTTCTTTAGAGGTTTTTAGCCTTTTGTTCGATGCGTTCAAGTTCTTGTTCCACTTCAGCAGGTATTGGCAAAGGCTGATGTTCAGCGAGCAAAGTGTCGACTTTTTCGCGGGCTTCTTCACGAATGCCTTTCTTCCCGGAATCTTCCCATGACTTTCGGGGTTCATGTACGCCGAGACCAGGCATCAGCCATTCACCAGAGCGCATGCTAGATGCCGTGGATTTTTCACCAAGGAAATTCCCACCCGGGCCAGCACGCTGGATGACATCATCCAGCCAGGAGTCTTCGTTCGCACCGATCCCGCGATGGGCCTGCTTATTCATCCGGAACATCTCAGCGTCGATGACCAACTGCTCGAGACTCACGATCATTGACCCACCTAGTAGCCCGGCGCCGACCAGTAGATCTGGCCAGGACAGCATCGGTAGCATAGCATTCATGGCGCGTTCAAGAGTTGCCTGAATTCCAGGGGCGTGGGTGTCAGTTCCCCCGCCAGACCCTTCAACAGGCAGCTCATAGTAGCGCGCCATTTCAACGGCAGCACTACTGAGTAGGCCATTTTCGATCGCGCCAGAGCTTAGCATCCCCGTGCGCGGATTCATCATGGCCAGAGCAGGTGCGTAGATAAATGGCGTACCAGGCGCAGCCGCCTGGACAAGACATAACATCGACAACACTTCGCAGTTGCCCAGAATGGTCATTGAAAGCATGTTTCCGGGACCGGTTCCCCCCATTAGCGGCATGGGCATGACCGCGATAGGAATATCCCAACCAGCGAGTTCCAGATAGGCATCGGTATGCTGTTCTTCGATGATGAGTGGTGATTGCGGGCAGACCAAAAACGAGTAGGGGTGCTTTCGGCGGATAGTTTCTTTATCGCCAAATATTGCTTGCAAAACTTCCAGCAGCCAGCGACTTTCTTCGGCTGTTGACGAAGAGTCTTGTATATGCTTGGAAAAATTACCAAACATTTTCCGCCAGTGACTGATTAAATCTGGAATTGAATCTTGCACTTCTCCAGGTTCAGTCATGGCCCAATACACGCCAATCTCATCCAGTGCATCGGATAAGCGAGTGGCTTCTAACCAATCGTTATACGTGCTTGGTCGGTGCTCGCCCGTGTTACGGTCGATGATGGTGATGCCTTCTCCATCGGGCATGAGCGTGCAATCCCCATTGTTCATTTTTAGGTCCCAACCAGGGCGGCGTGCTCCCAGACTGAATTTTTTTGGCGCTAACCGAAGTGATTCTTCAACCAGGGTGCGCGGAATACGCACGACCTTTGTATTGTCATCCACATCGGCGCCGACATCTTTTAGATACTGACGTCCCTTAGCAGTTTCGACTCGAACACCCGTTTCAGCCAGAATTTTCAGCGTGCGCTCATGCACCTGCGTTTGTTCGTCTTGAGATAGGACTTGTAATAAAGTTTCCAACGCTTTTCCTTTTTTATGCGAGTTCTTTTTCTGCGGCTTTGATAATGCGACTTAGTTCGGTTTGTTGAGCTTCGCTTAGCGGTTCTGGATGATGGTTCTGCAATATCCAATCTGTTTTCTCTCTTGCAACTACAATTGGATCTCGATACCCGCCATCTTTTTCAGGAACATTGATCACATCTGAAAATTCAAACTTGTGCATATAGTCACGGGTATGGGGCTGACCAAGGTAATGCCCTCGCTGACCTACTGTTTGAATAACATCCAGCGCCATCTTGTCTGGGCTAGTGTCTACGCCACCAGCATTTATTCGAACACTGTGATAGAGTTCTGCATCTAAGACCAGTCCTTCCGGATAGAGCAAGGTGCTGCCCTCCAGCAATCCCATTCCACTGCCAGTTTCAGATCCACACAAAGAGCATAGTAGAGAAGCTACACCTCCACCCATGGTTGATTCCCAGCTTGGCTTGGACGCACCACCTCCGAAGGTTCCTGCCAGGGTAGGTACGCCCCACATATGTGCCAGTTCTACGCCAGCGGCGTAAATGATAGCATCGTGTGAAATATAAGCTCCTGTGCGTGGATGTGTCAGTCCTGGCATGAAGGAATGATAGATGGGTGCGCCGGGAAATGCCATCTGCATGAGCACCATGGCCGAGACAATTTCTGCATCACCTTCTGATATTGTGCCTTCAATGGTGGCAGGTGACGTTGAACCGGTGTTAGGCATGGACATAAAGCCAACTGGAATGCCCGCCTCAGCAGCTATGAGGGCGGCTTCCATGCTCTCTGCATCCTGTGCTAAGGGGGCGATAGTACAGATTAACAAGGAGAGCGGTGGGCGTGCCCGCATGGTTTCTTTATTCCCGGCAACCACTTTGGCCATTTCCACTGAGTATCGCGCAGTAATTTCCTCCACAACAGTTGGGGTCTGTACATGTTTAAGGGTGTTATTGAAAGAAGCGTCCAGTTCATGAAGGGATGGGCAAATCGGATGGTCTTGGGCACTCACCATCGGCCAATAGAAACTGATCGATGATAAATAATCTGCTATCCGGGCCGATTTTGCTACATCATCTTTTATCGAAGAGCGTAATTCTCCCGTCTCGTAATCGATGGTCTTCGTGCCAGTGCCATCCGTGGCTTCATAAGTGAACCCTTTCGAAAGATCGAGGTCAAAATCTTCTGTTCGTCCACCCATGTTGTAGTAGCGCGGTGCATGCGAGAGCGCTTCAAGGATCACATCCGATGACAGCTTGACGATTTGTTTCTCGAAATCAACCTGTCCACCATGTTCAGCGTAGATTTTTAGTGCGCGCTCTGATGGGCATTGAAACCCGGTCTTTTCAAGGATTTCAAAGGTGTTTGTTTTGAATTGCTCCAATTGTTCATCGGTTAGAATGCGAATACGATATGCAGGTTTGATGGGTTGGATGGGGGGTGTTTCACTGTACATGTTTCTCCGTTTCTGAGTTATTTTGAATATAGTTTGAGTAAATCCTGGTAACTGTCTACTCTACGATCACGATAGGGGAAGGAAAACATCTGCTTGGTCTCTTCGATCAAGGCTAAATCAACCGGACTGATCACAATCTCTTCCTGATCTTTCGATGCCAGCTTCAGGACGCTTCCATCAGGGTCTGCAACAAAACTCTGACCCCAAAAGTTAATTCCACTTTCGCCGTTTGGCCCTACCCCAGGCTCATTCCCATGAGAAGCTGGCAGGGCGACTGATGGATCCGCCTCGAAACCCACCCGATTGACTGCTGCCAGAAAACAGGCATTGGCCACGGCATGACCGCGCTGTACCGTTTGCCAGGATTGGTCGTATGTGGATTCTTCGCTTGTTTTGGAATATCCGATGGCGGTTGGAATAAAGATGACTTCAGCCCCTTTCAGACCCAAGAGCCTGGCGGCTTCCGGGTACCACTGATCCCAGCAAATTAATACACCGATATCTGCGTATTTCGTCTTAAAAACCTTGTATCCCAGATCGCCCGGTGTGAAATAATATTTTTCGTAATAGTGCGGGTCATCGGGAATGTGCATTTTCCGATACTTGCCGAGAAAACTTCCATCAGCATCGATAACGACCGCCGTGTTGTGGTAAATGCCCAGGGCACGTTTTTCGAACAGACTGGCGATAAGCACGATCTGCAAATCTTTTGCCAATTTACTCAGCATTTGAACTGTGGGGCTGTCTTGAGAAATATCCTCGGCTAAATTGTAATGGCTAGAGTCTTCCGATTGGCAGAAGTACAGTGACTTGAACAACTCCTGGGTGCAGACGATCTGGGCTCCCTTAGCAGCCGCATCCTCAATACAGCCAAGCGTCTTTTCGAAGTTTGCCTGCACATCCTCCGTGCAGGACATCTGGATCAAGCCAAGATTGACAACTCTGCTCACGACAAGTCCTATCCACCAACCCTGGCTATTGGCTGCTGCTGAGTGACACAGTGCATCATGCCGCCCATTTCGGATGTGTACCAGGCCGGGATGCCAATAATTTCACGCTCCGGAAATTGCTCGGCGATGATGCTTTTGGCATTGGCATCGTTGACATCCCCATATACGGGCACCAATACTAAGTTATTGGCTATGTAAAAGTTCGCGTATGTTCCCAGCGATAGTGTGCTGTCAAACGGTGGTCGTGTCGCTTCGACCAGGGTGGAATACATTTCATTCCTGGGTTTTGGGAGGCGCACCGGAGTTATTGATTTCCCGGACTCTGTTGAAGCATCCTTCAACTCAGTAAGATGTCGGTCAAGAATCGGGTAAAAATTGTTGGATTCATCGTCAGCCCAAGAATACAATACAGTGGCTTCGTCGGTGAAGCGGGCATAGCCATCGATATGGAGGTCAGTACTGCTGCCAACAAGGTCACAGAACTCCCGGGATGCGCCGGATAGCCAGATGATATGCTCGATTCCCAGATGTTCTTTTATCGCGGTTTCGACTGTCTCCTGGCTTTTTCCCGGATTGCGATTCGGGTTGATGATCGAACTGCGGGTTGCAAGCATCGTCCCTTTCCCGTTGACCTCGACAGCGCCTCCCTCCAGGGTGATGGGCCCGATGAACAATGGAAGCGACAACGCCTCGGCAGTCTTTTCAGGTACCAGGCGATCTTTTTTATAGGGTTCGCGCTCCCCCCAGCCGTTGAAATTCCAGGCAGTGACGGCTAACTCGCCACGCTCGTTTACCAGGAAAATTGGCCCGCAATCCCGCGCCCAGACATCGTCATTGGGAATGATGTGAATATCCAGGTTTTTCTCATCCAAACCGTAATACTTCACTTGGCCCTGTAGGTGTTCCCTGCGCCGCTCGTCTGTCACAATAATATGAACCATTTCATGTTGGTGAAGAGCAATGGTCATATCCAGCCAGAGATGCTCCAGATGCAGTTGCGTATCTTCGTGGGTATCGTTATGCGGCCAGATCAACCAGGTGCCCTCATGGGCTTCCCATTCGGCTGGCATGTGATAACCTAGATTTTTTGGTGTTTCACTACTCATAGATCATCCCTGTTACAACTGCTCTGCAAGAAAGTTTATATTACTAACGCTTTGTCAGCTTCTTCCAATATCTCTTTTACGCGTTCATCCGCGCCATCAGGCAGGAGTGGGGGAGTGTGGTTCTCAAGGATTTCGCGCGCTTCGGCGTGGACCAATTCCATCAAATCCTTACCGTGCGGCGGCCATATGGAAACATACTCCTCACGAGTGTATTTCAAGGTTTCTTTCTTGGTCAGAAATTCACCTCCCACTCCGACTTGCTTGATCAATTCAGCCTGGAGATGTGCTTCATCAACATTGATGGGGGTCAGCATGGCTTCCAGTTGATGGATTAAATGATTATCAAATACCATTTTCTCTAAAGATAGAATCTGTGCCGCACCTAACAATCCGACACTATAGATTTCGTCCGCGCCAGACAGGTAGGATAATATTGTTCCAGAAACAGATTCGTAGCCATATTGTGCATCAATCTGTTTCGATTTTGTCGCAAGCCCTCTCATGTTAGCCGGGATATCATAGAGTTTGGCAAAGTTGAGCAAAGCAACGCTCATACCATAGCCATCTGCGCTTCCGCCGTATCGCCCGGTGCGCATATCGAGTTGTGAAGCTTCAGAGCCATAAATGATCGGCGCTCCGGGATTGGCGCATTGAAGCAGAACCAATCCGCTCAAAAACTCGATATTGTGCATCAATAGCGTTCCTCCCAGCGTAACAGGAGAAGTTCCTCCGGCCAGGGGCATAGGAAAGACCATGACCGGCACGTTGAGCCTTGCCAACTCGATACATGCCTCCGTCATAGGGCCATCGTGCATTAGCGGAGAAATTGTGCAGTCGACAGCAGAGAAGATTGGGCGGAAGGAGTCACTCCCGGTTACAGCTATTACCAATTCAACCAGGAAAGGCACCTGCCGGGCATTGAGAACCCCTGTGCGGACATGCTTGCTCGTCAGGGTGAATGCCTGTGCAAAGTGATAAATTGTACGCAAGTGCGCGGGGATATCGCTGGCCGATACTGTCACATTGACGATGTCGACTTTATCCAGAGCGTCAGCAAACAGCAGCATCTTTTTCAGGTCTTCAGAATCGGAATCATGGATTTTGCCGGTATCAAAGTCTATTGCCTGGGTACCCTGGCTATCGGTAGTGTGATGCGATTTTGATCCGTCTAGCATTGCATCACGTTTGGGGTCACGAGCAGCGAGCAGTACATCTCGAGGCGCGCTCTCGATCGCCCACTCAACGAGCTCGGGTGGGATGGAGGCCCAGTTGCGGTCGTAATCAACCTTGCAGCCTCTATCTTCCAAAATCTCCAAAGCTTTGGGTGTTTTGTAATCAATTCCCACGTTTTGGAGCGTATCCAGGCTGTGCGCGTGAATACGCTTAACATCTTGTTCTGACAGTGCTGGCTGCAAAGATAACATAGGGATAAACTACGCTTTCATCTCTTTGTCTGCTGTTGCTACAATTCGATCAAGCTCTTTTTGGATATCTGCTGATGGCGGCTCTGGGTGGTGGTTCTCTAATATCCAGGCCACTCTTTCGCGTGCATATTCTACCGGGTTACGATATTTCCCCATTGGATCTATTTGATGGAGAATGCCTCTTACCATTGATGTTCGCATGTATTTGCGAGTATGTTTTTGGCTCAAGAAATGTCCACCCGGGCCGACTTCGTTGACCACATCCACGGCTAATGTTTCGGGATTGACTTCCATTTTGAGCAGGCTGTAGCGTGACTTATGATAGAGATCAGTGTCTAGAATGATTGCTTCAGGGTAGAGCAGGGTGTAAGTATCGCGCAATCCCAGGCCGGTGACAATTTCCGCTCCAGCAAGGCCCACTAACAGGGGGTCAGTCGCTACATCGGCTGATGATTGCCAGCTGTCCAACTCGGGGCTTTCAGTGCCGAATGCGCCGCCAAGAGCAGGCATACCCCAGTGATGAGCTATTTCCACTGGTGCGTAACGCGCTCTGGAATCTAAGGGATATCCAACATAGGCTGCTGTGCGTGGATCTGCCCAGGCGTGCAAAATGGAGTGGAATACTGGTGTGCCGGGATAAGCTAATTGAAGCAGCACTGTTGCACTGATAATTTCTGCATCTCCCAGGGCTAGCGCTCCAGCGTAAGTAGCTGGTGCAGTTGTTCCCATTGTAGGCATAGACATGATTACGACAGGGATGCCAGCCTCAGCCAGCACCAGAGCACCCTCAATGGCTTCTTTGTCCTGCATCAATGGAGCGATTGTACACACGATCAGAGAGATTGGCGGACGCTTCCGGACTTCCTCGAGGCTGCCTCGCAAGACTGTAGCCATTTCTACCCCGTAGCGGCATATCTCCTCGCCCATCATGGTCACGCTCTGGTAATGCTTGGTGTTGTTCC
>Ga0209536_100010172_pt1 | contig 13903 bp, 16 predicted proteins | sample DeeMarSeWOR28_12_FD_187461 | JGI IMG/M metagenome (GOLD analysis project Ga0209536, IMG submission 187461) | Marine sediment microbial communities from White Oak River estuary, North Carolina - WOR-2-8_12 (SPAdes) (version 2) | ecosystem: Environmental > Aquatic > Marine > Intertidal zone >...
TGGGCAGCCGCCGTTACGCCCGCCGTGCGCGCGAGCAGGGGGAGCAGATCGTCGCCATGCTTTCGCTGGAGACCATCGGCTATTACTCGGATGCCGCAGACAGTCAGCACTACCCCAGTCGCCTGTATCACCTGCTGTATCCGGATACCGGCAACTTTATCGGCTTCGTCGGCAACCTGAGCTCGCGCCGCCTGGTGCGGCGCTGCCTCGCCTTTTTCCGTCGCGAGACCGCATTTCCCGCCGAGGGCGTAGCCGCGCCGGGCTGGATGGGCGGCATCCACTGGTCGGATCACTGGTCCTTCTGGCAGGAAGGCTATCCCGCGCTGATGGTGACCGATACCGCGCTGTTCCGCTATCCCCACTACCATGCGCCTGACGATACACCGGACAGGATCGACTACCCCCGCCTGGCCCGGGTAGTGGCGGGTCTGGCACGGCTGACCGCCGACCTGGCCCGGTCGGGGCCTTAGCCACTCCGTGGCACAGGACGGGTATTTTCCGGAAGTACATTGTTTTAGTATCTGGATGCAAGGCTGATGGGAAAGCTATCCTTGAACACCAGAGAACAAGGCGCCAGGAAGCCCCGCAGTATCTCAGCATCGCGGCAATGTCTCCGGTGGTCGTGGTTGTGGTTTTGGAGGTGTTTGTGAGAGCGTCATGCGGTTTTCAGTGTCTCGATGTCCGGGCGGTCGTGGCCCCTGTCGGGCCTTTCACCGGCGCAGGTCTATTTGTGGCAAGGCTGAGTTGGTCACAGGAGAGGGAACATGGCAATAACCTATCAAGGACAGTATGAGGCTGTCGTCAAAGAGGGCCCTGCCGGTGAGCCAATTATCGTCTTTGAGTTGCGTGAAGGCGAGCCGATTCCGGACCTGAAGGGCGATGTGGTCGGTATCCACATGCAATCCGGGACTCCGCTTGCCGAAGCGCAGGATATCGCCCGCGCGATCAACAGGCGTATGTCCTCGTTCTTTCTCACCAGTTTCAAGGTCTAGGAGTCTTTCGGACTCAGGGGTTCGTGACGAGGCAGGTGGGCGAGTGAGCACAAAGCATGCCGCTTTCGAGGCGCATAGTGGGCCCTACGCAACGAGAAAGCCGGAGGCTTTGGGCCGCGCTCCCACCGACGCAGTAGAATCAGCCTGAGTCCGACAGACTCCCAGGGGGGCGTAAGCAGGCAATCAGGCGCGACGGGCTCGCGGCTGCCGCCTGGCGGGACTGACAGTGAGGAAGAGACTGAGACACTATGGCTTCGCGGCCTGTCTGATTGTGCCGGGTGCCGAAGCGCTTGCCGATGCAGGCTGGACAGACTATGTGCCGGTCCGGGAACTGACCCCCACGATTCACGAACGGTTTATTGTGAGGCTGGCGGCGTCCGAGAATCCCAGTGGCTGCCGAAGCAAGGAGTATTTTTATCAGAACTACGAAATCAGGGGGTCGGACAAGATGTTTCATGTGCTCCTGGAGGCGCTCGCGTCGGGGCACCAGGTGCGTGTCTACGTGACGGGAAGGTGTGACCTGAAGGGCTACTCCGAGATTTCATCGGTTACAATCGTGCCATGAACGTCCCGGGTCGCGCATATCGCGCCTCGGTCGGGGCGCGGACCTCCCTTATTCACGCGGCTTAGCAGCGAGGCTTGATGGGTATGGACAGAGAGAAACGCAAGGGCGAGAAACCGGTGCCGGATAATCTGGACCAGACGTTGAATCAGCTGCAGCTGCTGGCGCTGCGTCAGATAGAAAACTTCGGCTGGTCGCTGCGCTTTGTACGCAGGCCGTTGTTCCAGGAGCCCGTTCCGGTCGTCGTCAGCGCCGATGGGGAGACGATCGGCATACTGGACGAAGACGGACGCGTGAATGTGCAGCCGGATATCAAGCTGCGCGGTTAGGGCGGTCGGTACGCGGTCGGGCAGGGAACCGGTGCGCGCCGGGCGCAGTCGGCTCACAGGCCGGCGCGCCTCTCCCTGACCGGACCGGCGCCGGCCCCAGCGGGAAGCAGTCATCGCGTCATGCAGCCGGGTGAGCCTCGATGCATCATGAGCCGGGACGATTTCCCGGTACTGTTCACGGTACTGCGTGATTGCGGCTACGCCCTCATCGGACCCACGCTGCGCGATCAGGCCATTGTCTACGATACGATCCAGGGCATTGAAGATCTGCCCATCGGCTGGACGGACGAGCAGGATGCAGGCCGCTACCGGCTGAGGCGCCGGGACGACAACGCCCTGTTTGGCTACAACCTGGGTCCGCAGTCATGGAAGGCATTCCTGCACCCGCCCTCGCTCAGCCTGTGGAAGGCGCGCAGGACCGATGGCGGTTTCGAGGTCCAGCCAGTTGACAGCACACCGCCGCGCATGGCGTTTATCGGCGTGCGCGCCTGCGAACTGCAGGCCATCGCTGTCCAGGACCGGGTATTAACCGGTGCCGGCTATGTCGATCCCCATTATGCGAGTCGCCGCGGGCCGGCGTTCATCATCGCCGTGCAATGCGCCCAGGCAGGCGGCAGCTGCTTCTGTGTCTCGATGGGCTCGGGCCCGCGCGCGGAGCAGGGGTTCGACCTGGCGGTGACCGAGCTCATTGCGGCGGACAAGCATGAGTTTGTCATCGAGGTAGGCTCGGAGACGGGCGCCGGGATTCTCGCCCGGGTTCCGCATCGCCCGGCCAGCGAGGTCGACCGGAAAGGGGCGCAGCAGGCAAGCGCGCGCGCCGCCGGGCAGATGGAGCGACACATGGATACCGGCGGGCTGAAAGAGGTTCTGTACCGCAATGCCGAACATCCGCGCTGGGACGCGGTTGCCAGGCGCTGTCTGGCCTGTGGCAACTGCACCATGGTGTGCCCCACCTGCTTCTGTAGCGCCGTGGAGGATGTCACGGACCTCGACGGGCGGACGGCCGAGCGGGTCCGGCGCTGGGATTCATGCTTCAACAGCCGCTTTGCCTATATCCACGGCGGCAGCTTCCGCGACAGCACCCGCTCCCGCTACCGGCAGTGGCTTACCCATAAGCTTGCCTCCTGGCAGGATCAGTTCGGCTCCTCCGGCTGCGTCGGTTGCGGGCGCTGTATCACCTGGTGCCCGGTGGGCATCGACATCACCGAGGAGGTCGCGGCGATCCGGGCGAGCAGCGCCAGTGCGGCCGACGAGCAAGGAATATGCGACGATGAATGACGTGAAAGACATCGAACACTTCATTCGTGAGCACCCGTTTTTCGAGGGGATGCCTGACGAGGACATCAAACGCCTGACGGGTTGCGCGAAACGCGTCTGCTTTCCGGCGGGCACGTTTATCTTCAAGGAGGGCGAGGAGGCACGCACCTTCTTCTGCATCCAGTCGGGCCAGGTTGCGCTGGAGATCCATGCGCCGCCCAAAGGCAGCTTTCAGATCGACAGCCGCAAGGCGGGCGATGTGGTCGGCTGGTCCTGGATCGTGGTGCCGTACCGCTGGTACTGCGATGTGCGTGCGGTTGAGGAGGTGCGCGCGCTGGCCTTCGACGGGGCCTGCCTGCGGGGGCAATGGGATGAAAACCCGCGGCTTGGTTACGAGATGTACCAGCGCTTTGTCCCGCTGATGCACCGCAGTCTGCAGGCGACGCGACTGCAGCTTCTGGATATCTACGGAACGAACTGACGCGATGCCGCTGCCTGCAACCGTCCGCTTTGGCGACGACCCGATGGTCCCGCAGCCCGCGCCGATTCTGGCGATGCACCGCGAGACGCAGGATGTGTTTACGCTCACGCTCGATGTCTCCCGGCGCGCCCGGGCGTTCTCGCCGGGCCAGTTTACGATGCTCTATCTCTTTGGCGTCGGCGAGATCCCGGTTTCCATCAGCGGTGATCCTGCCTGCCCCGAGAGGCTGGCGCATACGATCCGGGCCGTCGGCAGTGTGACGCGGCCGATGCAGGCGCTGACGCCCGGCTCGGCCCTGGGGGTACGCGGGCCCTTTGGTACCGGCTGGCCGGTGGAGGCCGCGCGCGGCAAGGATGTCATTCTGATCGCTGGCGGCATCGGTCTGGCGCCGTTGCGACCGCTTATCTATCAACTGCGAGAGCGGCGCGACGACTATGGCCGTATCAGCGTTCTCTACGGTGTCCGTTCGCCCGCGGACATCGTCTACAGCGAGGAACTCGCCGGCTGGAGCGCCGACGCCGGGATGGACGTCTCGCTGATCGTCGATCATGCCAGCCCCGGCTGGCAGGGTGATGTGGGCGTGGTCACTTCACTCCTCGACAAAGTAGACTGCGATCCCCGCAACACGCTGGCCATGACCTGCGGACCCGAGATCATGATGCGCTTTACCATTCGCGAGCTGAACCACCTCGGCATCGCCGACAAGCAGATCTATGTTTCCATGGAGCGCAACATGCAGTGCGCGGTGGGGCTGTGTGGACATTGTCAATACGGGCCGGCCTTCATCTGCAGGGACGGTCCGGTGTTCCGCTTCGACAGGATCAAGCCGTTCTTCGGCATCCGGGATCTGTGACCATGAGCGCGCGCAGGCGTCCCAAACTTGCCGTGTGGAAATTCGCCTCCTGCGATGGCTGCCAGCTGAGTCTGCTGGACTGTGAGGACGAGTTGCTGGAGCTTGCCGGTGAAGTGGCGATCGCCTACTTCCCGGAAGCCTCCCGCGCGATGCAGGCCGGCCCCTATGACCTGTCTCTGGTCGAGGGTTCCATCAGCACGCCTGAGGACGCCGAGCGCATTCGCAAGGTCCGCGAGCAATCGCGAACGCTGGTCACCATCGGGGCCTGCGCCACGGCGGGCGGGGTCCAGGCGCTGCGCAATTTTCAGGGCGTTGCGGCGTTCATGTCCATCGTCTATGCCCGGCCGGACTATATTTCAACCCTGGCGAGCTCAACGGCGATCGCCGATCATGTCCCGGTCGATCTCGAGTTGCGCGGCTGCCCGGTCAGCAAGCATCAGTTGCTGGAGCTTATCAACGCCTGGCTGAACGGGCGCCGGCCCAATCTCGCGTCTCACAGTGTGTGTGTCGAATGCAAGCTGCGGGGTACAGTCTGCGTCATGGTCGCGCAGGGCAGCGCCTGTCTCGGACCGGTGACACAGGCAGGCTGTGGCGCCATCTGTCCTGCCTGCGGGCGCGGCTGTTATGGTTGCTTCGGTCCCCAGGACACGGCCAACACCGATTCGCTCGGCGAGGCGTGGCTGCGGGCCGGCGAGAGCCGGGCCGCGCTCGCGCGGGTGTTTCACAGCTTCAACGCCGCGGCCGAACCTTTCGCGAGTGCGGGCAGCAAATATGGCCAGGACGATAACGGTTGACTGTCTGACGCGCGTCGAGGGCGCGGGCGCCCTGACCATCCGCTTCGATGGCGACAAGGTCTGTGAGGTCAAGCTGCGCATCTTCGAGCCGCCGCGGTTCTTCGAGGGGCTCCTGCGGGGGCGCGCGCGGGAAGAGGCCCCGGACATCACTGCGCGCATCTGCGGGATCTGCCCGGTCGCCTACCAGATGAGCGCCTGCCATGCCATCGAAGATGCCGCCGGTGTACATATGGACGAGAGACTGCGCAGCCTGCGCCGGCTTCTCTACTGCGGCGAGTGGATTGCGAGCCACTGCCTGCACATGTTTCTGCTGCATGCCCCTGACTTCCTCGGCTATCCGGACGCGATTGCCATGGCCGGGGAACACGGCCACCTGGTGAGGCGCGGATTGAGAATGAAAAAGGCCGGTAACGCCATCATGAGCGTCATCGGCGGCCGGGAGGTGCACCCGGTTAATGTCAAGGTTGGTGGCTTCTATCGCGCACCGACACCGAAGGATTTGCAGGCGCTCCTGCCGGAACTGATCTGGGCGCGGGATGCGGCCGTGGAAACGCTTGTCGATTTCGCCGGCTTCGAGTTCCCCGACTTCGAGCGTGACTATGAGTTCGTAGCACTTCGACACCCGCGCGACTATCCGTTTTGTGAGGGACGCATCGTGTCAAGCGCGGGGCTCGACATCGATGTGCGGGACTATGAGGATACGTTCGAGGAACAGCAGGTCGCGCATTCCACGGCCCTGCACTCGGTCATCCGGGGGCGCGGGGGGTATGTCTGCGGCCCGCTTGCCCGCTTCAATCTCAACTTCGACAGGCTGCGTCCCGCAGCCCGGGCGGCCGCCGCTCGCGCCGGCGTTGGCGTACCCTGCCACAATCCCTTCAAGAGCATCCTGGCACGTGCCGTGGAGGTCATTCAGGCGTTCGATGAGGCCATTGCGATCATCGATTCTTACAGGCCACCTGCGCCGGCCGCCCTGGATCTGCCCCAGGGCGCGGCAACAGGCTACGGGTGCACGGAAGCGCCGCGCGGCCTCCTGTATCACCGTTATGCGGTGGCTGCCGACGGTCTGATTCGGGAGGCCAGAATCGTGCCGCCAACCGCACAGAATCAGAAATCCATTGAGGCGGATCTCTACAGCATTGCCGCGCGGCTCGCCGACATGCCGCACGAGGCGGCGACCTGGCTCGCCGAACAGACGGTGCGCAACTATGACCCGTGCATTTCCTGTTCGACGCACTTTCTCAAGCTCGAGATCGAACCGCGGTGAGCGGTGGGCGGATCCGTGTCATCGGTATCGGTCAGCCGTCGGCCGGCGATGATGGGGCGGGCATCGCCGTCGCGCGGGCGCTGCGCGAGCACCGGGTGCCGGCAGGCGTCGAGATCCACGAAATCACCGATACGACCCGCCTCGTTGAGCTGCTCGAGGGTATCCCGCGCGCCATATTGATTGACGCCGTAGTCGCGGACAGGGCGCCGGGAAACCTGCTGTGTCTGACGCCGGAGGAGCTGGTTACCCAGCGCGTCACGCCGCTTTCCAGTCACGGTGCGGGTGTCGCCGAGGCCATTCGGCTCGCCCGGACGCTGGCACCCGCCACGGTAGCCGCAACCATCTCCCTCATTGGCCTCACCATCGCGCCGCCAATGCACTGCACGCGTCACCTGTCACCCGCCGTCAGCGCGGCCCTGCCCCGCGCCGTAACCCTGGTCCGCCGTCTGCTTGACGGATAAAGGCGTTGCGGGTCTACGCCGGCTCCCGTTTCTGTGTTGGAGTTCGCAGTTGTGGGCCTCGCAAGCGGCTATCGAACTGGCTCGATTGTTACAACATGCCGCCCGCCTGTGCGAAGCGTGCCTTGTGGTTGAGACGGCCTTGACAGGGGCGACTGACGAACCTAACCTCGCGCTGGTTTTGTAAGTGCTGCCGTATCCATTCCCGAAAATGAAGAGGACCGTTAGGGCCTATACACGCGATGTCTTACTGGGCTTCGCACCGGATGTAAGGTTTCAAGGACTGAGGTCCTGCGCTCCCTGAACCGCTATGTTTTTCCTGAAACATGTCCTGCCGCTGATTATTGTGTCGATCACGACAGGGTATGTGCTTGCCCGTCTGGATTTTTCCTCAATCGGTAACGGGACCGCAGGGCATCACCAGGCGCTTGCGCCCGCCGGGCCGGCCGGTCGGGCGTCGCAGAACGCCGGTGATCTGCCCGCGACGGCTTCTGAAGAGCCGGTGTCCGGCGGGGGGACTGCGGTGGCCCGGTTGCAGGCGCCACCCGTTCGGCGGGCGCCGGCGAGGGATGCCTATACTGATCGGATAAACGAGGCTATCAAAGCCGCGTTTGATGCCTGGTCGGCCGACAGGTTCCTGGACGAGCCGCCAGCTCGCGACGAAACCGCGGCGGCAAACGAAGGCAGGGTGCCGCAGGGTCTGATATCTGCCGGATTCCCCGACCAGATCGAATCATCTGCGGAGGTTAGCGCGGGCGCATTTCTCACCGCGCGTCCGGAGCCGGAGGCGCAGGTGGACGGGGCAGGCATACCGCCGCAAGGCCGGTCTATTGCGATCCCCGAGCATGCACCGGCCCCAACACCGCAGCCGACGTTGACCCTGGCGGAGCTGCTTGCGGCGCGCTGGGGAGTGGACGGTCATTCCGCGGCAGTGCATCTGCCGTCTTTGCTGACTACCTGCGAACGCCTGGGCGAAGAGGCTGACTGCTGGTCACGCGAACACAGTACGCAGACGGACGGCCGCCGGCAAACGGTCAGGACCAAGAGTCTCATCCAGGGCTTCAGTGGTTTCGACTTCGCAATCAAATACCGCCACATGCTGGTCGATGCCGGGCAGGGTGGCGAGCACTGGGCGGCGGGTACCCACTACCTGGGGTGTGCCATAAAGACCAGGGACAGGATCCTCTGTGAGAACCCGGGGCGCAGCAAACGTTTTACCTATACAAGAATCACCGACGAACAGCTGGCGAGCCGGTTCGGTCTCGCCCTGCTTGCCTCGGCCGAGTGGGACCGGGCGGGCGAGGCCGCGCTGTTCCTGCCGTCTCGCAGCACCCGGTGTGAACGCGATGCGGCGCAACTGGTATGTTGGACGGGCACGCGAATCCTTGGGTCCGGGCAGGGTCAGTATCGGGTCAAGACCAAGTCGCTGATCCAGAATCCTCAGGAAAGGAAGTTTGTCGTCAAGTACCGCAACCTGGTAACCGAGGCGCCCGGACAGGTCGGGTGGGAGGCCGATACTCACGAAGTGAGTTGTACTCTGGTGGGGTTCGATGAGCTGGTCTGTCAGGAAGGTGATCGAAGCCGTTCCTACAGGAAACTGGACGCGGCCAGGGTCTCAACCGGCCGACCTGTCCGTTCTGCTACCAATTCATCCTGATTCCGAGGAACAAGGTCCGGTCTTCATCGGCGACGTCCTTGAGTTCCAGGGCCAGCGTCTTGCTCTTGTTCAGATCGAACCTTGCATCACGGACGGCCAGACCGAGGGCTGCGCCCATGAACTCGACGCCCGCCGCCGGGACACCCATCGATGCAAACGCCTCTTTCGAATACGACTTAAGGGTGTCGCGCACAACACGCAGGTTGCGGCGATAGGCCGTTTCGTACTCTTCGGGTGACATATTCGTGTTGACGGTCCGCCACTGCTGCCTTTCGACGGCGCGCTCGGCGAGGAAAGTGCTTTTGTCCTGGGCACAGACTGCGGAACTCGCAGCCAGGAGGAAGGCTGATAACATCCTTGTCGTGCCATTCATGAAACAGCTCCTGAGGGCAGTACGCCCGCGTTTTTCCCGTTTGCCGCAAGATTCCAGGGCACGGTCCCTCTGGCAGCCGTACGTTGCGACCGGCCGCGCCGTCTCCCTGGTCTGTCGGGTCGCATGGTCATCGGCATATGGGCAGAAACATTAACCGCATGGGTAGCTGCATGAATTTGACCAGGATCAAATAGAGCGGCTTTCCCCATTTGCTGATGGAGAGCCGGGACACCCACAGCCCCGGTGGGGACCAGCGAGGACCCCAGGAAGTGTTGCGCGACCGGTATACCGAAGGGCTGCAGGACCCGGCGGCCGGAGGCGGGATGGACGCAGTGCCGGACAAACCCATCCAACGCCGATAAACAGTGACTTGTAAAAATTTGTAAAGGTTACAATAAATTCAGTGCTGTTTTTAATGTGATATCTATTTGATATTCGTGTATCATGAATTGCTAATACGGCGCTGATGCCTCGATCCTCGCTGGCACAACCGTCGGCGGCACCACGGGTACTTGCCCGGGAGGAGGTGACGTTGATGCTCGGGGCCGCAGTACGGCCGTGGTGAATGGGTATCCGGACCCGGCTTTGTCCAGGGATACTTGTGGAGTTGAATGGAATGTGCGATGACTTGCTTGACTGCGTCTTGAGTATCTTTGCCCTTGTTGTGGTGGCGGCAGGCTGGATGCTGCTGGCATGCATGACCTGGTGTGACTGACTTGGATCGATACGGCAGGTTCTTGCTTCCAGCACCTTCTCGCCCGGATGTCGAGGGAGCAGACTGTGGCGTTCGGACGACAGCAGGTGACTGGTTTCACTCTCTGTTACCCGTGCCGGCGGGTCGGCATGCGTACCCGATCCGGCCGGCTTGCAGGCCAGTGCTTATGGCGGATGTTGCGCGACCCTTGTGCGGGGGTATGGCCTGATGATTTCGACGAACGAGAGTATTACCGATAAACTCCGCGAGGCGGCGGACCTGCTGGAGCAGCAGGGCGCCAATCCCTTCCGGGTCAGGGCCTACCGCCAGGCAGCCGAGACGGTGGCCCATCTCGAGCACGGCATTGACGAGATCGCCGAGGCGGGTGGGGTCGACGCACTCACGGCGTTGCCCGGGATCGGTGCCGGGATCGCCGCGGCGATTCTGGAGATCCTGCAGACGGGGCAGTGGAGTCAGGCGCAACGGCTGCGGGGTATGCTCGAGCCGGATCATTTGTTTCAGACGGTGCCGGGGGTGGGTCCCGAGCTCGCAAGGCGTATTCACGATACCCTGCACGTGGATACGCTGGAGGCGCTGGAGGTGGCCGCCCACGACGGACGACTGGAAACGGTCCCCGGTGTTGGCGGGCGGCGGGCAACGATGATCCGGGCGAACCTGGCCAACATGCTGGCGCGGCGTCGCGGTCAGCGGGAGCGGCGTATCGATGGTCCGGCAGTCGAGATGCTGCTCGATGTTGACCGGGAGTATCGGGACAAGGCGGAAGCCGGGCAGCTGGCGACGATTGCACCCAAGCGCTTCAATCCCGATAACACAGCCTGGCTGCCGGTGTTGCACACGGATCGCGGCCAGTGGCATTTCACGGTACTGTATTCCAATACCGCCAGAGCGCACGAGCTGAAACGTACCCATGACTGGGTCGTCGTATATTTTTACGATGACAGCCACGAGGAGGGTCAGCACACCGTCGTGACAGAGACGCGTGGTGCGCTGGTCGGCAGACGCGTCGTGCGTGGCCGTGAGACGGAGTGTCGTCGCTACTATGAGGGACACGCGCACGACATGCAGACTCAGGGCAGCGTACCGCAGCGATAACGATAACCCAGTAGGAGACCTTGGATATGAAACGTACAGTGATCGGTTTATTTAGCCTGTTGTGTTGCACGGCGGTGGCCGAGGCGGCCATCCGGGCCGAGGAGGTGGAATACCGGGCGGGCGATACCACCCTGCAGGGATATCTCGCCTACGACGACAGTATCAAGGGCAAGCGTCCGGGTGTGCTGGTGGTGCACGAGTGGTGGGGGCATAACGAGTATGCGCGCAAGCGGGCGCGCATGCTGGCCGACCTCGGGTACACCGCGCTTGCCGTGGATATGTACGGTGAGGGGAAACTGGCGGAACATCCGGATGAGGCCGGCACGTTCATGGCCGAGAGCAAGAAGAACATGGGGACGGCCGAAGCGCGTTTCCGGGCTGCGCTCGAATTACTGCAAAATCAGCCGACGGTGGATCCGCGGGAGATCGCGGCCATAGGCTACTGTTTCGGAGGCGGGGTCGTGCTCGAGATGGCGAGGCGCGGCGTGGATCTGGACGGGGTGGTCAGTTTCCACGGTGCGCTGGCGACCGATACGCCGGCGCAGCCGGGCAAGGTCAAGGCGCAGGTACTGGCCTTCAATGGTGCCGACGACCCGTTCGTCACACCCGAGCAGGTCAAGACCTTTGAAAAGGAGATGTCGGCGGCAGGCGTCAACTACATGTTCATCAACTATCCCGGGGTCAAGCACAGCTTCACGGTCGCGGATGCGGACAAGAAGGGCAAGAAGTTCAATCTGCCGCTCGTCTACAACGCGCAGGCCGACGCGGACTCCTGGGCGCGGATGCAGCGCTTCTTTGACAGCCTTTTCGGTTCACCCGGCGGTCGCTGAGTTGCGCGGGATGCGTCCGGATCGCCGGCGCGACGGGGATGTTTCCGTCCGGACTCTTATCCTTTTATAGTGTATATTTATCAATAACTCAAATTATCTATCTAATGTTATAGTTCAATAAGCCGTGGCGGGGTCCGGCCGCGCATGACTGCCCGCGGCTTCCCCGGGCGGGCTGGAAAAGCCGGCTTCCCGTTGTCGCGCAGGAGAGCAAGATGGCAGATTCATCCGAATCCGAGGAGGCACTTCAGTCCGAAATCCGGGAATTTCGCGAAGGGTTTCGATCCGTTACGCTGGCGACAGTGAACGGAGACGGCGTTCCCGAGGCGAGCTACGCCCCCTGTGTCACCGATGCGGCGGGTGATCACTATGTCTTCGTAAGCGGGCTCGCGCGTCACACGCGGGACCTCGAGGAGACCGGGACCGCGAGTGCGCTGTTTATTGACGATGAGCAGTCCACGGGCAACATCTTTGCCAGAAAACGGCTGAGCTATCGATGTGATGCGATCCTAGTGCCCCGCGAGAGCCCTGAGTGGGAAGAAATACTGAAACAATTCCGTGAGATATTTGGGAAATTTGTGGAAACACTTCAACAGTTGCCGGATTTCCGCCTGTTCCGGCTCAGCCCCAGGTCCGGCCGCTATGTCAGCGGTTTCGGACAGGCATTCGAACTCGAGGGGCAGCGCGTGGCACAGCTGCGCCCCCGGGGGCGGGGAACAGGGGCGGCTGACAAAAGCGGCGGATAGAGTCAACTTCGCACACAGCGTCTCCACCGTTTTCGGCATGCGCAGCCGTGGCGCCGTGATGCCCGGTGGCGTTATCTCGGGCAGGCTTGCAGCGTGGCCTCCGTTGATGGGGTGTCGTTTTCACCTGGCCCGCAACCAGCTGTCGTCGCGTCTTGTTCAAGGTTCCCGCCCTCGACTAATTACGAGAAAGGCCGGGTTCCCACACGCGGGCGATGGCCAAGCGGCGTCGCGCCCAAGGCAAATGCTCTCCGTGGCCGGCGCCGGCCCGGAGTCCCTTCCGGACGCGGTAAATGGTAATCTTCGAGTGTTATCGGGAGGGGATATCAAAATGGCGCGAACTGGTATCCATGATGGTAGTAAGCTATGCGTCGGCAACAGGGTGACTTAGGGGCAGCACTTACTGTCTTGCAGTAAGTCGGCGATCAAAGAGAGAGAGATGTGATGAACGGAAAATCGAACACAGGCTTTGCGCTTGTTCTGGGGACATTCATGATGGCGGGATGCAGTCTTGAGCCGAGTGTCAGTTATCAGGCTGACGTCAAGCCGATCCTCGACAAGCACTGCAAGTCCTGTCATATGGAGGGTGGTGCAGGTTTTGTCGCAAGCGGGCTGAAAATGGATTCCTACGAGGACCTGATGAGGGGGACGAAGTACGGGCCCATCGTCGTGGCGGGTGACAGTCTGGCCAGCACCTTGAATGTACTTGTCGAGGGCCGTGCCGACGAGTCGATCCGGATGCCGCACGCTGACACCGATGTTCTGAATGAAGACGAGATCAAGACGCTGAAACGCTGGGTGGACCAGGGGGCCAAAGACAACTGAGGAGCCCTGTCAGTTCCCGCCCGGGATACGGGAACGTCCAGTGAGCGGTCCCGGCCGGCCACGCGCCGACGGAACCGTGCGGCCCAGCGCAGCCTTCGCTGTGATCGGACTTCCGTGGCCGGTTATCCGCTGATCAGTGGTCCTGCTTGCGGTGTTTGCGGGTCAGATAGATCGCAGCCGTCAGCGCTCCCACGATAATCAGGCCCGCTGATGTGAAAAGATCCCAGATCATGGTACACCTCCTTACACGCCGTTCGACGAACCTTGGCGCGAGTGTCTATTAACAAATAAGACTATACCAATATATAGAAAGTTCCCGGATAAAACATCATATTTATCAGATAGAAAGAGGCGTGTTGGGGCATCTGGGCGGCTCCCAGCCACGGCAATCGCCTGACCCTGACCTGCCTTTCTTCAGCGGCGTTGGTCGGAAGTAGACGGGTGGCGACAAACGCGGACTGGCGTAAGGAGATCTGGCTGTGATTGTTCCCGAGTACCGGGGTGGCAGTATCATCAACCTCATGAGCTCGATCGTCGCGGGGCTGGACGGGCCGCCATCCCTCTACGATCCGTTGGCCGCGCTTTCACCCGCGCGGATGGCCGGCGCTAAGAGCATCATCCTGTTGGTGGTTGACGGGCTGGGCTACGACTATCTGAGTCAGACCGGTCGAGGCAGCCGCA
>Ga0209536_100010173_pt1 | contig 13902 bp, 9 predicted proteins | sample DeeMarSeWOR28_12_FD_187461 | JGI IMG/M metagenome (GOLD analysis project Ga0209536, IMG submission 187461) | Marine sediment microbial communities from White Oak River estuary, North Carolina - WOR-2-8_12 (SPAdes) (version 2) | ecosystem: Environmental > Aquatic > Marine > Intertidal zone >...
GACGCCCTGAAGGTCCGGGCGATCAACGCCCTGGCCGATCCGCCGGTGCACGGCGGGGCGACCTCGAGCTGGTGGAGGTGGATCATGGCGACGCGAACCCGACGTCTGACGGCAGCCGCGGCCGTAGCAGCGGCGATCTTCATGGTGGTTTTCTTGCGGGGGCCAGACGCATCGTTCGATGCCTGGGCCGAGGTCTACAAGACGGTCCAGCAGGCGACATCTGCCCACTTCCGGATCAAGAACATGGATGGCGGCGACGTGGATGCCCGGCAGGTGTACAGCGCGGGAGGCACGTCCCACCGCACCTACGAGGACGGCGAGCTGGTCGAGGCCCTCTTCGTGAACTTCGACGACCGCGAGCTGGTCTACCTGGCCTATCCGCTGAAGATCGGGGCGCGGATGACCATGGACGAGGCCATGCAAGACGACTTTCGCAAGCACGATCCCTGCTCGACCTTCAGCTTCCTCGGAGAATACGAGCATGAGGATCTGGGGCGCCGTCGTATCGGCGGCCGCTCGGTGGTCGGCATCCGCGTCACCGACGCCCGTTTCCTGGCCGAGCGGCTCGAGCATGCCGAACTCGAGCTATGGGTCGACCCCGACACCCGTCTGCCCGTGCGGTTCGACGTGAAGGGAGAGATGGCTGGCGGCAGCCGCACCCGGCACGTTCGCTTCCACGACTTCCGGTGGAACGAGCCCGTGGCTCCTGACGAGTACACCCCCCGAATCCCCCCCGACTTCGACATCAGCGAAGGAGTGCACCTGCAGGTGGACGAGGAGCACGCCCTCGAGGGCCTGCGCCTGTTCGCCGATGTTGTCAATCGCTACCCCACTTCCCTGGCCTACGAATCACTGAAGGTCGAGCTGTGGCGCAGCTTTGACGGCAGTCGCCGGCAGATCGGTCAGATGGTGCTGAAGATGTTCCAGATCCGGCTGGCCAGTAGTTTCTACGGTCAGCTGATCAAGGACGACCGCGAGGTCGTCTACTTCGGCACCGATGTACGCCCCGGAAACCGGCGGCGGGTCCTGTGGCGCTGGCGGGAGGATGAGGACCGGTATCGGGTGGTGTTCGGGGATCTGCAGGCGGAGACGGTGAATGGAGCGCGGTTGCTGGAGCTGGAAGGGAGGCGGTAAGGGCCGGGGCCGGATCCGTGCGAAACTCGATGTAAAATAAGATTGCCATAATGTAAAGTTAACTATACAATATGGCGCATGAAGCCGCGCCATGACATCCTCAGCCACCTGCGTCGCCACCGCCTGCGAAGCGATCTGACCCAGCAGGAACTTGCCGAACGTGTGGGCGTCACCCGTCAGACGATCCTGTCCATCGAGAAGGGCAAGTACAGCCCGACGGTGGGCCTTGCCCTGCGCCTGGCCCGGGCGCTGGAGGTGAGCGTCGAGGAACTCTTCGAGCTGGAAGGGGAGAACGATGACTAAACGGCAATCGGTCGCCACCTGGTTCAGATCGCCTGCGAATCTCATCGCGTCCACCTTGGTGATCAGGGCTTCCTGCTGACGAGTATTGACGAGATCTGGGGGCTCCTGATGGGGCTGGGTATCTTCGGTCCGGGCGTCCTGCGTGAGATCGGCTGGCTCCGGGACAAGGATGAGTTCGAGCTACGCGTCGCCCGGCGCGCTGGCTACCACGCCTATCTGGTCGGGGGCCTGATGATTTTCTGCCTGGTTGCGGTGTACCGCCATGAGGAACCCGTCATCGCGGAGCCGTCCTCCCTCGTCCTATCAATCTTCGTGGTGGTGTGGTTCACCTGGCTGCTCAGCTCCCTGCTGTCCTACTGGGGCGCGCTGAAGATGGCCAGGCGTTTGCTCTATGCCTTCGGGGTGGTGTGGCTGCTGTTCAACATCGCAGCCGGAGAGGGTGACTGGGTCACCAGCGTCATGCAGTCCCTGCTGGCGGTGCCATTCTTCGCCGCGGCCTTGTTCGCGAACCGCTTCCCACGCGTCGTGGGATTGCTGCTGATCGCCGTCTCGGTATTTCTCTTCTTCTTCTTCGGCTGGGACGAGATCTTCCGGACGCGGCCGTTCAAGGGTGGCATTGAAGCGATCGTTCTGTTCCTCGGGCCGCTGGTCGTCAGCGGCGTGGGATTGCTGGCAGGACGCCAGGAGTCGGCTGCCGATAACGTCGAGGTCGAGGCCTGAGAATCCATGCAAAGAGAAGAAAGGTAGGCCCTGAACGCACGAACGAAACGCTTGGGGAAACTCAAGGTCGTATTTCATGTCCGCGGCAAAATGGAGAACACTGAAATTCAAAGGTACATTACCATCGCATTCACGCTTTGCCTCGTTCTCGCTGTCGGGTTTCTCATGTCGGCATGCACAAAACGAGGAATCGCACCTGACGGGGCTGATCCTGCAGGCGTGTACACCCTTGTCTCCGTCAACGGGAATCGCCTGCCTGCAGACGTTTCTCACGATGGCGTTTCGCTGAGGGTGCTCTCGGGCACTTTCACCATCAATGCCGATGGGACAATCAACAGTGAAACGGTTTTTGTTCCGCCCGCGGGGACCGAGGTCGTCCGCGAGGTCACCGCAACCTATTCCAAGGATGGTTCGAGGCTGACCATGCAGTGGCAAGGTGCCGGAACTACAGTCGGGGACCTCCAGGGCAACACATTCACCATGGACAACGAGGGAATGGAGTTTGTTTATAAGAAATGAACGAAGATTCCTGAGAATCGTGGGCGGCTGACAAATCCGCTTGTCAGCTGTTCGGAGGGCTGCTAACAAGTCTACCCCTGGTTTGGCAGATCAAAACCTGCCGGGGGAGCTCCGTTCAGGCCTGAGATCCCGAGCCCCGTAGACTACTTACATGCCGCCAACATCGAGCTGTCAGGTGAACTGGCAGCGGGATACCGTCTGGCCGATCCCACGTCAAAACCCGATCTTTTTCAGCAAGGCCTGGAATCGCTGATTCGACTGCAAACAGTCGAAATAGGGGATTGTCTTTGAAAACGAGTTTACCGGACACCTGTCTGCATAAGCCCTTTCCATTTCAGTCAAGGCTTCGTCGATTCTTCCCATGCCCACCAGTAGATTCGCCCGATGGAGAGCAGAAATGTATCTCTCCTGGGCCAGCTCATCGATCCTGGCCAGGATGCGCAATGCCTCGTCCTCGAGTCCGGCTCTGCCGTAAGCACCACCGAAGTAACCAAGCGTGTACGTGTGGTCTGCTGCCAGCGACTCGGCCCTGCGCATGATATCGATTGCGTCGTCAAACATCCCACATTCGACGTAGGGTAGGATGATGTAGGTATTCGCCAACAGGAAATTAGGATCCATTTCAAGTGCTTTCCTGTGCTGAGCAATGCTCTCCTCATACCGACGTGCAAAATAGTAGGCGATGCCGACAATGGTGTTGATAATCATCGACAGGGGATCGAGTTCTCTCGCGCGCTCCGCCTCCTTGATCGATTCATCGAACCGGCCCATGCCAAATAGATGGATCGCGTACCACTCATGTGCCGTCGCATAGCCTGGATTCAGCTCGAAGGCCCTCTTGAACAGTTTCTCTGCGGCGGGCCAATCCCAGTCGAAAAAAGCGGCCGAGAACGCAAGTGAGGCGTGCGCCTCGCCTATCGAATCATCGATCTTTAGTGTCTTCTGCGCCGCAGCCTTCGCTCTGGTGAATGCTTCCCGGGGCGGAGAAAACCCAAATAGCCCCGTGATGTTGTACGTGTCGGCCATGCCCACGTAGGCGAGTGCATAACCGGGGTCCCTCTCGATGGCCTGGCGGAAGTAGTCCATGGCCTTCTTCATGCCGCCCTCGAGCCGCCGGTTCCAGAAGTACAGACCCTTGAGATAGAGATTGTGCGCCACCCGGTCGGCCGTATGTCTCTTCATGAGCCTGCTCTTCTCCTGACCAAGCAGCTTGATCTTGAGCTTATCGACGATCGCCAGCGCGATTTCATCCTGGATGGCGAAGATGTCGTCGAGATCGCGGTCGAACTTCGCCGACCAGAGTTGATAGCCACTGACGACATCCACGAGCTGGGCCGTGATCCGCAGGCGTTCATCAGCTTTGCGAACGCTGCCTTCAAGCACCGTCCGCACCTTGAGGCTATGGCCTATCTGGTGGATGTCGTGCCCACTCCCCTTGAACCGGAAAGTCGAGGTGCGCGCGGCGACCTTCAGCCCCTCGATCCGGGCCAGGCCGTTGATAAGTTCCTCTGCAATGCCCTCGCAGAAGTAGTCCTGATCCTGCCCGTGGCTCATGTCCTGGAAGGGCAGCACGGCGACCGAGGCTTCTTTAGGTTCGGGCTCCCTAATGGGCTGCGTACTCGTCAGTTCATCACCAGTGGAGAGCGCGCGCAACGCAGATTCCATCGCTGTGGCTGACGGGAATCGTTCGCGCTGGTCCTTGACCAAGACCTGGTCGATGAGTTGCTGCCAGGCGTGCGTTGTCTCCGGACGACTCGCGGATACCGAAACAGGTTCGCGGTTCAGAACAGAGTAGATGATTGCCTGCTCATGGTCGCCTTCGAACGGAATCTTGCCGGTGAGCATTTCGAAAACAACAACCCCCAATGACCAGAGATCGGTGCGGTGGTCTACATCCCCCCCCCGGGCCTGTTCTGGAGACATGTAGGCCACGGTACCGAGGACCATGCCGGTCCGCGTTCGGCGAGTCAGTCCCGCCAGCTTGGCCAGACCGAAATCCAGGATCTTCACCAGGCCATCGGTCGTGACGAAGATGTTGGCGGGCTTGATATCCCGGTGCACGATCCCCTGCGCATGGGCCTTGGCCAGCCCCTGCAGGACCTGCCGGGTGATGTCGATTACCTGCGCGAAGGGCAACGGCCCACGGGCGATGCGCGCCTTCAGGGTCTCACCCTCGTAACAGGCCATGGCGATGAACAACCGCCCGTCGTCGGTCTCGTCGATCTCGTGAATGCTGCAGACGTTCGGATGGTCCAGGGCGGAGGCTGCCTTGGCCTCATGGACGAAGCGGGTCTTGGCCTCCGGATCATCAGTCAGCTCCGCCGGCAGGAACTTCAGGGCCACGGTGCGATCGAGCCTGAGGTCCCGGGCTTCGTAGACCACTCCCATACCACCAGCACCGAGCTGCCGGGTGATGTGGTAATGGGTTACGGTTTGGCCGATCATCCTGTTCCCCGGTGGCTAAGAGATCGTTGTGGTGGAGCAGGGGATTAGGATCTCTGCCCTGAACGAGCATAGTCCAATCAGCCACCGCCGGACAAGCGAATGTCACCGGTTGGCCGGAAACCAGTGCTGAGATCCGCTGGAGATCTGCGAGTCATTGCTGGAATGACGACATGAGCGTCGGCGCTTGGCGATCAAGCCTATATGAATTAAGATCTCAACCATCCAATGTTCTGCGGTCCTTCAGCCGAAAGGCCTCGGGATGATCGGAAAGACGCTTGCCCACTACAGGATCCTCGCCAAGCTCGGCGAGGGCGGGATGGGCGAGGTCTGGAAGGCGCGCGATGTCACCTTGGATCGCGAGGTGGCCATCAAGATTCTCCCGGAAGCATATGCCGCCGATGCCGACCGACTGAGACGTTTCGAACGGGAAGCGAAGCTGCTGGCTTCGCTCAACCATCCCAACATCGCGATGGTTCATGGCCTGCACGAGGCAAACGGCGTGCATTTCATCGCGATGGAGCTCGTGCCCGGCAGTACCTTGGCTGCGCGCATTGCGCGAGGCGCCGTACCCCTCGGCGAAACCATGGCAATGGCACGGCAGATCACCGCTGCTCTCGAAGCCGCTCACGAACGCGGCGTCATCCACCGGGATCTCAAACCTGCGAACATCATGGTTCGCGATGACGGCGCCCTCAAGGTGCTCGACTTCGGACTGGCCAAGTCGTCTGGCCCGCAAGCGGCAGTGGCTGAAGATTCGATAGCGGTCACGGTGGCGCCGGGGGAAACCAGCGAGGGGTCAATCCTGGGCACTGCGACCTACATGAGCCCGGAACAGGCCCGTGGCCAACCTTTGGACAAGCGAACCGACATCTGGTCCTTCGGCTGTGTTTTGTTCGAGATGCTGGCGGCGAAGCGCTGTTTCGGCGGCGAAACCACCTCCGACACCTTAGCCAGCATTCTGGAGCGAGAGCCTGACTTATCCAATCTGCCCGATGAGGTGCCGGCGGAGATCCGTCGATTGCTATCTCGCTGTCTGCGGAAGAACCCAGTGGAAAGGCTTCGCGATATCGGTGATGCCCGGATCACGCTTGAGGACATCCAGAATGTAGACGAGCCGGCAGCGACGACGGCGACGCCACGCACCCGGCGCAACACGCTCAGGCTGGCCATCGCCGCCTTGGCGGTTGTCTGCGCCGCCATTGTGGGCTGGCTGGCACGGACACCCGCGCCTTCAGACTCCCCTGCTCCTACCCGGCTGGTGGTCAGCCTCCCGGTACAACATCAGCTGGCAATCGCGCTCGACTTTTCACTCGCGATCTCGCCGGATGGAACGGTTCTGGTTTACGGGGCGTCCTCCTCTGCCGGCAGCTCACCTCGCCTCTACCTGCGCAGGCTGGACCGATTCAAAGCCTTGCCGATTCCAGGCACTGAGGGCGCGTTCGGTCCGTTCTTCTCGCCTGACAGCCGTATGCTGGGCTACATCGCCGACGCCAAGCTGTACACGACTGCGGTGGAAGGAGGTACTCCAGTCGAGATCTGTCAGCTCGAGCAGGCTATTCCCGGTGCTTGGTGGGGATCGGATGGATGGATCTACTACGTTCAATCACTGGGCCGCGGCCTGTCTCGCGTCCCGGCCACAGGGGGAACCCCGGAAATCCTGACCTCTCCGGACGCCACCAGAGGCGAAACCAGTCACGGGTGGCCGCAATTGCTCCCGGATGGCAAGCACCTGCTGTTCACCATGCAGAACGTTGGGGGCTCGCAGATCGCCGTACTTTCCCTGCAAACCAAAAATTGGCACGCAATCGAGAAGGGCGTAGGAGCAGCCCGGTATCTCCCCTCGGGCCACCTGCTCATTGCGCGGCACGAGGGCCTGACGGCCATCGGTTTCGACCTGGAAAAACTCGAAGCAACGGGCGCACCCGTCGTGGTGCTGGATGACGTCTACCTGATGCCTGCCCTTTACGGAGTCGGCCTGGCAGCGTATTCCGTGGCCGACAACGGGCGAATCGTTTACCTGGCGGGCGGCGCCGCCGCGAGCCAAAACAGGCTGGTCTGGGTCGACCGCGATGGACAGATCAGCCCTCTGGACAGCGAACCTACTGCCTACGAATGGCCTCGGATTTCTCCTCACGGTGGGCGCGTGGCGGTCACCACGCGCACCGCGGACGGGAAATTGGACGTCTGGGCCCTCGACATCGAGCGCCGAGCTCGGACCCGGCTGACATTTAATGGAACCGGCATCTTGCCGTGCTGGACACCCGACGGCGGTGAGGTCCTGTTCGCATCGCCCAAGGCCAATTCAAGTGTCAACGCGATATACAGGACGGCGGCTGACGGTACCGGCCAGCCGCAACTTGTCCTGGACGGCGTTAATCCTCGTTTTCCCATTGCCTGGTCTCCCGACGGACAACATCTGGCTTTCGTTGAGTGGCATCCTCAGAACATGAGGGATATCTGGATCTATTCAGAAGGTGATCACCCTCATACCGAGTCGATCATCGCAACGCCCTTCGACGAGTATGCCCCGAAGTTCTCGCCCGACGGCCGCTGGCTGGCTTACGTGTCCAACGAATCAGGGCATTATGAGGTCTATGTGCGGCCCTACCCGACGGGTCATGGCCGCTGGCTCGTGTCCGTGGGGGGCGGCACAGAGCCGCACTGGCATCCCAGCGGACAGACGATGTTTTATCGCAACGGCGACAAGATGATGGAGGTCCCCATCCGGACCGAGCCGACGTTCAGCGTGGAGGCTCCGAATGTAGTGTTCACGAAAGCCTTCAAATCGGGAGTCTATAGCACGCTGTCCTACGATATCACGGCCGACGGTCAGCGCTTCCTGATGATCGAGAGGAATCTCGAGATGATTCCCAACCAGCTGAATGTCGTGCTCGATTGGGGCGAGGAGCTCCGGAATAAGATACCGGTTTCACCGCATTGATATCTCCCGGCCTGGGACGACCTGGTCATCTTTGAGCCCGGAGGATTCGCCATCAGATTCCAGACCGCCTTTCTCCCTGTATAGATCGTTGCTGCCCTATCTCGGCCGGCCGGATTCCGAGGGCATGCCGACGGCATTCAAGCAAGTACCCGGATTCCTCCAGGAAATGTACAAGGTTCCCGGCACCTGGAATTTTAAGGTCGGCAGAAGTGGCATCCGCATTCAGGGCGCATTAGTGATCACGGACTGCCTCCTCATCACGACGGAAAGCGCTGCGGAGAGTAGTGACCAGGCGTAAGCCACTCGGATAACACATACCTTGATCATAGGGGGTGCAAATGGAAGATCCTTGGCAGCATGAGTACCGTGCGGTGAAGGTCGCTCCCATGACCACCGGATCGGAAACCCAGTATCAGCTCCTGTGTTGATAGAACCGGCAACTATCCGTTCTTCGGACAGGGGTGAGTTATTATTCGCAAGCTAAACAATAAATTGCGGTTAGCGGAGAGCGGGCTGGGGTGTATTCATCAGCCCCCCCTGGACAGGGTAATTACAACCTGCCCGCGGGGGCAAAGCTGTAATTTCTTGATCCTATCTTGCCATCAATGTCCACGACTTGCATGCTAGTAATGGTATCCAAAGAGATGGTGGTGGCAAGGAACGGGCATACAAGAGGATTCAGATCGGAGCGGGCGAAAATGAATGACGACAAACACTCCGACACGGGCATCTGGGCAGGCAGGCACGCGGCGCCCATCTCGCTTGGCGAACTCGACATCAGCCTCGTCGAGGATCGCCTGATCGATTTTCTCGACCGGTACGGCGAACCTATTATCATCGGGTCGCAGCTGGCCGACGTGGTGGGCGAGGGCAGCGGTGAGGATCGCCTGGCGCGGCTCATCTCGGCCTGCGGCTTCGAGAACCAGTCCGAGGCCTTCATCAGAACCATCCTGGACAGGTTGAGCCAGGCGTCACCCGAATCCGTGGCGAATGTCTGCTTCGGGGACATCCGGCTGCCTCGTGAGCTGCTGCTCATGTTCCTGGAAGAGATGATTCCGGGCAATGGCTTCGTCAACATCCGGAACCTCGAGCATTACGAGGCGCTATGCAACATCCGGATCCCCGACGACGAACGCGACGCCATCCGTCGCGTGCTCCGCGAGTACCCGGTGCGGCTTTCCCACCACACACTTCGCATGGTCCGGCTGTCCGAGGGCATAGGCTACCAGTACCTCCCCTTCAGCGACGAGCTCTCGGAAGAGGGTCAGGTCCACACCTGGATTGGCCAGTTCCATCAGGGAGTGGTGGAGCAGATGTACGACAACCGGGTCATCCTGGTGCTCCACATGAGCTGCCCGGTCTACTGTCGTTTCTGCTTTCGCAAGCACAAGGAGTGCCGGGAACAACCGCCACCCACGGTGGAGGATGTGGAGGCGGCTCTGGACTACCTCGGGAGCAACGATCACGTCCGGGAGGTCGTGCTCACCGGCGGCGAGCCCTTGATGAACCGCAAGACGGTTGAGCAGACGATCTACGGACTGGCGCGCATCCCCCACATCGAGACCGTACGTGTCGCTGCCCGCACCATCTCCTATTATCCTCAGATGTTACGCCGTCACCGTGAGTTCTGGATGCGCTTCCTGGTCAAGGCCCGCGAGGACCTGGCCGCGGTCGGCAAGCATCTCGAGGTGGCCGGGCATTTCATCCATCCGGACGAGACATCCATCGCCACGCTTGAAACCATCGCCGAGCTGGCGCGCAACGGCATTCCGGTCTATGTCCAGACCCCGTTCCTCGCCGGCTGCAACGACGATGGTGAGACCCTGGCCCGGCTCTATCACGAGCTCCGGCTGCGCGGAGCGGAGATGCACTACATCTTCTTCCCGTGCAGCGCGATCAAGGGCAACCGGCGTTACTGGAGCCCGATATCGACTGCACTGCGCGCCGCCAACGACCTGCGGGCCTTGCTCTCGGATCGCGCGATCCCCCACATGACCACGGCCACCAGGATCGGCAAGATCGACTGGTTCACCAGTGGCTGGGCAGTGGAGAGTGACGAGGCCGATCCGGACTTCCTCTGGATCCGGACCCCTTACACCCGCCAGTACTTCGCCCAGTTCGCCGGCGATCTGGAGATCGAGGGAGTGCGCGAGAACGAGGATGGCATGCTGGAAGCGCGCTTCATGGCAGACATCGGCGACGAATCGCTCTTCGTCACGCCCCGAGTCGATCTGCCGGATGTCGACGACCTGGACGACGAGGACCTGCCCTACGACGACGAGCTGATCGTCAAGCTCTACAGTCATCTACCCGACATCGGGCCGGACATCGTCGCCAGCGCCTGCGAGAAGCTCTGCCGCGTGCACCGCACGCGTGTCGAGCTACGGGCGGACTGCGACGAAAGTCAGCTGCGGCAGATCGTCGACTACGTAGCGTCGCGACCGGAGGTCACGGATGCCGTGTTGCGAACCGACACGGACCTGCCCGACTCGCTGGACGAGATCGAGCGAGTCGTCCACGCCCTGCGCGCCGATACGGGCGTCCGAATCTTCCGCATGCGGAGTCGCATCTTCCACGATGAGCCGCTGCTCTACGACGCCTCGGTGGTGGAACGCTACGCGGCGTTGCAGAATCTCGACGCAGCCGATCCCGTCCGCTTCGAGCTGGAGACGCTGGTCCTGAGCGCGGACCAGCTCCAGGACTCCCACCGCCGGGTCGTCGAGCTTTTCCATCAGCGCGGTGTCACGGTCTATCTCAACAGCTGCCTGCTGCACAACGTCAACGACAGTGCGGTCGCGATGCGGGCATTGTCCTCCAAGTGCCGCCGGTTCGGCTTCGAGTTCCACCACCTGTATGTCGCCGGCGCGCAGACCCAGCGGTACTGGAACACCGGGCGGCCGATGGACATCGACACGATCGTCGGCATCGCCACCGAGCTGCGCCGCAACGGTAGCGGCCGCGAGCTGCCGCGCCTGATGATATCGACCGAGCTGGGGGAAGTAGACTTCGGGCCGGGCTGTCGCATCCGACCTGGACCCGAACGCGGTGTGGCCGAGGTCGCGATGTGGCCCTACACGCTGGAGTACTTCCATTCCATGGATCCCGCTTTCTCCTGGCCTGAAGGAGTGCACGAGGAAGCGGGGTGCCCGGTGGTCTGCATGCCCGGTCTCCGTTGCCGGAAGGGCTGGGGACCTCCGCGCCGCCCGTAGCGGTCAAGGGAAGGGAGCAGACGATGTCCTCCACGCTGCTGTTCGAGAACGGCCGCGTCTATCCCTTGTCACAGCCGCCCATCGACGACGGCGCGCTGGTCGTCGAGGACGGTCGCATCGCCTATGTCGGCCCACGCGAGCACCTGGGCACGGTGGGTGGACAAGGGCTACGGTGTATCGACCTGGCTGGTCGGGCGTTGCTGCCGGGACTCTGCGACAGTCACCTGCACCTGCAGGAAACGGCCGAGTGGCAAGACGATCTCGACCTGCGCGGGTGTGAAGATGTCGACGACGTCCGCGACCGGTTGCGCGAACGGACGCGGCGGGTACCCGCCGGCAACTGGATTGTGGGTTCTGGCTGGGAGCGCGAGCGGCTGTTCCGTCACCAGGCACCCTCCGTGACGCTGCTAGACCAGGTCGCCCCCGGGCATCCCGTTTTTTTGGTCAGCAAGGACCTGCACAGTGCCTGGCTCAACGGTCCCGGCCTGAAGGCCTTGCGCTCGCTCGACGAGTTGCCGGACACCTGCGAAATCGACCTGGACGAGCACGGGGAAACAGGGCTGTGCTTCGAGGCCGTCCTGGACCTCCGCCGTCTCCTGATCCCCCCCCGCACGGCACAGGCGAAACAGCGGTTGCTCGGGCCCTGCATCCGGAGCCTCTACTCGTGCGGCATCACCGCCGTGCACAGCTTCGGCGACCTCGAGAGCGCCCGGCTCCTTTGCGAGCACATGCAGCAGGGAGGCGAGCGCATCCGCACGCTGTGGAACTACATTATGGATCTGGATGAACTCGATGCACAGCGCCCTGTGCTCGACGAGGTTCTTCCCGGCTGGCTTCACCGCGGCAATGTCAAGCTCTTCCTCGACGGCTCCTTCGGCTCCTGGACGGCGGCGCTGAGTCGGCCGTACGTCGGACGGAATGACTGTGGTCTGCTGAACATATCCAGCGAGGATTTGCAGCACGCATTGCGTCGGTTGCGGAGCCACGGCCTTGCGGCTGCAATCCACGCCATCGGTGACCGTGCCTTGGAGACAGCACTTGCGGCCATGGTCGCGGTCGATGGCGGCTTCGACGGCCATCGCATCGAGCACGCCCAGCTCGTCACCCCGGACATCTTCCAGCGGTACGACCTGCGCGGCCTCCATCTGAGCCTGCAGCCGTCGCACATGTGGACCGATCGCGAGCTGGTTCGCCGCCATCTGCCAGCCGAGCTGCGCGACAGCGCTTACCCCCTGGCCGACCTGTGGAACAGCGGCGCCAACATCTGCTTCAGCTCCGATGCACCCGTCGAGAACCCCGACCCGCTCAAGGGCATTCTCGCCGCGGTTCATCGCCGCGTTGGTGAGGACAGCGTCTGGAACGCGGCGCAGTGTCTCTCGGTGCACCAGGCCCTGGCAGCCTACTCCCTGAATTCTGCCCGTCTGCCACGTGCCCCCAGCGCTGGCGAGTTGCGCGTGGGGTTACCTGCGGACCTCATCGTACTCGCTGTGGACCCGCAGGTGATCCTGCGCTTTCCGGATCAAGAACCCGGCGAACGGTGGCCGACCGATCTCACCTTTCTGGAGGGACGCTGCGTGTACCAGCGCTGACGTGTGGGACCGAGAAGGTGCGCTGAAACCACTCCAGACTGCTGCCTTCGAAAACCGACCCGACGGAATACAGGGATTGTCTGGGTGCCGGGACGACCTCGATGAGACTCGACCTCCAGGGCGGGCCCTGGTTCCGGGCGGATGGCTCGATCCGCTAACCGTTCTGTGGGTAAAAGAGAATTCGTATCTGCCATCCGAACTGGCACTTATGGTTAACGGGGGGCAGGCTGGGGGTTTGTTCACTAATCTGCCCCCCTGGGTAGGGGGATTAAATCCTGCCGGGGAGCTATCCCCTGGGACTACTCAATCCAGCGGGAGCTGGTTATTCGCAGGTACCGGGCTCTCGCTCCCTGGGTCATCTCCTTGATTCTCGCGGCCTATCCCGATACGCTGCGTTGAGAAAATGAGACCACCTCGCGACAGCGGCCTGTGTGACCATGGAGGTCATTTAGAGGGAAACAGTTGATAGGGGAATGACATGAATAAGAAACTCGGTGGTCTGGCTTTATTGTTTCCGGCGCTCATGATCCTTGCTTCTTGCACAAACGCGAGACACCAACAGCCAGATCTAATACATGATCCCTTCCCAGAGGCTCAGGCTGAACTGCGTGAGATGGTCAATTCCATCGCGAGCGACGCGATGACGGCGAATATCGAAGGACTTAAGGATATACATCTCAAAAGTGACAAGTTTACAAAATTCGGCCCCCGTAGCTTCGATCGCCAAGACGTAGAGAGCACGAACGAGTCCGAGGCTGCATTTTTTGGGTCAGTCTCAAAAATGAAATATGAGGCTGAGGATTTGAAGGTCGACGTATTCGGTGACATCGGAATTGTCACCTACTACCCCCGGATTTCCTTCGTGAAGGATGGAGCAGAAACAGAGGTGCAGGGCCGCCAAACGCTCGTTTTTCTCAAGACGGAGAGCGGTTGGAAAATCGTGCACGAACACGGGACCATTAGGAAATAAATGGCGAATGACATAAGTAAATAGGTGGGCATAGCCACCCAACAAAAGCCTTCAACCTGACATGGTGGCTTG
>Ga0209536_100010174_pt1 | contig 13901 bp, 8 predicted proteins | sample DeeMarSeWOR28_12_FD_187461 | JGI IMG/M metagenome (GOLD analysis project Ga0209536, IMG submission 187461) | Marine sediment microbial communities from White Oak River estuary, North Carolina - WOR-2-8_12 (SPAdes) (version 2) | ecosystem: Environmental > Aquatic > Marine > Intertidal zone >...
CATTGCCTCAGTACATGTCATATTGAACAAGAGGGACACGAAGGCAACTGTTGGATGGATTGGCCTGATCTGGCTCGTCCCTGTCCTTGGTTCACTGCTCTACATGCTGCTCGGGATAAACCGGATAAGGCGGAGGGCAAAAGACCTCCGGGTGGAACACTTAGAGAGCGTATCTCACAGTGGTTTGAAGGTTGCCAACAATATTGACATTCCTGATGATTTTACCGGGTTTTCCCATCTTGTAACAAAAATCATCAGGAAGCCCCTTCTCAACGGCAATGTGCTTCAGCCTCTCGTAAATGGAGATGAGGCATACCCGGCAATGATAGGTGAAATTGACAGGGCAGAACATTCCATCAACATGATGACCTATATATTTGACCGTGACAGGGCAGGGAAAAGGTTTGTTGAAGCACTGGTCCGGGCTGCCGGGAGGGGTGTCAAGGTAAGGGTCATCATTGATGATGTGGGGGCACGGTATTCATTCCCCCCTGTCACAGGCCTGCTTCGGCGAGGCGGCATAAAGGTGTCCCGCTTTCTGCCCACCATGCTGCCATGGCGGACTCCCTACGTGAATCTCCGAAATCACCGGAAGATACTCGTCATTGATAATCAAAAAGGATTTACAGGGGGAATGAACATCCGGGAGGGACTTATGCTGAAGGAAAAATTGAAACATTCATTTCAGGATCTTCACTTTTCTGTTGAGGGACCTGTTGTGTCCCATCTGCAGGAAGTATTCTTCACTGACTGGGCATTCTGTACAGGTGAAAGTCCTGAGGCAGATGAGATTTCCTTCTTGTCGGAAACCAGTGGCACGACGATTGCCCGCGGCATCCCTGACGGTCCTGACGAGGATTTTGAAAAACTTCAGTGGATAGTGCATGGGGCGCTTATGGCAGCAAAGTCCTCTGTCCTCATTACAACGCCATACTTTATTCCTGATTCCTCGCTCATAAAGACAATTAACCTCGCAGCATTGCGTGGTGTACAGGTTGATATTGTCCTTCCAGCAGTGAGTAATCTCCCCCTTGTGAAATGGGCATCAACTGATGTGCTCGGGCAGATAATGGAGCATGGTTCCCGGGTATGGCTTTCCCCGCCGCCCTTTGATCATTCCAAGCTGATGCTTGTCGATGATGTCTGGACTCTTCTTGGATCAGCGAACTGGGATACAAGGAGTTTCCGCCTTAACTTTGAATTCAACCTCGAATGCTATGATAAGACCTTTGCCGCTTCACTGAAGGAAATTATCCGAAATAAAATGGCCCATGCCCACCGGGTTACCCCCGATGAAGTCAACGGAAGGTCTTTGCCGGTGAAACTCCGGGACGGAATTGCCCGGCTTTTCAGCCCATACCTTTGAGCAATTTGTAGTATAAGGATACGTCTAATAGTAACGCAGAATTGAATGATATAATTGAATCATATTACATTGATCACAAGGCATGAGTAATTAATGGAGCCATAATCGATAACAGGAAACGAGTGAAGAATATAGTCCAATGATGCACTCTGGTATCAGTCATGAAATCGGAGGGCCGGTTGCAATTATTCTGGGGTTGCTTCTGCTCCTGGCCGGTCAAAGGCTGTTCTGGCTCTTTATCGCCACTGCCGGCTTTTTCGTCGGCATGTCTTTTGCCGGACTGGTGTTTGCGGGTCATCAGCAGTGGGTGATTATTCTTGTCGGTGTGGTGACCGGGTTGATCGGGGCGCTCCTTGCAGGTTTTGCCCAGAGAGTTGCCTTTGCCCTTGCGGGCTTTTATGCAGGAGCGTATAGTACCTATCTTTCAACCCACCTGGCCGGTCTCTATGAAATGAGTGTTTTCCTGAGTCTTATCGGGGGTGTCATTGGCGCTGTCCTGACCCTGGTATTCATGGACTGGGCACTGATCGCTCTCTCCAGCCTTGTCGGCGCAGGCATCATCATTGATGCACTGAATCCCGGGCAGGCAACGGGTCTGGTTCTCTTTGCCATCCTCCTGTCAGCGGGAATCTATTCCCAGTCCCGTTTTAAGAAGAGCTAGGAAAATTTTTGAGTCCCGGGGCATCAGGACATTTTTTGTACTTCTGAATCCAATTCCCATCCTCTACTCGTGGCGCAGGGCATCGATGGGGTTCAGCCGGGCTGCCTTGCGTGCCGGGAAGAAACCGAAAAGAACGCCGATAGCCGTAGAGAAAATAAATGCAACCACTATCATGAAGGGATCAAGCACGTAGGGAATTCTAAATATTTTTGTAAGACCAAATGAGGATGAGACCCCGAACAGGATTCCCATTATTCCCCCCAGCGTTGAGAGCACCACTGCTTCCACAAGAAACTGCAGGAGCACCTCGCGCTCACGGGCGCCGATGGCAAGCCTTACCCCGATCTCCCTTGTGCGCTCCGTCACGGATACAAGCATGATATTCATGATTCCGATCCCCCCCACAAGGAGGCTTACGGCAGCCACGGCGCTGAGCAAAGTCGTGAGAACCTCTGTCGTTCCTGCCATGGTGTCCGAGACCTCCTTCATGTCAAAGACTGAAAAGTCATCACCCTCCTTTGGCCCGATTCTGCGGCGTTCTCTCAGCAGCGCTGAAATATCTTCCCTGGCGGTCTCTGTTGAGGCCCCTTCATTCACCGAGAGATAAATGCGTGCGATATCCCGGTTCCCGCTGATCCTGCGCTGGAAGGCCTGAAGCGGTATCAGGACAGTGTCATCCTGGTCTGTGCCAAAGCTGGACTGGCCTTTTGACTTCAGTATGCCGACTACCTTACAGGACTGCCTGCCAAGGCGGACATTTTCACCTACAGGGTCCTGGCCCCCAAAGAGCTCCTTCCGCACGGTCTCACCGATAATGCAGGCCATTTTCCCTGTACGCAATTCGCTGTCCGTAAAAGCCCTCCCCATCAGTATCTCCCAGTCCCGCACATCAAGGTATTTGTTTGTTGTTCCTATCACTGACGTAGACCAGTTGATGTTCCCGTACACAATGGTCATGCCCTTTGATGAGGTGGGGGCAACGGCCTCAAGATTTTTCACGTCCCGCTCAATGGCCTCAATATCAGCCATCTCAAGGGGTTTTGCCTCTGCAGAGGCGCCGCCCGGCCCCCGCATCTGGCCCGGACGTATACTCAGCATATTGCTCCCCAGTTTTGCGATATCAGCTGTTACCTTTGCCGTTGCGCCTCCCCCTATGGTGGACATGATGATTACTGCTGCTACACCGATTATGATTCCAAGGATAGTAAGAAAGGAACGCATTGCGTTTCTGCGGATCTCAATAAGTGCTATAAGAAGGGTCTGCAGGTACATCAGGCGGTTCCCCCCTTTCCATTGTCACTGTCCACGAGGCCGTCTCTGAAATGAACGATCCGTCCCGCATAGGACGCCATATCGGGCTCATGAGTGACCATGATAATCGTAATGCCCAGATCACGATTGAAACCCGTAAGAAGCTCCATGATTTCCCGGCTTCTGTCTGTGTCGAGGTTGCCCGTAGGCTCATCGGCAAGGAGGAGCAGGGGCCGTGTCACGATGGCCCTTGCTATTGCGACTCTCTGCTGCTGCCCTCCTGAAAGCTCGGAAGGGGTATGTGTTTCAAAGCCTTCAAGCCCCACAACCTTCAGGGCTTCCATGGCCATTGTATGCCGCATGGCGGCAGGGGTCCGCCGATAGAGCAGGGGCAGTTCAACGTTTTCTATGGCCGAGGTACGCCCAAGGAGATTGTACCCCTGGAAGATAAACCCGAGATAGTGGCGGCGGAGCAAGGCCCTCTGGTCTCGTGAGAGTCCGCCTACAGGGATGCCCTGAAACAGATATCCTCCCTCAGTGGGCGCATCCAGACAGCCGAGGATGTTCATGCATGTGGACTTACCCGAACCGCTCGACCCCATCACTGCCAGAAATTCGCCCCTGTTCACACTAAGATTCACACCCCTGAGTGCCTTCATCTCTGCCAGCCCCTTTCCATAGACCTTTGTAACATTCTGAAATTCCACCAGAGGAGCATCGGCCTTTCTGTTTATGCCCTGTGTGTCCTGAAGGGTCATTTTTGTACTGTCTCCATGCCCACGACCACCTGCTGGCCGGGCTCTAACGCACCGCCTGTTATTGCGGTAACACTCCCGTCGGAAAATCCCGCTGTTACCGGCACCGGAATTATCTGATCCTTGTCCTTATTATTTATAATCCAGAGACGAGGGCCTTCGCTGCCGGCAAGCCGGCCTGCGCTGCCCGGGGGTCTTCTCCTCCGGCGAGGTATGAGTTTGTCAATCAATCCAACGCTCTCCTGCTCATTTTCAGGCTTCGGGGGAGTGAAGCGGAGGGCTGTATTCGGGACAAGGACAGCATTATCGAGCTTATTAACAATAATCTCTGCAGTGGCTGTCATACCCGGCCGGAGTGAGAGGTCGGAATTATTGACGCTCAATAATGTTTCATAGGTGACAACGCCTTCTACCTTCTGGGAGCCGAAACGCACCTGTATTATATCCGCAGAGAAGTGCCGTTCAGGATAGGCATCAACGGTAAAGGTGGCACTCTGCCCCTTTGTCACCTGCCCTACATCAGCCTCATCCACGTCAACATGGAGCTGCATCCGGGTCAGGTCTTCAGCAATGGTGAAAAGAACCGGCGCCTGCAGAGAAGCTGCAACTGTCTGCCCGGGTTCAACAGCGCGTACCAGCACTATGCCGTTTATAGGCGACCGGATGACTGCCTTGGCCAGGTCTGTCTCGCTTACATCAAGAGTTGCCCTGGCCTCTGCCACTGCAGCTTCAGAGCCGGACTGCAGGGCCTTTGCACGCTGAAGGATTGCTTCAGCTGTCCCCAGTTCATCCCGGGAGGGCACCTTCCCGCCGCTCATCTCCAGGACCTCTTTCAGCCGCGCCAGTCTGTTCTCCGCCTCAATAACGGTTGCAGTCGTCTGCCGTACATTTGCCTCTGCTGAAGCAAGGGCAGCTTTTGACTTCAGGATCTGAGCCTCAATTTTCGAAGTATCAAGCCTTGCCAGTACCTGACCGGCTTGTACACGGTCATTGTAATCAGCTTCAACCGTTGCAATTATGCCCGACAATTCGCTTCCAACGTCTACCTGGTTTGTAGGCTCAAGTCTGCCCGTAGCCGTTACCGTGACTGTAAGATTTCCTCTCCTCACCTCCTGCGTCTTATATCGCATCCCGCTCCCTGATTGATTTGATCTCCATATGATCACTGTAATAATTGCTCCTGCCACGAGAAGGGACAGAATAATCCAGAGCTTCAGACTCCTGTGAGGCGGGGTTGACTGGCCAACTCCCAGTGTTTGACGGATATCAGGATCGTTACTATTCTCCGGTTTCATGGTATTCTCCTTCACTCAAGATCTGTTGTTCTTTCTCAGGGTCCATTGTCTTCCATCCTCCGCCAAGGGATTTGTACAGTCTTATCAGGCTTGATGTGACATCGGCCCTGCTCCCTGCGAGCTGGTCCTGCAGTGACAGCAATGATCTCTGCGCAACAAGGAGCGTCTGAAAATCCACCAGCCCCGACGAATACTGATTCTGGGCAAGATCGACGGCACGCTGTGCCGCATCTGCAGCTTCATTCAGTGCCCGCATGCGGGTCTGATTTTCTGCATAGGTCAAAAGGGCATTTTCAACTTCTTCCAGGGCGGTGAGTACTGTCTGCTCATATTGTATCATCGCCTGTTCCTGCAGAGCGTTCTGCACTTCTATGTTGTTTTCTATGCGGCCTCCCTCAAACAGGCTCCATGCTATCGCCGGTCTTGCTCCATAGGTGCGGCTTCCAAACTGGAAGAGATTGTCGAATGTGAGGGCCTGGAATCCTAATGAACCGGAGAGGTTGAATTTAGGGTAAAGGTCTGCCGTTGCCACACCTACATCGGCTGTCCGGGCGGCAAGCCTGCGTTCTTCGCGCCGGACGTCCGGCCTGTTCCTCAGCACATCCACAGGGATGCCGACAGCAATTTCACCGGGTGGCACCGGAACAGGCTTGAACTCTGCAAGCTCGGCCCTGAGCAGACCGGGGGCCATTCCCAGAAGCACGGCGAGCCTGTTGCCTGCCTGTTCATGCCCGGCCCTCAAGGCGGGTATCTGTGATTTGGTCTGCTCCAGACTGTATTTTGCCTGTTCTACATCGAGCTGGGTCGTCAGTCCGGCCATAAACCTCCATCGGGTTATGTTATAGGTCTCTGTCTGGGCATCAAGATTTGCTTCAGCAATGGCGAGCCTTTTCTGAAAAGAACGGTTCTCCACATAATTCAGCGCAACTTCGGCAGTCAGGCTGACAAGCACGTCCCGCAGATCCTCCCGGCTTGCCTCCAGCTCTGCCTCTGCTGATTCGACAGAACGGCGCAGTCCACCGAAGACATCAATTTCCCAGGCCGCGTCAAATCCCGCATCATAGACGTCAGATTCTGTGCCGCTCCCGGTATCTTCGCTGCTCCGTCTTCTGCTCATGGAAGCCAGGGCACTCAGTGAAGGCAGCTGGCCAGCCTTGCTGATACCCCTGCGTGCCCTGGACTCACGCACCCGGGCCTTTGCTTTTTTCAGATCAGGGTTTCCCAAGACTGCCCGTTGTATGAGGTCTGTCAACAATGGATCACGCAGGGTTGACCACCAGTCAGCCAATACCTGTGGATCAGGACGGTCAGTATTGATCCCCTGCTGCAGAGAGACACTCCATTTCTCCGGCGCCTTTGTGTCTGGCCGGACATAGTCCGGTCCCACAGTCATGCAGCCTGTGCAGAGCAGAAGGGCAAGAGAGAGGGACGGAAACAGTACCCGGGAACGGGGCAGTGTTTTCAGATAACGGTGCGATGCTTTTAAGTACACAATACGTTTATCTGCTCTGTATATCCTGAACATGTACAAAGTATATCACCTTTTGTTTTGATCTCTTTCCGTTTATGCTCTTCATCAGTCTTCTCGCTATTATTATAGGGAATCCAATTTTAAGTGTATGTAATTATTTGTAAAGAGAGGTTAAGAAATGTAAAGAACTGTTGAACCTGCGGTGCCCATGGCTTGACTGATTGTGCAGGAGAACAGGGCAGATACAGAAAAGATCTATAACAAATGTCCCTGTGCCAGTGAATGCATTAATTACAGTGAATAGTGCCATAAAAAAATATACCTTCTCTGCCTTCTATGGTAAGATTAGACCATTGGATAATAAACTACTCTGTCGAGATAAAAAATAATAAAAGGTTTCAGGGAATTCCCGGCGTTACACGTCATCTGCATGAGTATTGCTTCATCTGAAAGTGCGAATCGATGAAAAAGAAAATCTTTCTCACTCTGCTTGGCCTGGTACTGCTGATCGGTATTCTCGGAGGGATAAAGGCCCTTCAGATCAGCAAGATGATAAAGTCCTCAAGCCAGTTTGTACAGCCTCCCGAACCGGTCACCACCGCTCAGGTTACAGCCGGGGCTTGGGAGCGTATCCTCCCTGCTGTGGGAAGTCTGACAGCGGTTCAGGGAGTTACCGTTGCTGCTGAACTTCCGGGAAAAGTTGTAGAGATCTCATTCACCCCCGGTGATGTTGTCAGAGAGGGAGACCTGCTGCTTCGTCAGGATACTTCTACTGAGCAGGCCCAGCTCCCAGGGGCTGAGGCATCATTGACCCTTTCTGACCGCAATCTGTCCCGCGCGCAGGCGCTTTTTGCTGACGAAATGATTTCCCGGGTTGATCTCGATACTGCTCAGGCCAACCTCAGACTTGCGCAGTCTGCTGTCAATAACCTGCGCAGCCAGATCGCCAAGAAAACCATCAGGGCCCCCTTTGGTGGAAGACTCGGAATCCGGCTGGTCAATCTGGGGCAGGTCCTGCGTGAAGGAGACGCGATCGTTTCACTGCAGACGCTGTCGCCTATCTTCGTTGATTTCCAGCTGCCGCAGCAGCATCTCGTACATCTGCAGAGGGGCCTGCCCGTGCGGGTAACTGCTGACGGCCTGCCTGACCGGCAGATGACCGGAAAGATCACGGCCATCAATCCGCAGGTGAACAGCACAACCCGGTCGATCGGCGTCCAGGCAACGCTACAAAATCCCGATGAGCTGCTGCACCCGGGGATGTACGTCAGCCTGGAAGTGGTATTGCCGGTTCTGCAGGATGTGCTTATGATCCCTGCGACAGCGGTCCTCTATGCCCCTTTTGGTGATTCGGTCTTCATCGTTGAGGAGAAGCAGTCAGACGAGGGCAATAAACTGCTGACGCTGCGCCAGCAGTTTATCCGGCTCGGAGAGAAACGCGGTGACTTCGTCAGCGTGATTTCGGGACTGATGGCAGAGGAAACAGTGGTCAGTACCGGTGTGTTCAAGCTGCGCAACGGTCAGACGGTGGTAGTGAGCAACAGTCTGGCCCCTGAATTCGAGCTCGCACCCCGGCCTGAGAATAATTGACGCCATGCAGTTTACCGATCTCTTTATACGCCGCCCGGTGCTGGCCATGGTCATTAATCTTCTGATCATCATTGCCGGTCTGCAGGCGATCAATACACTCAATGTACGTCAGTATCCGAGGAGTGAGAATGCAGCGGTGACGGTCACTACCGTTTATGTAGGTGCCAGCGCCGAGCTGGTGCGGGGCTTCATTACGACCCCCCTGGAACGGGCTATTGCTGCAGCTGACGGAATAGAATATATCGAGTCACAGAGCAGCCTGGGGCTATCGACGATCAATGTACGGCTGAAACTGAATTACGATGCCATCAAGGCCCTCTCCGAGATCAGCTCCAAGGTAGACCAGGTCCGCCGCGACCTGCCTCCAGAGGCAGAAGTCCCGACCATCAATGTCGAATCAGCGGACAGCCGCTTTGCCTCGGCATACCTCAGCTTTACTTCTGATATTCTTGCCCAGAATGAAATTACCGATTACCTGGTGCGGGTGGTTCAGCCCCGTCTTTCAGCCCTGGACGGAGTGCAGCGGGCCGATATTCTCGGGGCGCGGACCTTTGCCATGCGCGTCTGGCTTAAGCCGGAGCGTATGGCATCCCTCAATGTCAGCCCCTCCCAGGTACGGCAGGCTCTTACTGCCAATAACGTACTTTCTGCTCTCGGTCATACCAAGGGTTCTCTGATCCAGATCAACCTCACAGCAGACACGAACCTTACAAGTGTCGGGGAATTTAAACGCCTGGTGATCCGTGAACAGGGCGGAGCCGTTGTACGGCTGGAGGATATTGCGGAGATTGCCCTGGGGGCCGAGGATTATGATGCCGAAGTCCGCTTTTCCGGCCAGACCGCAGTATTCATGGGAATCTGGCCCCTCCCCAACGCAAACTCTCTCGACGTAATCAAAGGCGTTCGCACCGAGATGGATGCTATCCAGAGGGACCTTCCCGGAGGTCTGCAGTCGCGGATTGCTTACGACGCTACCGCCTATATCGATAATGCTATCCGGGAGGTCATTAAGACCCTGAGCGAGACCCTGCTGATCGTGGTGATTGTTATTTTCCTTTTTCTCGGTTCGATGCGGACTGCCTTGATCCCGGTCATTGCCATCCCGCTGTCGCTGATCGGCGCCGTTTTTTTGATGCAGGCATTTGGATTCACCATCAACCTGCTGACCCTCCTTGCCGTCGTTCTTTCCGTAGGGCTGGTGGTTGACGATGCCATCGTTGTGGTAGAGAATGTCGAACGTCATCTCAGAGAAGGGGGATCCCCCTTTGATGCGGCGATTTTGGGTGCCCGCGAACTTGTGGGGCCAATAATTGCCATGACTATCACGCTTGCCGCAGTGTATGCACCGATCGGACTGCAGGGCGGCCTGACAGGAGCGCTCTTCCGTGAATTTGCCTTTACCCTTGCCGGTGCGGTAACCATTTCCGGTATTGTGGCTCTCACATTGTCACCTATGATGTGTTCACGGCTTATGAAGCAGGGGAGCGGGGAAGGGGGGCTCGCTGGCCGCATCTCCCGCGACTTCGGACGCCTGCGCAACTTTTACGGCAGGATCCTTGACGTCAGCCTGAGAAGCAGACCGGCGGTCTATCTGGTATGGGTCATGATTGGTCTGCTGGCGATCCCGATGTTCATCATGTCCCCGGTGGAACTTGCTCCGATGGAAGACCAGGGGGTGATTTTCGGCATTGTTGATGCTGCTGCCAATGCTACCCTCGATCAGACCAGTCAGTTTACTGCTGCAGCCAACCGCGCCTTTCTGAGTATGCCGGAGACTGATTTCACTTTTCAGATCACCTTTCCCAGCTCTGGTTTTGGAGGAATGGTAACCAGGCCCTGGGAGGAGCGGACGCGGACCGTCTTCCAGATCCTTCCAGAAGTGCAGCAGAAGCTCTTTGCAATCCCTGCAATCCGCATATTCCCGGTGACGCCACCGGCATTGCCTGGTGGGGGTGATTTCCCGGTTGAGTTCATTATTGCTTCAACTGCTGAACCACAGCAGATCCTGGAGCTGGCCGGGAAGGTCCAGATTAAGGCAATGCAGAGCGGAATGTTTGCCTTTCCACCGGTCATTGATGTCAAAATAGACCAACCTCAGGCAGAGTTTATTATCGACCGCGACCGGGTCGCGGCTCTGGGTCTGAATCTGCAGCAGGTATCAAACGATCTGGGGGCCATGGTGGGCGGTAATTTCGTCAACCGTTTTGATATTGCCGGCCGCAGCTACAAGGTGATCCCTCAGCTCCAGCGTGTTGATCGTCTTAACCCTGACCAGCTTCAGCAGATTTATGTCAGCGGCCCCGGCGGCGAACTGGTGCCACTTTCGACGGTTGCAACTATCCGGAACTCGACTGTGCCCCGGTCACTCAATCGTTTCCAGCAGCTCAATGCAGTAAAAATAAGCGGCGTATCAGTACGGCCGCTCGACGAGGCCCTGCAATTCCTTGAGGACGAGGCAGTAAAAATTCTCCCGAAGGGATATGTGATTGACTATACCGGCGAGTCGCGCCAGCTGCGTACTGAAGGGAACCGGTTTCTGCCAGCCTTTGCACTGGCACTGATCCTGATCTTTCTCGTTCTGGCCGCACAGTTCAACAGTTTTCGCGATCCCTTCGTCATCCTCGCCGGTTCAGTGCCCCTGGCAATGTTCGGCGCGCTTATTTTCACCTTTCTGAAGATGCCTGATCCGAATGTATCCTTCTGGACCGCCGGCTGGACTACGACGCTCAATATTTATTCGCAGGTCGGGCTGGTCACCCTGGTGGGTCTGGTTTCAAAAAACGGTATCCTCATCGTCGAATTTGCCAATAAGGCACAGGAGCAGGGAATGGACAAGCTCGCTGCTGTTCGCGAAGCAGCCCTTACACGGCTGCGGCCGATCCTCATGACCACCGCAGCCACCATAGCCGGACATTTCCCGCTTACCCTTGTCACCGGCGCCGGGGCCGCGGCGCGAAATTCGATCGGTCTCGTTCTGGTCGGCGGCATGGCAGTCGGCACCCTGTTCACACTCTTTGTCGTACCGTCAATCTATATGCTTGTGGCAAAGGACCATTCGAAAGAACGCCGTGCAGGAGCAGTTGAGGGAACTCTAAATATCTGACAACGTGTTGCAGATTTTATAGAAGCGTGAATCATACCGGTTTCTGCATACCGAAAAGCACAAGCATGATCATGGCACTCATAATCTACCGGATTACCTCTCAGGCTGTTCTGTCGATCTTGTACAGAAAGAGAGTGATCACCATAGTCCCGGCCAGCATCAGCGCCGGGCTGAACAGCCATAGAGTAAAGGGCACGGCAATATAGTAGCATCTCATGCCCAGAGTGTAGTGCATCGTGCCCATGGTCAGGGCTTTTGAAACAGCTTCGACAGTGACCGTGCTTTCACGATCAGGAGCAATGTTTATCATAAAATTCACATGATTGTAATACCGGATAGTGAGGGCAAAATTAAAAAAGGCAAAGAAGAAATTAATTACAAGGACGATCACCTTGATTAACCACAGCGCCTCATGGTGGGAGCCCAGGACATTGAGGACATGAAAGATCCGGGGCACTGTCTCTCCCCTGAAGAGAAGATTAATCGTTCCAAGGGAGATCAGGATCGACGTGGAAGCGAGAAAGCTTGCAGCCATGATCCAGTTCCTGAGGGTCTGTACCGCAAGGATGTCCCGTTTTTCATCCATAATCATCTGCACCCAGGCGTGACGGAGCTTGCCGGTGATGCCATAGGATGTTGTTTCCGGATTCTTTCCTGTCTGGTATATGAGGTGTACGTGATAAATACTGAGAATCAGTAGAGATGCCAGCACCAATACTGTCTCAGGTGTTATACTGGCAAGCATAAAATCCTCCCTGGTGTAAGAACGTGCATATTCTATTTTCCTTTAGGAAAATATCGGGGTACTACTGCAATTGTATCACACATCTTCATGAATTCATTATCATTTTATCAGGGATAGCATTCATTACATCGCTTAATTCCTTCTCAGGATAAACTTGACTCTTCACGGGAATTTCATATAATTAGCCATATACCAACAGGAGGGAAAGAATCCATGAAAAACCGGACATCACTTGTAATAAGCATCATTCTGCTTTTTTCACTCACTTTCATAGTCAGCTGCAAACAAAAAGCAGCGAAGGAAGCTGGAGGGACATCTGTTGTACAGTCGCCGGCTGCAGAATCAAGGGAAACTGTCCCCAAAACAGAAATCACAAAGGACGAGACTGTATTTCTTGAAACACTCAACAGGTCACTGTCGTCAGTGGCTGAAGTGGTCAAGCCTTCGGTCGTAAACATATCGACCACCTCAACAGTTACGACAGGAGGAACATCGTTAGATCAATTCTTCAATGATCCCTTTTTCAGGAGGTTCTTCGGCGATCAATTCGGAGGAAAGATTCCTGAGAGGAAGTTCAAGTCCTCAGCTCTCGGCTCCGGTGTCATCGTTACAGAAGATGGATTCATTCTGACAAACAACCATGTGGTGCAGAATGCTGATGAGATAAAGGTGCTCCTTGATGACAGGAGGGAATTTACAGGAAAGGTTGTTGGCACGGACTCTCATTCAGACCTGGCTGTGATAAAGATAAAGGCAATGGGCCTTCCCGCAGTTACAATCGGGAATTCTGACACATTAAAAATCGGCGAGGTTGTTATGGCCGTCGGTAATCCCTTTGCCCTCAACCAGACAATTACCATGGGAATTGTGAGTGCCGTGGGGCGGTCCCGTGTGGGAATCGCCGACTACGAGGATTTTATCCAGACCGATGCTGCCATAAATCCCGGAAATTCAGGAGGAGCCCTTGTCAATATAAGGGGGGAACTTATCGGTGTAAACACGGCGATCTTTTCAACGAGCGGTGGTTATATGGGAATCGGCTTTGCGGTTCCTTCAAACATGGCAAAGTCCGTTATGGACAGTATTATCAAAAAGGGAAAAGTCGTCCGTGGCTGGCTCGGGGTTTCCATCCAGGATTTGACACCGGAACTGGCTCAGCACTTCGACATTAAGGAGAAAAAAGGATCTCTTGTAACTGATATCGTAAAGGACAGTCCAGCGGAAAAGGCCGGATTCCAGAGGGGTGATCTCATTACGGAATTGGATGGAACACCTGTTGATGATTCTACATCTCTCAGAAACATGGTGGCCCAGTCATTACCGGGAACAAAGGTAACGATAATGGTGCTTCGTGATGGCAAAGGAAAAGATCTTTCAGTTACCCTCGGCGAATTGCCTGAGACAGCGGCCATGGCACCCGTTAAAAGTGAATACCGCAATGCAATGAGAGGCGTCCATGTACAGGACCTCACCCCCGACATTAGACGGCAGGCCGATATCCCAAAAGAGGTTGGGGGTGTAATCATCGCGGACATCGAGGACGACAGTGCAGCCTTAATGGCACTCCGGACAGGAGACGTTATTGAAGAAGTAAACAGAAAGGCCATAAGAAGCGTAAAAGATTATGAAAAGATCGTTTCACAACTGGGAGAAAAAGAGAGTGT
>Ga0209536_100010175_pt1 | contig 13901 bp, 8 predicted proteins | sample DeeMarSeWOR28_12_FD_187461 | JGI IMG/M metagenome (GOLD analysis project Ga0209536, IMG submission 187461) | Marine sediment microbial communities from White Oak River estuary, North Carolina - WOR-2-8_12 (SPAdes) (version 2) | ecosystem: Environmental > Aquatic > Marine > Intertidal zone >...
GCGGCCGTCGCCGTTCTTGTCTTCCCAGGCCAGCAGGCCGGTTTCGGCCCAGCGACCCATCCAGTCGGGGACGTCAGAGAGCAGTATGTTGCCTTCCGCTGACCCTACCGGTCCCGTTTGCACGGTGTTGATCAGGTTCAGTCGCGCCATCGCGCCCACGGCCGGGGCCGTCGTGTAGAGGATGGCGATGAAGACCAGGGCCCAGCCGGCGGAGAAACGGGCATCCTTCACCTTCGGCACCGTGAAGAACCGGATGATGACGTGGGGCAACCCCGCCGTTCCGATCATGAGCGAGAAGGTATAGAGGAACATGTTGAGCATGTTCCCGTTGGATGCGGTGGTGTATTCCCTGAAGCCAAGCTCGGTCACGATCTGGTCCAGCTTGTCCAGCAGATAGACGCCGCTGCCGTCGGCCATAGTGCTGCCGAGGGCCAGCTGCGGGATCGGATTGCCGGTCAGGTTCAGGGAGATGAAGATCGCCGGAATGGTATAGGCGAAAATGAGCACACAGTACTGCGCAATCTGCGTGTAGGTGATGCCCTTCATTCCGCCCAGCACCGCGTAGATGAACACGATACCCATGCCGGTGAACAGGCCGGTGGCGAAATCCACTTCCATGAACCGCGAGAACGCCACGCCGATGCCGCGCATCTGGCCGATGACGTACGTGACCGATGCCACGATCAGGCAGATCACGGCCACGATTCTGGCCGTCTGCGACGCGTAGCGATCACCCACGAACTCCGGCACGGTGAACTTGCCGAACTTTCGCAGGTATGGCGCCAGCAGCATGGCGAGCAGCACGTAACCGCCGGTCCACCCCATGAGGAACACGGAGCCGCCGTACCCCAGGAAGGCGATCAGGCCCGCCATGGAGATGAAGGACGCCGCCGACATCCAGTCCGCCGCCGTAGCCATACCGTTGGCCACCGGGTGTACGCCCTTGCCGGCGACGTAGAAGTCGCCCGTGCTGCGGGCCCGCGAATAGATGGCGATGGCGATATATAGTGCGAACGTCGCGCCGACGACGATGAAAGTCAGTGTCTTGAGTTCCATAGCCGCCTCCTAGTCTTCGTGGACGTCGAATTCTCTGTCCAGCGAATTCATCTTGTTGGCGTAATAGAAGATGAGAATCACGAAGACATAAATGGAGCCCTGCTGGGCGAACCAGAAGCCGAGCTTGTAACCACCCAGGGGGATGGCGTTCAGAGGCGCGACCAGAAGGATGCCGAACACGTACGAGACGACGAACCAGATGATCAGCAGCGTGATCAGCATTTTCAGGTTCCTCTTCCAGTACTGTTCTCTGAGGTTTTGAGGCTCTGTCATGACCCCTCCCGTCTTTAGTTGTCATTATCAGACCCATGCAATCTAGCAGAGCGGCGGGCATAGGAAAGCAAGACTTTAGTCGAACGTCCGCCAACGCGACCGAAACCGGATCACGGCAAACCTGATTCTTGCGGCGCAGCATCCCGCGGCCTGGATGCCTTCGGGCCATGCGTCGATAACGTCTTGATCTTGCATCTGAAGCAGGTGCCTGTAGCATTGACCGACGGACCCGGCGCCACATCGCCAAGAGCGATCGTGGATCGAGCAAAACCATAATGAGCCGGGTGGAGGAGAGCGTATGCTGCAGAGCTGGGTTCCGCCCGTCGTAGCGCTCGCATACGGGGGCTTTCTGTTCCTTGTCGCTTATCTCGGAGACAAACGTCTCGGCCGGGAGAAGCGGACGGCTCTGCCTGCCGTGTACAGCCTGGCTCTCGGCGTTTATTGCAGTTCCTGGACGTTCTTCGGGGCCGTGGGGCGTGCCTCGTCCAACGGCTGGGATTACCTGTCGATCTATCTGGGACCCATCCTGGTTTTTCTGCTGCTGCATTCGATTCCGCGGCGCATCATTGCCATCAGCAAACGTCAGCGGGTGACTTCCGTGGCGGACTTCATTGCGTCCCGTTACGGCAAATCCCACCGTCTGGCTGTGGTGGTGGCCATGGTGGCGCTGGTGGTGGTGCTGCCATATATCGCGCTTCAGCTACGGGCCGTCTCACGCAGTTATGCGGTGATTTCCGGCGGCTCCGATGTGGATGTCCTGCCCGGCGTTACTCACGATACCGCTCTTGTTGTCGCCGCAGTGCTGGCGGTCTTTACGATTCTGTTCGGCACCCGTCAGGTGGACGTGACCGAGTCCCAGCGCGGCATGATGCTGGCAATCGCCGTGGAATCAGCGGTCAAACTGCTCGCGTTTGTCGCTGTCGGCTTATACGTCGTGTTCGGCATATTCGGCGGTCCGGGCGACCTGATGGACCAGGCCCGTGCCAGCGAGACAGTCAGCCAGCTGTATTCGACATCCACCATTGGCGTCCCGTTCTTTGTTCACATGCTGCTGGCGATGCTGGCGATCATATGCCTGCCGCGACAGTTCCATGTGGCCGTGGTGGAAAACAGCGGTCGCAGGGATCTCGCCACTGCCCGCTGGGCGTTCCCGATCTATCTCGCGATCTTCAGTATTTTTGTCGCGCCGATCGCCGTTGCCGGATTGTTGCGGGGTGGCGGGGAAGCGGATTTTTTCGTGCTGACCCTGCCGCTGACCCAGGGTCAGGAGGGTCTTGCGCTCCTGGCCTTCGTTGGCGGTTTTTCCGCCGCTACCGGGATGGTCATCGTGGCCACCATTGCCTGCAGCACCATGCTTTGCAACGAGGTTGTCATTCCGGCGGCCTTGCGTTTGAGGAAAGGTCGGCTGCCTGAGGGTGAGGCCCTGGGGCGACTGCTGATCTGGGTGCGCCGCGTCCTGGTGATCATGATACTGGCGCTTGCCTGGGGCGCCTACCGGCTGATCGGCACGTACGGAGCGCTGGCGACCATCGGTCTTCTCTGTTTTGTCGCTGCGGCCCAGTTCGCGCCGGCGCTGCTGGGCGGACTGTACTGGCGCAGGGCCACTGGCGAGGGTGCGCTGGCCGGCCTCGTCGCCGGATTCGCCGTCTGGGTGTATACGCTGCTGGTGCCGGTCTTCGCCGCCACCGGCTGGATTCCGGCGAGCATCGTGGATAACGGTCCCCTGGGCATTGCCTGGTTGCGACCCGAGCAGCTTTTCGGTCTCTCCGGTCTGGAGCCCGTGTCCCACGGCACGCTGTGGAGTCTGGCGATCAATACTTCGGTCCTGGTGGCGGTTTCCCTGCTCAACTCGCCCGGGCTGCTCGAAAGACGGCAGGCCGCCGCTTTCGCCGGCGCCCACGGCAATGGCAGCGGGGCCCCGCTCAAGGGATCGGCCACGATTGGCGACATGCGTATCCTGGTCGAGCGGTTCGTCGGCCGCCGGCGGGCGGAAGAGGCGTTCCGGAAGCATTTCGCCGCGGCGGGAATCCAGGCTGACGACGCCGCCCGCTGCACCCCCGCGACACTGGAGTTCACCGAGCGGCTGTTGTCGGGAACCATGGGCGCGGCCGCTGCCCGGACGGTGCTGGGGTCCGCCCTCCGGGGCGGGGAACTGCAGCTCGAGGACGTGGCCAGCATCGTGGAGGAGGCCTCACACGCCTCCCGGTTCAACAGGGACCTCCTCGAATCGACCCTGGAAAACGTCTACGAGGGAATAAGCGTCATCGACTCGGATCTCCGGCTGGTGGCGTGGAACCGTCGTTACGCGGAACTCTTCCGGTATCCGGACGACCTGCTCCAGGTCGGCACGCCGGTAGAACGGCTGATCCGGTACAACGCCCGCGTCGGACGTTGCGGCGACGGAGATCTGGAGGCGCTGGTGGCCAAACGCATGGATCACATGCGCGGGTCCGAGTCCCACGTGTTCCAGCGGGTCTGGGAAAACGGCCTGGTGCTGGAAATTCGCCAGAATCCTCTGCCGAGCGGAGGATTTGTCACCAGTTTCAGTGATATCACGGAACACAAGCGGATCGAGTCGGCACTGCGGGAAAGCGAGCGCAACATTCGCGTTTATACCGACAACGTCCCGGTCCTGATCGCTTACGTGGATCGCGATCTCCGTTTCCAGTTCGTCAACAAGGCGTACGAGGAGGCCCTCGGAATCCAGCGGCACCGCGTCGTGGGAAGACGAGTGGACGACGTGCTGGATCCGGACCGTTTCGAGGTGCGCAAGGGTCGGATGATCGGTGCCCTGTCAGGCGTCCGGCAGGTTTTCGAGGTGGAATTGTCCTACCAGGACGGGCGGGAAAGGATCGCCGAGGCGACTTACATCCCGGAATTCGATGCTGACGGCCAGGTCCGCGGATTCTTTGCCCTGTTCCACGACATCACGGAGACCCGGCAGGCGGAGAAGGCGCTGAAGGACTCTCACGACACGCTCGAACAGCGTGTACAGGCCAGAACGCGGGAGCTTTCTGAGGTCAACAAACGGCTGCAGAGAGAGATCGAAATCAGGCGTGGAGTGGAGCAGGCGCTCCGGGAGGCGAAGGCTGAGGCCGAGGACGCCAACATGGGCAAGACCCGTTTCCTCGCCGCTGCCAGCCACGACCTGCTCCAGCCTCTTAACGCGGCCCGGCTCTTCACTTCCGCGCTGGTGCAGAGGGACCACGATGAGCAGATCCTCAGGGCGGTGGACCGGATAGACAGTTCCCTGAGGGCGGCGGAGGAGTTGCTCACCACGCTGCTCGATATTTCCAAGCTGGATGCGGGGGCCCTGGAGCCCAAGGTCACCGATTTCAGCATCAAGGATATTCTGGACGGGCTTTCCACCGAGTTCGGGGCCCTCGCCAGGGAACAGGGTCTCGGTCTGCGAATGGTTCCCTGCGCCGCCGCGGTGCGGAGCGATCGCAGGTTCCTCCGCCGGATCCTGCAGAATTATCTATCCAACGCCCTGCGCTATACGCCGTCAGGCAAGGTGCTGCTGGGATGCCGCAGGCGAAACGGATCGCTCAGGATCGAAGTCTGGGATACCGGGCCCGGTATCCCGGAAGACAAGCTGTCGGAAATTTTCGAGGAATTCAGACGTCTGCAGCCCAAGGACCAGCGCGGCGAGAAGGGTCTCGGGCTGGGACTGGCGATCGTGCGGCGCATGGGCCAGGCGCTGGAGCACCGCGTGGAGGTCCGGTCGTGGCCGGGGCGGGGTTCCGTATTCAGCGTCGAGGTTCCCCGGGCGCACAAGTTGCGACGTCCGCCGCGCACGCCGTCCAGCCGGGTACGAACACCGGCCGCGCTTGACGGGGTGCTGGTTCTTTGCGTGGACAACCAGCCGAGCATACTCGAGGGCATGACGCAACTTCTCAACGGTTGGGGTTGCGAGGTGCTGACCGCCGTGGGGACTCGCGACGCCCTGGCTACCGTGGACGAGCGCAGCCGATGCCCGGACGTGCTGCTGGTTGACTACCACCTGGACGACGGCGACAACGGTCTCTCAACCATGGCGGCAATGCGCGAACGCTACGGAGAAATTCCCGGCATCGTTATTACGGCGGATCACGGCGACGACGTACGCTCCGCCGCTCGGAGCATGGGCTACAACGTGCTGCGCAAGCCGTTGCGGCCGGCGGCTCTGCGGGCCATCATCAGCCAGTACACGGTCCGCAGCGCCGAAGGCGCCTGAGCCTTCAGATCTGTTCCAGGGAGGCCGCCCTTTCAAGCCGCCGTGCAGCCACCGCCGCCTGGGTCCGGCTCCTGAGGCCCATCTTCCGCAGGATCGCGGTCACATGGGCCTTAATGGTCGCTTCGGACACGGAAAGCTTCGCCGCGATCTGTTTGTTCAGGAGCCCGTCGGCGAGCATCATGAGCACCCGGAACTGCTGGGGGGTCAGCGCCGCGATCCGCTGGGCCAGTTCCTGGTCTTCACGGATCGCTTCGTCTTCCGTGGCAAGCGCCGATTCCGGCAGCCAGACGTCACCCTCGAGGACGGAACGGATAGCGGTAGCGATTTCTTCAAGCGACGACGACTTCGGGATGAAGCCCGAGGCGCCGAACTCAACCGACCTGCGCATCACCCTGGGGTCGCTGGCCGCCGAGACAATCATGACCGGCAGCGCGGGATACTGGGTCCGCAGCCAGGCCAGCGCCGAGAATCCGTGCGCCCCGGGCATGTCCAGGTCCAGCAGGATCAGGTCCGCATCCTCGTTGTCTGCGGTCACTCCCTGCAGCGAATCGAAGGAGTCGGCCTCGACAAAACTCACGCTCTCGAAGAGATTTCCCAGCGCCTGCTGAAGAGCCTCCCGGAAGAGCGGGTGATCGTCCGCAACGATAATCCGGAGACTTTGCTGCATTTCCCTGCGCAGATCCCCGGAGCGGCTAACCCAGCGTCTTGCGCTTTTCGATCAGCTCGTCCACGACGCCCGGATCTGCCAGGGTCGAGGTGTCGCCCAGGCTGCCGTACTCGTTGGCGGCCACCTTCCGCAGTATGCGGCGCATGATCTTGCCGGATCGGGTTTTTGGCAGCGCCGGCGTGAACTGGATGATATCCGGCGTCGCGATGGGCCCGATCTCCTTGCGTACCCACTGCTTCAACTCCTTGAGCAGTTCGTCGCTGGGATCCTCGCCCTGCAGCAGCGTCACGTACACGTAAACGCCCTGGCCCTTGATGTCGTGGGGATAGCCCACCACGGCAGCTTCGGCCACCTTCGGGTGAGCCACGAGAGCGCTCTCGATCTCTGCCGTGCCCATCCGGTGCCCGGAGACGTTGAGCACGTCATCGACCCGTCCGGTGATCCAGTAGAAGCCGTCCTCGTCGCGACGGGCGCCGTCACCGGTGAAGTACATGTTGTCGAAAGTGGAGAAGTAGGTCTGCACGAATCTTTCGTGATCGCCGTAGACCGTGCGCATCTGCCCCGGCCAGCTGTCGAGCAGGACCAGATTGCCCTCGTTGGCGCCTTCCAGAGTCGTGCCTTCTCCGTCCACCAGCGCCGGCTCGACCCCGAAGAACGGACGGGTGGCGGAGCCGGGCTTGAGATCCGTGGCGCCTGGCAGCGGCGTGATCAGGATGCCGCCGGTTTCCGTCTGCCACCAGGTGTCCACGATGGGGCAGCGATCCTCGCCGACCACGTGGTAGTACCACTCCCAGGCTTCCGGGTTGATGGGCTCGCCCACCGTGCCCAGCAGGCGCAGGCTGCCACGATCCGTCTTCTTGACGGGATCGTTGCCTTCGCGCATCAGCGCCCGTATCGCCGTGGGTGCCGTGTAGAAAATCGAGACCTTGTGCTTGTCCACCACCTGCCAGAAACGGGAGAAATCCGGATAGTTCGGCACGCCCTCGAACATGAGGGACGTGGCGCCGTTGGCCAGGGGGCCGTAGACGATGTAGCTGTGTCCGGTAATCCATCCCACGTCGGCCGTGCACCAGTAGATTTCACCGTCCCGGTAATCGAAGACGTACTCGTGCGTCATGGAGGTGTAAACCATGTAGCCGCCGGTGGTGTGAAGGACTCCCTTGGGCTTGCCGGTGGATCCGGAGGTGTAGAGGATGAACAGCGGGTCCTCCGCGTTCATTTCTTCCGGCGCGCAGTCAGTCGACTGCCCCTCCGTGAGTTCGTGGTACCAGACGTCCCGGTCATCGTTCCAGGCGACGTCGCCACCGGTCCGCCTGACGACGATCACTTTCTCGAGTGTCGGCAGATCGTTCTCCGATACGGCCGTGTCCACGTTCTTCTTCAGGGGAACCTTGCGACCACCCCTCAGGCCCTCGTCCGCCGTGATGACGGCCTTTGCCTCGCAGTCCTCGACTCTCCCGGCCAGCGCATCCGGCGAGAAACCGCCGAAAACCACCGAGTGCGGCGCCCCGATACGGGCACAGGCCAGCATCGCCACCGCGGCCTCCGGAATCATGGGCATGTAGATGGTCACCATGTCGCCCCGCCCGATTCCGAGGCTCTTGAGGCCGTTGGCCAGCCGGCAGACTTCCTCGTAGAGCTCCCGGTAGGTGATGTGGCGATCGTCGGAGGGATCATCGCCCTCCCAGATGATGGCTGTCTGGTCCCCGCGGCTTTCCAGGTGCCGATCCAGACAGTTGGCCGAAGCATTGAGCGTGCCGTCCTCGAACCACCGGATGTGGACGTCGTTCCGGGCGAAAGAGACATCCTTGACCTTGGAGTAGGGCTTGATCCAGTCGATGCGGCGGCCCTGGGCGTCCCAGAAGCCCTCAGGATCCTCTACCGAGCGCTTGTACATCTCCAGGTATTTTTCGTTATCGCAATGGGCCGCAGCCGCTACCTCAGGCGGCACGGGATAGACGTGTTGTTCGCTCATGAGAATGACCCCTCCAAAGCAGTTCGAAAGCCGTTTTCACCCTCGATCGGGTCCGACGGCCAGTGTTCCCTTTCGTATGTTGGGCGACCATTAGACCATGGTCTGAACGGTCCGGCTTCCCGCATTAGACCATTGGCTAATATCTCCGCAGTGGTCCCTGCCCGGCCGCGGGCGTGTATCCTCGGAGGATCGATTTTGGGACAATTGGGCAACAGGACGCCGTCGTCCCTTTGTTCTGTCCGGTCCCTTGAAGCCGGGGTCAGCGCATTTCAGGGCGTCGGCCTCGGACACACTGAATTCTTAATCCCATGACTGGTTTTTTCGATTTCTCCGAACCGCCACTCAGCACCCTGGACGCGGGAGAGCGCCAGCGTCTCCGCCAGGCGGTGGACGTGGCGCGCTTCCAGCAGAATGAAGTCCTGCGCGAGTCGGGTGAACAATGGAGCCACATGTACCTGGTTCTGCGTGGCCGCGTCGAGGCCCAGGCGCAGGACGAGAGCGGCGGTTCCCGTCTGTACGGACCTGACGAACTGGTAGGGCCCCGTGATTTCGTGAACGGCGACACCAGCCGGCGTTTCGTGGCGCTGGAGGAGACCGCCTGCCTTTCCGTGGGGGCGGAGACCGTCGCGGACCTGGTGAAGGACAACAAGGCATTCCGGCAGGCCATGTCCGGCGAGTTTTCTTCCAGCCTCCGACTGGACGCCTCCCGGACCGACTCCGATACCTTTGCGCTTGCCCGCGTCGAGGACGCCACCATTCGACGGGCCGTGGTTTTTCCGGCAGATACCCCGGCGGCGGAAGGGGTCACCATCATCCGGCGCCGTGAGGCGGACTGCATTCTGGTGCGCGGCGATCGGGGCATCGGCATGGTGACGGGTACGGATCTCCTCAAGGCCGCGGAATCGGATGACGGCCTGGCGACGCCCATGGGCCGGATCGCCAGCTGGGATCTGATTTCCATCGGGCCCGACGAGTATCTCTTCGACGCCCTGATCCGCATGACGCGGTCCCATATCGAGCGCCTGGTGGTACTGGACGGCGACGAACTGGTGGGGATCCTCGACATTACGGACGTCCTCGGGCTCTTTTCCACCCAGTCCCATTCCCTGGGTATCCGCATCGAGCGTGCCGGGAGTATGGAGGAGCTGGAGGAAGTCTCGGCGGCAACGGAACGGCTGACCCGCGGCCTGGTGGACCGGGGCGTCAGCGTGGACCGGATCGTGGCGCTTCTGGCTGCGCTGAACGGCCGGCTCATGAGCCGGGTGTTCTCCATGTGCGTCCCGTCTGAAATGCTCGACAGGGTGTGCCTGATCGTGATGGGCAGCGAGGGGAGGGGCGAACAGATTCTGAAGACCGATCAGGATAATGCCGTCGTCATGGAGGACGGTCTGGAGTGGCCGGATCGAGAGAAATATCTGAAACAGTTCTCTGCCGAGCTCAAGCGGCTCGGCTATCCGCCCTGTCCCGGCAATTTCATGGTGAGCAATCCTGACTGGGTGATGACTGTGTCCGAGTGGCGGGACAAGCTGGATCGCTGGATCCGTCGCGCGGACGGGGATGCCATGCTCAACATCACCGCGTTTTCCGATGCCCACCCGATCACGGGCAACGTGGATCTTTTCTATTCGGTACGCGACTGGTTTCTCGATCGTTTCCAGGCGGATGCAGGCTTCGTTTCGAACTTCGCCCATCCGGTGATCCGCTTCAACGTTCCGCTGAATCTGTTCGGACGGGTGCGACAGGGAAAGAAGGGCGTGGACGTCAAAAAGGGAGGCATTTTCCCCATCGTCCACGGCGTGAGGAGTCTCGCTCTCCACGCGGGAATCGAGGAGACCAATACTTTCCGCAGGATTCGTATCCTGGTCGGCCGGGGCGCGCTTGCGCCTTCAACGGGGGAAGACCTGGAATCCGCCCTGGAAACCCTGATGATGCTGCGTCTGCGGCAGCAGCTCGACGCCGTAGCCGCCGGTCGCAAGCCGGACAACCGGGTTCGCATGGACGGCATGTCGCGGCTCGATCGCGAACACCTGCACCGGGCGCTGACCATCGTGAAAAGCTTCCAGTCCTCCCTGGCCCGCCGGCTTCACCTGCAGCGATGACGCGGGTGTGTTGGTGTCCTTGCTGAACCCGTCATCGCCTGAGCTGCTCATGAGGCCGGAGGACACGGCGTGCTCCGGCCGCTGAGAATCGCCCTGGACCGTCGCCGGCACAGGCACGGCGACTGGGCTGAACTGTTCGAGTCCTACCAGGGCGACGAAGTGGTGAGCCTGGATTGCGAGACCTCGGGCCTGGACCCCAAGAACGACTCCATCATTTCCGTTGGGGCGGTGGTGGTGGACGGCTGCCGGATCCGTACCAGCGAGGCCCTCGATCTCACCCTCGGTCCGCCGGAAGAACTGCACCCTGAATCGGTCACCGTCCACAAGCTTCGCAAGCAGGATCTGCAGGGCGGTCTCCCGGTGGACGAGGCCATGAGAAAGGTCCTGTCATTCGTACGCAATCGCCCGATCCTGGGCTATCACGTGGCCTTCGACGCGGCCATCATCGATGCCCATATCGGGCCCTTGTTCGGTTTCAAACTGCCGAACACCCTGGTCGAACTGGCGGACATCTACATGCGCCGGTGCGGGCGGCCCGACAGCGGACTGGAGGCGGACCTGAGACTGGAAACCATCGCGACCCGGCTGGGCCTGCCGGTTCCCAAAGGCCGCCACACGGCCCTCAACGACGCGGTGTTCACGGCGGCGCTTTACGTCAGGCTGATGCACGGGCAGCGCAAGGTATGAACGCCGTCACCCAGGCCCGGCTGCGATGGCTGTCCAGGCGGCTGGATGCCTGCCGGAACCTTGAAGACGCCCGCCCTGACGATGCGGTGGGTATCCAGGTCTGCGAAGAGGCCCTGGCGGCGGCGGGCGAGGGAAACTACGGCGTGGGGGCCGTGATCCTGGACTCCGACGGGAGCGTCATCGTCAGGGCCAGGAACCGGGTTTTCGAGCCCGGGTTCCGCAGCGACGGTCATGCGGAAATGCTGGCGGTCAATCGCCTGGAAACAGAGTTTCCCGAAAAGACACCGCGGGAGATGACGCTTTTCGTCACGCTGGAGCCGTGTCCCATGTGCCTGACGCGACTGAAGCTCGCCGGCATCGGGCGGGTCCGCTACCTGTCGCCGGATCCGGACGGCGGCATGGTCAGCTGCCGGGACAATCTGCCTCCCATCTGGCGTCTGCTCAACCCCAGGCAGGATTTCGCCCCGGCGGATGTGTCCCCGTCCCTGCAGCGCCTCGGGAAGCGAATCTTCCAGGTCAATCTGAGGGCCCTGAGGCGGCGACTGGTGGAAAGGGTTTATTCGACCGAATAGCGCTCGGCGAGAAGACCCGTCAGGGCGCGCACCTCTCGAAGGGCTTCCCGGAAAAGGGTCAGATCACTGGCCGGCAGGTTCTCTGTATGGATCAGATTGGCCACCTCCGCCGGAACCAGCGAGGTTTCCGCGTCCTCCAGGCGCTGGAGCTGGCGCCCCAGGCGCAGCCGGTTGAACAGGAGAAGCGCTTCCGACAGATCGTCTGCCATGCTCTGGTCCAGAACGCCTTCCTCGCGGAGCGCTTCCAGTCTCCTGAAGGTGTTGGAAGCGGAAATGCCGGCATCCAGGGATAGGATTCTCACGCAGTGAACGAGGGGGAAGATGCCGTGCTGCTTCACGTCGATTTCCCGCCCCCGCCGGCTGCCCGATTCGAAAAATACCGGTGCGTCCTCCATCTCTGTCACGGGCTTCAGCATTCGGGCCAAAAATTGCGGCTCTCTCGGCAGGTGTTCGACCAGCCATTGGTCCAGGGGATCGAAAAGGGCCTTCACGCCGGCCACCGGGGTCGCGTCGAGCACTGCCGACAGTCCCAGCACGGCTTCCACATCCATGACCCGCGACCAGTGCTGGAGTCGATCCCGCCACTCCCTGGCCGTCAGAACCCAGTCGGGATTTCGCACGACCATGCCACGAGGTGAGGGCGGATAGCCCAGCTGCTCGGTCCGGACGGAGAACTCCTCCAGGATCTCGCGCTGATCAGGCCAGTCCAGATCGTCGGCCAGGACCAGTGCGTTGGTCTGATCGGTGCGCATGATCTGCTCGCCCCGGCCTTCGCTGCCGAGCATCAGGAGACATGTTTCCGCGCGCACGTGCTCGGGGATCAGTATCTCGAAATTCCGGGCCAGTATCCGGCGGTGGATTTCCGCCAGCAGATCCATGATGAACCGCATGTTGACCCGCTGGGCGAAGAGGGAGCGCGCCAGGTCAATGATGTCCTTGGAAGCATGATGCAGTTCGGAAAAGTCCCTGGCCGCCTCGACCCGCAACGCGATGACGTGACTGTGGCTGGACAGGAACCCCAGGATGTCGCCCATCTCCACCAGCCCAATGGGCTGCTGGTCCCGCAGCACGACCAGGCGCTCGATACCGTGCCGGACCATCCGGATCAGGGCGTCGAACAGGAATTCCCCCTCCTCGATGGTGATCATCTTCCAGGTGGCCACGTCCGCCGCCGGGTCCTCGGGGCTGTGCCCACCCATTGCCACCGCCTCGAGCATGTTGGTCCGGGTCAGTACTCCGTAGTTGTCGTCACGGCTGGCCAGGACGCAGTCGGAGCGCGTCGTTTTCATGATCTCCACCGCGTCCCGGATGCTGTCCTCGGGGGAGAGGACCACCGCAGTGCGCATGCAGCCGGCGTCCACGCGGGCCAGGTTGAAACTCACCAGGTCCCGGTAGGCGCCGCTCTGGGCCACCAGCTTTGTCTTGGTGGCCAGGTCCTGGTGGAAAAACTCGCCGAAGCGCGGATTGGCAAACACCATCTCCCGGAACAGGTCGGCGGGCAGGGCGTGGCACAGCGTGTCCTCGGCGGCCAGATAGGTGTTGCGCGCCCGGCCCCGCAGCACCGCCAGGGACCCGAAGGTTTCGCCGTCCCGGTAATGGGCCACCGTCCGGCCCCGCTCTCCCGCGGCGGGCTGCCGCTCCTCGACCAGCCCCTTGTCGACGATGTAGAAGTGGCTGGAGACCTTGCCGGCCTCGATGATCCTGTGGCCGGCGGGAATGAACAGGATGTCCATCCCCCGGATGACCTTGCTCCGCTGCTCGGCGGTCAGCAGGGAAAAAGGGGGCTCGGAGGTATCGAAGTCCGCATACATGCCGTGAAGCCTGTCGAGATCACCCCGCCGCTGTCAATGCCACCATGGAATGATCGGCTGGCCTGCGGTGCACCGGATCGGGCGCAGGCGGCGAAATGCTATCGCGGGGTCCCGCCCACCGGCGGGGGCGGATCCGCGATCAGTCCAGCCGGCCCACGTAGCTGACCGGGGGATCGAAGTCGTGTTCCTGGAGTTCCGCCAGCACCTCCAGGCGCGGCGGCGCGTTGCCTGCCGGCCAGAGATCGTCCCAGTGAACGCAGTCCTTGAGCCGGTCCCGGGCCCGCCAGTTGGAGATGGCCTCGTTTTCGCGGCTGGCTTCCACGTCCTCGCAGACATATTTCCATTTCTCGCGATACTCGCCGACGTTCTTCTCGCCGGCGACCTCCATGCCGTTCCTTGACCAGCGCCAGGACAACGGCCTCTTGGTGGAAAATTCGCTCTGGACCCACTTCAGGTCCAGGTTGTAGCTGAAGCCCGGATCGACCTGGACCTGGATGGCGATCGGGCTCACCTTCGTTTCATGTTCCCAGGCCGGATCCTCCAGG
>Ga0209536_100010176_pt1 | contig 13900 bp, 14 predicted proteins | sample DeeMarSeWOR28_12_FD_187461 | JGI IMG/M metagenome (GOLD analysis project Ga0209536, IMG submission 187461) | Marine sediment microbial communities from White Oak River estuary, North Carolina - WOR-2-8_12 (SPAdes) (version 2) | ecosystem: Environmental > Aquatic > Marine > Intertidal zone >...
CACATGGAAACCATCAAGTCCTATCCAAAATCAAGAAATTATATTTGATGCTTCATGGAGTTACGACTCAGATGGTTATATCACATCATATGAATGGGATTGGAATAATGATGGTATTTACGATGAAAATCACACAACTTTAACAGCAATAAATTCTTGGTCAAAAGAAGGTAGCTATCCCGTTACTTTAAAAGTAAGTGATAATGCAAGTGCTATAAGCACTAAAACAATAACTGTCACAGTAGGCGGAGAAAGTGGAGCACCTGGATTTGAAATGATTTTTATCCTGTGTGCAATAGTGATAGCAATTTTTGTTTGGAAAAAGAAAAGTAAAGTGTAAAAGAATCAAACGGAAAATTTTTTTATTAAAACCACTGACGCAATCTTTATTAATTAACAAGTGTTAATAAGAATATATAGGTGGAGACGAAAAATGAAAAATATGAAAATAACAACTATAATTTTTTGTATACTCCTCATGTCGCCAATTTTAGCAATTACAGCAGCTGCAAATCAACCACCAAGTGCACCTGATATAGAAGGTCCTGCAAGTGGGAAGGTTAGAACCCATATAACCTATGGATTTTGTTCAACAGATCCAGATGGTGATAATATAACAATATCCATTAATTGGGGTGATGGTACTGCTGATGAATATGTTGGTCCGTTTGGATCAGGCTTATGTATAACAGCATCACATATTTGGCTTAAAAAAGGAACATATACTATTAGGGCAAAAGCATCAGATGGGCAAGCTGAAAGCAACTGGTCAAGCCTAGAAATTACAATGCCTAGAAGCAAATTTATACAAAATACACCTGTATTTCGACTATTTGTGCATTTTCCAAACGCTTTTCTAATAATAAGGCAACTTCTGGGATTGTGAACTATTAAAATCATTTTTTACATTATTTTTTATAGAATTTTCAATTGAATAGTAAAATTAATAAATTAACAATAGTTAAGTAATTTTATATTTGTTGGAGGCAAAACAAAAATGAAGAAATTTTTAATTGCATTAATAATAGGAATTTTGGTCCTAAGCGGGCTTGGAGCTGGTGCAGTACAAAGTAATAATTTAAAACCTGTTTCTGAAATAACTGTTTATCAAGAACCACAAGTTAGTTTAGTACCAAGGGATTTTACTCATACAATATTTGCAGAGTATGGTACTGCTACATGGTGTGGTTATTGCCGATATGCACATGGAGCATTGAAAGAGATTTATGCTGAAGGTCAGTATCCATTTTATTATGTATCATTGGTTGATGATAAAAATCCAATATCAGCAGCAAGGAATGATGAGTATAATCTTTATGGTTTTCCGACCGTCTGGTTTGATGGCGGTTATAAAGTAAATGTTGGTGCAGGAAGTATACCTAGTGCTAAGGCTGGCTATATTAGTAGTATAAACCAATGTGGTAGCAGAGTCGTTGAAGATATTGACATTGATTTAGGTGTTACTTGGCTTGGTGGCACAAATATGGAAATTGATGTTGAAGTTACAAATAACGAAGCATCAACCTATGGTGGTCGTATTCGTGTATACATCACAGAGATTGTATCAAGCCGAGGATGGTATGATACTGGTGGACAGTTGTATACCTTCCCCTTACTGGATTATGCATTTAATGAAGTATTATCAATTAATGCCGGTGGCTCTTGGACTGATACGACAACATGGGATGGAACAGCACATGGATTTCCGACAATTACAGAAACTAATATTATGGTTATAGCTGCGGTTTTCAATGATGAACCACACCAAGGATATTCTTACCCACCAAGTGGTTATCCATTTACTGCATATTATGTTGATGAGGCAGTTGGTGCAACCCCGGGAGCACAAAACAATCCACCAGACAAACCAACAATAGGGGGTCCTAAAGAAGGAAAAGCAAATACACCAATTGAATTTAGTTTCAAATCAATTGATCCCGATGGTGACAATATTGCAGAGTACATAATAAACTGGGGAGATGGAAGCGGTGATGAAACAGTTTCTGGTCCTTATTCATCTGGAGCGACGGTAAAAGTCAGTCACACCTGGACTACAAATGGAAACTATATAATAACTGCAAAGGCAAAAGATGTAAATGATGCAACAGGGCCTTCAGGAATAAAGTCATTATCTATACCAAGGCCAAGGTCAAGCTTTAGCCCATTTTATAAATTCCTGGAAAGCCACCCACACATATACATGATACTTAAACTGTTGTTTAATCAATTTTAAACAACAAATACTATCAGTTAAAAACTTCCTTTTTTTCTTTTTATTAATTGATAATAGCGTAAAAAACATATTTTTTATTAATTAGTATATTATTATTCAAAAGTTTTGTTATGAAAGAAAAAAGAAGATGTCGTTACTGCAGGAAATTATTTTCAGAATCAGAACTAAAAAACCATAGGGTTTATGGTCCTATATGTAAAGAATGTTATTACAAGATGAAAAAATAAACAATAGCTACTTCTTCCTGTACCTGTTTTTTTGATTAAAAAATGTAACACTTGTGTAACCAGCATATACTTTTGCAGAATGTTTTTTTCCCTTAGGAACAAAAAACCTGTCACCTTTTTTATAAGTATGTTTAAGTCCATTTTCAAAATAGTCAACCTTTCCTTCAAGTACAATCTCCCATTGGCTTTCATGAGAATGCTCAGGTATTTCAACATCCTTTTCAAACTCCATAAAAGCAACCTGCTCGTTTTCACCATTAACCAAATATAATTTTGCTCCATCTAAATTAACATCAGCCTGAGGAAGATCAAGTATCGGTTTTGGAAAAATACTTTTCATAAGACATCAACCAACATTTATTATTTTATTACTTTCTAAAAATTTAGTTTTAATTAATTTATGACAACAGCTTCTTTTTTTTATATTGTTCATATTCAACCCCTATCATTAATTTTTGAATTTTTTAAATATTAAAAACTATTAAATAACATATTATTTATTTTTTTATGTTATATTTGTACAAATAATCATATTTTTGTAATTCAATTATTATATTGTTCAATTAAATACTGAATATTTTTTTAAATCATTTTTAAGTTTTATAAAATTAGGAGAAGAGGTGAAACAAAATGAAAAATCCCCAAAAAAGAGTTTTAAAAGCAAGTATTTTGATATTCATTCTTTTAGTCTTTTTAATAGCAAATGCTCAGGCAACAAATATTAAAAATAATAAAATAAGTATTAATAGACCCACATACAACTCATGGACAACACTATTTTATATTGATAATGACTATGAAAATGGCGGTGATTTATTAGAATCTATTTTTATTGACGAGATTTCATCAAATGAAAATCTCAATGTAGTTGTAATTCAGGACAAGCTTGACGGACCTGCGTTTTATTATTTCATTGATGAAAATCACGATAAAGTATTGCTTGAGGAGCTAGGTGAAGTAAACATGGCAGATTATCAAACCCTGAGAGATTTTATTAATTTTGGTAAGGATAACTACCCGGCAGATCGCTATTTGTTGTGGGTTGTTGATCATGGGGGTGCTTGGAAAGGTGCCTGTATGGATGATACAAGTAATGAAATTGCGATGTCAATGGATGAAATCCAACAGGCACTTTCAGAATCAGGTGGTGTTGACATTATCATTTTTCTCGCATGTCTTATGGGTTCACTTGAATCTGTTTACGAACTAAGGGACCTTGTTGATGTTTATATCGGTAGTGAAGATCTATCCTATATATCAGCATGGGACGGCATTTGTGGTGATGCAAACCAGCTTCTTACAGACTTTCCAAATTTATCCTTAGAGGAAATTGCAATAGAGATTGTAAATTATTTTCAAGAGCACCATAACCCACCTGAAAACAAACTTACAATGAGTGCGATACGAACAAATAAGACCGAACCATTGGCAAATGCAGTAAATGATCTAGCCAAATATTTTGTTACCCATTGGATACGCTCATACTCCCAAATAAAAGAGGCATTTGACAACACATTTCTTTTGTCCGACTGGCAATCATGGGCTGAGGTCTTTGAAGTATATGATCTAAGAGATTTCCTAGAAAACCTTCCTGATTCACCCAGAAAACAAGCAGCTTTAAATGCTTTTGATGATGCAGTCATAACCGAGGTACATGGAGATGATATGACTGAAACACATGGTTTATCAATTTTTTTCCAACCAAATAAATCGATATACAAATTATTCAGAGATTACAAAAGTAAAACCTTAGGCCTTGATTTTCCAAAAGACACATGGTGGAACGAATTTCTATTTTTATTCATATTTACAAATTTATTATTAAAAAAATAAACAATTAAGCAAAATATCAACTAATAAAAAATCAATAAATTTTTTTTTATTTTTTTAATTTTAGCAGGGCTTATTGCAAAGGAATCATTAACTGGAGCAATTGTTGCATTTTAAGATTTTATTTATTAATTATGATTTGGTTTGCAGCATAAATGCCTGTTATAAATGAATCTTCTAAACCCGCAATATTGTAATCACCAATTAAATACAGGTTTTTGCCTCTGTTGCTTTCAATAAGATTATGACCGTTAATGGTACCTGCTGGACTCCAGTAATGATGTGCTATTATTTCTGGATTTTTAAAATAATCATTAAAATCGGGACGCTCATTACGATAATAAAGAAGATATGTTCCGTCTTTTAAATCAGCTATTGCTTGCACATTACTTGGTGGGGTAAAAAGATGATAAATTTTACTTGAAAATTTGGTTGTAGCAATACCTTTAATATGCAGCATGTTGGTACTCACAGGTTTATTTATTTTTTTAATACCAGCAAAATTTTTTGAAATAGTAATTTCTGTTGCTAAGACAACATTTTTTGCAAGGATGATGTTTTCATCATATTTTATCTTATAAACCCCATCCTTATATTCTACATTCTTAAAAGAACTGTTTACTATTTTCTCCTTAAACGGCTCTATCATCTTTTCTTTTTCAAATTTAAAAGTATAAATTGGGGTAATTAATGGTAATAAAAACTCAAGAAAACTAAATGCATTCATATCTTCAATTTGAGAAAAAGTTGTTGAATAAAGAGCTTGTGAAAGATATTTTTTTGTCCCTTTCTCCAATTTATATTCCTTTACAAAATCAACTGCATTTTGCATATATAATTTATATAAAAAAGGGTCATTTTCTATTGATTTTTTCTGGGATATATTTTCACAAGTTTTTCGAAAATAGCGAAAATGTCTTCTAAACTTATACAGCAGTTTCAGTGTTTTTAAAAATTGATTAGCATATAAAATAAGCGTTGGTGCAAATAAAACATATATATCATCATTATGAAAACAAAAATCATTCAATTTAATTCTTGATTTTATCTTTACATATTGTAAAACATGGGTGTAATCTGAACATACAAAAAAAGCTCCATAGTTTACAGTGCCGTCTTCAGAGGTTAGAATCCGTCCGCCGATATTTTCACTAATTATTATGAAATTTCGGTTGTTTTCTTGAAGTTTCTTAGCACAAGCAAGCCCGGAAATCCCCGCTCCTATTATAGCTGTTTCAACAATTTCTGTATGCATGTACTTCATCATTTTATTTATTTTATTAATCATTAACTTATATAAAACTATAATATGAAAAATCAACTTACTATTAAAAAAAATAGAAAAAAAATTGGTTATTAAAATTTTGTGTAGGTCCCGTCAACAAAGAAAGTAGGTCCTTCTTCTCCCATCAGTCGCCAATGATAATTTGTCTCATTATATCTGCCAATTCCTACAAAAAGAGTCTCATTTGCATACTCGTTTTCTCCAATGCTGCCAAACATAAATGGTCCAAAGATTAAACCTTTTATAAACCAAGTAGCATTTTGTTCTCCGAATTCAGCAAATCCTGCATAGAAATAACCAAAATTAGTATTCCTTTTATAGTATCCAAACATCCAACCAACAGGAATATGCCACTCACCCCAAATATCAAATCCCCATAAACCACTAAAGTTGCCATTAGCCCAGTCTGGTGGGTCATCAGCAGGTGAAGTAGTTTTCTCAAATTCTGGGGTAAGAATGTTAGTATTACGTTGAGCAAATTTTAAAGTGGATGTTGTTTTTGAAAGTGTTGTAGGCATTGTGATAAGTAAAACACATACTCCAATTAGGATTAATAATTTTTTTATAATATTTCACCTCCCTTATTTTTATTTAATTATAATAAAATAATTGAATTTAAATTTTTGGGTATAACTTAATATAATATATAATTTAATTCTATATTTTATTACTTAAAAAAAATATGTAAAATATTATATTAAGTAAAAAAGTTTATAAGTGGGTTTTTTTATTCATTTTAAGGGAGGTGTTAAAATAAAAGGATATAAATTTCTTGGAATATCAGTAATTCTAATCTTGATTCTTTCAGCAATTCCAATTGTTCAAAGTAATAGTAGTCCAGATAATACTCCACCAACAGTTACAATAGTAAATCCAACAAAAGGTTATTTCCATTTTTCAGGAATAAAATTATTTCCAACAATTTTAAACTTAATTTCAGATACAATGGGATTTGGTGGCTTTAGACTAAGGCCTGTTCAAGTTAAAGTTGAAGACGATACAGACCCACCAGAAAATATTACGGTATATATGTATGTAAAAGAAAATGAACAGGGTAATATGACATATAATAGTAATAAAAATCTATTTGAAAGAAAATGGATAGGGCCAGACTTAGGTGTATATACATTAAATATTACAGCTGAAGATACAAGTAATAACATAGGTTATACAGAAATGGAAGTATGGTATTTCTGTTTTATTCCAGAATAAATACTCTTTTTTTTCTTATTTAAGATTCAATTTATTATAGAAAACTTTAAGTTTTTATAAAATATTATAATAACATAATTTTATTATTGTAGGGAGGAAAAATTTGTATGTATACAAAAATAATTGGTATTTTTATTTGTGCGCTATTAATTAACATGATTTCTCTTACATCAGGTAACATATATCTGTCTAAAAATAGACAGGATGAGAAACAAATCTTTGACTGTGAAATGTATTCTGCTATGGAAAATGAAGTTGATGATATAGGATGGTATTCATCATTGGCATTAGATCATAATAATTTTCCACATATTAGTTACTATGATTATAGTAATGCTGATCTTAAATATGCTTTTTGGGAGGGCAGTATTTGGAATGTTGAGATTGTTGACTCAGAAGGTAATGTAGGTCTATATTCATCTATTACACTTGATTCTAATAATTACCCTCATATAAGCTACTATGATTATGAAAATAAATGTTTAAAATATGCTTTTTGGGACGGAAGTAAATGGTCTTTTGATATAGTTCATAGCAATAGAAAAGGTAAGATTGGTTACTACACAAGTATTGCCCTTGATAGCAATGATCAACCCCATATAAGTTATTGTGATTATGATAAAAGAACTTTGAATTATGCTCATTGGACGGGTACCAACTGGGATAAACAGGTAGTTGATTCCTCGGCACAGATGTGTGTTTTTGAGTATTTCGGTGATTATACCTCTATTGCTATTGATAGTAATAATCATCCTCACATTAGTTACTGTGATTATGAAAATTATAATCTAAAATATGCTTATTTCACTGGTAGCAATTGGAATAAAGAAGTTGTTGATAGCGAAGGATATGTAGGACAATATTCGTCTATTGCAATTGACCAATATGATAATCCTCATATAAGTTATGGTTATTTGGAGAATTCTAATTTAGCTTTTGACTTAAAATACGCAACTAAATCTGGAGGTAATTGGAATATTACAACAGTTGATGAACCAGGTGATGTTAGAAAATGGACTTCATTGGCTTTAGATTCCAATGGTTTTCCACATATTAGTTATTATGATTACTGGGAAGGTGCATTAAAATATGCGTATTCTGACGGAAACACATGGTTTTATCAGACTGTTGAAACAAATGGTAGCACAGGTTGTTTTAACTCTTTATGTTTAAATTCCGAGGATATGCCTTGTATTGGTTACTATGATTGGGGCAATAAAGCACTTAAATATGCATGTTTACAGGATGAAATATGGAACGTTCAAGTTATTGAAATTGATACTAATAATGATAATTTGGATCAAGAGCAAAACTATTGTTGCGGTTGGGCAAATCCTATCTATTATAATAAACCATTGGCTCAATCTTTCGTTCCATGTTATAAAGCGCTTACTCGTGTCGAATTAATGATTGTGAAAAGATATAGTCCTGGTGGTTTTACGGTTTCTATCAGAAATGATTTAAATTCTGAGGATTTAACAAGCGTTTATCTCAGCAGTGATGAAATTGCCGAGGACATGTCATGGAAAAATTTTGATTTCACAGATATTGAGATTACCCCTAATCAAACATACTACATTGTTTGTACTTCTAAAAATACACAAGATGAGAATATGTATTATTGGTATTTCGGTATTTATAACTCATATGTTAATGGTTGTGCATGGGAGTATAATAATGGCTGGAAGGTTTTAACTGCTGGGGGTTTCCCAGAAATGGATCTTGGTTTTAAAACATTTGGACTTGATACTAATATACCTGATAAACCACTTCAACCATCTGGTTCTATTTCAGGAAAAATAAAAATAAAATACAATTATACCACATCCACAACTGACCCTGATGGAGATCAATTGTTTTATTTTTTTGACTGGGGAGATTCAACAGACAGTGGCTGGGTTGGTCCATATAATTCTGGTGATACTGCAGAGGCAAATCATACATGGATAAAACAAGGTAGTTACAATATTAAAGTAAAAGCCAAAGATATCAATGGTGCAGAAAGCCCCTGGTCAGATTCCTTAACTATTTCTATTACAAAAAGTAGTGCAATACAAAGATTTTATAACTTCCTACAAAATTACCTACATATTTACCTAATAGTAAATAGTATATGATTATAATGAGTAATGTAACTTCTAAAACAAATCTAATTGCTCCTTGTGGAATAAACTGCAGTGTTTGCATGGCATTTCTTAGGGACAAAAACAAATGCCCTGGGTGTCGATTGTTTAACAAGAGTGAACCAGTTACTATCGCTAGATGCAAGATTAAAAATTGTGCAACCTTCAAAAGTAGCGAATCAAAATTTTGTTTTGAATGTGAAGAATTTCCTTGTAACAGACTGAAACATATGGATAAAAGATACAGAACCAAATACAATATGAGCGTGATTGAAAATCTCGAAAATATTAAAAAATTGGGATTAAGAGAATTTATTAAAAATGAAAAAATACGCTGGACATGTTTGCACTGTGGAGGAACAATTTGTGTGCATAGGGGATATTGTTATACTTGTGGAAAATAAAAAAATAAATATGGTTTTATTTTCTTTGTTTTTTTATTAGCTTTGCAATTGTTTTTAATATATTTTTCATTTATTTTCAAGTAATATTCATAAAAATGCAATCATTAACTAACGATGGGTTGATACATGATTAGCAGAATGTTGGTGTATCATTTATAGACATTATGGATGGAGAAGAAGAATAGAATACAGAAAACAAAACAGAACTAGAAAAACAGCAGATAGAAAAGAGAAAGATAGATATCTTAGATGATTCTTGAAGAAATTTTTCTATTAATAAACAATTAACACTTTTTTGTTCATTTTCAGTTTAATAATTAACAAGTAATATTGAAAGTATGGTTCTGAATTAAGAAAAACAAGCATCCTCTCTGGTAAGTTTAAAATAGCAGGAGTTTTATGTGAACTTTTACAGTTTTATCAATGTTTATTTTTAAGCAAATTTTTCAAATATTAGATTAAAAAACTTTTAAAGTAATCAAATTATATGAAAGTGCAGAGGAAAGGATTGGATATATGGATTGCAATACTCAAAAAGGATTATATTTTTTGATAATTGGTACAATTATAACGATAATTTGTTCTGCAATAACATCAATTTCTAATTTTTTTATAAAAGATTTAGAACCATTGATAATTATATCCATTATTGGAATTGTATCTTTGATTGGAGCAATAATAGCTTTTATTGGCGCAATAATATTTCTAATTGGTAGAAAAGAATTTGGTGAAAAACATCAGAAAAATGTTATGAATGCAGTAATTATATTTATTATAAATTTTGTTTTAATTTATATTTTTTCTATTGGAATAGCGTTAATGGCATTTAGTGCAATTACTTCCGATGATACTATTGGGACATCTACTTCTTCTTTTACCATTTTAATAATTATAATTGGTGCATTTTTAGGCGCTTTAATTTATTATTTTGCACTTATTGATTTAGAAAATGAAAGAGGAAAAAATTTTTTATTTGCTGGTATTATTTCTTCTATAACAATTTCAATAATTACATCGTTTTATTTAGTAAACATGTTAGGTGATATTTTTGGTACGATTTCAAAAGGAAGCAGTGGTTATTCTTCATTAGCTTTTAATCAAAACTTCGGAGCAATTGGTTTATTGGGAATCATTCCAACTTTATTATATATTTATTCATTTTACATACCATATAAACGAATTAAAGACGGTGAACTTTTACCTATTGTCCCATCAAATGTTAAAGGTCCTTATTCAGTCAGCATATGTCCAAACTGTGGAAAACATATACCTTTTGATGCAAAAATCTGCCCATATTGTGGCAAACATTTTGAAGCCTAACTATAGCTAAGTTCAATAATAAAAAGACTGTAAAGACCTTTAATATTTGATTTCTATCTAGTAAGTTCTATAGACCTGGCCGATTAGAAGGATATTTTAAAAAAGAACCTGCAATAGAATGGGACGTTTTTAAACTTTGAATGTTACCGTTGAACAATATTTAATTTCTATCGAAAAGTACTTTTTAAAAAAAAGTATATATACGGTGAAGTACATACATATTATTAGGTGAAAATGAAATGGTAGAAAAAACAAATCTTGCAGAAATAGAAAAGAAAATTTACAGCGCCCTATTTAATGATGGCACACTAGATATACTTGGAGGTCTTTGGATATTTGGATTAGGATTATCAATCTTACTTGCAGATCTAGGTTTTGGAATTTCAGAAGAAATAATGCTTTATACAATCATTCCTGCTTTCGTTGTATACTTTGTTTTGATATTTTTAGTAACAAATCCACGAAAAGGTGTTATAAAATTACAAGAAAAAGTAAAAAGAAGTAAAACAAAATTCCTATTCATACAGATGATATGGTTAACTGCAGTTTTAATTGCTGGGCTTTATTTTTCTCTTCAACCTGTTGATTTAAGTGTATGGAACGATATTTCTGTTTCATTGATTTGGATAACAAGTTCAATAATATTATGCAGTATTGCAGCATATACTCTTAAAATAGATCGATTCTATATTTACGGATTATTGATTGCCATTCCATTTCCTTTCAGGATATTTACAAAGAAGATTTTCTTTGATATCAGCACAGGCATGTTCTTTATTATAGCATTAATAATACTTGTTTGGGGCATAATAATTCTGATACGATTTATAAAAAGTACTCCTAAAACTGATACATTATGAAAAAATTAAAAAGTAATAAAGCAATGAATATTCCAATAGAAGAAATAGATAAAGTAATTCATGAACCAGCAAGAATGAAAATCATGGCTAATCTGTATTTTGTGGAAAGCATGGATGCAATTTTTTTACTACGACAAACAAATCTTACTTGGGGAAACCTAGCTACACATACAAAAAAACTAGAAGCAGCAGGTTATATTGAAGTGAAAAAAGAGTTCATAAAAAGAAAGCCACATACAATGTTTATTTTAACAAAGAAAGGAAGAGATGCATTTGAAGCATATACAAAAAGAATGAAACATTTATTTGAGGACTTTATATGAAAAACTTAAAAAATAAGCCAATCAAATATTCAATTTTTAACCATTTCCGCATCTATAAGATAAAAAAATACTGGTTCATAATAACAAAGAGAGATTATATAACAATAATTTGAAGGAGGTAAAATAATGAAACAAGTTAAATATTGCATATCTGAAGGAAAAGCAAATAAATGGTTAAAAAATAATCAAGATAAAAAGATAATTGACATTCTTTTCAGTGCTAGCGCTTTTGCAATTATTTATGAGGAATAGCTCCTTTGAATAAACGGGTTGTGAACAATCCAAACAAGGGAAGTTTCATGTAAACTTTACAATATTATTGAAGTTTAGTTTTTACTAAATGCTTTCTCACAAGCTTTTTTCTTTTTAAAATCTTCAATTATTTTACATTTATTAAAATCCGTCAGGCATAATAATATCATAAAAGTTTTATATTAGAATTTTTAATGTATAATAATTTTTATATAAACAAAATTGAGGAAATATTATGAAGAAAATTTGGGTAGCTTTGATAGTAGGCATTTTTATAATAAGTATGTTACCAGAAATAATAGGAGAAAATGAAACAGCTGAAAACACATTTATAGTAAAAAAATTCATTGAAACTCGTAAAGTAATTCCAATAATTACTGAACATGGTTTACAAAGAGCACCTGGTTCAAAAGGAAAACCAGGAGTTAATGTAGTTATTACATATCCAACTGATGGTCAAACGGTTAGTGGGACTGTTACAATTGAAATTGATTCTAATGAAAATCCAACAATAAAAATTGATGGAAATGTTGTTGGAACAGGTCTAACTTATATTTGGGATACAACTAGTTATTCAGGCGGCTCTCATACAATTGAGGCTTCTGCAAAAGGAAACACTGATGTTGTTGTTGTTACTGTTAATAATAATGGTGGAAATACTCCTCCAGTTGTAATCATTACAAATCCTAGTAATGGTGCAACGGTTTCAGGTACTGTCTCAATTACGGTAGAAGCAACTGATGCAGAAGATGGTACATTAATTGCTTATATCTATATTGATGGATCATTTGTTGCACATGCAAATTCTTACAATTGGGATACAACCATCTATTCAAATGGTGGTCATACAATTTATGCAGAGGCAATAGATAGTGGAGGCCTTACTGACTCCGATAGTATTACAGTAACAGTTAATAATGGTGGTGGTAATCCAGTTGAAAAATATGCATTGGTAATAGGAATATCTGACTATGAAGGAACAGGCAATGACTTACAATATTGTGATGATGATGCAATGGACTGGAAGGATTTCCTGCAAGGAGAAGGATACACAGTTACAATATTAACAGATGGCCAAGCAACAGCAAATAACATTGATGCAGCAGTTAATAATTTATTAGCGTATGAAGATGGAAATGATTTTGTTGTTTTTACTTACTCAGGTCATGGAGCAAAATATCCGGGATATGGCTCATGTATAATATCACAAGACCTTTATTATATGACACATGGGTGGCTTGAACAAAAATTCGATAGTTCAGATAGTCAGCATGTATATTTTGCTTTTGATGCATGTCTGATAGGTGATTTTAAAGGTCTTGTAGATAATAACAAAGTAGGTGCTTTTGCAAGTAACAGGAGATATTCCTATGATGGTGATGCTACTATGAGTAATGGCGTCTTTACGTATTATCAAATGGTTGGATGGGATAATCAAAACTTTGATAATTTTGAAGATGATGGTAACTATGCCGTTCAGCAGATGAAGAACTGGGCAAGAAATTATGGTTTAAGAGTAGATCCATTTGTACAAGATATGTATAGTGGACCAATGATGCCTTAATTTAAAAAAATCCTATTATGTTTCATCTATTTCAGCGAGTGTAATTGTAAGTCTTTCAACTTCAGGAAATACAGATTGTACTTTATTTATTATCTTATTTTTTACCTTATTAAAATCCTTAATAGTCAAATCATATGAAACTTTTATTTCAATCTCACCTTGATAAATAGGTCCAGATTTTCTTAACCTAATTAGATGTGCTGATTCAACATTTTCAACTTCTTCTGCAATTTTTTTAATCATATAGCTTATATCAATGCATTCCCT
>Ga0209536_100010177_pt1 | contig 13900 bp, 11 predicted proteins | sample DeeMarSeWOR28_12_FD_187461 | JGI IMG/M metagenome (GOLD analysis project Ga0209536, IMG submission 187461) | Marine sediment microbial communities from White Oak River estuary, North Carolina - WOR-2-8_12 (SPAdes) (version 2) | ecosystem: Environmental > Aquatic > Marine > Intertidal zone >...
GCGACGCCAACGATATCTTTGCCCTCAATCGCGATCGGGATGGCCTTAAACTGTATGGGAGTCGGCACTTTAAACTTCATTTTTTCGAGAAGCTCAAGAATTTTCGGCGCAATGCCAAGCCCGTAAAAATCAGGATTATTTTGTTGAATATTTTGATGCATGTGAAAATTATACCATCTTATTCCAAGCGAAGCGAGTTATTAGCCCCAACGGGAGTCGAACCCGTGTTTTAGCCTTGAGAGGGCTACGTCCTAGGCCACTAGACGATGGGGCCGGGAAAGCTAAAATATACACTCAAGAAGAGAGTTTTTCAAGGTGGATTTGTGATATAATTTGTCGACATGAAAATCAGCGTTATCATCCCCGCGTATAAGAGACCGCAGGAGCTTGAGCTTACACTTCTCTCCCTTTCGCTTCAGGACTTCCCAAAAGACGAATTCGAAGTACTGCTCGTAAACGACGGCCCCACAAAAGAAGTCGAGACGGTCTATAAGAAACTCAAAAGTAAATTGGACATAAACCTGACGCATCTGGTCCACAAGAAGCCCCCGGGCTTTGTGAGCAGGGGCGCTGTGAGGAACGTAGGAATAAAAGCCTCAAAGGGAGAAATCCTGCTCTTTTTAGACAGCGACATAATCGTTGAAAAAAGCTTTCTGCGTGAACATTATTCCTTTCACAAAAAAGATCCGGACGCAGTCGTCCTCGGCTACCGCTTTCGGCTGCCGATGGAAGTGATGCATATCGCCGATTCCCTCGTGAGAACAGGAAGAACAAATGAAATCCATAATCTCCCCGCTTTAAAAGATGAAAGAATTCTTGCAGTGGGCAAGGACATCAAACAGCTTTCATTCCGCTGGAAGTACCTCCATACGCATAACATTTCACTCAACAGGAAACACATCGAAAAGATTGGGCTTTTCGACGAAGCAATGACGGAATGGGGTTTTGAAGATGAAGAGTTCGGCTACAGGCTCGCAAAGGCCGGCCTTAATTTCTATCTGGAGAAAAAGCCGCGCGCTTTCCACCAGGAGCACTATCTTGAATACGAAAAGCAGCTGTATTCATCGAGAAGGAACGCGCGATACTTCAACAAAAAGCACAACGAGTTCGAAGCCGAGTTCACCAATGAGCTTCACAGGTACATGGGAGGCATTGAAAACATCGCAAGAGAAGAAAGGAAGATATCCGCGATACACCTGGCGCCTGAAAGCACGCCAAAACTGCCGATAACGCCGGGCAAAGAGGAAAAACTCCTCGTTCTGGGCTGCGGGGAGAACGCCTGGCTGAATGAAAAGAGCAAAAACTATTGCGGCTTCGATCACGTGAAAGCCCATATCGAACAGGCAAAGCAAAAATTCCCGGGGAGCCAGTTCTACAATTTCCTGGGGGTGGACATCCCCTTCGAGAAAGACCATTTCGACCGCGTTTATATCCCCGTAACAATTAAGAAATTTTCGGAATTCTACAGGATCCGCATAGTTCTTGAGGCACTCAGGACCGGGAAAACCGTGGCGATGGAAGCTCCCTCATTGGATAAAACTGTTGAAGAGCTCCTCAGAACAGTTAAAACGTTCGGGGTGAGGCATTCAAAAACTGAAAATGAGAGCATCTTGATCGACTGCGCGGGATTCCCCCCGAAACCCACCGAGTCATTCGTAAACATCACGAATTCCATGTCGGTTTTTAACAGAGGAAGGCAGCTTGAGAACCTGGCACTTAAGCTCTCCAGAAAACAAGCGCTGGTCGCTTTTGACAACGATATCAATGCTGCAAAGGTAAAGGGCGCGGTTCAGTTCGTTCTGCGCTTTATTTGGGAGAATGCCGAATTCAAGCCCTTTGAATACTACATGCTGGGAAGTTCCACCCTGGGCTATCCCCTTCCGATGAACTCCAAGAGCATATTTTTCATACCCAGAGGATTTTCACTCAAGAAGCAGAAAAAAGAGTTTATCAGCAACATCAGGAATCGTTTTCACTTTATCCTCGCAGGTGAAAAAGCCCTGGCGCTAACCCTCATTAAGTCCGGTTATGACAAGAATCTCATCTTCCTGCTCCCTGAAGAAATAAGCTCCAACGACATCCTTAACGCAATAAAGAAATACGAATCTCTGCTCGAGAACAAAAAATACAAAAGCAGGCATTACACAGTAATGGGATGGAGTGCTTTCTACAAGATGAATTATGCTGAGGCCAAGAAATTTGCCGAACGCGCCCTGGCGGAAGACCCGTCATCCTTCCAGGCAACCTTGTTAAAATCGCTAAGCTCCGTCGGCAAGGGAGAATTTGGCGCGGCTGCGGAACTTCTGAAGAAGGCATTCAAGAAGGCCAAGACAAACGAATCAAGAATACAAATACTAAACTACCTGGGCATCGCGGAGTATTTTCTCGGCAGAAAAAGCGAAGCGTTGAAAGCGTGGATAAAGCTGCTGTCTTTAGACCAGGACAATCCGATCGCCAAACTCTCAGTGAATTTTGTCCAGGTTTAGTAAGTTACGTTCCTGACCCGTTCCTCCACAATCTTCACGACTTCGCCGTTTAACCTGGGAAGGCCGTCGTATTTTACTATCTCCTGAATTATTGCCTGAGAAACTTTTAAAGCTGTCATTTCTCTCTTTCTTCTGGTTGAGCCAGATCCAATTGGCGCATGCACCATTCTCGCTTGCGATTCTACATACGCATCAAGCAACTCAAGTATATACTTGCTGTTGAGCCTTCCGGCACTGGAACTGGTCCCTCTGGCTTCTTGTTCTGATATCTTAAAGCCGGAAGCTGAAGAAAGCGTGCCCCTGATAAAATCTATTTTGGATTCCGCGAATTCGGGGCTGGTATGTTTGAAAGCAGAAATCATGAAGAAAAGAAATTCGTCAGCCCTTAAAAGCTCGAGCTTGTCATAAACGGCGCCCCGACGGGGGATTTTAGCTTCATGAGTGAACAGAGAAGACTTTTTCGTGAGAAAAGTATCCACAATATAGTCTCGCGCGGAATAGTCATCAAAAATCCCGCGGTCAAGACAATTAACCTTGGGCAAATATGTCAAAAGTTCGTCTGGGCCAACAAAATTAATCAATAGATCGACAGCGTGTTCAAAACGCTTGTTCTTCCCCGGAACAATATAACGGTGAAAAAACTCACCGACTACAAAGGTACTGAAGTCATCATATTCACCGGAATCAAAAATTACCTCAAAAGCTTTCGAAGAAACATCCTTAGCCGGCACATGATTAATCAGTGTCTCAAGATCAGAGCCGCGGAACGGGTCCGAGGAGCCACAGATCGACTCGAGTATTTTCAGGCCCGCGGGAGACAACTCCCGTGAATTCAACATGATGAGCAATATCGAAAATCTCGTGTCTTTATTGAGCCCCTTGCCGTCCTTATAGAGAACGGAAAGAAGCGCCTTAAGACTGTCTTCGGGGCTTGACCCATTTGCAGCTAAAGAAACAAGCTCTATTACATTTTCCTGCTGGATAAGGAATGTTCTGGACCCCCTGATGGAAGAAAGGATCGAAAGAAATGAGGCGCGAATAAGCTCTTGGCTACGGGAAGCAGTCACTATCGCGATGGCATCTTTATTCAGCCTGAGGCCGTTGTCATCAACAAGAATAAGAGCGTCCGACTTAATGACCTTTAAAGACAGGAACTTAACTATCTTGTTGCTGTTAAAAAGCCCCCTGTCCTTCAACAGCGACACGACGACATCCGCGCAGCCTCCTATGCTGTAAGCATCCGCCTCAAAAGCCCTGAGCAGATGTTTAAAGAAAAGAGCATCAAACCCTTGATTAAACTCTGAAGGATAATTTCTGCCTGAAAGATATTCACGGCGCAAACGTACCAAAAATGACATCGCTGAGGAAGAAAGGGGCTCATCCTTTTCAAGGGCTTTCTGCATTGTTTCAAGAATTAAAAAGCGCGCCGCCTGATCCCTGTGCAGCATAGTATCAAAATTATCATATTTATAGTTCTTTATTAAATAAGCTTCCAATTTGACAAAGCCGGCGAAACTATAATCTCCCGCCTCGATCTCTTTAGGAATAATTTTAAAAAGGTAATTAGTAACCTCTTCCCGAACCTCTGTCTTTTTGTCCTCAAAATTATCGCGATCCCACGACGGCATAGAAACACCTAAAGACGGCAAATTCAAAGAAAGCTTAGCCAATTTGGCGGCATCGGCTTCACTGAGCGGCGGCGTGGCGTCAAAGGTCAGCCAGCCGAGACCCTTTATATAGACCTCGGACCAACCGTGAGCCGATGTAATCTCGACATTCCCCTCTTTGCCAACGAAACCGGTGACAAGTCTCGCGGGAAGCTTGAACCTGTCCCTGACAACGGAGATGAACGCCGTGTTCACTGTGTCACAGTCGCCAAGCCTGTGCTTGAGAGTGAAATTAGCAAGGTTCTTATTGGGATCGTCATCCGGCAGAGAATAGAACTCCCTGAAAAGCTTGGCTGTAGATTTATCAAGGCTGTAATTGATATTGTCAAAAAACCATCCCCTGAGGCGCCGGACTTTATCAAGATCGCTTATCGCGGGATCAGACTCAAGACCCGCAAGGAACTCTTCAAGCGAAGGATCCTCTGGATCAGGTCGAAGCGAATAATCGATGCTGAAAGGAAGATCCACATAAACAGAGCCCGCCTCATTCAGGAATTTTGACTCTGCTTCCTCATCAGGCGGCAAACGATTGCCGAGCGCCACCTGGTATGTAATTTCGCCGGATTCTGGAGCCTCATTAAACTCGACAACAAACTGCCCGGAATTTGTCTTGAAAACACGATATGAGCCTTCCGGAAGATTGAACGATGATGCGTCAAGAACCCCCCCTGAGGGGATCAAGAGAGGGAGCACGGCCTTACCCACAGACGCATCAACAGATTTCAGGACCCCAAGCTCCTGACTAACTACTATCCTGTCGGATTCAAACAGGTTAAGCTTGGGCTCGATCGGAAGAACATCCGAAGCCTTAACGCCGCTCGGTCCGATCCGGTCATATCTTGAAGCCAGGAAGAAAATTCCCCTGTTGGAAGGCGCGTAAGTTCCAATGATCCTCCCCGGTTTCGCTAATCTGTACAAGCCAAGGCCGTCAACATTGGGCATATAGCCGTCCGGGGAAAGGCGCAGATCGGAGAACATATCCTTGAGGTCGGAGGCGACCTTGCTGGAGCCGATCGTTTTCGCCATCAACTTCTGAACCTCTTCAGGGATGCTAGGGGCTATGGGTTCGGTCGCGATGTCCTGTCTCTCTTCAGCCGGTTTCGGGACAGCAAGCTCTTCCGGGGTCTTATCCTCCGCCTCCTCAACAATAGAATCAAGGTCTACGTTGATTTCAGCCAGGACTTGATCAATATCAATGTCTGAAAGACCGGCCGCAATTTCTGGAATCGCTTCGGCTGAAGCCAAATCGCTAACTGCTTCGCCCTCTGTTTGCTGAGAGACATCTTCCAGCTCCAGTTTCCCCTCGGAAAGCTCCGGCTTCTCAAACGGTTTTATCTGGGAAAGATCATTCTGGAACATGGCCAGCTTCTCGGAATCCACTTTTTCCGGTTCCGGCTTGAGCGAAACAACCGTCCCGTTATAAACAGAGTATTCGGGAAGGGCATCTATCTTATCCTGGAAGGTCTTCATCTTCTGGTAAGACTCCTGTCCCCTTATCCTTGCCATTCCATCCTTATCATCAGGGAAGAGCTCTACCGCATGCATAAAGTTCATGAAAGCATGATGATAGAGGTTTGTAATTCCACTGTATGCCATAGCGCCGGCGCCATCGGACACCGCCTTTGCCTCAGCCTTCTCAGCGGCACGCAGACATGACGTGGCAAGGTTGAAATACACATCGTAGAGCAGCTTCTTCTGGACCGGCCTCAACTGGCCGTCAAAGTAGTCCAGGAACCTGTCATACTTGGTAAGCTTGTAGTACGGCTTCGGGTAATCATCTCCGAGAATGTAAAAAATCTTGTTGTACGCGCCGACGGCCTCGTTATATTCACCGGAATAAAGAAAGGCGTTCCCGAGGTTATACAACACGCAGATCCTCTGCTCATCGTTCAGCTTTCCCGAGGTCAAAGCCGCTGTGTAAGCTTTGGCTGCAGCTGAATATTTTCCTTCTGAATAAAACTTGTTCCCCTTGACGGCATGGTCAATAGAAGGATTGCTCAAAGAAGCAGCGTCTTTAATATAAGCTATTATGCCGTTTACTGTATCCCAGGACATTTAACGCCTCCTACCAGTCCTTCTCAACATCCCACGAGAATTCTTTGACGGGAAAGTTTTGTTTCTTCGCAATGCCCGTCCAGTAATCAATGTGATAGACAGACGGACGTTTGTTTAAGTAAAGCCACGGCTCACGTGCCGCGCCCTTCATTAATTCATAGATGAAATTAAAGTTCTCGTAAACCTCGGCCCTTTCCTTTTCAGAAAGATTCACACCAGTAAAATCTTCGTCCCAGAATTTCTCGCCGCTTCTTTCATAGGCCACGGGGAGAAAACGGGAAAGGACTACCAGCCTGACGTTCTTCGGAAATGAATCGTAATTAGCAAAAAAGAAACAGACCGGTTTATAAAAGCTCACAAGGTCCATGAACTTGAAATTTTCTTCGTTGGCCAGCGAAGCCGAAGCTTGAGAAACAAGCAGCATTGTGGGTTCGATCTTATTTTCCTGAGTCAGAGTGGCGTTATAAAGCTTGATCGCAAGAGCATGCTGCTTAAAAACATCCATCTCCTTCATCAACTTTGAGATCAGAAGATAATATACCCTGGCCCCGAGAGAATCACCGTCGCAGGTAACGTAGGCCTCCGAAATGTAATCAAGCATCGCGAGAACATAATCTTCCTCAAGTTTTATCGATTCGAGGTAGTAAAGGAACTGATCCTTTAAATCCTCAACATGAGAAGCTCTCATATCTTCAGAATCGTACTTTGAGTTGAGCGCCAGCAATAGCAGCTGAAGGCCGAAGGTAACGGTCTTAAGCTGAAGATCCCTGTCGGAAAGGTTAATTGCTTCCTCGAACAAATTCTCTAAATGACCAAGAGTATCCGACATCAATCCGTCAATCGCGGAATCACTCAAAACAATCTCTTTAAAGTTTCGCAAAGTATTTTCTTCAATAAACCTGACAAGGAATGTTTTGTCATCATCGGAAGCTCTTTGCTTGAGATCAAAAAGACTCTTGTCATCAAAGATTGCCGGATCAGCCTTGATAACCTCACGCCCGTTGACAGGCGGCTCCTCGTGTTTGGGAAGAGTTGTTGATTTCATCTCGGGTCGGTATGGAACATGCTTCTTCCGCTTCGGCCGCCGGTGCTTTATCTCGCCTGTTTCGAAGGGGCTCGAAGATTGATTAATAAGTTCTTGCACACGATCAGGCACATCGGGCTTTTTAGCCAACCCAGATGGCGGTAAATCATTAAGGATGGCGTCGAAAGCCTCAAGGAAGGCCACAGCACTCTCATCCATACTCCTTGAAACAAGCCAGTTAAAATAATCTTTGTGAAGCGGGATGAATTCGATCTGCGGGATAAGTTCGGAGTAGAACTCAACTAATTGTTCTCTATTAAGACCCGCGGCCTGGATCTCATCAAGTAGGTTAACGAATATCTTATCCTTATTTGCGTAGGGATTGAGCAACTGAACGGCTATGATAACTGCGGCAAGCTCACTCTTTGAGCCGTTCCCCTCTTCTACTGAGAGGTCCAGCCTGTCACTGAGTCTTGCGGCAATCCTCTTGAAATCTGATGTCCTGTCGTTTTTCACAAGCAAACGAGCCCAATGAAGAATCAACTGAGGAGAAGTTGCGGATGCGTTGTCATAAAAGAAATCGAACAGATCATCCTTTGCTGATCTGCTCAGCTTGGATGAATATATCATATCAACAGAAAACTCAATAATGGTTCTCGACAGGGCTTCATCATTGATGTCCGTAGCAATTTTAAGCACGTCTTTAAGAGAAGCTACCGTTTCCCGTTCCGAGGCGGCAAAAAGCATTTTCAGGTCAATATAGGCAAGGAGGAGTTCCGCGTAATCGCACTGTTCGGCGGAAATGTAAACAAAGTCATACTGCCTGCTGATATTTTCGGCCAGCTCGGGGTTATTCATGAGGGCAATGGTGTTCTCCACGCGCTGGTCAAGATAATCAAGCAGGAATTTCTTATCTTCTTCAGACCAGGCAGCCGGGTTCTCCTTGATCTCAGCAATCAGCTTGCGGATCTCGCCCGTGGAATGAAGATATTTTGACGCGAAGATCGAACGATCATCATTGGTTTCCGGATTCACATTTTGACTAGAAATATTGGAAATAGACGGCTCCATAGGCTCTTTAGGCCCTATTGTGCCCTTGCGGGGTTTTTTTGTGTGCGTCCCACCAGATTTCTTTGTGGTTGCGCCTTTCGGATTTGGCGAAGAAGCGGGGCCGGAAACTCCCCCGTTCATAACCGCCATTATTATCAGCCCGATGTTCATTGACATTCTCGCTGTCCTCCAAAAACTTAGAGGGAGCGGCCACTAGCGTGCGCTCCCTCTAAATTGCCTAATTTGCTAGTGGCTCTTAGGGTGTCTTATTAATATATCGATAATTTTTAAGTGAGATTTCACTCAATGTGATATAATTCATCCAACATGAAAATGGAACAGCTAAGAACCGTTAACAGGACCATCATCACGTTCTTTTTTCTTTCTTTGGTTTGGCTCCTTTTCACTTTCAGTTTGGACCCGTTCTCCCTTCTTCTTGGAGGAATTTTTTCTTTCACCATAGCCGTTGCAACCAATGACCTGTTCGTGGAAAAACACGAAAAGATACAATACGGCAATCTTCCAAGGGTAGAGTTTTTCATCGCCTATATGTTCGTCCTCATCTGGGAGATATACTTCGCAAGCTTCAACGTGGCCTACAGAGTAATTACCATGAGAATTAAACCGGGCATCGTAAAGATAAAAACAGGGCTTAAATCCGTTCTCGCCCAGGCACTTCTGGCAAATTCAATAACATTGACCCCCGGAACCGTAACGGTTGACCTCAAAAAAGACACAGTCTACGTGCATTGGCTGTACAAAAGAAGCAAGAAGGAGAAAGAAGCGGCGCGCAAAATAAAAGGAAGCTACGAGAATCTGCTGAGGAGGATATTCTATTGAACCCTTTCATTATCATAATGCATGTCCTTTCCGCGACATCGCTTGCCTGCCTCGCAAGAATAGTGATGGGGCCCACCCATTTTGACAGGCTGATCGGGCTCAATCTTATGGTTCTTAACATTACCGTTATAATCGCGACGTCAGCGGTCTATTTAAATCGAATAGTCTACTTCGATGTGGCTCTTGTTTACGCGATTCTCGGGTTTGTTTCAATTATCGCGATCTCAAAATACCTAACCGGAAGGAAACTTCATAAATGACAACAGCAGCCAATATCTTTATCGGACTGGGGCTTTTCTTCATGATCTTCGGGGCAGTGGGCGTCCTGAGATTCCCGGACGTCTACACACGCCTGCATCCGGCCGGGAAAGCCGGGACAGCCGGCGTGCTATCCATCTTTATCGGCCTGATAATTCATTCTGGATTCACGCATCTGTCATCAAGGATCGTATTAATAGCGCTTTTTATTCTGATAACGAGCCCCGTAGCCTCGCACGCGATAGCTCGCGGAGCGCTTGAGTCCGGGATAGAACCCTGGGAGCAAAAGAAGAAAAAGAAAAAATGACCGAAGTCTTTTTAGTGATACTTGTAATAGCCGCCATAATAGCAATTGAGATGAAAGACCTGCTCAACGCGGCGATAGTTCTTGCCGCTTTCAGTCTTGTTCTAACTTTTCTGTTCTTCAGCCTGCACGCGCTGGACATAGCAATCGCTGAAGCCGCTATCGGCGCAGGAGTTTCAACGGTTCTCTTTGTTGTCGCGATAAGCAAGACAAGGAGAAAAGAGGAATGACAAGAACAATAATTATCTTAACGCTTCTGGGCTTGGCGTTGTTCGCTTTCAGCGCCATGGACTTTGAATACGGCAAGCCCGGCCCCAGGGTCTCGGAACATTACATTGAAAAAGGCGTTACAGAAACAGGCGCGCTCAACATGGTCACATCAATTTACCTTAATTACAGAGCCTATGACACGCTCGGAGAAGCAACGGTCTTCTTCGCGACAGCGCTCGGGGTGTTCATGCTGCTGAGAAAGGAGAAATCCGGCGATGGATCGCACTTCGAAAGTAGTTAAAACATTTACCAGAAAACTGTTCCCTTTCATCCTGCTCTACGGATGCTATCTGATATCTCACGGTCATCTCACGCCGGGAGGCGGCTTTCAGGGGGGAGTGATATTCGGTTCCGCAATAATCCTTCTGGGACTCGTTGAAGGAATTCGCATGACCGAGAAGAGGTTCAGGGAAGACATGCTCTCACTGACCAAGAACATAGGAATGCTCATATTCATGCTGTTCGGTTTCACCGGAATGATCCTCGGCTACGCGTTCCTTTCCGATTTTCTTCCGAAGGGAGAAACAGGAACAGTGCCAAGCGCGGGGCTTATATTACTTTTGAATCTGACGATAGGCTTCATGGTAGGGACCGGTATAGCCGTTATATTTTACAGGTCGGTTAGACACGGGAGTGAAGAAGAATGACCTGGCTCAACGGATTGAACATAGGGATAATCGTAATTCTAATCGGCCTGTACGGCATGCTGACAAAAACCAATCTCATTAAAATGATAATGTGCCTCTACGTCATGAGCTCCGGAGTCATACTCTTCTTTATCAGCCTTGGTTACGTTTCAGGCGGAGAAGCAGCAATATTCGAGAACGGCGTTAAGGCGATGGTCGACCCGCTGCCTCAGGCCGTAATGCTTACAACACTCGTCATAGGCCTCGGCATAACAGCCCTTGGCCTTGCCCTTGCAATAAAGACTTACGAGGATAACAGAACGCTCGACACAAGAAAACTGAAGGAAAAGGAAGAATAATATGGAAAGCACGCCGATACTGATCATTACTTTTCCGCTTATAGCGGCTTTCCTTACTCACTTGACCAAGTACACCAATATCAAGAGAGGCGCAGAACTCGTGGCCGCGCTGGGGCTCATCATACCGCTGGCCCTGCTCATTACAACAGCTCAAACGATCTTTACCGGAAACATCTTAGAATACAACATCGGCGGCTGGCCGGTCCCGCTGGGAATAAACCTTGTCATTGACGGACTTTCCTTTTTCTTCTGCGCCCTCGTAATAGGGATCGGTCTTTTGATACTCCTTTATTCCATGGGAATATACCTCTACGCCAGAAGATATTATTCTCTGCTGTTGATAGCGTTTTCCGGCATACTCGGAATTATCCTCACAAGAGACATATTTAATATGTATGTCTTTTTTGAAATTCTTGCCGTCGCGTCCTACGTTCTGATCACATATAAGCGAAAGCCAAGGACTGTGACCGCGAGCTTTAAGTACCTGATAATATCCGAATCAACGTGGGTCTTTTTCCTGCTGGCAATAGCAATGCTCTACGGATTGACGGGAACACTAAACATGGACAGTATCGCCTCGCAGATCGGGGTCATCTACAACTCGAATCCGCAGATCATTCACCTTATTATCGCCTTAATGATGATCTCTTTCGGGATCAAATGCGGCATGTTCCCTCTCCACACATGGATACCCGATGCCCATTCTCAAGCGCCCACTCCCGTAAGCAGCCTTTTATCCGGGCTGATCCTTAAGGTCGGTATCTACGCCATAATCAGGATATTCTACCTGCTATTTAAGCCTATCCTTCTTCAGAACGGAGCGGGCCTATTACTCACCTATCTTGGAGCCATAACTCTGATATTCGGAGCATGCATGGCGCTTGTGCAGGACGAATTGAAGAAGCTTCTCGCTTACTCAAGCATCAATCAGATCGGCTTCATTTTAGTCGGTGTGGGTCTCGGAAGCTACGTGGGGTTGATGGGCGGACTCTTCCATACAATCAACCACGCCCTGATAAAGACCGCTCTCTTCTTCTGCGCGGGCATAATCATATCACAGACAGGCTTCTGGAAAGTTTCACAATTGAGGGGGGTTTGGAAGAGAATGCCCGGAGTTACCCTGGCATTCTCGGCGCTATCGCTTGCAATAATTGGGATCCCGCCTTTCAACGGGTTCTTCAGCAAGCTATTCATCCTGCGGGCGGCATTGATGAAGGGCCACCTGATACTGATGATAATCCTCGTGTCCGGAGTTATCGTAACCGCGGCATATTATTTTAGGGTGATAGGAACATTCTTCATCCCCTGGGAATCGAAACAGGCAAGGGACTTTGTTCCAAATCCCGTGGGGCCCTTTGAACACGTGTCGGCCTATATCATTGCGGCCGGCTGCCTCATTATCGGGATAATTCCCGGTCCCATCCTCAGCATAATCGAACCTGCGATAAGGAGCCTTCTATCATGAACATCCTAGCAGGCATCCTTGGAACCGACAGCCTCAGCTCAATGATGGGCTTAGTGGCATTGCTGCTCTCCCCCATGATAGTTATTTATTCTCTTGAATATATTAGTTCGAACCGCATCAGATATTTTCTGGTGCTGTCCGTAGTTCTAATCGCCACATTCTTTGCGGTAGTGTCACAGGACTTTTTGAGTTTCTACGTATTCGTGGGGATAATGACCGCCGGCAACTACTTCTTGATCGTCCATAACGGAAGGGAATTCGCATTCAGGGCCGGCTACAAATACATTCTCTTCGCGCTCACGGGCGGCGTGCTAATGCTGCTTGCGATACTCATGATGTATAACACTTCCGGCTCTTTCGCGTTTGAGGTTGTCGCCAGCAGGTCGATCCCGCAGGATATTGTCCTTATTATTTTCGCTCTTTTTTTAACAGGATGCTTTATTGAGACAGGCGCCATTCCGTTCCACGTATGGCTTCCGGACGCGCATCCGGCGGCACCAACACCCATTTCAGCATTTCTCTCCGGCATCTCAATAAAAGTGGGCGCTTACGCGGCCATAAGGATAATACTCATTCTGTTTCCCAGCAATCCTATAAACGCCGTCCTAATAGCGGTCGGCGCTCTGTCAATGCTCGGTGGAGTCGCACTGGCACTTCTTCAAACGAACGTCAAAAGACTCTTGGCTTATTCCAGCATCAGCCAGATCGGTTATATTATTCTAGGACTTGGCTTAGGAAGCAGCTTCGCTCTAGTCGGCAGCATGTTCCACATACTGAACCACGCATTATTCAAAATACTTCTCTTTTTGTGCATGGGTTCCGTGATATATGCCACGGGCGAAAGAGACATCTCTCAGCTCGGAGGACTGGCAAAAAAAATGCCGGTAACAACGTGGGCTTTCATCATCGGATCCCTCGCGATAACAGGGATCCCTCCGTTCTGCGGTTTTGCCAGCAAGGCGCTGATATCCGAAGGATCCGCCCATCTGGTGATTAAGATCATTCTCATCATTACGGCCGGCGGTACATTTGCTACTCTTTATAAGTTGTTCAGGTTCACATTTATGGGCAAGCTCCCCGTTAAACTCAGAAAAACAAAAGAAGTCCCGCCGTTGATGCTGGTTCCTATGCTGATCCTTGCGGCCGCATGTATTGCTGTCGGAAGCTTCCCTAACTGGGTTCTCGACAACATCATTCTTTCGGGAATCAGCCCTATCAGATACTTTGATTTCTTCAGCGCAAAGACCGCGATTGAAACCGCCATTATTGTCGCGGCGGGAATATGCATTTACACACTGGGGATACGAATGAACTTATTCAGCCTGAAAATTCCGGCAATTCTTGACACCGCGTATCTTAATATAGCCTGTTCTTTTGAAAAAGCATGCTGCAGGATCAAGGAGCTTCACGACAGAAGAATCAACATTCATCTCCTGTGGGTATTCCTCGCGCTTCTGCTGCTGCTGCTTCAAGCCCTGCTCTCGTCCTCAGTCTCG
>Ga0209536_100010178_pt1 | contig 13900 bp, 10 predicted proteins | sample DeeMarSeWOR28_12_FD_187461 | JGI IMG/M metagenome (GOLD analysis project Ga0209536, IMG submission 187461) | Marine sediment microbial communities from White Oak River estuary, North Carolina - WOR-2-8_12 (SPAdes) (version 2) | ecosystem: Environmental > Aquatic > Marine > Intertidal zone >...
CACCAAAAATACCCCCATTTTTCCGTCCATGTCACATGCCGATCGCCATGATCCCTTATCCAGACTGCAATTGAAAAGAATCATCTTAAATTATTGGGGGAACTCCAAGCAATCACACTATTGATTTTATATGGGATATTGGGTAACTTGAATAAAAATAACCCCAAAATCATTTAAAATGAGAAAATTAATTATTACCGTCCTCATCATCCTGTTTGCAGGAATAACCCTGTTGGACGGTCAGGAAGAATTAAGTGAACAACAGTGGTCTTGTATCGCTGAAACTGTAAAACCGGAAAAGGTGGACCAGTATCTTGAACTTAGCCTGGAGCTGATCCAACTGTGCAAGGAGGAGAATTTTCCCTTTGCATTTCATACCTGGAGCTATGATCCCATGGAATACGAATTGTGGTCGCCCCTGGAATCCCTGGATGATATTGAGAAGATGGAAGAAGCGTGGGATAATATCGTTAAAAAGTGGGGATCGGAGAAGTATGCAGCGTTTAATGCGACCAAAACAAAGAACTATGCGAAGACCTGCAATGTGCGCTGGGACATGATGTTCAACCCTGCTAATCCTGACTATGACCCGGAAAATGCAGATTTCGGCAGATGGATAGAAGTGTATCTCAAATCCGGAACCGGAAAGCAATTCGAAGAAGCCATTCAGTGGATCAGCCAGAAAAGAGAAGCTCACGATTATGGCGTCCGCTGTATCTATGCTGAGTGTGGACTCGGTTATGAAACTCCATCATATCTGGTCATGTATACTCATGAGAGTCTTTTAGGTCTTCTGGAGTCAGAAAATAGCATGGATGATACCTACAAGGCAGATTATCAGGAATACCTGTTAACGATCCGTAAGTTATTTGCAAAACCTGTTAAATTCTACAACATTCATTATCATCCGGAGCTGTCTTATTCTCCTGCTGAGGAGTAATAGGTTTTCCAGAAGTCTCGGTGGTGTCTTAATAGCTGAACAGACTCAATACCTGTATATTAAGAATTCTGCTTGATTAAGTCGACCCGGGACTTACTCATCTTTTATGCATCGCACCGAGTGACCCCGGTAAGACCCGATAAAATCGCGGTAGATGCCGGTATGGTCGTATTCAAGTCCCCTGTACCAGGCAAATCCATAGCCCCTGCCGGTAGAGGTCCAGAAACGTGCCGTGGTAACCAGGCCTATGAATTCCCCCGATCCGTGGCGGTATCCGCCCGGAAGTGCGTTGAATCCCGTTTCACCGAATCCGGTATTGGGGCTTTTCCAGAGCCTGGTTCCCGCCTCTTTCAGCTTACCTCCCTCGTCATCTCCCCTCCATTTCATTTGGGCCAGCTCCTCCTGATCCATGCCGAGGTGCAATTCGAACTGGTTCCACTCACCCTCGCTGGGCACATGCCATCCATCCGGGCACACTCCCTGGATTCTGCCTGGTATCAGTTCACTTCCAGCACTTCCTCTAACGGTGGCTGTCCAGGTGTAGAGTCCGCCATACACATAACCGTTGGTCAGGACATTGTCGTACCAGCAGTAACCCCTGGTTTCCCTGTTCAAATGAAACCATTCCATCTGATCTTCAACGAACGGTATGGGGGTTCCATCCGCATATCTTGTCACTTTCAGATTTTCCGCCATCCAGGTCTGGTCTCCAATCTGTTTGGTCTCGTAGATGTTTCCGTCTATATCGATCAGGCGGTCCTCATCCCCGGGTAAGGTTCTGAAGACCATTTCATCCGAATACACTGTTCCGGATTCTGTGGTCACGTAAGCCCTTGCATGGTAACTTGTATCGGGCAAGAGACCTGATACAGTAAAGGTGAATACTCCTGGTTTCCGGGGTGATCCCAACAGAACCGCAGTGTTCTCCACGGTTGGAGTTTCAGTTTCAGACCAGCAGAATCCATGTTCCTTGATGTCAAGATGACCCATATTTACAATGGATCCACTCATTTCGTAGGAATTTCCGGGCAATATATCAACCTTGTCTATGGTAAACAGAAGGATTTCCTCTTCATCCAGTGATTGGCATGCATTGTATGTCAACAGGGACAGGACTAACAATCCTTTAAATATCCTCTGTAAGTTTCTGAAAAAGCTATTGTCAGGGGGCATTGGTCTGAATATATCCAAGATTAAAATCAACTCCTTTTAAATAGGATGCACTGCCACATCACATACCCTATTCTGATTGGAGAGTTTTTTCTTGGAAATGGGAGCTTCGTTCGTGAACCCGATCAAATTATGCCGAAACAGAGGCAATAGCGAAGTGATCGTAGGTGCAGTTTACCTGGGTAACTCTATTGATTTTGGCTAAGAACAGCCTTCTTTTTTCACCCAACCCTTGAATTGGGAATGTTGGTGATAATTTGCATTGAATCGAATATATCCATAATTTGTTATGTTGAATTAGGAGTTGCCCTCAGTGAATAAAGCCATGAGAAGGGGCCCTGTGATATTGATCTCCATCGGGATGCTCAGCCTGTTTCCCCTCAGAGCACAGGATCAATTGAGAATCAATGAATTCATGGCATCCAATATCCATGTTCAACTTCAAGATGATCATGCTGATTTTGCAGACTGGATTGAACTGTACAACGCCGGCGATACCCCTGTTGACCTCTTCGGTCTCTATCTGACAGATGATTTGAACAATCCATATAAATGGCAGTATCTGGAGAATGAGGTGGTTCCTCCCGGATCCTATTTCATTATCTGGGCAGATGGAGGCGGACAGGGCAATCGTGCATCTTTTAAACTATCTGAAAGCGGTGAACAGATCGGAATTTTCAGGGGGGATGGTGTGGTGATCGATACCATCACCTACTCCTCTCAGGCTGCTGATATATCATACGGCAGATTTCCGGACGGTGGCGATGATTGGTACTATTTTGCCGTTCCGACATTTAACCGATCCAATCCTGAAACGGGCCTCAACCATGTTGTGAGAGCATCACCGCCCACTTTGCAGCCGGGTGGCGGAATCTATCAACAGGGACAGGTGATATCCATGTCCGGCCCGGAAGGCACCACTTTCCGGTACACATTGGACGGATCAATTCCTAATGGGCAATCCAGCAAATACAGCGAACCCATCCCAGTTGATAGCACCACCGTGATCCGGGCAAGGGGATTTAAGAGCGATCGACTGCCAAGTATAACAACTACAGATAGTTATATCATCAATGACCCCTCTTCCCTGCCGATCATATCCATTACAACTCCTCCTTCTTACCTCTTCGACGAGGAGATAGGGATTACTGTGGGCACATGTGTATCCAATGAATTGGATGTTCCTCCTCCTTTTGATCCCGGGGCCAATTTCTGGAATGATTGGGAGCGCCCTGTTCATATTGAATACCTGCTGCGGGACGGATCGGTCGGACTCGATCAGGATGCGGGGATCAAGATATTTGGCGGAGCATTCGGAAGGCAGATAGAGCAGAAAGCATTTACGTTGTTCGCCAGGAATAAATATGGTGACCGGGATTTTGACTATGCACTCTTCCCCAATAAACCGGTCGATGAATTCAAAAGGTTCATTCTCAGGTGTTCAAGCAACGATTTCAACAAGACTTTCCTCCGGGATGCCATGATGAACATGCTGGTTGTCGGCCAGATGGATGTGGATTACCAGGATTACCGGCCAGCAATGGTGTACCTCAATGGTTCATACTGGGGTCTGTACAATATACGGGAAAAGACCAATCAGTTTTACGCAGAAAGCAATTACGGGATCGATGCGGATGATGTGGACCTGGTGGAAAATCTCAATGAAATTGCACACGGGGATGGAAGCCAATACCTCGACCTGATTCATTTTATTCAGACGCACGACCTGTCAATCTCTTCAAACTATCAGTATGTGTCATCAAGGATGGATATCGGTGAATTCATGAATTACTGCATCACTGAAATCTATGTCAACAACCAGGATTGGCTGCACCGGAATACCAAATGCTGGCGACAGCACAGCACGGATGGAAAGTGGCGGTGGATGCTGTATGACCTCGATTGGGGATTTGGAGGCCAGCTGGCCTCCATTGAGTTGCCCTGGATCGAACCTACATTGGAGTGGGCCCTCAATCAGGGTGAAGGTTCCATACTGCCGAGTGGCCTTGTTCAGAATACTGGTTTCAGGGAGGAATTTGCACAGCGTTTCGCCACCCACCTGAACCTGACATTCAATACCCGGAGGGTGCACCGGATCCTTGACGAAATGGTGCTGGACCTCACGCCGGAAATGCCTCGCCAGATAAAAAGATGGGGGGCCATTCCCAGCATGGAGTACTGGTACGAGCAGCTGGCACGACTCTATGAGTTTGCCCACGAAAGACCGTTCTATGTATTTCAGGATTTGCAATCTACGTTGCAACTGGATGAATTAACCCAGGTGGTGATTGAAAACTCGGATACAGCATCTGGCTGGATCTCTATCCATGATGTTCCCATGAAAGAGCCCTTTACAGAAGGGAGCTGGTTTAAAAACATTCCTGTCAGGATCCGGGCCCATCCGAATACCGGATGGCGGTTTGTCAGGTGGGAAGGTACATACCCTTCAGACCGGGCGGAGATCTCCTTTGCTCCCACCGGTCCTTCCGCCCTGCAGGCTGTTTTTGAACCATACGATACCCCGAAAATTGTCATCAGCGAAATCCATTACAATCCTTCTGCAAGCCTTCAGGGGGAAGATGAGCTGTACGAGTTTATTGAACTATACAACTGGGGAGAGGTTCAGACAGATCTATCCGGTTACTATTTTTCGGATGGTATTGATTTCATATTCCCTTCCGGATCGACCGTTGAGCCGGGTGAAACCGTCATTCTGGCAGCAAATATTAGCAATTATGAGCACTTGGGGACACAACTGTTCCAGATTACTGGGGGAAGGCTCAATAACGCGGGAGAGGAATTGTGCCTTGTGGATGCCTCAGGCAGCATTGTTGACATAGTGCGGTACGATGATCAGGCACCCTGGGCCCTTGAGCCTGATGGCATGGGACCCAGCCTGGAATTGATCGATCCTTCCCTGGATAACAGTTTGGCCAGTTCGTGGAGAGCCAGCCAACAAGCCGGAGGTACTCCGGGCAGTTACACTATTACGGGAATTGATATCCCTGAATGGTCAAATTCACACGGGATGTCATTCCATTTCTGGCCCAATCCCTTTTCAGAACAGATCACTCTGAACTTTACGCTGGCTGAGAGCTGTGAGTGTTATATAGATATATTCAATGCCCTGGGCCGGAAGGTATATGAGTCCGCAGAATATATGAATCCTGGCACGCATCAGCTGAAGTGGTCACCCGAAGGCACTCCGGAAGGAATATACATTGTGAAGTTCAGGGCATGCGACTTCAACCGTATTGAAAAAATACTCTACACCAAATAACCGGCGATAAACATTCGTATCATTCATATCCTTCTGTACATTATGATGATGTAGCTTTTCCCAATCTGCATGGGTATCTGGATAACCCAACTTCGCTGTTAAAACCTTTTCATACACTCGTTGGATCGATTATTTTTAATAGTTTGCAAATGATACCAGTGAATATGAATATGGTTTCAATATTATAGGGGCAGGTTCAATCACTATCTAATACCTACATCATCTTTACAGATGCCAAATAAATTATCACGACTCTGGCAGGAGCTGAAACGCCGCCGCGTTATACATGTAATCACGGTATATGCTTCCGCATCATTTGTACTGATCGAACTGGTTAACAACCTGAGCGAACCGTTGAATCTCCCCTCTTCACTTGCCACCATCATGATCATTGTCCTTGCGGTGGGGTTCCCCTTTGCAGCCATCCTCTCCTGGATCTATGACCTGACCGGGGAAGGGATTGAAAAAACCAGATCCATCGAGGAGCAGCCGGAGAAAGGGCATGCAAAAGTTCCGAACGCGTGGAAAATAGCCACATATGTAAGTTTCATTGTTATTATTGGATTGCTGACCTTTAACATTGCGGGAGTTCCCAAAGAATTGCGTGCCGGTGATATCCAGTCACTGGTGATCCTTCCTTTTGAAAATTTTACCGGGGATGATCAGATGGAAAACATGGTCTCCAGCATGCATTCCCTCCTGATTGGTGATATGGGTCGGATCAGCGGACTCCGGGTGATAGGGAAAACCTCCTCAAAAGTTTACAAAGACGTTGATATGTCGGCGAAGGATATTGCCAGGGAGCTTAACGTGGATGCAGTAGTAGAGGGAACGGTCATGTGCCTGGGTGATAGCCTGTGTATGCAATTCAGACTGGTGAATGCAAAGGGGGACGAGTATCAGATCTGGAGCAGGGATTACCACGAGGACAAAGGAAAGGTGCTCGATCTCTATAACGATATCACCAGGCAGATCGCCGATGAGGTGAGGATAGAACTTACACCCGAGGAAAATCGGTTGCTGGCCAAAAAGCAAACCATTGATAAAGATGCCTTTGATGCCTACCTGAGCAGCTATGCACACTGGGATGACCTGAGTGAGCAATCGACCAGCCTGGCCATCGAATACCTGAACATTGCCGTAGAGAAGGACCCCGGCTGGGCACCCCTGTGGGCAGGACTCGCACAACTCTACGGTGTGCGTCTGCAAATGGGATTCGAGTCTCCTGAAACAGCTATTCCCATGGTTTTTGAATATCTCCAGAAGGCCATGGCGCTGGATCCCGATTATGCCGATATCCACTTCAATAATGCGGTTTTCGGAACATGGCTTGAGTGGAACTGGGAAAAGGGAGAAAATGAATTCCTGGAGGCGCTGGCCATCAATCCGAATGATGTCATGTCAAGGATTTACTACGCGCATCTTCTTAATATCCTTCAAAGGAACAGGGAGGCCATGGTGCAGGGCAGAATAGCAGCGGAACTGGATCCGAAGAATCCGCTTGTCCAGTCCCTCTATGCATCTGTTTTCATTCACATGGGTTCCTATGATTCCGCCATGGTATACCTGGATAAAGCACTTGCCCTGGACCCGGATCATTTTTTTGCCAACGGAGGCCTGATCATGGCGGGCTATTACCTTGGGGAGTATGATCGTATTTTCGAAGGTCTCGGGAATATGAACGTCTTTACGGAGGAGTTTATGGATTCCGTCAGTGCCGTCCAAAGGGACCAGGGATTTGAAGTTGCCGCAAGTAAGGTAATCGATCAGATGGATCAACCTGGAATGTTTCAACCCGTACGAATGGCTTTATGGAATGGGTTTATACACAGATACGATGTTGTCATGGATTTGCTTGAATTGGGATACGAGGTCCATGATCCCAACATGCCTTATATTGCCTCACAAGGACATGGCTTCCGGGATTCACTCTCCGGCAATCCCCGCTATATGTCCCTTCTGGAAAAAATGAATCTCCCCCTGTCAGCAGATTAATTGACAGCCAAAGTTTCGATGGAACTCTTTTATTATTTGATCAGCCCCAGTTTTTTGGCCCTGGTTTCCCAGTTCTTGCGGGCTAACAACTGCATGTCTTCCACGTTATCCATCTCGTCCACAATTTCGATCCCGATGAGTGTCTCGAAGATATCCTCCATGGTGACCAGGCCGCTGACCGTGCCGTATTCATCCACAACCACCGCAATGTGTACCTTGGTTTCGATCAGTTTTGAGAACAGGCGGATGATCGGTGTCTCCTCCTGAACCATGGGGATGGGACGGGTGATCGCTTTGAGCGGTTTTTTTCCATTTTTCTCTATGATCATTTCCATGATCTCATCCTTGAGTACAAAACCTGTCATCTGGTTGATCTCTTCGTGGTAAACCGGGATCCTGGAAAAGGGAATATCTTCATGGGTCTCGTAAAAGGTTTCAATGGGAGTTTGCTCCTCTGCAGCGATCATGACCACCTGGGGGGTCATGATGCTTTTCACCTGGATGCTCTGGAATCTCATCAGGTTCTGCAAAATCCTTGACTCTTCGTCATCGATCACGCCATCTTCGATCACCGAATGGGTGATGGCTCTGAATTCCGTTTTGCTGATCCTGGGATCGGATACCCGGTCTTTCCGCAGCATCCTTGTGATAAAATTGGTAAGAACTATGAATGGATACAGGGGAGAATAGATCATCACCTTCAAAGCCACGGTTGTGAACCGGGCCAGTTCCTTCCAGTAAAGGGCCCCCAGTGTTTTGGGAATGATCTCGGAAGCAATCAGAATGATCAGGGTGAGGATAATGGAGGCCACAGTGAGGTATTCCTCTCCCCAAACATTCTGCACCTGGGATCCCACTCCGGCAGCTCCGATGGTATGGGCAAAAGTGTTAAGCGTAAGTATGGCCGATAGGGGCAGATCGATGTTGTCTTTGTAGTGGCTCAGCCTGCGGGCATATTTCCGGCCCTCCTTCAGTTTCATGTTGAGGAAGATCGGTGTAGTACTCAGTAATGCCGCTTCCAGTATGGAACAGAGGAAAGAGAAGATCAGGGCGACACCCAGGTAGGTGAAAAGCAATCCCATGTATGCAAAGATACATTTCCTGGGAATTCAGAACCCGTATTCTCTCCTTGTAGTTATCAACCTGGCTATTGGGAGAATCGGATTTCCTGATCGTATCGTGGGATCAGATCGAAAAAGCCTGCCAGAAGCCGGCTTGAATACCTGTTCTGGCATCTTTTCAGTTGATAGTTTAGCCCTCAAACCCTATCTTGTATTACCCATTAGCGAGCCCAATGACCGACAGCCCCAGCAAAATCTCTCGATTCTGGAATGAACTCAAGCGAAGGAGGGTGATCCATGTGGTCATGGTGTATGCCTCAGCAGCTTTTGTTATCATCGAGCTTGTGAATAATCTGAGTGAACCCCTCAATCTGCCGCCCCGTCTGGCTACCATTGTGGTCATCATCCTGGCAGTAGGATTTCCCCTGGCTGTAATACTTGGATGGATTTATGACCTCACTCCGGATGGAATCGAAAGGACAAAACATGCTGATAAAACAGATGGAACCGAACCCGGGATTGTCCCGAACGCCTGGAAAATTGCCACTTACATAAGTTTTGCAGTGATTGCCGGACTGATAGCTCTGAACATTGCCAGAGGATCATCGAAGTTACAGGCAGGAGATATCGAATCGCTCGTCATCCTGCCTTTCGAAAATTTCACAGGGGATGAAGAGCTTGCGAACATGGTTTCCGGGATGCACTCCCTCTTGATCGGTGATATGGGAAGGATCAGCGGATTGCGGGTTATTGGAAGAACGTCATCCATGATTTACAGGAAGGCTGAGATGACAGCTTCCGAAATCGCCAAAGAGCTGAATGTGGATGCTGTGGTGGAGGGAACCGTTATGTGTCTGGCTGATACCATATGTATGCAGCTCAGGCTTGTAAAAGCAAGCGGCGAAGAGGAACAACTATGGATAGGAGACTATTCGGAGGACAAGAGTCAGTTCCTGAACATGTACAACAGGGTGACCAAACAGATTGCAGATGAAGTGAGGATTGAACTGACCGATCGGGAAAGAAAGATTCTCGAGAAGGACAGGGCGGCCGACAGGGATGTGATTGATGCTTATATTCAAAGTTTTTCTTACTGGGGTGATCTGAGTAAACAGGCACTCGATCAGGCAGAGGAGTATCTGGCCGTGGCGATTCAGAAGGATCCGGAGTGGGCTCCACTCTATGGAGCCATGGCCATTTTGTGGGGCGCCAGGTTGCAGATGGGGCAGGTGGACAACGATTTTGGACGGAAAAAGCTGTATGAGAACCTGGAGATGGCTATCAGACTGGATCCCGATTTTACAGATTCACAATTTATCACGGCTGTCATCGCCATCTGGACCGACTGGGATTGGGACAGAGGTGAAAAGGAGCTGCTGCAGAGCCTGGCAGTCAATCCCAACCATGTGTTATCCAGGATGTACTATGCACACCTGCTGATGATCCTCCAGCGAATGGACGAGGCCATGATACAGGCCAGGCTCGCACTGGAACTGGATCCTGCGGATCCCCTTGTTCTGGCATTATATTCAGTTATTCTCAAGGGTTCAGGCCAGCATCAGGCTGTGCTGGAAACCCTTGAAAAGGCCCTAACCCTTGATCCCGGACACTCCTTCACACGGGGACAACTGGGAAGAGCCTATTACAATCTTGGGAGATACGGGGATGACCTGAAAATCGTTGAAGGTTATTTGTCCCAGGTCTTGGGGGAAGGGAACGTGCCGGACCTGGTGACCCTGTATGGTCAGTACGGACGACAGGTGGCCTACGAAGAGGTTTCCAGGCTCCGGGATCTTTGCGCTAAGCAGAGTGATGTAGGGCCCATTACCCTGTCAAGAAGTTACTACCGGATCGGTGCGTACACCAAAGCGATTGATGAACTTGAGAAGGCCTATGCTATGCACGATCCCAATTTACCCTATATCGGAACCGGAACCAGGTATGAAGCCTTGCATGACAGTGCCCGCTTTCTGGCTATCCTGGATAACATGGGCCTTCCCCATCCGGTATCGAGGTAATCAGATCAATGGAATATTTTCAGATTCAAAGGATCACTTATCTGCAAAAACCTGGGAAAGCATCAGTTTCCCGTTATGGATCAGCTCATTACCGTCTATATCCAGGGATGAATGGGCCAGGTGCAGGGTCAGGCCCATGTCTGAAACCACATCTCCCCCGGCCCACTGATTGATTCCTGTGGTAATGGTGATCATACCTGCCATTTCCCAGGAGTAATAATCTGAGTTCTCCAGGGGATGGCTTTCGGGGTTGATACCTATGTCAACCACGGAGAGTACATCCTTGTCCCCGGTTCCCATCTCGAGCGATTTCTGTATCAGCTCCCCGTTCTGCCGGGCAGAGATCTCTTTGATCCGCCCCTCCTCAAAGGTCAGCTTCAGATCTTCCACCACATTGCCACGGTAGGTGACACTCGGCACCACCACCGTTCCTCTGGCACTGGTGGGATCCACGCAGGCATAGACCTCCCCTGCCGGCAGGTACGCCATGGACGGGCCGAACATATTGTCATTCTCCAGGCAACGTCCGCAGTTGACCTTTACCGGATAGTGATCCAACCGGAAGTGCAGATCGGTACCTGTTTCGCTGGTAATATGAATATTACTCCCGGTATTCAGCTGCTCGCGAAGCATTTTTCCTGTCCTGGTCATCTGATCGTAATCTGTACTTACGGAATTCCAGAACATCTCCATCATTTCCTGATAACTGGCGCCATGCATATCAGCAAAAGCGGGCGAAGGGATCCCTCCGGTCTGACCCAGGGATACACCGCGGAATTTAGCGGCACGGGTGGTCTCCTGAATCGCGCTGTTTCCCTTCCTTGATGCAGCCAGCCGCTCTTCCGGCACATCCGCATAGAGGCCCGGGTCCTGCAGTGATCCGGTGTTGAATATGCAATCTGCAATCTTAAGCTGCATCAGGTAGTTGACCGGGATCTGCCCCAGGTAATCGAGGGGGGTTTCCATGATCGCTTTTTTTTCCGCTTCGGGAATTCCGATGGATATGGCAGGTTGTCCGCCGGCCTTAGAGACTGCGACATACATGGCACCCAGAAGATCTATTTCGGCCGGGGTTCCATAGAGAAGGACTACCTCTCCGGGCTGGACCTCCAGAGAGTTTTTCACGATGTTTTCAGCGATGCGTTCGTAATCAGGATTTGTCTGAGCCTGAATCCACATCGCAAGCGACAACAATACCAGAATTAAACTTGCTTTTTTCATATGAACATGGTTAGGGGTACTAAAAACAAGACGAATGAGCCGGAGATATGTTGCCGCCTCAAACCATTAAGAAATGCCGGTACCGACCATCACGACCGTTGTGGCCATGGTGCCGTCCGGGTGCAGGATCATGGTCCTGTATCCATGAGCCGGATCACCAAGATCGAATTTCGCTGATCCGGGTTTGAATTGCATGGATGCAGATGGCATTGAAAGGAACCGTATACCGTTGTGAACGATATCCAGCTGCTGATGCACATGGCCGAATACGACCCCCTTTACTGCCTGGTACCCCGATACGATCTTCAGAAAATTTTCCCTGTTCTGCAGACCCAGCTGATCGATAAATGCAGAACCCACCAGCACCGGCTGGTGGTGCATAAAGATAAGGATATGACCGCCTGAATAAGATTGCAGGAAAGCCTCCAGACGCTCCAGTTCTGACGGATCCAGCCTTCCCTCTCCCCTCCCCTCAAGAACGGTATCAAGGAAAATAAGGTGCCAGGGACCGATGTGTAATTCGGATTGGTAGAAGGTGCTCAATCGCTCCTCCTCCAGATTTTCAAAATTGTCGTGGTTGCCCCTGACCCAGACGGTCGACCCGGCCAGATCCCTGGTGAGTGAATGAAAGTGGTCATATGCCTCTGCTGATCCATCCTCGGCAAGGTCTCCCAGTGCAACCAGCAGGTCATATTCCCGGTTCCTCGCCCTGATGTGGTCCGTGGTGACTTTCAGTGCGCTGAAGGTATTCACACGGAACAACTCTTCTTCTCTGGATCGAAAAAGGTGGGAATCTGAAAGGACCAACAAACGAACTTGCATGGCTATAAATCTCCCGGATGATCCCTGCAAATGTAAAATAGTTTCGCTGATATTACTCCATGGCTTTTCCCGTCATGGGTACAAACCTGACAGGATAGTATCTTTCCCTGGTGATACGTCCTTTCCGGTCCTTTTGCACCATCACCATGTATTGTATCCCGCTCTGTTTTCCCACGGGTATTACAATCCTTCCGTTTAATGCGAGCTGGTCGATCAGGGGTTGGGGAATATCATCCGGAGCGCATGTGACAATGATCCTGTCGAAAGGTGCAGCCTCCGGCCACCCCTCATATCCGTCACCGATCCTGACCCGGACCTGGTCATAACCCAGCTCCTTCAGCAGGGCCTCGGCATTCCTTCCAAGGGGCGGGACGATTTCAATGGTATATACATGGTTGCATAACTCTGCCAGGACAGCAGCCTGGTAACCCGAACCGGTTCCGATCTCAAGCACCTTGTGTTCCGGCTTCAGCTCAAGCATCTCGGTCATGTGAGCCACGATAAATGGCTGGGAAATGGTCTGGTTGTATCCGATGAGAAGCGGGGAATTTCTGTAGGCTTCCCTTCTGTAATCCTCCGGCACAAAGAGGTGCCTGGGTACACGTCTCATGGCCTTTAGGACATCCGGATCCCTCACCGGATTGTAAGGGTAGTTTTCGATCCCGGTGGTCACCATCCGGTCGCGCTCGTCCACACGTTGGGAGAAACCGGGATGTTCCCCGTGAACATTGTTCTCCTCCTGTGCTGAAACCGCAACGGTCAGTATGGAAAACAGGAACAGGGTCAATATGTGGATGGGGCGCATGTTGGTTTTTTAATTCCGTCCGAATTCACTCAGCCGATCGATGGAAGTCTCTATCAGGTTCCGCAACACTTCCATGTCCACATCTTCCAGCTCGTTAATGTACAAACAGCCCTTACCATGCTTGTACTTTCCAAGGTTATCCAGGATGGTTCCGAAGTTTTCAAGGTATCCCATCACGTAAATCGTCAGGTTCTGTTTCCTTGGACTGAATCCAACCTGAAACCAGTCCCCTTCCCTGCCGCTGGCATATTTGTAATGGTAATCTCCAAAGCCTACGATGGAATCTCCCCACATAACCGGTTCCGATCCTGTAATATCTTTCATCAGTTGAACCAGTTTTTTACTGTCACTCTGCTTGACCGGATCCGCGATCTCCTCCAGGAAAGTGTGCACATTTTTGGTATTGGGTTTGGTTTTGTTTTCTGCCATGATCTCCGTTTAGTTATGAAACCGCACAACCATTCGGTTTGTTCAAGTGTTATTGTCATAGATCATGGTATCATATTTGTGGTATCTGTTCGTTCTAATTTCATTACTGTAACTTAAATATTAATTTTACATCCTGCAAACGGAGCTTATTATGAGAAG
>Ga0209536_100010179_pt1 | contig 13898 bp, 11 predicted proteins | sample DeeMarSeWOR28_12_FD_187461 | JGI IMG/M metagenome (GOLD analysis project Ga0209536, IMG submission 187461) | Marine sediment microbial communities from White Oak River estuary, North Carolina - WOR-2-8_12 (SPAdes) (version 2) | ecosystem: Environmental > Aquatic > Marine > Intertidal zone >...
AAATCATCATAGTCACCCAAGCGAGATCCCACGGTTTCCACTGGAGCGGAGAATATATCATTCACATTGTATTCTTTTGCCCACTGATTTAAATTTTACCAAAAATTCAAGAATTACTATGATATATTATTTTCATTTACCAATAAAGTTCTTTTGCAGGTGTATATTCTTGAGTATAATTTTCTATTATTTGGCCATCTGATAATCTGATGACACGATCCCCTAATGGGCATATGGCATCGTTATGGGTAACAATAAAGACTGTTCTATTCAAAGCCTTTCCAGTCATTGCTTCCATTAGTTCTAATATTTTCCTTCCTATGTTATAATCTAAATTTCCTGTTGGTTCATCAGCTAGTAATATTTCTGGTTCTTTCGCTAACGCTCTTGCAATTGAGACTCGTTGTTGCTCCCCTCCAGACAATTGAGAAGGAAAGTGATTCATTCTATCCCCTAATTCTACTTTTTCTAAGTATTCTTTTGCTTTATTTTTTATGAGTTTGGAGTTAAACGATACTGTATCCTTTCCTTTTCCGTTTTCTTTAACTCCCACTAGTTCTAGACTATATTCTACATTTTCTAAAGCAGTCAATCGGGAAATCAAGTTGAAAAACTGAAAAACTACTCCAACTTTTTTTCTTCGATAAACTGTCAACCATTGAGCGGAAAGTGTTGATACGGGAATCTCAGCAACAGTAACATCCCCTTCGGTTGGAATATCAAGTCCACCAATAAGATTTAAAAGAGTTGTTTTCCCTGCTCCAGACGGACCATATACAATCACAAGCTCTCCTTTTTCAATTTCCAGATTAATGCCATCAAGAGCTAAAGTAGTAGTTTCACCAAGAGTATAGTTCTTTATGACATTTTTTAGTTCAATAAAAGCCATTTTTTATACCTCCCTAAACCACCCTTTCCTTGGTGGCCTCTGCAAGATTTAAATTCAAGATTCTACGTAATGGGAAATATTCTGCTATCAAAACGGCAATTAAAGTGAAGAAAAAGCTCTGGAAAATGGTGCTATTACTCATGAATAGCTGAATTCGAAAGAATTCCATATCTAGTACAACATCCATCATAAACCATAGAAGAACCCATCCAAAAATCAATCCGATTACTGAACCAATAATGGTCACAATTAGGTTTTCAATTGTTACATTCCTAATTATCCTTCTATTAGGTGTTCCAATCGTTAATAATGTAGCAATTTCTCGTTGTTGTTCTTGTAAATTTATATAAACTGTATTATACACCATTATAACAGCTAATGCCATAGCAAATCCAACTATAGCATATACAATATAATAAATAGCATTCAATAATACCAATAAGTCACTAGTCTGTTCTTCTTTTGTAAAAATGTTCCTTACATTGTAATCGTACTTTTCTTTGATTATATTTCTTATTTCATTCAATTTTTCTATTGTTGGATTCTCAACTTTTAGTAATATTGAATTAGCTGGATCACCAGGGAAATTACTTACACTCTTGAGTTTATCAAGACCCAAGTACGAAACTAAACCATTAAACTCATCAATTATTCCAGAAATTTTGAAAGAAACGTTAACCATTTTAAAATGGGCTCTCAATGGGGCAGTTGAAACAAGTTTTGTCAATTTAGGGATCTCAAGACTTACCATATCACCCACTTTGACTTTGAGTTTTTCTGCTACTGGAACACTCAAGATAATTCCTTCAGAGTCATATGTTCCTGACTTAAATTCGAAAGTGTGTCCCAAATAACCTTCTGATTCTTTTAATCCTATTAATTGAACAGTTTTACTATTTGATGAGAAATTTGAAAAGATTGTTGCACCAGAGGTTAAGGAATAAGTACCAGCTGTCACTCCATCTATTTGCTTAATTGCTGAAACAATATTAGATGTATTTGTTGGAACTTCTGAAAAATCAACACGAAGATCCCAATCCTCGATATCCTGATATTGAGCTGTTAAAGCTAGATCCATCGACTCAAACATGCCAAACATGCATGATATCAGACTTACTGAAATAACAACTCCTATTATTGATGAAAAAGTCCTTTTTTTGGATCTAAAAAAGTTCCTAACTGGCAATTTAAAACCAGTAGTTCGCAATTTTATCCGTAATCCCTTTAACATCCTTTCAAGTAATGGTATTTGACCACTAGTAATATGAAGAGACGGATCAAAACGAAGACTCTCAGCTGGGAGAGGTTGGATAGCATTTCGAACAGGAAGGTACCCTCCAAGCAAACCAGTTATTATTCCTAAGATAAACCCTGCTCCAATTACAACTGGATCCATTCTTGTATATACTGGAAACAATAATGTCACCATTTTCGCATATATTGGACTAAATTGACTCGCTATGATTACTCCTAATACTGTTCCTATAACTGTACCAATAATTGATATTAATAAGGCAATTCCAACATACTGTAAAATAATGGTTTTTCTACTGTACCCTAATGCCTGCGCTACGCCGATATCTTTACGTTCAGCCACAACCATCCTCCCCAATAATATATATAAACCCCACATGGCCATCCCAAGTAGTATTATTGGTAAAACATAACCTAATTCTCGTGCCTCTTGTATATCCATTCGAAGTAACCAATAAGCTATCTGTTCATCTAAATCTACTGGTTCACCTAGTTTTAATCCTTTTTCATCTTCTAAATAAGTCTTTAATCGACTTGCAATATGTTTTCGCTCGCTTTTTGATAATCCCCAATCTAGTTTTACCGATATTTCGTTTACTTGTCCTTGAACATTAAGAATATTTTGCGCTACTCGTAATGGCAAAAAAATTACCCCAAAACGACGCGGTGATGGTAATAAATCAGCATAAGAACCCATATTCATTAAATACTCTGGACTGGCAACAACACCAAGTACCTGAAAGGGTATGTTTTGGTCTCCTAGTCCTATGAAATCATTTTCTTTTAATTTCCAGTATTCTGCCAAATGCCCCTCTACATAACAAACATTTTGATATTGACTAGCAAATGTAAATTCACGTCCTTGTAATATTTCTATCCCATTAACATCAGGTTGTAAACGTAAATTGCCTTCCTCATCAGTTGTTTTATAGGCAATAAGCCTTCCATTCTGACTATTCCCCCGTACGACAAATTTTGTATCATAGATTATCCTTAGTTCAATCTTTTCAAAAGAAGGAACCGATTGTTTAAATTCATTCAAGTAACTGGTGAGATTTTCCATATCAATCCATGCATCACTACCCGAACCTCCTGGGTTAGCAGTCTGAATAGTAAAACTAGCCATGTTATTTTCCTGAAAAGCGTGATTATAGGTGAAATCCATGTCAAGAAAAGCCATTATCATCATATTCCAAGAAGATACACCAATAGCGATAACAAGGGAAATCGTTAGAAATCGTAATTTATTTGCTTTTATTGCTCTTACAATGTTTTTTATTGTTTTTGCCATTATTTTTGACCTTCTCACCAATTTAATTGTGATGCTTCTATCGGTTCTTGATCCGTAATTGAATCAATCTCTCCTGATCTCAGTCTAATTACCTTATGAGCTATTTTAGATATTTCTTGATTATGAGTAACTAATAAAACAAGAACATCACTTCGATCCTTCACCATCTGTTGTATGATTGATAATACTTTCCTACCTTCTTTAACTGACAATTCACCTGTTGGTTCATCGCATAAAAGTAAGCGGGGTTCTTTAGCAAATGCTCGTGCAGCTGCAACTCTTTGTTGTTCTCCCCCTGAAAGCCTAGAAGGAAAAGATAGAGCTTTTTTCTCTAATTCTACAGCTTCAAGATACTTTGAAGCTTTCTGAACAACTTCTTTTCGTGAAAGTAAGGTATGACTTAATTCAATTGCATATTCAATATTCTCTTGCGCTGTAAAAACTGGAATAAGATTAAAAAATTGAAAGATGAAACCAACGGTGGATCTACGATATCTAGTCAAGTTTTTCTTACTCATTTTGGTAATAGTTTTACCATCAACAGAAATATGTCCTTTGCATTTATCAATTCCACCAATGACATTTAAAAGAGTGGTCTTGCCAGAGCCTGAGGGCCCAAGAACAACAACAATTTGACCAGATTCTAATGTAAGATTAAAATTTTTTAGAGCAAATATCTCAGAATTACCCATTTTATAAGATCTATTAACATCTTTTAATTCGATGATTCCCACCATTGGCACTTCCATATTAATTATAGACCTTTAACACCGGGATCAAATTCTTTAACTACCTTTGTTCCAGCTTTCATAAAAAATGTTCTTTTAAGGTGCAGTCTGAATTGTTTCTTAGTTGATTTATTATCGCTAGTGACCACTCTGATCTTTAGAAGCATCTTCCCTAAAGTTTGACCATCTGTAAGGCTTGAAGATAAACAGTAGTACAATGGAAAGAAAATAATGAACCACAAAAACACTAGGATCGGTAAAAGATCTTCTAGGAATGGAAAGATATTTTTCCAAATTATCTCGTACTCCAATCGGGCTCCAATATCACATATTAAAGCGATTATTATTCCTACAATCACATCTATTAGTCCTGCTACTAACCTCTGTACTGATAAAAAAGGTAGTTCTAAATATTGTATTCTATCTTTTGACATTTCTTTTCACCTTATTTTATTATGTTCTTTTTTCTTCTTTTATAACAGAGCAAAAGAGCTGTTAATACTATAGGAAGCTCAAAACTGTATATCTGACCCCCACCAGGAACAATCGATTCCAGAGTCGTGGTATCTCCCGTCTTAATCAAAGCAAAAAATTGGAAATCACCTCTTTCAATTGTCGCTTCCCATTGGTTCTTTATATTGTTGAATATAGTTTCTATTCCAACCCATTCTTGCTTATTCACATCCCAATAATTCCATTGATATACTTCAATGAAATTAGGTGTGCTTTCACTGGAATTGGTAATTGGATAAATGAAAGTAACCAAAATAATTTCATTAGGTTCATCACAAATGAAACTGGTAATAAATAGCATATTCTCAGGTGTACTTTGAACGCCTTCTTTTGGAAGAGACACAGTGTATCTTTGATTAATCTTTGAAGCAACTATCAGTGTAAACCAGTATTTACCATCGGAATCAATCACTCTTAGTGAATTTGGTTGTTCTGCTGACACATTAATTGGCCAATCAAGTACTCCTGCGTGAATATTGAAGAGAAGAAGTGTTGATTCAGAATTATTCGCTAGATCTGTTGTATTGAGGTTCAATGTATGAGATCCATTAGCAAGATTTAGAAATGATAGGGAATAATCTTCGAATGGATCAGCTTGAATAATTTCTTGGGTCCCATTATCAAGACTATAACGTATGGAACAGCTCTCAGAAACATTATATTTCAAGATAAGAGAATCTTTGAGGGTTGTTTTATTGATGAAATCTTTCAAATAAATAATAGGAGGAGTATTATCAATTGTTAGGTGATATATTATCATACTCCAAACACCAGCTATACTCTTTACATAAATCGATAAAATATGTAGCCCCTCAGGTTGGGGAGTCGTTATTGTCCCTATAAAATCACTTCCCGTACCTATTATTGTCATATTTGGACTTGCATCCCAATTATAGAGAAAACTATTATTTGAGGAAGTTATATTTATTTTAAGTGAAAAATTTCCTTTTAATTGACTATTATTTTTATAAGCTTCAAGAAGTATCCCTGGAAGTGTATTATCGGTTATAAAATGGAATATATAGTATTTTACTTTGAAAAGATTATCAATAGCAGTAATATAAAGATAGTGAGACCCATTACTTAGTGGAAAATTTGTTTCAATTGTTGATAAATCTGTTGAACGGTTTATACCCTCATCCCATTGATAGAAAATCTCGTCGATACCATATAATGATTCTAGATCACAAATCACAGGTGCACTTGAAGGTCTGGCTGAATTATTTTTTGGTGAAAGGCTTTTTATTATCGCGCCATCATATTCCATTGGGATTTGACTTATTTCTGCTTTTGTAAGGTTTAACCAAATTGGTGAAATAAAAACAAAATATTGACTTAAAAATAATCCAGTGTTCTTCTCATAATATACTGCTACAGGATTAGAATAAGGATCAGTTCCTGATAATTTCCAAGCATTAAATGTACCAACTCCAGCTAGGTTTAATGATGTTTCGGATATTGTCAAAACTATTGACAATTGAGGTGTATATTGAATAACAAAGGTATTTCCAATTGAAAAATTACTCTCATCTATCCAAAAATCAAAAATGTCCTGTTTATAACAGAAAAAAAGACCATAATAATTTGAAACGTTGTAATAAGGCTGAATACTTGTCCGATTCACAAATGAATAAAATGAGGATGGGATAGGCGTTCCATCAATATCAGTTTCTTTATCATAATCGCAAAGAACCTTTATATGAGTACTATTAAGAGATAGAATTGAGATATTATAATTAGATACCAACTCATATCCGCCCGTCTCCCAGTCTCCCAGATATTCACTGACAGTAAGATTCGATCTGGGTAAAAAAGCATTGTCATCAGTGGCTTCATTAACACTTTCCAGACTATTAGAGATATTATTAGTAATGAAGACTTTTTTATTCGTGTTGTCAATGTCAAAAGAAGAAATTAATGGATTTACAGAAGTTATTGGGCTTAGAAAGGTTATAATAAGTAATAAAAAAATGAAAAGAAACGTTATTTTTTCACATCTGAGCATTTCCATACCATCTGAAAGACTGTAATTCGGGAAAAAGTAATTCTTAAAGTTAATAAAATACCCTCGTGTACTTCGTACACGCTTCAATTTATAGATAAAATAGATTTTGGAGGAAAAGATAATCCCTCGTACAAGTGCTATAACTATTAGATTGGATCTCGAAACGATACACGAGGTGGAGAAAATGGCGGAGATCTTACGTCTGAAACCCTCAACACTCCTTGGAATGGTCATAAAAGCGAAACTAAAAGAATTTGTAGAGGAATATGCTGATAGAGTCTATAAGGAGGTTAAAGAATAATGAATTTATTAGATATAGTTTCTATTCCTTTAGCCTTTTTTGCTTCTCTCATTTTATTCTTTCTAGCATATCAAACCATTTTTACTTGGAAGGATTATCGTGAAGAGATTTTATTACATTTAAGTTTCATTTTTATCTTTTTTGCTCTGGCAATTATCGGATCGATTATAATCTATACCTTTTCAGAAACTCCTTTAAAGATATTAGAGCAAAATCTTTTTGTTATCGGCTTTATCTATGATTTATTCTATTTAGAAGTTAGCTTATTTTATCTTTCCCTTTTTCCAAATTCTCGTTATTTTCTAGAAAAATATTTTCCTTTTATTATTGGTTTAATGGCAGTATCCAATCTTTTTTATTCATTATTAAATCCGTTGGATTATTTTTACGTCACTTTAGGTGCTCATGTTGTAGTTTTCTCATTGGGTTGTTTCTTGTTTTTCCAAGCACATCGTAGATTTAAAAAAAGTATCAAATATCTTCAGACAGAACAGGAAAAAGATCTTATGGGATTTTTAGAAAAAATTGTGTTAGTGGTATTTCTCACCTTCATTGCTGATGGTATTGGTTTTATTGTCTGGCAGATACAGATCTTAAACTTTCGTAACCTTGCAGAGGTTGATATCTTTTTTATGTCTTCAATGTGCTTTTTAGTAGTGATTATTGGTTATTTCATAATCAAAATAATTAAGAAAAAAGCACAAGGAATAGATTTCATTGCTTTATTGAATACGATTTCTTAAATTTCAGTTAAGATTCACGAAAATAAGATGAATAGGAAGAAATTAGCGGCATGACCATTATTCATTTTATGAATAGAATTATTTAACCGTAAAATCTTTTTGCATTGATGGACATTTAGTATCTCCATAGGAACAAAATACACAGCAGTCCCCTGTAAGAGGACGAAATATTAAATTGCATTTCTTGCACTGATATAATATCATACAACGATCTTCTGGCATTTTTAGTTCTTCTTGAGTACCACAATTTGGACAGGTTAATGTTGAGTATAATTGTATCATGTTAATTCCTTTGTCTTATTCTACTTAGTGAATTCTTTCTTAATTTCTTCTAAAACAATCTCCAAAGATGTTAAATTAATGTACTATACTTTTCAATTTGTTTTATTGAATCAGCTATTCGAGTTTCAATTGGCGGATGAGATAAGTAAAATATGCGTTCCCACCAAGGTGGACTAATGTCTGCTAAATTTTGGTCAGCCATTTTCATAAAAAGACTTTGAACCACCAGTTTATCTGGAATTATTTTACAGGCATAACTATCTGCAGACTTTTCATCTCTTCGTGAAAGCCACAGACTTGGTACATTAATTAAAACCTCACTAACCATCCAAAAACTCAATCCAATCACAGGTAATGTTGCTACGCTTGAAATATCAGATGGATAATCTAGAATTGTGCTAAGTTGGAGAAATGAAATATTTGTTATATAAAACATAATTAATGTCGAGATAGTTCCAGTAACAATTCGTTTCCATAGATCATGATGAACGTGGTGACCCAACTCATGAGCTAGGATCCATTTAATTTCTTCACTGGTATACTGGTCTAACATTGTATCAGAGATAACAATCCTTCTCGTAGAACCAAGGCCCATAAGTGCTGCATTACCAACGGTTGCAACTGCTCCTAACTTCCAATTAAAGACATTTTTGGCCTTGAATCCTGCCTGATTAGCTAGATCCAATAATTCTTTTGTTAATTCTGGATGAGTATTCTCTAAAGATTCAAATTTGTAAAATCGTGGTAAAATTAAAACAGGAACTAGAGCTGAGAGTACGATTGAAAATAATATCATTATAATCGTTGCCCACACCCACCAAGTTGACGTTACAACTCTTAAAATCCAATAAAATCCTTCAAAAATAATAAAAGTTAAGATAAAACCAAGGACTTCTCCCTTTAGATGACGAAAGAACCATTGTCGATTATTTAGTTTAGATAGGCCATATTTTTTGCCAAACCGTATATGAGAATAAAAAGAAAATGGTAGTTCTATCATACTTAAGAGTGTAAATCCAATTGTAAAAAATAAACCGACCACAATTACGGGATCAGCTGAAATATTCTTCACTATAAAATCGTTTAACATTACAGTGATTTTAGATAATAAAATCAATACTGAAACCACTAGAGAAAGAATTAGAAGTTTTAAACTATAAGTTCGTGAAGCTCTAGTATATTCCATTGCTAATTTACGTCTTTCAGGATCATAATCATTTACTAATTCTTGTTTTGATGGTTCTGTTAGATCTCTCTCTTCATTTTCCTCTCTCAATTTTTCCTCATTCACTGTTTCTAACGACTTATCCTCAATAGTCAAACCTTAGTCCTCAAATAAGCAAAAGAAATACTTTCTAAAAAGATACTGATTTGAATTCTGTGATGCTATTTATTTATTAAATATCGAAATTAATGCGGATGTTTGTATTTCTAAAGTTTCGTTATAGAAAACATGTCTTTTCTCTAATTCCTTATAAACAGAATTAATAGTTTTTAAATGAGTTTTGTAGTCAATCTTTCTTAAATGTGTATAAACTTGATTACGTAAAAATCGAACAATTGAATGGTAATTAGTTTTATATGGAATTGTAACCTCCTTATGAAAATAATTCCATCTTTTTTTAATTAAAAACAGTGAAATTTCTTTGTGAGTTAGTTCCCTCTTATGAAAATTCCTATAACCATCTTCTATTAATTTCTCATTATAAATTTGAAAAGGAATTGAATCTTGATAATTAACATAGGCATCAAGTAAGATAAAATGACCTGTTTTTTCTAAAAAACTTAATAAATTTTCTAAAACATTGTGTTTCGATTGGATTAAATGGAATAAATGAGAAACAAGTATCAAATTGAATTTGCACGAAAAAGGTATATAGAACGCATCCGCTTGAACGAGATAAATAGATTTCGTTTTATTACTCTTTCTATGGCATTTTTTAATCATTTTCTCAGAAAGATCTATACCTACAAGCTTTAGATCAAGTAATTCAGATAGAAATAATGATATTCTACCTGTTCCTACTCCTATGTCAAATAGCATATCAGATGGTTTGATTTTGATTTCATTTGTAAGAATATTAGTGATTTGAAGGATAAATTCTTTAGGTATATGCCGTGTGATGTCATAATGAGCAGAGGCCAAATCAAAAGATGACATTGTTGAATTCAAAGGGATTTCCAACATTTTCATATGAAAAATTCTTCGCATGGTGTCAAAAAATATCTGCTTATTTCCATTTGTCAAAGATTTCTTTATTAATAAATTTTTATCGTACTTTCTAGCTAAAATTCAGAAAATTCACGGTTTCTAATCGATTCCTCTTTATTAGATTCAGATTTTACATTTACAATCCTAAGAAAACCAAATTAGAGAATTTAAAATAATTTCAGTAAGAATTCAACCAGTCTAGGAATAATAACTTAGCTTTCTCTCCCATTTAATTTTCCGAATTGATGGTTCCATCGGATCATTCCATTGTAGAAACGCTTCACAAATCGAAATGTTTTTCTAAATGATTCAAACTACCATCGATTAAAGGCTACAATTACGATCTGCTTTTTAATGAATGAGGTTCAAATCTATGAGAAAATGGGAACTCTTCGTTTTGAATTTGATATTAATTCTCTTCATTTTTGTTTCCAATATTTCAGTTGTTCAAGCAGATTATGTAGTTGTGGATTGGGGAGATGTTATAAAGATTAAAAGCACACTCAAATATAGAAAACCAGGTGACCAAGCTCCTTTCTTTTACAGTGAAACACATATAGAATTATATTTAGGAGAGACTCCACCTCAGTTCTTAAATGACTCTTATGACCGACTATTGACAATGTTTCAAGCTTTTCGAGAAAATGTAATCGGAATGAGAGAAGGACAAACACGCGAACTCACATTCAATTATATAGATGCAGGAATTACGAATCAGTCTAGTATTCTTTATAATGCAGATTTAATCTATAGTGTACTGTTCATGGAAATGTTATATGATGCAGTTTATAACCCGAAATTCGAGATATCACTGACGCATCCATTGATTCTATTCCCTTCATTAGCTTTATTGTTTGGATCGGTCTTTTTAATTGCTAACGGATACCATAAGCCTCTAATAGAGAAGCTTAAACGAACAGGATCTTCAAAATGCCATAATTGTTCCAATCCAACTAATCTAATGTGTGGTAATCCAAGTTGTAGAAAATTTGTGTGTAGTAACTGTTTTTCTAAGCAAGGATGTCCATTTTGTCACGGAAATAAACTTATAGAACGTAAGAAATGAGTTTAACACAATCTCGTTAAATAAGTAGATGTGCCAAAGAGAATCCTAATTTTATTTTCTACTTCCTTAAGAAATAATATTTAATTATGTAAAATTATATATTAATTCATTTTTAATGAGTATAAGCTATTTTTGTTTAAGTTAATGTGAGTAAACGATGTTTAGTGTCACTAGAAATAAAATTCTAAATGCACTGTTAATAAACCTTAAAAATTACACATGTGTTACAAAAAAAATGTAGGAATGACTAACAACAAATTTTAGCTTCCTATTATTGGAAATTATTTAGAGGTATTATGCTATGAAAAAGAAAAACTTACTATTTGCTCTGGTTTTCGTAGCTTTCTTCCTTCCATTGTACATAAGTGCGGTACAAGCAAAACCCGCCGCTGTAGAGCCTCTTATTAAGGTACATGCAATTGCACCTACAAATAACCCTCAGCGAGCCATGTACGCACAGCTAATGGAACAAGAACTACCGAAAATCGGATTTGAAATAGAATTGGACCTTATCAGTTGGCCAGCACTTCTTCAACGTGCCGCGTTACGTGAAGTCGGCGTTTATGCGGAAGGTGGTTACGATCTAGCACATTTCGGAATGTCTTTAGGTTCTCCTGCAGGACATCCTGGTGATTCGATGTTAGGTGTGTACCATAGCGGTGCAGTTCCACCAAACGGATTTAACTGTATGTATTGGTCAATAAGAACAGGTCACAACAATCTTCGTGCAGCTGAATCAGATGCTTTGATTGAAGCAATCAACAGCGAATTAAATCAAACAAAATCACGAGAAATGTTACTTGATTGGCAGAAAGTCTACTATGACGTTCTTCCAAACATTATGGTCTATAACCTAATGGAAGTTCATGCAGTTTCTAAAGGTATTACTGGTTACGATCCCGTCAATCCAGCACTTTATTCGATTGAAGATATCCGAATGGGGGCTGAATATACTGGTACAGCTGGAACAGTTGTCTTAGCTTCTTCCGCTCCACCTACAAACTTCCTTAGTATGATAATTAACGATGTTTATTCCCAGTATACTATTGGTCCAGCTATGGACGCTCTAGTGGGTTTAACACCTTCTAGAACTATTATTCTCCCAACAGGTCAAACTTATGAGACTTGGATGACAGCTAATTATGGTACAACAACTCCACTAGTAAACTATCCTCGAATTGCTACCGACCTTGGATCCTATAGTGAAGATGGGCTTAACTTCACCGTATCTCTAAGAGAAGATGCTTATTGGCACGATGGTGAACAAGTAGACGCTTGGGATGTAGCATTTACCTATCAAGCAGTTCTTACACCTGATGCTGGATCGGATGAATATTCTAACTTAAGACTTGCTCTTGGAGATGATGACAAAGTTAATCATCATGGTAACTATTCCTTCCAGGTTAAAGACCTTGATAGTAATGGTCACTTTGAAACTATTAGTATAGTCTTTGACACTACATATGCACCATTCCTTACTGACTATTTCGGTTATACTCTTCATCCTGAACATATTCTTGGGGATCCTGTTGATCATGGATTTGATGGTAGTGGAAACTACGATCCTAATGGTCAATGGCTAGTTGCTCCCGCAGATTGGAGTAGTCACTCATATAATACAGCGGATCCAACCGACCCTGGTGGTTTAAAAGGACCTATCGGATGTGGTTCAATGGTCTTTTATGATTATGATTCAACTAACAGGATCGTTGAATTACGTAAATTCGAAGATATTGAATGGGATCACAATACACACTCTTGGGTAACAGGAACTGGTCTTTCTCACTTCCTCGTAGAGGCTGGTGAGCTAGATGATATGGCAGATGTTGCTAAAGTTATTCCAGCTAGCTTCGATGCAGCCCTAGCTGAAATGAAAGCAGGAGACGCTAATATATTAGACCATCAATATAGTATGGGTAATGTATTTGATGAACTCCAAGCAGAACCGACTATTGTTACTGCTCAAACCCCAGCAACTGGCTGGCAATGTATTTATCCAAACCCCAAACATCCTGATCTTGCAAAGAAAGGCGTACGTCACGCAATTTCTCATGTAGTTCCTCGTGCTGACATTGTAAACTATCTGTTTGATGGACTTGCATTCCATGGTTATACCCCTGTACCTATTACGGGATGGGGAGCCATGTCCACAACAGATTGGGTAGCAATGAAGAAGACAATTGCTGCCACAAATGGTTCTCTTCTCTTAACTGGTGAAACTACATTCTATGACTCCTATGACGTCGAACTAGCTTTAGATTGGCTCGAAACTGAAGGATATGATGTTGGTCCATGGAGAGAAGGTGGAGCAGGGCTAACAGAACCTACTGGTGCTATCCCTGGTTTTGAGATCAGTGTTGCTATTTTTGCTGTATTGGGTTCAGTCTTTATCATCAAGAAACGAAGAAGATAAACGGAATATCTGAAAAAAGAAAACCGTTTCTCTTTCCCTCCCTTTTTTTTCATTTTTATTTAACAAAAAACTAAAACTTTAATTTCATCTTTGATGTGTTTCTAAAATACTGATAAATCTTTTACATGACCCTTGGAATGACTGCAGTTAGTGAAATACTCAGAATACTTATCAATTTCATTTATAAAATTAAAAGAGATG
>Ga0209536_100010180_pt1 | contig 13896 bp, 9 predicted proteins | sample DeeMarSeWOR28_12_FD_187461 | JGI IMG/M metagenome (GOLD analysis project Ga0209536, IMG submission 187461) | Marine sediment microbial communities from White Oak River estuary, North Carolina - WOR-2-8_12 (SPAdes) (version 2) | ecosystem: Environmental > Aquatic > Marine > Intertidal zone >...
ATGAGTGCATACATAAGCGCAAATAGAAGGGAAAGGGTTTCCTTCCCTGATGACCTGCAATGCTTCAAGCACCTTCCCCTGGGCAACTAAATCAACATACCTACCGATTTCCATGTGCAGCGGACAGGCAATCTGACAGGGTGGGATAAGACTATGACCATGAAAAGCTTCCCTAGTCTGCCTAAGTTGATAATCCTTGACTTTGTTACCCATGTTATATCCCAATAATCAGTCTTAGTTACATGATAACGCGCACCCCAAAGACACGAAAGAGGAAATTCCGATAATAGAAATGAATTTTATTCGGGGATTTTTAATGGATTAACTCGTATTTTAGGACGGAAAAACTCGTAGATTATAAGCGCACTAACTAGGTTTTTGTTAATGCCTTTAAACTGTGATAATACCCTTCCGTATGGCAAATCTGATCAGGTCAGCTTTGTTCCGGATATTCAATTTTCTCATGAGGTTGGTTTTATGCGTCTCCACAGTTCTCAAGCTGATGACCAGCATCTCTGCTATTTCTCTAGCAGTATAGCCTTCGACAACAAGCTTAAGCATCTCCCTTTCTCTATCAGTTAAATTCTGGTACGAGTCTGTTTCACCGTCTACGGAGACTTTTTGTTGACATTCTTCAACTACAGCCGCTGCTGCAATGGGGGACAGAAAGGACTCACCCTGATATACAGATTGTATAGCTGAAGCGAGTTCGGTAAATGCTGCTGTTTTACTAACAAATCCACGAGCTCCTGCCTCAATGGTAGGGACAATGTATTCTCTGTCCTCGTACTGAGTTAGTGCCAGCACTTTTGTTCCCGGAAACCTCTTGCGTATTCTCCGTGTTGATTCTAATCCACTCATTATGGGCATCGCCAGGTCCATAAGCACCACATCCGGAGCAAGCTTTTTAACCTTTTCCAAAGCCTCCTTTCCATTTGCAGCTTCTCCAACAACCTTCACATCGGCAACCAGTGCCAGCAAGGCACGAATTCCATCTCGAACCAACGTATGATCGTCAACTATCAATACTTTTATCTTCTGCATCTGTTATAAAACCCCTCAGAGGAATTCTGACAGCAACTTTGGTCCCCTTCCCGGGCTGAGATCTAACTTTACATACACCTCCTACCAAACGCGCTCTTTCCTTCATTGTGAATAAACCTGCCCCCCTACCACCCTTATCAACTCTGGTAATCTTATTGACATCAAAACCCTTGCCGTCATCCTTTACTTCCAGTATGCATTCATCGGCACTGCACCCTAATTTAATAGAGACATTCTTCGCCCCGGCGTGTTCCAGAATGTTGCCCACCGTCCCTTGGGCGATACGAAAAAGTGTAACTTCCACTTCTGTGGGCAAGCGCTCCTCAACTCCCTCGAATTCCGTTAATACTTTAGCCCCCAAAGGCTCCAGACTATCTTTGGTATAGCGACTGATTGCTGCAGGCAGTCCAAGCTCATCCAACAAAGTTGGGCGAAGCTCTTTCATTAGCTTCGATATTTCATTCTGAGTATGAACTGCCAGAGACTGTATCTTCCTAAGCCTATTGATGAAATCTGCATCTTCGATACCGTCGGTTTCCGCTTTTGTTATAGCAGCTTGAAGGTTTAAGGTCAGACTCGTAATTGCTTGACTGGTTTCATCGTGTAGCTCACGGGCGATCCTTTTCCGTTCTTCTTCTTGGGCGGTAAGGGCGTGTTGAAGAAGAGTCTGATACCTTTCCTTCCCTTTTTCCAGTCCCTCGTATAGCCTGGCTTGTTCAATCGCAGTGCCTAGCTGACAACCAATTGAGTTCAAGAGAAACATATCATCCGCAGAGAATTTACCCGGTACATGACTGGCAATGTTCATCACACCCAGGACCCTATCTTTTGCTTTTAAAGGAACGCTGATAAATCCGCCCAGGCCTTCCGTGTTTACCAGGTCCGGATGTGCCGCCCTTGGTTCTTCTGAAATATTCTCAAGTACGATGGGCTCCCCGGTTTGGGCTACCCTTCCCGCCACTCCTTTACCCACGCTCATTTCCATTTGTTCAACATATTTAGCAGACAAACCACGATACACTCGGTAGCTAAGCTGCTGGGTTTGTCCGTGAACAAGCAATATCCCTCCAGTTGTGGCATTGACGATTTCTAACACAGTGTCCAAAGCTACATTCAAAATGGTATCTAAATCCCAAAATCCGCTGGTGGCACTGGAGATACGGTTTAAAGCGTGGAGATGATGATGACGCCTCAGAATTTGATTCTCCAACTCTCTCTCTACAGTAACGTCTTTCCTCAGTTCGGCAATGGCACTGATATTACCCTTTTCGTCTTTTATCGGATAAAGTATTATCTTAATATACCTGTCCGATACATCCCCTGTATTGACCGGAGGATCAGAAGAAATAACCGCCCTTGGGCAGCCAGTCTGCAGAACTCTGGTAAGAGGACATTTCCATATAGGATAGCGACACGGATTGATTCGACTTTCGAAGATTTCGTAACATCGCTTGCCAATGAACGGTTTGTCTTCTGACAAACTTCGCTTCATAGCTAAATTAACAGAACTGATACGGTATTCTGTATTTATAATAAAGAACTTGTCTTCCAGGCCATCTATAACGCCCTGCAAACTTATATCTGAACTTTCATTTTCCTCAGTCCGCCGAATTTCCGATTTTTTTCTACTCATTGCTTCCTCATCCCACTATGACTATGATAAGAATAAAATATCTCAGATTTGCCACACTTGTCAAAATTAAGTTTAATAATCTACCAAACATAGTTATTTTCTATTACTTTCTACTGCGTGTATGCTAGTACTGCGTTTCCTGCGTTCGGTTATTAGTATACTGAATCGCTTCACACTCTGTTACATGTATTTACTCAGAGAGCCTTAATATCTTAATCGTGGAGTGCATATTATAAAGAGAAAACCATCGGCTTGTTCAGACTGGTGCGACCTGCACCAATAATATAGGAATCCTATTGACAAATTTTCAGATGCAAGTTATTATAGAATTTCATAGTAGCTGGGCGTATGTGGAGACGTTCGTCAGGCTTCTTAGAGATGCAGACAAAATTGTGAAAATATCTCGACAGAACGCTTAATATTCTTTCTTAACAGGATTTTAACATATATGTTGTAATATATTATTGAAAACTGGTAAAAGGAGGTGATGGAGAGTTCAATAGATTATTTTATATGAAATATTCAACTTAGGATGGCAAGGCCAAAACATGAGATCGTAAATGAAAGGGGGTGATAAGACAGAAGATATACGATACGAAGAAGTAAATGCAATCCTGAAAAATTTGGAAAAGGAGGAGAAATAGTTTTGAAAAAGGTACTTTTTATTTCACTGGCAGTGATACTGGCTCTTAGTATAGGCCTTATCGGCTGTGAAGGTGAAGGCGAAGGCCCAACCGGAGACCCTATCGAGCTCACGGTTCTTATCCGAACTGAGGATGAGCGAGAGGACATTGGTAATTACCTTGTAACCGTGCTCGAAGACCTGGGCTTCGACGTTACTGCCCAGTACGGTATCAGCAGCGAGCTAGGTCCCATCTGGCAGGGCGAGCCGAGCCTGGGCTTGTGGCACGCCTACACCGGTGGTTGGGTCAGCACGGCTGTAGAACGAGACGCGGGCACCAACTTCGGTTTCTTCTACACTACCATAGGTATGGCCTGGATGCCTGTACCTCTATGGGCTGCCTACGTAGATGAAGGAGAATTCTACGACTTGGCTGAAGCACTGTGGAACAACGACTTCAGCACCGCTGGTGAGAGGGCGGACCTATTCGAGGATGCGATGTGGCTGTCGATGAACGACTCCGTCCGCATCATGCTGCTCGACCGCACCAGCTTCTCACCGTTGCAGACAGACGTGGCTCTGTCAGCCGATGACTACGGTGGCATCTACGCCTCATGGCTGTGGGCTCTTACGGTTCACTTCCGCGACGGATCTGACGTCGCTCAGGAGCCGACCGGAAACACCACACTGAGGATGTCCACCACCGACCTGTTTATCGACCCGTGGAACCCGGTGGCTGGTTCGAACTGGGCCTACGACATGTTCCCCATCCGGTCTATATGCGAGCAGAGCTTCGTGTATGACCCGACCACCGGCCTTCCGTGGCCCCACCGTGTTTACAAGGCCGACATAACCTGGAAAGACGGCCTGCCCATGATCTACGACGCGGACCACGAAGAGGGAGCCCCGCGAGGCTGGCTAACACACCACACCCAACCCGACGAGATCGTGGTGCCGGCTGATTGCTGGGCCGACTGGAATCCGACAGGTGGAACCGGATCAACTGGAGCATTTATCACCACGGGCACCAGGTTCGCGGGCAACACTTCACCCGTGACATCGAAGGTCAAGGTCGTCACCCAATATGCAGACGACATCTTTAGCGTTCCGCTGCACGACGGAAGCACGCTTGACGCGTCGGACTTCCTGCTCTACATATGCCAGTGGTTCGACCGTGCCACGTCCGGCAGCCCGTACTATGACTCAAGTGCTGCGCCGGCGTTCGACGCTTTCATGAGCCAGTTCAAGGGCATGAAGTTCGAGACCAGCGGCCTGCCCTCCGGTGTTGGGCTGCAAATCACGACCTACACCGACCAGTACTACCTGGATGCCGAGCTTGTCGTCGCAGATAACCAGGTGAACTGGTTCCCGCACGATAACGCTGGACAATTTGCCTGGCACACCTGTGCCCTGGGTTTCCTCGCCGAGCGAGACGGTGAGCTAGCGTTCTCCCAGACCAAAGCCGATGCGCCGCCCGTTACCGAGTGGACGAGCTTCATCGACGGACCGAGCCTGACCATACTTGCCGACCATCTGACGGACGTACAGACCGTGGCCGACCCGGACTACCGGTTCGTGCCCTATGCGGACGTTCTGGGCCCCTACTTAACCACAGGGGAGATAGACACCCGGTACAGTAACCTGGCTTCCTGGTACGCAGCCAAGGACCACTTCTGGGTAAGCAGCGGACCGTACTTCCTGGAGGATGTGGACACCACGGCCTCGATTATCGAGCTGGGAAGGTTCACCTCATATCCTGAAGACGGCGACCGGTGGTTCTTCACGATGGACCCGGTACCTACCTACACAGGCAGTCACACCGGTGGCTGGTGCGATGTTATCACGATCGCGGTGGATGACAACGCGGCGGCGGTCAGCAAGCTGCTTGCCGACCAACTCGATGTCTACGCTTTCGCCATCAGTGATGCCGACCTGAAAGCCACCTGTGATGCCAATCCGAGCGTAGTTCACTACTACGAGAATGCCGGTTCCTTCAACGACGTCACGTTCAACCCGGACGGGCCCTTCTTCGCGTCAACAGGGGACGTGAATCCATTTGCTCTCCCTGAGGTACGCCAGGCCATGAACTGGGCCCTGAACCGCGAGTACATCTGTAGTGACATCATGAGCGGTATGGCCATCCCGAGGTACAGCTGCATTGGCTCCCTGTCCGGAGACGGAGTCCTGTACGTTGACGTTTTGAATGCCATCGAAGCCTACTACGCCTACGACTTCGACGCAGCTGATGCTGCAATAGAGACGGCAATGCTGACTATACCCGGCGTAACCCGCGACGTGGACGGCACATATCGATATTAATTCCAGTGCCTAACCCGCAGTGAGACGGGTGCAAATCAACGGGGGACCGCGGTCAGCGGTCCCCCGTTATTTTATAGCATTATTTCGCTTATACCACCCCCGATCAATCGTATGTATCTGACAATTCGATGTTTCTATAGAGATGGCAAGGCCTATTCTCCAAATATATGATAAATATTAGCTTTTCTGACAATTACGCAAAATTCTTCAGTGCTTTGTCTAGCGAAGCCAGAGACTTGACAGCGCGGCAGGGTTATTATAATATGAATCTCGTTTCACACGAGCAGGGCTGATGAACACAGAAGCAGATTCGGATAGCCCTGAGCTCGGAAGGAGTTGAGTCCCAACCCATGCGTCAGGTTATCAGCAAACTGGGAAGGTTCACGTTGATGAGGGCCTTGCTCCTCTTTCTGGCTGTCGTCATCGGCGTGTACCTCACCGTGCTTATCGCCAACATGGGCGGTCGGATTGACGACGTACGCAGGGCCGAGATCAGATATTATATAGGACAGGCGGCCTTCGGTAACCAGGCTTTAAGGGGGCTGCCCCCGGAGGAGGTTGCCGCGATGCTCGAGGAGCTGGCGCAACTGGAGTTTGAGCGCCTGGGGATGAACCGCCCGTTCTTCCCCGAGCGGAGCTTTGAATATCTCTGGAGGGCGCTTACACTCGACCTGGGGCGGGCAGAGCGCATCAACAGCGACGCAGGGTCACGGCAAGTGAGCAACATATTGTTGGAACGACTCCCCGTCACACTGGCCCTTTTTGCGACTGCCGATTTGGTCCTATTTATTCTATCGTTGTTTATAGCGCTGTTCCTATCCCGTCGATACGGGAATTTCCTGGACCGCCTGATCATCGGCCTGGCGCCGAGTTCAGCGGCGCCAGGCTGGTTCTATGGTCTCTTCCTAATACTTATTTTCGGGGCCGTGCTCGGGATTCTGCCATGGGGAGGGATGCTGGACGCGCCCATACCCGATACTACATGGAGTTATGCCTTGAGCGTGCTCAAGCACATGGTCCTCCCAGTCACCGCCGTGGTGCTGGGTGCCCTGTTTGCCAACATCTATACATGGCGGACTTTTTTCCTCATTTATTCGAGTGAAGACTACGTGGAACTGGCCCGGGCCAAGGGACTTTCTTCGCGAGGTATTGACACACGCTATGTACTACGACCCGTTCTGCCTCCCATTCTTACCAGTTTCCTGCTTGTGCTCATCACAATGTGGATGGGGCAGATCGTTCTGGAGACCGTGTTTCACTGGCCGGGATTGGGGTCGGTATTCTACACGGCGACCCAGGTCAGTGATACACCTGTCATTCTGGGGGTCGTCGTGATATACGGGTATCTACTGGCAGCGACAGTGTTCGCGCTGGACTTCGTCTATGCTATCATAGACCCCCGCGTACGTGTTGGTGGAGGGGCGGTAAGGAAGTAACAATACAAATAACTCATGCAGAACTGGTTGGCAAGGCTCAAGGGACTAAGGCGCTATCCGTCGCTGATTGCTGGAATCGTGATCAGCGTCATTTTTATCGCCATATCCATTTATGCTATAACTGCCATTCCCTACAGCGAGGCGGTCAGGTTGTGGCGTGCCGGCCCCGGCGTGTGGGACGAAAACCCGAAGAACGCCGGGCCAGTCTGGCTCGACCTGTTCACCGAAGGCAAATCTCCCCGCACTATTGTGGTCAGTTCCGGGGACACCGGGATAATAAACGAAGAGGCAACCGGCAATGGGACGAAACGCGTGGAGATTGTACTTCCGTTTCAGTATGACTACGATGGTTTCCCCAAAGAACTCAAATTATATACGGTAGCGAAATATTCGGGGAGCCGGGAACCGACAACCATATCCTGGCAGACGCCCGACGGACGTATCATAATTCTCCGGGAAAATTACTTTCTTAAACCCGATGATGCCTACTACATCTCCCAGGACGCCGAACTCCGCGCTCAGTTGTCAGGAATGACGCCCCACATAGGCCTTTTTGCTGACCCGAACGATGAAGAGAAGCCCCTGAAAGGAGAATATCGGCTCACACTGGCGACCGAAGTGCCAGAAACTGCTGATGTGAGCACGAGACTGGTAGCCGCTGGTCAGCTCCATGGTTGGGCCGGCACCGACCACCGCGCGCGAGACCTCATGATAGCGCTTCTCTGGGGGGCACCGATAGGAATCATGTTCGGCGTTCTTGCTGCCATAGGCGCCCAGGTCAGCACCTTTATATTGTCAGCGATCGGTACCTGGTTTGGCGGTAAGCTCGACAGGTTATTCCAGTGGCTCACCCAGGTGAACCTTGTTATCCCCGTGCTTCCTCTCCTGATTTTGGTCGCCCACTTCTACTCTCGCAGCATCTGGACCATGTTGGGAATGGTGATTGTCCTGAATATTTACAGCGCATCGTACCTGACCTACCGAGCTATGTACCTCCAGGCGAAAGAAGCGCCCTACATCGAGGCAGCCCAGGCATACGGTGCTGGCAACAATCGCATGGTCTTCCGTTACCTCATACCAAGGATAGCGCCAACGCTTCTGCCCCAGTTCATTCTCATCATTCCGCTATTCGTGTTTCTGGAGGCCACGCTATCGGTACTAGGGCTCGGGGATCCCTTGATACCTACCTGGGGCAAGGTCATTTACAACGCAGTCGACGAGGGTGCGTTGTATAAGGGATATTATTATTGGTTGGTTGAGCCAGCGGTCCTTCTCCTATTGATGGGAGTGGGTTTTGCCCTGATCGGTTACTCCCTGGACCGCATCTTCAACCCACGACTGAGATCGTTATGACAAAGAAACTGAATCACAAACAGAAATCGACGGCACGCGTCGCCATAAGCACGGAGAAGAGCAACGGTCCTCTCCTCAAGGTTGAGGATGTTTTTCTCTACTTCAAGTCCGCCACCGGCGGACTTGTACGCGCCGTAGATGGTGTGAACTTCGAGCTAAATCCCGGGCGCTCCCTGGCTATAGTGGGGGAATCCGGCTGCGGCAAGACCTCGCTGGCGAAGGCGATACTGAGGCTTCTGCCACGCAACGTAGCTACCTATAAGGGCCGTATACTCTTGAGTGGTACAGACATCATGAAGTTCGGCGATGAACGCTTCCGGCACGATGTACGATGGGTAAAGATATCAATGGTCTCACAGGCAGCCATGAACTCCCTCAATCCCGTCATGAAACTGAAAGACCAGGTAGCCGAACCACTGCTAATTGATAACCGTACAAGCAAGAAGGAGGCATACGAGAGGGCGCGGGAAGTCTTTCGTATCGTGGGCATCCCGGTGGCCTTCCTGGATCGATATGCATTCGAATTGTCGGGAGGAATGAGACAGCGGTCAATCATTGCCATGGCGCTGATAGCCGATCCGCTCCTTGTCATCCTTGATGAGCCCACCTCGGCACTGGACGTGCTGACCCAGGCCAATATCATGAATGCTCTTAAGAAGATCAAGAAGGAGCTGAGCCTGAACTACATCTTCATAACCCATGATATTGCCACCTCCAGCGAACTAGCGGATGAAGTGGTGTGCATGTACGCGGGACAATTGGTCGAGCACAGCACGGCCGAGCGGTTCTACCGTGACCCGCTACACCCGTACGCCCAGAAACTTATGGCCAGTGTGCCCACTCTACACGTCTACAAGAAACCTGAATTTATCACCGGTCAACCTCCCAGCCTGCTGAACCCACCAGAGGGTTGCCGGTTTGCCGAACGCTGCACTAAGCGGTTCGAACGCTGCCAGAAGGAACCTCCCCTTTTCGCTCACGGCGATGAATTTGTAAAGTGCTGGCTTTATGAACGAGGTTAAAAAGGTGCAGGATAACATATTACTCTCCGTTAAGGACCTGAGAACCTGGTTCGAATTGAAGCGCTGGGGTTTCCTCCACGCCGGATTTGTCCGAGCTGTAGATGGCGTAAGCTTCGAGCTCGGCAAGGGGGAGGCAATTACCATAGTAGGCGAGAGCGGATCGGGCAAAACGACGCTCCTGCGAACGATCCTGGGCCTGGCCCGCGCCACGGAAGGAGAGATTACCTTCAACGGCAGGAGGATCGAAGGGCAAAAAGAGCATGACCTCGCCTGGGTACGGTCTCAGGTCGGATTTGTTCAGCAGGACCCTTATGGGGCGCTAGCACCATTTATGAACGTCGGCGGTGTTCTGAGGGAACCCCTCATCATCCATAAAATGGCGGAAGACGAGCAGGAAAAACGGATCAGGGAAGTCATGGGTGAAGTCCGATTGGTCCCCGTTGAGAATTTCATCCGTAGATATCCGCACATGCTGTCCGGTGGCCAGCAACAGCGATTGGTAATTGCCAGGGCGATGATACTGCATCCGAGCATGATAGTTGCCGACGAACCGGTATCCATGCTTGATGCCTCCGTTCGGGTGGAAATCCTCGAGCTGATGAGGAAAATCCAGGACGCCCATAATCTGAGCGTTGTCTATATCACCCACGATCTATCCTCGGTACGCTACTTCTCGGAACGTGTTTTCATCATGTATGCCGCCAAGATGGTGGAAAAGACAGATGTCCAGGAGATCGTTAAGAACCCCCTACACCCCTATACTCAGGCACTGCTTAAAGCTATTCCTGACCCAGAGCCAGAGAATGCTGACCAATTCAGGGATATTCCATCTGGGGAGCCGCCCAATTTGATTAGTCCCCCCGAAGGCTGCCGGTTCCATCCACGATGCCCTCAAGTAATTAAGGGGTTGTGTGACGTAGATGAGCCCCCGGAATTTGAGCCTTCTCCCGATCACTTTGTGGAGTGCTGGCTCTATAAGTAGAGGAATGGAATGCTAAGTCCGCTGAAGCTAATAGCGATCGGTTTTGCCTTGCTTGTCTTGGGTGCTTTGCTGCCATTTCTAATGCTGCTCGATCTGATTCAATCCACCCTATTCCTCAATATCATATCCGTAATATGCTCAGTCGGCGGCCTTACCGTGGGATTTATAGGCTTATCGTCCTATCTTCGTAGAGACCGCTGATTTGGTCAATTAAAATCCACACTGATGTGCCGATTGAATAGTCCTAGACAATAGAGCCGAGCCCTGATAACACCGGAGAGTCCATCTTTGGTAGCAGAACCACTCCCCTTGAGGCTGAATAGCACGGCAATCAGGGCATATTCGAAAAGGGAGAGGAGTAGCTTTTCAGTAGGTTTCGTCTATGAATTCGGCTATCTGTTCAAAATGGACACTGTCAACCATGAGTCCCGTTGGGGCGTATACTATTTCATCAGCAGCCCACAACACCGTCGGTCTGGTATCCTTGGTCATCCCCCGGACGCCCATCAGTATATTGCCGATGTTATCATTGACCCTCAGAGTGTTAACCTTTATGGGCGCCTTAATCCGGCCATCTTCAATAAAATAGGAATCTGCAGTAAGCGTACCGGTGAAGTCACCAGCCCTTAAACCATTGACCGGATAGGTATACCACAGCCTTCCTACGAGTATCCCCTTCTGAATACGACCTACGAGAGTCTGAAGGTCGACGCTGGAAGGCGATTCAAATACGATGTTGGTTGCCGATGCGGTTGGCAGCATATTGAAGTTCCTCCCGCCTACGCGGGCGTACCGAAAGCCGTTCCTCGGTATCATCGCCCGCCGGAAGTCCCCAGGGTCTACTCCGAGCTTCTCTTTTGCCTCGGGATCATTCAAAATTCTCTGATACTCATACCAATCACTCAACAGACCGCTAAGTATCCCTTCTTTAATCAAGGTGGTTTCTCCCGTAGGCAGGCCTTCGCAGGTAATACCCCTCGAGCCAACCAGCCCCGGAGCATTGCCCTTGTCAACTATGGTCAGTATACTTGAGCCAACCTGTTTGCCTAGCTTGCCCAGAAAACATGATTGTCGGGAGTAGAAAGACGACGTCGTGCAGGAACGGATGATCAGGTTATTAAGCAGCTCCCCAGTCGGCTGGGGCCCGAAGATAACAGGGTAATCCCCAGAGGGTACCCGAATTCCATTCAGCGAGTTAATTGCGTTCTGCGCAGCTTCGCTTCCCGCCCTTCCGCTCAGGCCCTTCAACTTAAGATGAACAGAGTAACCGCTTCCCTTGGCATCACCCTTTTCCACCATACCGGTAACGTATACCGACATGAATGCAGACTCATCACTCTGCACATCTGGCATCTCATACGAGCTCACAGCCATTCTTTCCTGAAATATTGCTAGATCGCCCCCTAGAATCAATCCGAGGTCATTCAGTGTCCTACCTGAAGCCATGCTTTTCAGCGTTTCGGAATCCAGGAATGAATCTATTGCCCCGTCCAGGATCTTCCATCCAGCTTCAACCAGATCCTCGTTGGTGATGCCCATTATCATTGGGTCATGATACTCAAAAAGGCTCCGCTTCCCGTTAGTTGCCTGTGGCAGACACTGAAACTGGGGATCGATAATTGCCGCTCCCTTTGCCTTCTCCAGGGCAAGTCTGACTCCCTCGAGCGATAGGTCTCTTTCTTCCGAACCAAAGCCGACCTTGGTGCCGTCGGGACTATAGAGTACTATCTGGATTCCGATTCCACAATCGTCCGTAGACTTCGGTTCCTCAAGACCATTACACGGGATATGAGATGTATAGTTGAGCCTTGTCCACATACGGTTGTTCGCTGAAGCAAAGACCTGAGCTGACTTGATCTCAGGTTGCGTCTTCAGAAAGGCCATTGCCCCTTCAACGGATTGTTCTAAATCCCTCAGTTCTTTCACTGTGCTCCTCCTACAAGCCTGGCACGCGCCCTAATTGTAGGGCCGCCGTTGCCAAGTTTCTTTGCCTGCATCGGCTGCCCCTTCCCACAATTGAAAATCGCCCGTATCCGAAGGTCATTCCCCACAGCATCGACCGACATCAGGTAGTCCTTCGTATTGCCCATCATTCCGCCATCCCTGAACATTTCTCCAAGCTGGCCATTTCTGATTTCAAATACCTTTCTAGCTGTAATTCGGAAGTTCTCCCTGCTCTCTGAAATGGAAGGTATGCGGTGACCCACCAGGTAGTACCCGTGGTCAATCTCACTGATAATCCCTTTCGGGTCACGCTCTCCATTTCCGAATGCCGTTGTTGACATTCTGATTAGGGGGACAAATGATGCGTCAATCGCCTTAAAGTGACCATTTGGACTCGCCCCAATAACGGCTGCCGTCTGTCGCGAATTCATGAATCCACAGAATACTCCCCTGTCTATATGCATTACCCTTTTTACCGGCGTACCCTCATCATCATACTCGTAGTGCCCGTAGCCCCGAAGCAGGGGGTCCGAATAGGCAGAGACCAGAGGAGAGGCTACCTGTTTACCGAGCATGTTCTCCTCCAGGTTTCTGAAGAACCAGCTTCTACCGGCATAGGCAGTCTCCAGTTTGAGGGCCCGGTCCAGTTCAGTCGGGTGACCGATGATCTCATGAACCAGAAGCGTGTTATAGTGAGGATCTGTTATCACTACCACATCTTTGCCTGAGGAGGGACATGGGCTAGCCTCCGAGAGTGACACGCAATCAGAGCCCAGGTCCAGGGCGAAACCCATGAGTGGTTTTGACTGCATCAAATCTTCGTCAAAGCCATCGGTTAGAATTTCCCATCCACGCTGATGCCCGAGGCAATCATAGTGCATTTGCTGAACCCCGCTGTTCCCAACTGCTACCACGAGACAAAGTCCCTGTGTCAATGCATGAGTCCGGTCGATGGCAGTCCCTTCGGAGCTTACAAAGAGCTCCCTTGTTAGTGACGTTTGAATCCCGACTTGGCTGAGCTTAACCCTCCGGTCATGTGAGACTACGGCCTTGGAAACATCGCGCGCCAGGCCATTTACCTCTCCAAGGGAGACCTCAACCGGATTGATCTTATAAACGCCCAGTACGGTATCCTGGCATATTTCCACCGGCGCCAGTTCCATACTGTGCAGTGACTGCCCCAGAGCCTGCCAGTGGCTTCTCCTCTCACTCTTCAGTTTCGAGTTGGCGATCGCTCTCTCGTACGCCTGGCTGAGACCATCTCCAATAATCCCAGACAGATTATCTCTATCTGCTGCCCCCAGGGTCTGGCCGTAGTAACCAGGAGCCCGCATCTGCTTGCCTGCAATGACTCTCAGCCCGTAGGAAAGGCTATAATCGCGAATACTAGACTTCATCATTCCATCCTGAGCAACTGCTTGCTGTCCCTCAGAGACCGCAATCCTCAAATCAACATAGAAACAGTCCTGTAATCTGCTCTTGGCCTCCAATATCATGTTGGACAGTCTGTCTTTATTCTGGCTGATTAAAGCGATGTCTAC
>Ga0209536_100010181_pt1 | contig 13896 bp, 8 predicted proteins | sample DeeMarSeWOR28_12_FD_187461 | JGI IMG/M metagenome (GOLD analysis project Ga0209536, IMG submission 187461) | Marine sediment microbial communities from White Oak River estuary, North Carolina - WOR-2-8_12 (SPAdes) (version 2) | ecosystem: Environmental > Aquatic > Marine > Intertidal zone >...
ATATCCCAGTTAAAATTGATTGAACGCAATCCGAAACAAGTCATGATTTGTCTGGCTGTTTGGCTTTTGGCCAACATTGCCGGCTTTTTGCTGTACCATTATGCGTTTGAGCATAAAAATGATGAATTTTTCCAACAAGGAATTGCCCTGACCCAAAGTTTAGAATCCAAAAGCGGACCTTTTGTTTTAGAAAAGGATATCTTATCCCTCAATGTGGCCGTCAAGGAATTACAGGGTGTCAAAGACCTGTCGTATGCGGTCATCTTAGACCATAAGAATACTATACTGGCACATACCAACGCTGACTTGATGAATCAGAAATTCGAACCGTTGCTTGATGAAACGCCCATTGTTACCCAGAACGGTATCACGGTCATTTCCGGAAAGCTGCCGGATAAAACCGATATCGTCGGCTTCTTTAAAATAATCAATTTTTCAGATGTAGAAATTGGCAAGGTTGGCATCGTACGCTCGATTGCACGCCTACATAGCGAGCTCAATCAGTTGCGTCTGCTATATGTTGCCGGCGTTCTGGGTAGCATACTTTTGTTGGCTGCCGTTGTTTTTGTCTTGGATCGTTTTACCAGGGCCCGCATGCTTAAGATGCAAAAAGACATCGCCAAAATGGAACGTATCGGCCCTTATTTATTGCGACAAAAAGTTGCCCGCGGGGGGATGGCCGAACTCTTTTTAGCCGATTACGTTCGCGATGACGGCTTTCGCCGCAAAGTTGCCGTCAAACGAATTTTGCCGCATCTTGCTGGAAATCAAAACTTTATAAAAATGTTCACCCGCGAAGCCCGGGTAGCGGCCCTTTTACAACATCCCAATGTGGTTCAGATATTTGACTACGGCAATATTGAAAATGCGTATTTTATCGCTATGGAATTCATTGACGGAAAAAACTTAGGAGAAGTGCTCAAGCTCTCAGCTCACGGCCTGCCAGCCGAAATTGCCGCATTTATTATGTCGCAAATTTGCAAGGGTCTGGATTACTCCCATAACAAAAAAGACGACACCACCGGAGAACCTTTCAAAATTGTTCATCGCGACATCAGCCCTCAGAACTTGCTGATTTCATATCAGGGAGAGGTAAAAATAAGTGATTTTGGTATTTCAAAGGCCAGATCCGAACCGAGCCTAACGCAGGCCGGTGTTGTTAAGGGGAAATTGGCTTATTTATCCCCCGAACAGGCGCTGGGAGAACCCATTGACCATCGGGCCGATATTTATGCCTTGGGGCTGGTTTTTTATGAGACGCTCACCGGAAAAAGAGTATATGAATTTGGCAATGAAGTTGATGCCATCCGCACGATTCCGGTTATGGAGATCGAACCAGTGCGCAGCGCCATTTCTGATATCCCGGAAGAATTAAACCGCATTGTAATGAAGTGTCTGGAAAAACAAAAGAACACAAGATATCAAAGCGCTGCGGCGGTAAATGCCGATCTGGTAGCATTTAAAAAGCATCAAAAATCAGCTTTCGGTACCTCTGATTTGGCTGATTTCATGAAAAAATTTTCGAGCGACGCAAAAAACACATAGCTTGACCATCGGAACCATATCATATGTCCAACAAAATATTTCATGGAAAAACGGATATCGGGCTTAAGCGCCAGAATAATGAAGATGTATTTTTAGTGAGCCCCGAGCATGATTTTTGCCTTGCTGCAGATGGCATGGGAGGTGCTGCTGCCGGAGAAGTCGCCAGTAAAATATTTGCCGAGACCACACTGGACATATTTTCCGCTCAGCAAAACCGTTCTGAAAAAGAATCGCTGTATCGTGTGCAAAAAGCCTATTATAAGGCAAATGAGAAAATCCTGGAGCATATCATCGCTCACCCTGACCACAGGGGCATGGGGTGCACGGCAGAGCTGTTGGCATTTTATGAAAATAATTTTATTCTCGGCCATATCGGTGATAGCCGTACCTATCGCCTTAGAAACGGTGAGCTTGAACAGCTCACCGAAGACCATACCCTTGTGCAGCAGCAATTACGAGAAGGGCTGATATCTACAGACGAAATTAGACATCATCCGATGCGTCATGTGATTTTCCGCGCCGTAGGTATAAAAGAAGAAATGACGATCAATCTGCTACAAGGAAAAACACATCCCTCCGACCTTTTCCTGCTGTGCTCAGACGGTTTGACCGATATGATAGATGATGATCAGATTCTAGATATTCTGTGTGCCGATACAGAAATCAATCACAAAACCGAAAGCCTGATCGAGTCGGCTAAGATTGCCGGCGGCCTTGATAACATTACTGTTGTTTTGGTTTCTATTCCATAGGTTCTTTTGAAGTTGTCTCCCAAGAAAACACATGCAGGCTAACTTATGTCACATCCGTATTTAGAATGGCTAGATGAAAACCAGCAAGTCCAGCGTAGAGAAATCGTTGATAAGGTCTTTATCGGACGAAGTTGTAAAGGCATCGAGCCGCAAAAAACAATTTTGATATGCAATGCCCAGGTATCCAGAGACCATGCGGTCATCAGCCGCCGTGCAAAATCAATACAAATCAAGGACATGAGTAAAAATGGAACATGGGTCAACGGCATACGACTGGCAGCGGGTGCATCCAGTGATCTGGCAGATAAGGATATTATCGATATTGGCGGCGTCTCCATTACGGTATATGCCCAATCAGGTGATACCGTCACCCAGGAAAGTGCCATTTTAACCGATGGCACGATGGTAACGCCCACCGAGGTTGTGGTCACCAATGTGGTTGCTGATGTTCGGAAATTTTCTACTTTTTCCCAGAACCATGCGTCAGCAGATGTCTATGCCCTGATGAAGGAGATATTCGACACGTTCAATAGCATTGTCTTTAATTTTAAAGGCACCATTAAAGACTACGCCGGCGATGCCGTTTATGCTTTTTGGGATCATCATGTCGAACCGATAAGCCAGCAGGCTGTTTTGGCCTGTCAGGCTGCCATCCAGCAGAGCCAAGCCATCGAAGACATACGCACAGCGCTATCCGGCAAAAACGTCGCTGCTGCAAATTTAGAGATGGGCTGGGGCATCACAACCGGTAAGGTGACCCTTTCGCATTATGGCTCGCGCGCAGCTGATTTGGCCCTGGTCGGCGATTGTACGAATTTGGCATTTCGCTTATCCGGCATTGCCAATAAAGATCTGTCTGAAAAAATTATTATGTGCACCCAGACGGCCGATCTGGTGCGCGACGACTTTACGCTGCAAGATCTTGGAACCATCCCGATTAAAGGCCGCACCGGCAATGAGCATGTTTTCGCCCTGAATTTACCCTGAAAAACAGAACTTAGCAGCGCCTGTGTGCATCACCAATAGCAATTTCCGGACACCAGGGCACCTCTTACCAACCACCGCGCTAAAAATTCCCTTGATTTTCCGAACCCTTTTGATTCTGCGGTCGATTTAGGGTAGAATTCCAATTGCCAGATGATCCAACGGCAATGAAGCCTGTTTTTTGCTGACGATCGTTGACAGGCATCATTCATGCTTGTCATAACCTGTCACCCATAACTTGACGCTTCAAGAGCAGTTCGGTACGCTTTTATATGGTATTTTCTAGTACAATCTTTCTTTTTGGTTTCCTGCCGGCACTTATTATCTGCTATTTCGGTCAACAGTGGGTTGCCCCCAAACGGCTGCGCAACACCTTTCTTCTGTGTTTCAGCTATCTCTTTTATCTGTATGGCGCTGCCGGTTTTCTTTTGATCCTTATGCTGTCAACGCTGGCGGACTATGTCCTCGGCCAGCTGATCGCACGCACGATCAAGCATAAGCGGCTGTGGCTGACACTCTCCTTAGTGCTGAATTTAGGGCTATTGGCCTATTTCAAATATGCCAATTTTGTTGTCGGTGAACTCAACAGCTTATTTTTATCCTGGGAACGTTCCTCCATTGAATGGCAGGCGGTTATTTTACCCATTGGAATTTCATTTTTTACCTTCCAGAAGCTTAGTTACATCATCGATGTGTATCGAGGAAAAAGCCCTGCGCTAAATAACATTGTCGACTTTGCCCTCTACATTGCCATGTTTCCGCAGCTCATCGCAGGACCGATCGTCCGTTTCAGCACGATTAGAGACCAACTCAAAGGGCGCCGCGAATCGTGGGATCATTTTTACAACGGGATCCTCCGCTTTTGCTGGGGACTGGCCAAAAAAGTCATCATCGCTAATTCTTGCGGTCAGATTACGGACATCGTTTTCAACCTCAAACCGGAGTTGCTGGACACCAAAGTCGCCTGGCTAGGTGCACTGGGTTATACGCTTCAAATTTATTTTGATTTTTCGGCCTATTCGGATATGGCCATTGGCCTGGGCATGCTGTTTGGTTTTACCTTACCCGAAAATTTCAACCGCCCTTACTCGGCCGTGAGCATAACCGATTTTTGGCGCCGCTGGCATATCACCCTAAGTCGCTGGTTCAAAGACTATCTGTATATCCCACTGGGCGGCAACCGCCGAGGAACGACTCGAACCTGCCTGAATATGACAATCGTTTGTGTGTTGTGCGGCCTCTGGCATGGCGCCAACTGGACCTTTTTGCTCTGGGGAATTTATCACGGCGCCTTCCTGGTCATGGAACGCATCAGCGGCCTGCGTGATCTGCCACAACATCGATACAGGTTTGTTCGTCGCTTTGTGACCCTTTTGATTATTATCGTCGGTTGGGTCGTATTCCGGTCTGCAAACATTTCCCAGGCAATTGAATTTCTCACCGCAATGTTCACCTTCAGTGACTTGCCGATTTCCTATGAGCTTAGTCGCGCATTGAACTATCGCAATCTTTTATTCCTAATGGCGGCGCTACCGGTATTTTTTCTACCCGCCGAGCATTTTCCCCTAAAATCCATTTTAGAAAAAAAAGATCCGATTCTGCTTGTAGCGGGGGCTTTGATGATCCTGCTGCTGCTCCCGTACTGCGCAGCACTAATTATCGGCGGCGCCAGTAGCCCCTTTATTTACTACCGGTTTTAATGGCACCATGAAAAAGATTTTTTCAATCATATTTGCTTTAATTTTAATGTCACCGACAGCGGTATGGCTCATTCGCTTGGATTTCGGCATCGATGTAGAACGCCTCAATCTCAAACCACCCCGCTTCGATGCTCGAGCATTGCTCAACAAAGATTACTATCGCTCTATTGACCAGTATCTAAATGACAACTTTTCCTTACGCGATCCGCTGCTTTTCGCCAAAAGATGGCTGGATTACCACCTTTTTAAAATGACCGACACAGCCGCTGTACATGTCGGCAAGCAGGGATGGCTATATAGCCGCAAATCCATCGAGGACGTTCAAAAAGAAGCCTGTGATGATCTGTTACTGATCGAACAGCTGGCTCTGGACCTTCACGCCGTCGATCAGCTTCTTTCGGCTTCCGGTCGCCAATTTATATTCACGGTGGCACCCAACAAATCTTCCATCTATCCCGAGTTTTTAGGGTTTATACCCAGGGGCGCATCTTGTCAGCGTAACCGTTACGATCTGCTGCTGGAATCCTTTGGGCGGCACCCCCTGAAGAACTTTGTCAGACTCGAAAATCGGTTGCTCAATGCCAAAGACGGCAACAAATGGCTTTATCATCCAACCGGCTCCCATTGGAATGCCCGCGGCGCCGCGGTGGCGGCTGAGGCTATCGGTCAACAGATTGAGCAGGATGCTGCCTATCACCGGGCCTTTGATCACTCGCAAAACAATCCGGAAAATCAGGTCGATCTTGCCAGGCGCATGTTGGGATTGTTCAGCGAAATCGAGAGTGATGCCGTCATTCAGTTAACATCTTCAGGATCCTTTTTTCGTTCCAACGCAGTTATTTACGGCGACGCTTATGTAACAATCCTTCTTCCTTACCTGTCGCAGATCATCGGCAGTCTTGAGGTCATACAGACGGACAGTGTACCATCAAGGCAATACAATGAAGATTTGAAAACCGCCGATATTATTTTGCTTGAAACAGCTGAATCCCGTCTGGGAAAAATACGCCTTGATATTGACAAACTTTATGCAACCTTTGAGGCCGATACTCTGCTTCCCTTAAGTTATCCAATTGATCTTCACGCTTTTGTGCCGCAGGCAAACATTTCGCTCAACAACCGGGCAACGGGCCTGGAAATAAAATCAGTGGGTGATTCATCCCGCTTTGCAATTATGTCGATTCCCGGTTCGGATGGTCAGATTTTCCGGCTGTTGAAACTAACCGTAGAAGCACCCCATGCGGACACCATGACCCTCAAATTCAAAACGGATCCACCTCACATTACGCACAAAGCTCTGCGGCCAGGACTCACAACACTCTACTTGCCCCTGCCCTTCCAGAAGACACTTTCATTGAGTATCAAACCGGGCAGCAAAGCCGGGGTGCTCATGTTGCAGTCAGCCGAGATACTGACATTTGCGGAGCTGCGAGAAACCACCGATCCTCGACGGTTAAAAAATGCTCTTGCCAAATGGCAATCAGATAAAAAAATCGCTTTGGCAAAACTGTATTCAGAAGCGGTTGCAACTAAAGCGGATCCCACTCTTAAATTATCAAGATCGAAAGTAGATTTGCAGAATTCAGGTGAAACCTCTCAACCAGATGTGCCCGTTAGTGCCCTAAAAGCGGCCTTTGATGAAGTTTTCGCCAATCAAGAAATCCGGTTAAAAAAAGGCGCCCCTGAAACATCAATTGTACAATCAGTCCCTACCACATCCAAAAGCACAGTCGAAAAATCAAAAGATGCGACTGCTCATGAAAAAGACCAGACCCCGGTCTCAAGAATCGAAGAGACACAGCGACCGACTCTACCGGCAATCACATTAACCGATTTTGCAGACGGACGCATTTTTCAACGACTCGGAAACAGTGCTGATATCGTCATTTCCGGTGCCTACAGCGGACCGCTGCAAGCCATTGAAGCAAGGGTTGTTCAAAGTGACACGCAGGCGCAAATCGTTCCCTGGACGGTGATCGATCCTTCCCCATCAAATGGGATTTTTGTAGGTCAGTTGGACAAAGTGCCCCAGGGAGGATGGTATCGCCTCCAGGTTCGCTGCCAAAACCATCATAGCATTATGGCTAAAGGCAAACATCGCTGGGGAGTTGGGATGCTGATCGGATGTCTGGGACAGTCAAATATGAATGAGTGGTTTCACACTGGCAACGATTTAAAAGCACATTCACTGCTGCGAAAATTCAACGATGAAACCTGGTCGCGATTAGACACAACGGGCAATGCGGGCATTGCTTTCGGCAACCGGATTATTGAGCGACTGGGAATCCCGGTGGGTCTGCTGGATTTTGCAGTCAACGGCTCGGGGCTAAGAAAAGAAGCTGATTATGGCACAGGTTACTGGACGGACACAACACCGGATTCGATCTACCAGCGTTTTGTCAGTGGTGTATCCGCTGCCGGCAGCGCGCTGGAATTTGTCGTCTGGATCCAGGGTGAAGCCGATGCGGCTCGGGGCACTGTCACCCAAACCGAGTATGTTGATGCTTTAACCCACTTTATTGAAAACCAGGTGAGAAACGACATCGAAAACGGTTCGAGCCAGGAGCATTTACCATTTCTGGTGGTCATGATGATCAAGCGACCCGGTGGCAAAGACAAACCCCACCAGGCGATCCGCAACGCACAAAAACAAGTGGTCGAACAGGTTGCCGACTGCTACCTGGCAGCCACCACCCTTGATCTCAAAAATCACGGAAGACAACACCTCAAGCCCAAAGCGTATATATCTATGGGCAACAGAGTAGCGCAAACGGTTTTATTTCTTGTGGGCAAAGAGCACTACCATCGAGGCCCGCAAGTTGTCAGTGCCAGGCGCCTCGAGGATCGCATATTGGAAATTATCATCCAGCACAACGGCGGTAATGATTTTAAGCCGGCTTCAGGGATTAGTGGCTGGGAAATCATTGCGAATGGGAAGCAGGTTCCCATTCAAAAGGTTTATCGCCACAATGCCCATACAATTCGAATCATAACCGAACAACCACTAGGTGGACAAGCAACCGTTCGCTATCTGTATGGCGCCATGCCGGATGTCAAACATGCGGTCCGGGACAATTCTCCCCTGTCTTTGCCTCTGGAAGAATATCAGTCTAAAATTAATTGAATTGATTTGGTATTAATTCCGGAATGATTGTAATCGTTCACGGGAACATGGCTTCTTTTTGCATAACGACATTCAAAGTATTGTCCGCAATCTGAAGAGTTGTGCCGTCGGGACGGCTAACCGATAGATATTGCTTGTCTGTTCGTGTATCTGGAGAGATCGAGACGCTTTCGATTTTGGTTTGATATCCGTTTTTTATAAATACAACTGTGTGTTCTTTAGATAAGCCTTCAATCGTCACCTTTAGCGGGGCTGTTCCTACTTTCTTTCCATTCACAAAAATCTCCGCCCCGGGCGGATCTGACTCTATAGTCATTTCCAAAGAAGCCGGTTCATCATATGTAGACGCAATGATGCCGATGACCAGGCTGCATCCGGAGACAAAGGCCATATTGATCAACACCAGGACCAATGATGTTATCTGTTTTAAACGCATGCCAAAACTGCTTATGAGAAAATGATTGGGTTGATATTTATTTTTGGATAATGAACGAAATCAAAATAATTCATTATCATCTCATTCGCAATCTTTACATGGATTTTATTTCATGGTCCCGGTCAAATAGGTTTCCCCCATCTTGAGCATCTGCAACGTCATGTTATCAGGCTTCATCTGATCCCAGGCATATTGCAGGCGACGCGGGGGCTCCAGTATATGTTCCATGCTGATGATCCAGGTCCCCCAGCCCCAAGGAATAACAACCTTGCATTCTAAATCCTCTGCAGCCTGAATGGCATCTTCGGGGGTAAAATGCCCGTGTCGCCAGTACCAGGAGGCAATCGGCATCATGCAGATATCAACCGCCCCCACCCGGCTCTTGATATCTTTGAAAACGTCGCTGTAGCCGGAGTCACCGGCAAAATAAATACGATAACCCCGCCATTCAAATAGCCAGCCCCCCCAGAGGGTTTGATTACGTTTATACATGGAACGGCCTGAGCCGTGATTGGCCGGCAAAAAATGGAGGGTCAGTTCCCCGATCGTATCCCGGGTATACCAATCCATGCCTGTGACGTTTGAATAGCGTGCCGGAAATTCGTTTTCCACGCCGTGCGGAACGTAATAATCGATATTTTCGGGAAGTTTTTTAAGGGTGTTAAAGTTCAGATGGTCGAGGTGATCATGGGAAATCGCGACAATAGGTTTTGGGGTTTCTCCGGAGTTTTCAGATTCTCCACAAAATGGGAGCTTTTCGGCGGCAAGCGGCGATTCGGCATAAAGCGTCCCGATTTCGCTATATTTTCCGAGCTTTCCGGCCAATCCGTCAAAATCCTCCAGGAACGGATCAGTCAGAATCTGGTATTTCCCTCCAAGCTGGATTAAAAAAGACGCATGCCGCAGCCAGGTGATCTGCACGGCGTGTGTTGGATTTTGTAAAACATTAAAATCCGGCTGAACCGTGTATTCGGCTGGATTATAGCCCAGGGTCCGGTCGATGTCACCGCCTTTGGGATTTGAGAGCAGTCTATATTTGTGGGGTTTTCGCTCGTGGGGTTTTAAAAAATCAATACGGTCATAGGCGGTTTCTTCTCCTAATTTGTACTTGGACGGAAACAGATTTTTATAGCACATCCGCCGACCATCCCAATCATCAAGCGCCTCGTTTTTAATCACCCGTCGCTGAGTGGTACAAGCAGATAAGACCATAATCAGCAGGATGCATAAAAACCTGAGAAGCAATGATAGAGGGTATTGACACCGATGGTTTTGAATTGATTTTTCAACAAATCGGCTCATGACACCATTCGATTATCTTTCAAAAATAATTTTAGAAAATGTCAGTTAATCAACTGCCACACAGTATATTAAAAATAGCTCATCCTGAGAGGAGGTGATCTTAACAACATCATCTTGCAAATCCTTTGAAGCCTGTTTTAAATAACGAGGGGTCGAAGCATTACTCTGATTGAGCTCTTAGTACCGGGTTGAATAAATTGCCCCTCGATCCCTCAACTAATTATTGTCCAATCTGAAATTAAGACAGACACGAATTAGAATCGCAACTTAAATACCGTCCTCTCCTTTGGTGTTGATGTAACGCCGATGGTCCCCTTATGCATCCGAATAATCTGCCGGGATAAGCTTAATCCGATACCAGAACCCTCCGGCTTGGTTGTAAAAAAAGGAATGAATATTCGCTCGGCAACATCTTCGGCAATTCCTTTGCCATTATCGATGACTTTAACAACCGGATTGCCCAATCCGTCGGTTCCGGCCTTTAGCTTTATTTTTGGGCGCGATACGCCGCTGATCGCCTCAACGGAGTTTTTACATAGATTAATTAAAACCTGCTCAATTAGAGCCGGGTCAGCCGTGATAGTGAGGCTCTCCGGATCAACTTGCATACGGAATCTTATGGAGTGACGTTCGAATTGCTCCGCCATCAGGCTTTCAACCCGCTCAAAAAGATCTTTCACTTGAACGATCTTAAAATCCGGCTTGGGAATTCGCGTCAGCTTGCGATAATTGTCGATGAAAGTGATGAGCCCCTTGCTGCGTTTTTCTATTGTTTTGACGGCATGCCCCACATCGGTAATGACTTCATTGAGTCCTTCAGGTACTTTACATTCTTTGTCGTCTTTGAGCAGACCGGCGGCCGTCGAAGCCAGCGAAGCTATCGGCGTTATAGAGTTCATGATTTCATGAGTGAGAACCCGAATGAGATTCTGCCAGGAAATCATTTCCTTTTCTTCCAGTTCACTCTGGATATTTTGCATGGCAACAAGGTTGAGCTGCTGCTGCCGCAAAATAAATCCGGTCGCATAAATGGATAATTGTAATAAATTATCTCCTTGCTTAAACTTGACCAGGTCTTTATCTCCCGGGGAAATGCTGCTTAGTTTGTCAGCTAATCCGGAACTGATCGATTCAATATCCTTAATATTCCCCAGTCGCGGGATTTTCAGCAATTTTTTAGCGGCATTATTGATGAGCTCGACCTCGCCATCGGGGTTAAAAGCGATTAACGCAATTCCCACATGATCGATGATGGTTTGCAGAAATCGAAAATGCTCTTCTTTTTCAATTTTTGCCTGCTGAAATTCTTTGGTGACTTCGCTAAAGGCCGTATTGAGCTCATCAAATCCTGAACCTTTCAGCTTGTTGGTGTATGACTGGGAAAAATCGGAATGTCGAACGGAAAGCAAAAATCGGTTCAAATCTCTGTTTGTCTTGGTGACATATCGGATGAGAGAATAAATCTGATAAGCGCCGATCAACCCGAGAAAAATGCTCGCAGCAATAAATTCGGTTTTAAATAAAAGAAAGGCCAGCAGGCAAATCGACCCGCTCAACAGCAGCACCCGAATAATGCAATTGACAGCAAATCGTCTCATGAAACCACTTTTTATAATCCGTATTTTTCCATGCGCCTATACAGCGACGTTCGGGTCAAGCCCAGCTCTTTGGCGGCATGGGATACATTGCCAGCATGCTTTTTAAGGGCTTTCCGGATCACCGCTTTTTCAACGGCTTCAAGATTATAGTTGTCCAGGACAACCCCTTCAACTTCTTTTTCCATTTTAGGAAATAAAAAGTCGGTGGGTTGCAGCATATGCGTCTCAGCTAAAATAACCGCCCGTTCCAATGTGTGGATTAATTCGCGGATGTTTCCCGGCCAGTGGTATCGCTCTAATTTCTTTAAAGCCGCTGTGCTGACGCCTTTAATACCTTTTTGATATTTATTTGAAAATTTGCCTAAAAAGTGATTGACCAGCAACGGAATGTCCTCCTGCCGGTCCCGCAGCGGCGGCAACTGGATTTCAACCGTATTGATGCGATACAAAAGATCCTGCCGAAATTCATTTTTGCCCACCATGTCATAAACAGGCATGTTGGTGGCGCATATTAAGCGGATATCAATATCCCGCTCAACATTGGATCCCAAACGAGTCACCTTACGCGCTTCCAGCACACTCAACAACTTGGACTGCATGGCCATAGACAAATTGCCGATTTCATCGAGAAACAAAGTCCCCCCGGAAGCCAGCTCAAAGCGCCCGGGCCGGTCTCCCTTGGCGTCGGTAAAAGCGCCTTTCATGTGCCCGAACAATTCACTTTCAAACAGACTTTCGGCAATCGCGCCCATGTCCACACTGATAAAAACCTCATCTGCACGCTGAGATCGGCGGTGCAGTGCTCGCGCCACCAATTCCTTGCCCGTGCCATTCTCACCGAGAATCAATATATTGGTATCCGTTGAAGCCACTTTTTCAATGTTGGCAAAGACCTGTTGCATTTCCGGGCTGACCCCGATCATATCAAGATATCGCTGATCGATATCGGCTCTAAGTTGTCGTTGCTGGGAGCGCAGCCGATCGACTTCTAGCTTTGAATATCGCAAATTTAAAGCTGACGACAGGGTTGCCAGCAGCTTTTCGTTCTGCCAGGGCTTTAGCACAAAATCGATCGCGCCTGCTTTGACGGCCTTTACAGCCAGCTCAACGTCCCCGAAAGCCGTGATCAAGATAACCGCCGCAGAAGGATCTGTCTGTAAAATCTTGTCCAGCCACATGAATCCCTCAACACCGCTGGTGGCATCCATAGTGAAATTCATATCCAGTAAAATGACATCATAATTTTCATTTTTCATCAAAGAAGGAATGTTTTCAGGATCCTTTTCGGTGTGCACCATTGAAAAATGTTGTTTGAGGAACAGGCGTGCCGCCAAAAGCAAATCCTCGTTATCATCCACAACCAGTATTTTTCCAATATTTTTGGCCATCTGAATTATCCTGTTTTAGAGGTTCAAGCTCGAAGACACAGGCACCATTTTCATCTGACATTAAGTGCTAAATCCGTTCCAATCTATCGAATAAATATTTTTAATACATCCAGAAGATGCAAATGGCATGTAGTTATCTGTAATTATTTTGTATTTTCAAATTCGATCCATCAGACGAGCCATTCTTGCACCTGCATGTTCGCCTGTCTCTAATAGCATAACTGTACGCATTCGTACACATTGTGTACCAAAAACGAACACTTTAACTTAAGCACAAGAATTCGGTTTCCGGGGCCACGTCTATCATTTACACCGTATTTAATATATCTATAAAAAATCTAATAACTTATATATCATTCCATCAGGATTGTCAGCCGGGCGATATCCTGGCACAGCCCTTGCTCAATTAGAGCGGTAATAATTCCATCTTGAGATAGCTTTTCATAAACCGGGAGGCCTTCTATGATTCAGACAAAAAATCTAACAAAAATATTCACCACGGCAGAAGTGGAAACCACCGCATTGAACAACGTCAATCTGGAGGTGCAGGAAGGTGAATTTGTGGCCGTTATGGGGCCATCGGGTTGCGGGAAATCGACTTTGCTTCACATCGCCGGAATGCTCGATAATCCCACAAACGGTGAGTATTATTTTATGGGTGAGGAAGTCTCAAAATATTCCGAAAAGAAACGGGCCCATCTGCGCAAGGGCAACATTGGTTTCGTATTCCAGAGCTTTAACCTCATCGATGAGCTGACCGTTTTTGAAAATATCGAGCTGCCGTTGCTGTATTTGGGCGTCTCCACAGCCGAGCGTAAAAGGATCGTTAATGAGATGCTGGAACAGCTGGAGCTCATTCCCCGTAAAAATCATTTTCCGCAGCAAATATCCGGCGGCCAACAACAGCGGGTTGCAGTAGCCCGGGCGCTGGTCTCCGAGCCAAAAGTCATCCTGGCGGATGAGCCCACCGGCAACCTGGATTCCACTCACGGTGATGAAGTGATGAAGTTACTGGTCGACTTAAATGAAAAAGGTACCACAGTCATAATGGTCACCCATTCCCCGGC
>Ga0209536_100010182_pt1 | contig 13893 bp, 9 predicted proteins | sample DeeMarSeWOR28_12_FD_187461 | JGI IMG/M metagenome (GOLD analysis project Ga0209536, IMG submission 187461) | Marine sediment microbial communities from White Oak River estuary, North Carolina - WOR-2-8_12 (SPAdes) (version 2) | ecosystem: Environmental > Aquatic > Marine > Intertidal zone >...
CTACAGGAAACTCAGTTCTTGTTGTCACAGTTTCTTTTATGCCACCAAAGTCTAATTCAACCAATGTTTATTCCTCATAAGGTTTTAACATTACATTCGAGCTTATAATAAATCCTTTTTTTATTCCTCAATCCTTACCGATTTTGCACCTCTCGAAAGAGATGTGATACCAGTACGCGCGACCTCTTTAACGCCAAACGGACGCATCAAATTGATAAAAGCATCAATCTTGTCAGACGTTCCCGTTATCTCCATCATCAACGATTCAGTAGAAACATCAACCACTCGCGCTCTGAAAATGTCTGCATAATTAATGATATCTGATCGGGCTTTAGTACTAGGCGCACTAACCTTAATCAGCGCTAACTCTCGCGTCACAATGTTCTCTGGTTCAAGCCGAGTGACCTTGATAACATCAATCAACTTGTTCAACTGCTTAACTACTTGCTCGATAGTTCTGTCATCACCCCGTACCATGATTGTCATCCGCGCCAAACCTACCTCTTCTGCACGTCCAACCGAAATACTATCTATATTAAAGCCTCTGCACCTAAACAAATTTGCAACATTATACAGGACACCAGGTTTGTGCTCAACGATAGTAGAAATTATGTGATTATGTGCCGGCAACATGTTTATAGTCCTCCAATCGTGTCTCTCAAACCTTTACCGGGCGGAACCATTGGAAATACATCATCCTCAGGACTAATAGGAACATCAATGACCGTGGTAACTTCAGTCTTTAAAGCTTTTTTCACTGCTGTAGAAAACTCAGATAATGATGCTGCCCGAATGCCTTCAGCACCATAGGCCTGCGCCAATTTAACAAAGTCTGGGACAGCCCCAAGCTTCACCGCGGCATACCTTCCTTTATAGAAAAGGCGCTGCCATTGAGCCACCATACCCAGCATCGAATTGTTAAGCACTATCACAATAACGGGAATTCCCTCAGTCACAGAGGTTCCAAGTTCTTGCTCAGTCATTCTGAAACTTCCATCCCCTGCAATGTCAACAACAGGAAATGAAGGACAGGCAACTTTAGCACCAATGGAAGCAGGAAAACCAAAACCCATTGTTCCCAAACCCCCTGAACTGATAAATGACCTAGGCTTTATTGTCTGGAAATGAAGAGCAGCCCACATCTGATTCTGGCCTACTTCTGTTGCTATGATAGCTTCCTCCGGAAGAATTTTCCGAAGCTCCTTCAGCAGCTTAGCAGAGGTCAAATCAGCATTTCCAAGGTCAATTTCGCTAAGATATTTTGCTTTGACTTCTTGAACTCTTTTCACCCACGGCGACTCTTTTTTATTTAATTTCTTAGCAAGCTTTGGATAAATCATTTTTAAGGTCTGCTTTGCGTCCGCAACAATTGGAACTTCCACATTAACGTTCTTTCCTATCTCTGCTGCATCAATGTCAATGTGAATGATATTTGCATCAGGAACGAAATCATCCAAAGTTCCTGTGCTTCTGTCTTGGAATCTCGTTCCAACAGCAAGTAAAACATCAGCTTCCAAAATCATTTTGTTAGCCAACATTGTCCCGTGCATTCCAATATTACCCATCGACAAAGGATGGTTCTCAGGGAAACAACTCTTTCCCATAAAAGTTGTTGCAACAGGAGCCATTAAAAGTTGAGCAATCTGTAACAACTCTGGAGCAGCATTAGAAAGATTCACACCACCTCCAGCCAAGATCATTGGACGCTCTGCTTTGAGGAGTAGTTTAACAGCTTTCTTAACCTGAAGTGGATGTGGTTCAATGTTGGGTTTGTATCCTCGAATCTGTAAACTGTCCGAAAAATCCATTTCGGCTTTTCCTGTTTGAGTATCCTTTGGAAGGTCTATTAAAGTGGGTCCAGGTCTGCCTGATGTAGCGATATAGAATGATGTTTTTACCGCATGTGGAATCTCTTCAGCGCGTTTCACTTGAACATTATACTTAGTGATTGGCGTAGTTATTCCTATGATATCTGCTTCTTGGAATGCATCACGCCCAATCATGTACGATGTGTTCGATGAAAATGTTGGCACTTGCCCTGTGAGTGCAATAACTGGTGAAGAATCCAAATATGCATTGGCCAAACCTGTAACGATGTTTGTTGCCCCAGGACCCGAAGTAGCCATGCATACTCCTGCTCTGCCACTTGCTCGAGCATAACCATCTGCTGCGTGGGCTGCACCTTGCTCATGGCGAGCAAGAATGTGGCGTATTCCCGAGTCATATAGGACATCATGGATAGGCAGAAGGGCTCCTCCAGATATTCCAAAAATTACTTCTACTTTTTCTCGTTTTAAAGATTCTATAAGAGCTTGTGCTCCAGTCATTTTTGCCATTTTCAAGGTTTCTCCTTAACTTTCCTGTTATTATAATTAGTCATCAAAACATTCATACCACTAATCATAGCTTCAACGCTTGCTATGACTATATCCTCATTTACTCCAACTGCAGTAGATTTTCTGTCTCCCTTACTAAGGCTCACTGCTACCTCAGTTACTGCGTTGGTTCCTCCAGTTATTGCCTTGACTGAATAGTTATCCAACTGAATCGGTTCAACAATGCCAACAGCTTTCTTTATGGCAGTAATTGCAGCGTCCACCGGACCAACACCAGTAGCTGCTTCAGTAAGTATGTTACCATTTAGGTTAAGCCTCACAGAGGCCGTTGATGTAACGTTACTTCCAGTGACAACAGTAATCTCCTCAAGTTTAATCGGACGTAACATAGGTAAGTCCATCACAGCTTCAGCTATTGCCTGCAAATCTGCATCAGCAACACGTTTACCCTTATCACCTATACTTTTTACACGCAGAAAAATTTCTTTCAGTTGTTCATTATTGGGTTCAATCCCCATCTCATTCAAAGATGCCCTAATTCCTGTTGATCCAGAATGTTTACCTGAAGCAATTCTTCGGGTGCGTCCTATAATTTCTGGCTTGAACGGTTCGTATGTAGATGGATTAGCGAGTATTCCGTGAGTGTGCATTCCTGATTCGTGGACAAAAGCATTCTCACCAACGATCGACTTGTTTGGTTGTAGGGGAAAATCGGTTATCCGAGAAACTAAACGTGAAGTTTCGTAAATCAACTCAGTTTTAATATTCAAATTCACGTTATACTGTGCTTTAAGAACAACAGCCAACTCCTCCAAAGATGCATTACCCGCCCGTTCTCCCATACCATTCATGGTTACGTGAGCTTGATCTGCACCAAATTTTAACGCAACTAAGGTGTTAGCCAGTGCTAAACCAAAATCGTCATGACAGTGAACACTCAAAGGTATATTTTGGAAACTTTTCTTTAGTTCTATATACAACTCTTGGGTCCTTTCAGGAGTCAAGACTCCAACAGTATCGCATGGACATAGTCGATCTGCACCAGCATTTTCACCAGACTTGAACATTTTTATAAGGAAATTTAAGTCACTTCTTGTTGCATCTTCGGCCGATAACTCAACTTTTAATCCATGATCTTTGGCATACTGAGTTGTATCTGAAGTAATTTTTAGAATTTCTTCTCTTGTTTTCTTTAATTTATATTGGAGATGCAAATCTGAAGAAGGAATAACCAGATGCACTCCCACAGCGCTGGTTTTTATCACGGCGTCTATGTCAGTTATAACGCCTCTAGCCATGCTGTAGACGTCTGCTCTAAGTCCCGAATCAGCAATGAGTTTTATGGCTTCCATTTCACCTTGAGAAGCCGCTGCGAAACCCGCCTCCATTGCATCAACACCGATTCTGTCTAGGCTTTCAGCAATTCTAAGCTTTTTTTCAGGAGTTAAAGAAACTCCAGGGGTCTGTTCGCCGTCTCTAAGGGTGGTATCAAAAACTCTTATCACTTCGGGGAAATCAGCGAATAAAGCGATCCCCCATTTTTTCTCCCTCGAGAACCCAATGATCCCTCACGATTCATTCCTCGTTCCTTCTCAACAACTTAATACTCCATATAAAAGTTTTTCTGCGGCAGTTCAATTGAATACAAATCCAGACATTAACAAAGCATTAATTCCAACAAGTCAAATCCAAGAATTAATTAATAATTAGTCTCTTGTTATGTCAAAACATTTAACAGAACAGGTAATTTCTATGTACTTAAACACCTGCGAGGAATAAAAGTTGAGAAGTGACGAGATAAAAGTTGGCTTTCAAAGAGCTCCCCATCGTGCCTTACTTAAAGCATTAGGACTTTCAGACAGTGATATCGAAAAACCATTCATCGGTGTCGCAAACAGCTACACAAACGTAGTTCCTGGACATGTTCATCTAAAACAAGTTGCAGAAGCAGTGACTGCCGGAATACGAAGTGCTGGTGGCATTCCTTTCGAATTTAACACAATAGGAATCTGTGATGGTATAGCCATGGGGCACAATGGAATGCGATATTCGTTACCCTCTCGAGAATTAATCGCAGATTCTGTTGAATCTATGGTTTTAGCACACAGGTTCGATGGCATAGTATTGATTACAACATGTGACAAAATAACTCCAGGCATGTTGATGGCAGCTGCTAGACTTAACATTCCTGCAATAATGGTTACTGGAGGTCCAATGCTTTCAGGAAACTACAAAGGAAAGAAAGTGGGAACCGACTCCATGTTTGAAGCTATTGGAAAAATAGCAGCAGGAACAATGAGTGAGGAAGAACTAAAATGTCTTGAAGATGTCGCCTGTCCAACTTGTGGATCCTGCAACGGGTTATTCACAGCTAATACTATGGCTTGTGTTGCTGAAGCTCTTGGTATAGCATTGCCAGGTTGTGCTACACCTCCAGCAGTTAGTGCAGAACGACTGAGAATTGCTAAGGCAACAGGAGAACGAATTGTTGGGTTGGTAAAAGAAGATTTGAAGCCCAGAGACATTCTAACTTCCAATTCATTTGAGAACGCGATCATGGTTGATATGGCCCTCGGTGGATCAACAAATACTGTACTTCACGTTACAGCAATTGCAAACGAAGCAGATGTTAATTTACCCTTAACACGTTTCGATGAATTGAGTAAGCGCGTTTCACACATTACTAGTATGATTCCAAGTGGACCATATGACATGCAAGAACTAAACGATGCAGGTGGAATCCCGACAGTAATGAAAGTGCTAAAGGATTTACTTAACCTTGACTCAGTAACTGTAACAGGAAAAACAATAAAAGAAAACATTGCTTCTGCAAAAGTAACTAACTCTGACGTAATTCACTCACTAGATAACCCTGTCCACAAGGAAGGGGGAATAGCAATTTTGTTTGGTAATCTAGCATCTGACGGAGCTGTAGTTAAGGCGGCAGGAATATCGGCCAACATGATGGTTCATAGTGGTCCTGCAAAAACGTTTGACTCTGAAGAAGATGCAATGAATGCGATATTAAATAAAAAAATCAAAAAAGGAGATGTAGTTGTTATCCGTTATGAAGGTCCGAAAGGAGGACCGGGAATGCGAGAGATGTTATCGCCTACTGCATCAATTGCGGGCATGGGATTAAGTGAATCTGTTGCATTAATCACGGATGGACGATTCTCTGGAGCAACCAGAGGACCATGTATTGGTCATGTTTCTCCTGAGGCTGCGATGGGTGGAGTTATAGGCTTGCTAAAAGACGGCGACATAATAGAAATTGATGTCCCTCAAAGAAAACTTATTGTAAAACTGAACAGTGAAGAGTTGACTAAACGGGCAAAGTCTTGGACTCCAAAAGAGCCTAAGGTTAAAACAGGTTACCTTTCAAGGTATTCTCAGCTTGTTCAGCCTGCGCACAAGGGAGCAGTACTGAAATAGACTTTTAGTCTGTTTTTTCTTTTTAATTGGAATCAGTCAATTTGACGGTTTACTATGTTTATTCGGTTACACTATGATACCAGTTAAGAATATATTCTGGGAGAAGTAGACCTTTTACACTCAACCGTTCCGTCAACAAGATTGGTAAACAACTTAGAACGTATGCTGCTCTCATATAGAATCTTCTTGGTTTTCCCTGCTCAACAACCTCTTCAATCAGAATTTTCATATCTGAATTTATATCAAGACCTGTTCCTTCGCGTCCAATAATCGAGAAAACTGAACCACCTAATCCTCTAAATCGGTTACACCATCCAACAACAGGCTTTGTTCTACCTGAGTAAGAAACTAGGATTTCTAGATCCCCAGCACGTGGATGAGGAGTATTGACTCCCCTAGCAATGTAAACATTGTCGCCCAAGAACTTTTTAATGTGAAAAAGTCTTACTGCAGTCATTTTAGCTACTTCTTCAGCTGTTCCTCTTCCACCTAAGAATATGTCACTTCGTCTTTCAAGAAATTCCAGAGCAATTTTGACGGATTCGGAGTTAATTGCTTTCTGAGTAATTGACTTCAAAACAGGTGCTTCTTCCCTGATAAGTTCAATTATCCGATCTGCGGAACTATTTTCGGAAAGTGCTTCGGTAATCATCTGTAGTAAAAACAGGCTTCCCAATTCAAAGATGTCACCCATTATTCCTGTTTCACTGTAATCATCGGATGAAGGTAACTGTTTCTTTTCTCTTCCCTCCACCACAATAACATGACCGTATCGTTGGACAATTTTAGCAATTGAAGAGTTACCATTAGAAGTTATGAGACCCATAGAAAACTGGGTGCTACCAGTTTCTTCAAGGTATTTTTCAAGTTCTTCAGCTAAATGTCTAGGGTCATCGGATTCTCCACTCCCAGAACTAATGAGAAGAACAATTTTTTTGTGTCTTTTTCCAAGTTCTGATGCAGCATCATACATACCTCTTCCAGGAAAACCAACATCCTCCCGAGTGATTACCACTTTGGATTCCTTCATCATTGCTATCTGGCTCATTGCAATGTTTAAAGAATGCAATGATCTTCCTGAACCACCACATACAATACAATCAGCGGTTCTCAACTCTTCGTATAACGGTTCCAGTTTCTTCTTAGTGATCTTTTGAAGATTCGTGTTAATTCGTTCAACGTACTCTACTTCAGAAATTTTTTGACTAATTTTTGACACCATCCAATTAATAATAGGTCATGAAATATTACATTTTAATAAACAAAGTGGACGTAAAAGAAGGATATTTGTCGTCGTTTAATAACCTTTATCCAGGGGTTAGTTTTTTCCAAAATTTACCACAAACTCAGCAATATTTGGACAGATCTATTTTAGATTTAAGTATCTTTAGTTGGAGCATTTGGAACTTTTGTCACGGGTTTTCCATCTTTATAGGAACACTGTATTCCAAACTTTCTTACCGCTTCTATACACAATGCAGAATCGCAAAGGGAAGTGCTAAGATATTTTTCTCCTCCATCTGGAGCTATCGCAACAATTAATCCTTTGTCTAATTTCTTAGTTTTTTTCAGAGCTATGCTGAAAATAGCTCCTGAGCTAGGTCCAACAAACAATCCTTCCTGAAGAGCTAATAATCTCGCAGACTCTTCGGCTTCCCTTGGAGAAGTTGTATAAAGTTCATCCACTAATTCACGATTCCAAATATCTGGAATATATTGAGTTTGTAGATTTTTTAGGCCATGAATTGCTGTGCCTGCTTCTGGTTGAACTGCAATAATTTGAATGCGTGGATTGTATTCTTTAAGCTTTTTTGATACACCCATCAACGTGCCGCTTGTTCCTATTCCTGCTATGAAATGTGTGATTTTACCTTGGGTGTCTTTCCATATTTCTTCAGCTGTTGTTTCATAGTGAGCAAGAACATTGGCTTGATTTGCGAACTGGTTTGGAATAAAGTATCTGTCTGGGTGTTTTCTGACAATTTCTTGAGCTAGGTCTTGAGCTCCATCCATTCCCTTTTTTCCTTCACTAAGAATAACTTTAGCACCTAATGCTAGAAGAATCTGACGTCTTTCTCGAGTCATTGTATCTGGCATCACAAGGGACAGGTCATACCCTTTAACTCGACAAACGAGGGCAAGCCCGATGCCAGTGTTTCCGCTAGTAGGCTCGATAACAGTCATTCCCTTCTTAAGATTTCCACTCTTTTCTGCGTTTTCAATCATGAATTTTGTTATGCGATCTTTGACTGAGCCTCCGGGATTCATTTTTTCGAGCTTTAGGAACATTTCCACGTTTGGGTTTTTGTTGAGATGTCTAATTCGCACGAGTGGTGTGTTACCAATACAATCAAGAATGGTTTTAATGATCATCAGGTTCATCTCAATTGGATTAATTCATTTTATAACGTTGTTATAAAGATTTTGTGACAAGATAATATATTCTATTAATCTAAAATTTCACTGATTCTGTTACATAACCTTGATACCTTAACTATCATTTTATTTAAAGAAAGAAAATCGTAATTATCATTTTACTAAATTTTCATAAAAAATGAATGCTAGATTGGATTACATAACATTCTAATACTTCTAGACAACTCCAATACGAGGTTATAATGTGTTGTGCATCTTCAGAAGATAACTTAGCTGACCTTAGTAATTTGCCTTCTTTTGAGGAAATTCATGCAAGTGTCGAATCGGAGTTTGACGTAACAGAAAGTTATGTTCAACATGGCATTCCTACATTTCATGTAACATATCAGAGAGATTCAAAGGAAGCTTTCCTGAAGTTGATGAAAAGACTAGATGATATGAAGCTTCTTCCAATTTTAAGAAAAAACAACGGAATAAATGTTCTTCAAATTTTAGCAAAGCCACCTTCACAACCTAATAGAAATATAGTCAACATAGCACTATTTTTTGCAACCTTAGGAACAGTCTTTGTTTCAGGATATCTTCAAGCTGCAGATGTCTTAGGTGCCTTGCTCTTTACTGTGGCTATTATGGCTATATTGGGTTCTCACGAGATGGGACACAAACTACTGGCAAACAAACATGATGTGGACGCTACTTACCCATATTTCATTCCTGGGCTTCCTCCAATTGGCACATTTGGAGCACTAATTAGACAGAAAGCTTTACCTCCAAACAAAGATGCACTATTTGATATAGGCTTCACTGGACCTATAACAGGATTCATAATAGCAGTAATAGTGACAATTATAGGAATTCAGTTATCTACACTTGTTCCCCCAGAACCAGAAGTATCACTCCTTCCAGTGCCACTTATGTTCCAGTTAGTAGTGTTTTTGTTTCCACCCAGTGGAGCGGGAGAAATGATAATGTTGCATCCTGTTGCATACGCAGGGTGGGTTGGAATGATCGTTACTATGCTAAACCTTGTTCCTTCAGGAATGTTTGATGGTGGTCATGTGGCACGGGCCGTAGTGGGAGATAAAGCACACAGAATAGTTTCATATTTGGGGATCGCTCTATTAGCAATCAGCGGCTGGTGGCCTATGGCCTTACTTGCGCTGTTTTTCTCATCAACAAAACATCCTGGTCCATTGGATGATGTCTCCAAATTAACAAATAAGAGAAAGATTGGTGCCATAATACTTGTGTGTGTGTTTATTTTATCAGTTGTCCCAATCGGGTTATCATTTTAACCACTAAGATCAAACAGGATGCACGTAAGTTACAGGTCTAGTTTATTTTTTTAGCAACTTGTTCAGCAAATAGCTTCAACCCATCCAATTCTGGAAGATCACCGAAAAATAGCATGAATTGTGTCACTCCCAATTTAACGTACGGTTGTAATAGTTTAATGAAGTCCTTTGGAGTGCCTACAAAACTTGTTTTAACAAAACTATCTGTACTAAAACCTACAGGTAGTTTTTTATGTATTTTTTTAAACAATTCTTTTTTGTTTTCTCCAATGAAAATTTGTCCTGTAGGCCAACATGACTGCTCAATATCACCGAATTGCCTACCTACGGATTCACAATGTTTCTTTAGAACGCTTAGTTTATGCTTGTAATTTTCTAAATTTGGTAAATACCCGAAATCGAGTCTATTTGCGTGTTGGGCCGTCACTCTTAATGTGAGTTTTTCTCCACCACCAGCTACAATTATTGGAGGATAGGGTTTCTGGATGGGTTTAGGTTCACAAATAGCATTTACTATACAGTAATGTTTTCCGTGATAACTTGCTTTTTGTTTGACCCACATTCTTTTTATGATTTGTAAAGCTTCACCTAAACATTCTATACGTTCTTTGGTTGAAAGAAAAGAAAAACCATAAGCTTCGTGTTCGTTCTTTTGAACACCAGCTCCGATACCAAACTCTATCCGTCCATTGGATATATTATCAAGAGTCGCAACCATTTTAGCGATTAATGCTGGATTCCTGAACGAGTTACAGGTTACCATAGTACCTAGTCTTATTTTTTTGGTTGCTCTTGAGATAGCTGAAAGTGTTGTCCAACATTCAAGGATCGGCATATTGTTTAACATAAGGTGATCGTCTAGCCAAATAGAGTGATATTCTAGCCTTTCACATTCTTGGACTGTTTCTTGAAGATTGTCAAATAGTTGTGTTACGCGCTTTTCTGCATTAAAAGTGTGACATGGTAAAAACACGCCAAAATTGATTTTTGGGGGCACCTCTGTTTATCCGTCCTTTGCCTGATTTATTGGGTTAGGTTACGGCCATGAAAACTTTCTTTTTGTCCAGTTTATCTTCATGCCATTCGGCGTCTAATTCAACTCGGTTTTCAGTAACTTGGACTTTTTTAGCTCGAACTAATCCTTCCATTTCTGGAATATATGGATTAAGTAACTTGATGTCTTTTGGTTCCAATTCTGCAATGTAAACTGCCTCAACGATGTCTGTGGGTGAAAAACCAATTTCTTTTCTTAGGGTTTGGACTCGTCTGGCAAGATCCCTCATTAGGCCTTCTCCTTCAAGAGTTTCGTTGCGAACCTTGTCCAGTAGAACATGTGTTTCATCTTCATAGGCAACTGCCCATTTTTCAGAGTCAACTTCTGGTAGTTTATCAACATATTCAACGGCTTTTATGTTTGCGAGTTCAAGAAACAATGGCTCAAGTTTCTGGATTGCCTTTTGTATATTTTTTGGTGCAATAACCACAACTTTAGCTAGTGGCCATCGTCTTTTTAGTTGAGAATTTTGCCGAGCCGAGTACACTATTGGAAGAGTCTTAAGCAGTATTTCGAATGTTTCTTCTAGGGTATCGTCTTGGAGATTTTTGTCTGGTGTTGGCCAAGTTTCCAGATTCACTGTTTCAAGTAGCGAATCATCTAGTTGTTTGTAGACTGTTTGATATAGCGTTTCGCTTATGAATGGTGTTGTGGGATTTGATAGAAGAACAAGTCGTTTTAAAGTATACCAGAGAGTAGAATAAACTGCTAATCTACGGTTTAGTGTTTCTGGATCGTCGCTCCAAAGATCTTTTCTTATCATCGGAACATACTCGCGGCTTAAAACATTGACAACATAGTCTTCCAGTTTGGACAAAGCGAAATTGAATTCGCATTCTTCTGCCTTTTCTGTAAATTCTTTTACTAAACCTTGCAGTTTTGATAAAAGCCATTTATCTGGGTCCTTTAGATTGTTTTGTTTAGTCGCCCAGTTTAGTGTATGTTTTTTTGGGTTGAAATTGTCGTATCCTGCATTTTGCATAAAAAAGTTGTGAAGATGATAAAGTGTACTTAGTACTTGGTATGGTCGTCCTTTCAGTTCGTTTGGGTTGAAATTCATCGAGTCTATTGGTGAACATTTCCAAAGAAAATAGAAACGTGAGATGTCTGCGGACTTTTCATGAAGTAGACTGTTGATTTCAAGCACGTTTCCGAGGCTTTTGCTCATTTTTCTGCCTTTAGCATCCAAAACAAAACCCTGAAATAGAAACTCCTCGTAGGGTGCTTCTGGTTTACCTGTTAATATGACATGTTCTAGTAGAAGTGAGTTTGCCCATCCTCGGGTTTGGTCCACTGCTTCAGTTAAGAAGTTGGTTGGAACGAGGGTGTTGAATTCTTGATCGCTGAACCTTGCATATGGTGATGCTCCGCTATTGTGCCAGACATCCAATACGAAGGGTTCTCTGCTCATTTTTCCGCCACATTTTTGACACTTCAGTATAACACGGTCTATCCATGGTTTATGAAGCTCAAAGTTGTCTGGTAGCTCGAGAGCTTTTTCTCTTAGCTCTTGTTTGGTTGTCACCAGAGTTTTTTTGCCACATTCTTCACATACCCATATTGGTAAAGGTGAACCCCAGATGCGATCTCTTGAGATGCACCATGGTTTTCCTTCTTTTAAGAAGGAAAAGAACCTGTTTTTGGGACTCTCGTAGAAGTATTTTACTGTCTGTGCGGCCTGCATTACTTTTTTGTTGATTTTGTTTGTCCAGATGAAGTATTCTCTTCTTGCCATCCATACAAGTTTGTGGTGAGAACGCCAGCATGTTGGATACTCGTGTTTGACTTTGTCTATTTTTAACAAAAGTCCTCTGTTTTCCAGTTCTTCTACAACCATGCTGTCTGTTTTTCTAACAAAGTGACCCGCGAATTTGCCTGCTTCTTCTGTGAAGAATGCTTGTTCATCAAAAGGCGCAAACATTGTTAATTCTCGTTTTTGTGCTGCTGAATAATCATCTTCACCGTTTGCTGGGGCTAGATGAACAATTCCTGTTGCTGTGGTTACGTCCACGAAGTCTTCTGCAACGGCGGTATGTATTAACGGATGTTGATCAAGTTCTGCTTGTTTTGGAATTAGGTCATTGAATGGGTACTCGTACTTAGTGCCAACTAGTTCCGTTCCTTTCACAGTTTCGACTATTTTGTAGTCTTCTATTTCGAGTATCTCCATTATTGGTTCTACCCGCTGTTTTGCTAGAATCCATGTTTCAATGCCCACTTTGACTTTGGCGTAGTCTTCCTTGGGATTTACACCTATGATTAGATCTGTAATTAATGTGAAGGGCATTGTGGTCCAAACAATAAAAAATTCCTTTTCTTTTCCCCTAACTTGAAACTTAAAATGCATAGAAGGGTCTTCAACTTCTTTGTAACCTAGTCCAACTTCAGCGTTGCTTAGCGATGTTTGGCAGTGAGGGCAATATGCAACAACGTAGTGTCCTTCTCCGAGCAAGTTTTGTTCCCATGCTCGTTTAAGGTAATGCCATTCCCGTTCAATATATCGGTCCTCGTGAGTATAATATGCTTTGTCGTGGTCTATAAACAGACCAAGCATTTTGTCTCCTGTAACCCATTCACGGTGATACTTCATGATACTCTTTTTACATTCTTCAACAAAAGCTTCCTCGCCCACTCTCGCAATTAGTTCTTTTTTGTTTTTTGCTCCTAACGTTTTCTCGACTTCTAGTTCTACGGGTAAGCCTTGGGTGTCCCAGCCTGCCCAGAAAGAAATGTAATAGTTTTGCATGGTTTTGAAGCGATAATGAAAGTCTTTTATGACTCTACCTCGTGCATGACCAACATGTGGGATCCCGTTCATTGTTGGTGGACCCTCAACATAGCCTAACATACCAACATTGTTTTTTTGTCGGGTTTCTGCGAGAGTTTTGAGGGTTTTGTTTTTTTCCCAAAATGCACGAACTTCAGTTTCAAGCTCGAGCGGATTATATCTTTGGGTCAATGAGAGATTAGAATTAGCCTTGAATTTCGCGGTCACCGCTCATCCACGACACCAGATTAAACCCTCAAATAAACAACCACAAATATAAAGCTTAAGCAGTCTTTGTTTCTAGTTATACCAGTCAAGACTCTCTTCGATGTAATGAATAAAATTGTTGAAGAATTCTTTCACGTCTATGGTTAGACTTGTTTTCGTTATTAGTGTTCTTGCCCGAAATGAGTAGTTTTTTGAGGTCTGTTTCGCGGTTTCTAAGCCTCCGCTTTCTCTGAGAATTTGTTTGGCTAGGTCTTTTTCTCCAAAACTAAGAAATTGCTTTCCAAGGAGGCATTTTAGGGCTTCAGCTTTCTTTGGGTCTTTAGAGTTTAGTGCATGAATTATGTGAAGGGGTTTTTTGTTTTTTGAAATATCCAGGCAGGTTGATCGTCCATATCCTTCTTT
>Ga0209536_100010183_pt1 | contig 13893 bp, 10 predicted proteins | sample DeeMarSeWOR28_12_FD_187461 | JGI IMG/M metagenome (GOLD analysis project Ga0209536, IMG submission 187461) | Marine sediment microbial communities from White Oak River estuary, North Carolina - WOR-2-8_12 (SPAdes) (version 2) | ecosystem: Environmental > Aquatic > Marine > Intertidal zone >...
GGATTTCGGCATCGCCTGGGACGGCGACTTTGACCGCTGTTTCCTGTTCGACGAGAAGGGTCAGTTCATCGAGGGCTATTACATCGTCGGTTTACTGGCCGAGGCGTTCCTGGGCAAACATCCCGGCGCCAGGATCGTCCACGACCCGAGACTCACCTGGAACACCATCGACATCGTCTCGAGCCTGGGCGGCGTGCCCGTGATGAGCAAGACCGGTCACGCGTTCATCAAGGAGCGAATGCGGCTGGAAGACGCTGTTTATGGCGGAGAGATGAGCGCCCACCATTATTTCCGCGATTTCGCCTACTGCGACTCCGGAATGATTCCGTGGCTGCTGGTGGCGGAACTCATCTGCCGATCGGGACGCCCCCTGTCGGACATGCTGGCGGAACGCATGGCCGCCTTCCCGGCCAGCGGCGAGATCAACCGGCGATTGGACAACGCGGCAGAGACCCTCGCACGCATCGAGGCCGAGTATGCGCCGCAGGCTGTCGCCGTCGATCACACCGACGGCTTGTCCATGGAGTTCGCCGACTGGCGATTCAACTTGAGAAGCTCGAATACCGAGCCCCTGGTCCGGCTCAACGTGGAAAGCCGCGGCGACGCCGCGCTTATGAAGAAAAAGACGACCGAGTTACTGGAACTGCTCGGCGACTGACGAGTCGCAAAAAAGATAACGGGACGGAGTGTTGCTCCGTCCCGTTGATCCCCCCTTCAGGCGAGCGATCGGCTATTCCGATCAAGGCAAAGTGCGTTGCCTGCCTCACGTCTGGAACGAGCCTCTGCGGTCGTTCCTGGCTCTTTCGGCGGGCTGACGGCCTCAAGGGGAGACTCTGGCCTTTCCGACCCTGCCTTTCGGCAGGTGTGGCTTTTCGAGAGCTTGTAGAAACAGTAGTCCGGCGGCCCGAGAGCAACAACTTTAATTTGACATAACGTCGTGACGACGGTCACAGATCCGAACAAAAATCAGGAGCCGTGGCCCACGAAGCGCACGCGCAGGGCTTCCTCCTGCTCCAGGGCCTCGAGCTGCTCCTCCATGAAACCGATGCTGTCGTCGATTTCCGGCAGCAGCACGTTTTCCAGGGCCCGCGCCCGTCGCTCGGTGCGAACATATTCGGTGATCAGCCGTCGCATGTTGGTGGCCCGGGCGGCCAGGTCGGCGGACAGGCTCACCAGCGACACGAAACGCTGGCCGCAGAGCTCCGCTTCCGGGGATGGGAAGGCCGGCGGCAGGCCGCGGCAGGATTCCCCCGACGTGCCCTCGGGCTCGATCAGTTCGACACCCAGGAATCGATGGGTCGAGCGCTGCAGCTCCCAGTCCTCCAGGTCTGCGGGCGGATAGACCGTCAGGCCCTCCAGGCCGTGCCGGGCCGTCGCGCCCGCCAGGGCGGCGACCGCTTCGGCGTGAGCCGTCGTGTAGGCCGCCAGGCTTTCCCGGTAGGCGGCAAGCTGGCGCAGCATCTCCTGGGCCACGATCATCCGCTTCTCGTCCAGGAACTCGTAGCCTTCCTGGATGAGCTGGCGCTCGTCCTTCAGCTCCAGGTAGGCGCTGCGGGTGGGCGTGACCTGGCGTCCGTCAGGCACCCTCGGCCTCCTCGCGGATGTAGCGGTCGATCTGCGCGTCCGACAGGCGCGACAGCTCGGCTTCCGGCAGGACCCGGAGCAGGCGCCATCCGATGTCCATGCTTTCCTCCAGGGTTCGGGGACCGGCCTGGCTGACCAGCTCGTCCTCGAAGGTGTCGCCGAACTTCAGGTACCGCTTGTCGGTGTCCGAGAGCCCCTCCATTCCCATCACGCTGGCCAGCACCCGCACCCGCGTGGACCGCGCGTAGGCGGCGAAGAGCTGGTGGGCCAGGTTGGGATGATCCTTGTGCGTATAACCCTCGCCGGTGCCGTTGTCCATGAGCCTCGAGAGGCTCGGCAGCACCGCCACCGGCGGGTAGACGCCTTTCCGGTCGAGGTCGCGAGCCAGCACGATCTGACCCTCGGTGATGTAACCCGTCAGGTCCGGAATGGGATGGCCGATGTCGTCGCCGGGCATGGTCAGGATCGGCAGCTGGGTGACGGTGCCGGACAGGCCCTGGATGCATCCGGCGCGCTCGTAGAGGGTGGCCAGGTCGGAGTACATGTAGCCCGGATAGCCCTTGCGGCTGGGGATCTCGCCGTGGCTGGCCGAGACCTCCCGCAGGGCCTCGCAGTAGTTGGTCATGTCGGTGAGGATCACCAGCACGTGGCGGCCCTCGGTGAACGCCAGGTACTCGGCGGCGGTCAGCGCGTAGCGGGGCGTGAGCAGTCTCTGGGTGCTGGGTTCATCCGCACGGTTCAGGAACATGACCGTGTGTTCCAGGGCGCCGCTGGACTCCATGGCAGAGCGGAAGGCTTCGGCGGTGTCGTGAGTCACCCCGATGCCCACGAACACGATGGCGAACTGGCCTGCCTCGCCGCCGCGCAGTCGCGCCCTCTGGGCGATCTCCGTCGCCATCCGGTCGTGGGGCAGGCCGCCGCAGGAGAACAGGGGCAGCTTCTGGCCCCGGACCAGGCTGTTCATCAGGTCGATGGTGGACACGGAGGTTTCGATGAAGTCCCGGGGCAGGGCGCGGGCCGTGGGGTTGATGGCCAGGCCGTCGATGCGCATGCGCCGGTCGGCGGGGATGGGCGGACCGCCGTCCAGGGGACGTCCCACGCTGTCGAAGACGCGCCCGAGCAATCCCGGTCCCACGGCGAAAACTAGCGGTTCCGCACGCAGGCGGATGATTGTGTCGTCGAGTCCCAGGCCGGTGGTGGACTCCAGCACCTCGATGATCATCTTGTCCTCGTCCAGGGCCGCGATCCGGCCGACCCGCTGGCGCTTTTCCCGGTCGATAATCTGCACGGCCTCGTTGAGTCCAACGCTGGCGCTCCGCTGGACGTAGAGGAGAGGGCCCTCGATCCGGCGCACGGCGCCGGTCAGCGTCAGGTCACCGCGCATCGTTTTCCCCTCCCGTCTTGATCGCACCCAGTTCCTGATCGATGGCTGACCAGAGTTTGTTGGCCTCTTCCGGATCGTCCTCCGGCAGTTCCTCGCCGAGCCGCCGCAGGCGCCGCAACACGGGCACTTCGCTGATGGCCTCAGGACTGCCTCCGGCCTTCAGCGTCTCGCCGGCCTGGTCCACGAAATGCATCAGCAGCCTTAGCATGGCCGACTGCCTTTCCGGGGAGCAGTAGCGGTCGATGGGCGAAAACGACGACTGGTAGAGGAAGCCTTCGTTGAGCAGTTCCGCGCACAGCAGGGTCAGCTGCTGCTCGTCCGGCAAAGCGTCCTTGCCGACGATTCGCGCCATGCGCTCCAGCTTCTCCTGCTGCTCCAGCAGGGTCAGGATCCGCTGCCGGTGCTCACGCCAGTCCGGGTTGCCCTGGACCTGCCACCAGCGGGCGAGTACGTCCACGTCCTCGGCGTAGGAAACGAGGGGATGGATGGCAGGATAGAAGCGGGCCTGGGCGCGTCCCCGGTCCAGGGCCCAGAAACTCCGGACGTAGCGCTTGGTGTGGCTGGTCACCGGCTCGGAAAAGTCGCCGGCCGGCGGGCTCACTGCACCGATGATGGTGACCGACCCTTCCTCGCCGGACAGGGTACGGACCCGGGCCGCCCGCTCGTAGAACTCGGCCAGCCTCGAGGCGAGATAGGCGGGATAGCCGGACTCCCCGGGCAGCTCGCCCAGGCGACCCGACACCTCCCTTAAGGCCTCCGCCCAGCGGCTGGTGGAGTCGGCCATCAGGGCCACGTGCAGGCCCATATCGCGGAAATACTCGGCCACGGTAATCGCCGTGTAGATGCTGGCCTCCCGGGCCGCCACCGGCATGTTCGATGTATTGGCGATGATGACGGTCCGCTCCATCAGCGGCCTTCCGGTCCGGGGATCCTCCAGGCCCGGAAACTCGTCCAGCACTTCGGCCATCTCGTTGCCGCGCTCTCCGCAGCCCACGTAAACGATGACGTCGGCGTCGCACCACTTGGCCAGGCTTTCCTGCAGCACGGTCTTGCCGGTGCCGAATCCGCCGGGCAGCGCCGCGCGGCCGCCCCGGGCCACCGGGAACAAGGTATCGAGGATTCGCTGGCCCGTGACCATCGGGGCTTCCGGGCTCAGGCGTTTCTGCACGGGTCGTGCGCGACGGACGGGCCAGATATGGCCCATGGAAAGCTCGTGGCGACCGCCCTTCTCATCGGACACGACGCAGACCGTCTCGGCTTCGGTGTATTCCCCTTCTTCGGCGATACGCTCCACCTTGCCCGAGACGCCGGGCGGTACCAGGCACCTGAGCGTCGGGCCCTGGCGCTCCACCCTGGCAAAGACCGCCCCGCCTTCCAGCGTCTCGCCGACTTCGGCCACGGGCACGAACGCATATTTGTCACTGCGTTCCCCCACCGTACCGGGCGCGTAGAAATGCACCGACTCGTCGGCCAGGGGTCGCAGGAGGCCATCCAGGATCCGGCCAAGGAGCCCGGGCCCCAGCGGCACCGACAGGGGCTGACCGCTGCCGGTGATGGCATCGCCGGGCTTCAGGCCCGTCGTGTCCTCGTAGACCTGGGCAACAAACTGGCTGCCGTCGAGCTGGATGACTTCTCCCAGCAGGGCATTGGCGCCGACGCTGATCGCTTCGTGGAGGTGGAACTGTCCCTGGACATCCGCTCGCAGCACCGGGCCACCCACCCAGTGGATCGCCGCCTTGCTCATGTCTGTGCTCCCAATTCTTCCTGCTGCCGGTGGATTTCGGCCAGGAGTTCGCCGGCCATCTCGTCCACCTGGGCCAGCAGTCCCCGAACGCTCATGTCCAGGCACGCATTGTCGTGGCGGAGCCTGAAGCCGGCCTGCAAATCCTCGTTTGCGGCCAGGCTCACGTTCGCCCCGGAGCCTGAGGGCCGAAGCAGCTTGTCGGCCTCTTTCTCGTCCATGCCGGCCGGGTACTCGATGGTCCAGGTGCTGTTCCCCAGGAGCCGGCCGGCTTCGGCCAGCAGGGCCTCGGCCCACGCCTTGCGCGCGTCCGGGTTCTTCCAGCGCTCGAGCAGCGCCTGCCGCAACTTCTCGTGCCCCAGTTCCAGCTGCTCCCTGTCCAGGTCCTGCTGCTTGCGGCGGATCCGGGAAGCCAGGGCCGCGCCCGCCCGCTGCAGGCTCCGGTCCCGGTGATCCCGTTCTTCGGCCACCGCCTGGGACACGCGGGCACGGGCCTGACGCCGCGCGTTCCTGAGAAGGCCGCGGGCCTGGCTTTGAGCCTCGGAAAGCATTTCCTCGCGGCGTGCGTCCAGATCCTGCTCGATCCCCTCGAGCATGGCCCGGATCTGGGCGTCCACGATGCTTTCGAATTCCATCATGACTCCACTCCCAGCGCTGCCCGGACCTCATGTTCCACGTCCGGCATCGGGGGACCGCCCACGGCCGCCGGTACGACCGCCACCGGTGGCCGGGCTCGCCGCATGGCCGTTTCCACAAGAGAACGGGGCAGGGCGGCGGCAACGCCGGTGGTGATGATCACCATTGGCGCCGCCTCCAGGGCGTGACGGAAATCGGCTTCGAGGTTTTCGGGGGCTGCCTCGAACACGTCCAGCCCGGCCATGCGAAAGCCGGCGCAGGTCAGTTCATCGCCGATGAAGACCGGCACGCTCATGTCATCCGAGCCGGTTGAGGATCAGGATCGACACGATCAGGCCGTAAATGGCGATGCCCTCGGCCAGGCCGACGATCACCAGCACGCGGCCCATCAGTTCCGGTTTCTCTGCCAGGGCCCCGATGGCCGCGCTGCCCACCTGGGCCACGGCATACCCGGCTGCGGCGGCCGACAGGCCCGCGGAAGCCGCCGCGGCGGCGAAGCCCCACTGGATGACGCCGGTGTCGCCGCCGAGAACGCCCACGGCCTCCTCGGCGAGGGCGGCGTCGGGGAACGCCAGCAGCAGGGTTCCGAATGCGGCGGCCACCGCGATCAGGGCCGCGGTGCCGATCAGGATGATGACGGAAAGCCTCATGATTCTCTCCTTTGTTTCCCGGGCTCCTCGTCGTCCGGGGTGGGCAGCGGCTTGAAGGACCGCGCGCTGGACCGGAGGAAGCGAATGAAGAATTCGAACAGGACCAGTCGGGTGGTCTGGATACTGACGACAAGACCCTCGAGACCGATGATCAGGGCATTGCCGAGGGTCATGACGGCGGCCTTGCCGGCCAAGGACTCCACCGAGTCGGCCATGCCCACGATGGCGGCGGACAATCCCCCGTGGGCCAGGGCGAAGGCGCCCACGCGAACGAAGGATATGGTGTTCACCAGCAGCTGCAGAACGGTCTCGATGTACTCGCCTGCCGCGTTGCCGGCCGCCGGCAGGGCGTTGGGCCGGGCCCGCAGGGCGTAACCGGCGATAAACCAGACGGTGCCGAGCATGGCGTACCAGATGCCCCAGGCCGGCTGAATCGGCAAACGACCCTCGGGCACGATGGTGAACACGATGGCGAACAGGATGCCGAAGTAGGTCATGGGCAGACCCAGCCGGGCGCCCCAGAACTCCATGTCGTCACCCCGCCAGTGGCACTGGTGTGCGTCCAGGGCCAGCCCCAGCGTGACCACCAGGAATCCGAAGATCAGGCTGGCGGCCAGCACCGGGAGCGGTTCCTCGATGGGATGCACCCAGAGGGCCGGTATTATCTGCTCGCTGCCGAAAACGCTGCCGAACACGAACCCGAAGATAATCGCAGAGATACCGCCGGGAACCAGCAGGCCCAGCACGGGCAGCTTCTTGCGAAGCAGCAGGCCGGCCGTCAGCAGGACGGCGCCCTGGCCCACGTCGCCGAACATGTAGCCGAACATCAGCGGCGCCAGGAAGGCCACGATCCGGCTGGGATCCACATCCTGGTCTCCCGGCGTGCCCAGGAGCGCCGCAAAGAGTTCGAAGGGCCTGGCCCAGGGCGGATTTCTCAGCACCATAGGCCGGGCCACGTCCGCCGGCGGCTCGCCGAGTCTCAAAAGGTAGTTGATGCCGCTGTCGTGGAGGCGTGCATCCACGTGGGTGGCGTCCGGATCATTGGTCCAGCCGGTGATCCAGGCAAATCGCTCTGTCACCGGCAATTCCGGCACGTGGGTCACGTACCAGTCCAGCAGGCGGAGACGCCCCAGCGCGTCGGCCAGCCCGTGTTTTTCATGAATCTCCCTGAGCGAGTTTTCAAGTCGCTGGACGGCCTTGTCGGCGTACTCGACCCGCTGGTCGATGGCGGCCACGGCCTCTTCGGGCGTGCCCGGCAGCCAGCGGGGCAGCTCCAGCGGACGGGCTTTCAGGGTCGAGAGGTACTCATCCAGCATCTCGATCTGATCCTTTACGCCGACGGCGAAAAGGAACCGCTCGGTCTCCGTGCGTACCGGCTGAAGGAGCACGGAAGGCGGGACCTGCTCGATCACCGCTTCCATGGGCACTTCGTACAGGCGACCCGCCAGATAAGGGCCGCTGGCGGCGAGCTGATGCAGGTCGGGGAGGCCGCCATCCTCCACCGACACGGCGCGGCGCAGGGTCTCCAGGTCATGCCGCATCCGGCGGGTATTCTGGAGCTCCGCGATCACCGGCGCGGCGTCCTTCGCCCATTCCTCAAGGACTTCGAGGGCCCGCCGGAGCTGCTCGGCCGGTTCGGCGGCCGTTTCCACGGGCTGGGGCGCCGGCGCCGGCCACCAGTCCCCGTAGCGCCGGGACAATTCGCTGTACTCGTCCAGGCCGTGGTGCAGGTCCGGCAGCTGGGCGCGGCTCGTGGCCTGGCTGTGGGTTTGCAGTTCCACCGCCCCAGTGCCCGCCAGGCAGCGCAGCGCACGGGTCAGGTCCTCCCGGGGCGTCAGGATCTCGAACCACTGGGCGGCGACCGGCCTCATGCCCATTGCGGTCTCTCCGCCGGGTCGGGGAACAGCGCTCTCAGCACCAGCCCGCCCCGAAGGCGCTCCAGGTCCAGGGCCATCAAACCAAAATGGGCGAAGACCGCCGCAATGCGTCCCGATTCCCGACGGAACGTCATGTTGAAGCGTTCGTTGATTTGGCGACGCAGCGCCGGTCCCGGGGGATGCTCCAGCGGCTCTTCGAGGATCGTGCTGATGTGCGTCCGGAATATCCGCCGCAATCGCTCGAGGGCCGTGATGTCCGCGGTGCGTTTCGCGGGCCATTCTTGCTGCCAGCCGTCCAGCCAGGCGGCGACCGGGGGCGCGCCCTCCAGCAGGGGTGCGGCGATCCGGGATAGACGTGTCTGCCCGAGGGCCTCGCGGCGTTGTTCCGGATCAGCCTGGGCGATCTCCGTCAGCAGGGGGTCCTCCAGCATCCATCGCGGCACTTCCTCTCCCCGCACCAGGTGCAGGAAAAAAGGCAGTTCAGGTAGCGTGTCGATCCAGGCGGCGGCCGGGCGCCAGGAGGCGGGCAGCCAGCGGGAGATTTCAGCCACATAGATCTTCCAGTCCCGGCGCAGCGAGCGCTCGATCTGGTGAGTGCCCGATTCCGCCGGCAGGTGCACCACCCAGGGACGCAGCGAAGTGGCCCTGGCCGCCTGGAGATAGCCCGCCAGGTCCGGCGTTGCCTCCAGGAGCCGCCAGCGGTCGTCCGTCGGCCGCCGGCCGTGGCGGGCCTGCAGACGGGCCTGGACATAGGCGAGGCGACTACCGGTCGTCATGATCGCGACTCGTGAGCCGTCGGGCCAGCCGCCGGGCAGCGCGGGCGACCGCCTCTCTCTGGGTAGGCTCGTAGTCGATGGCCGCGCTCTTTTTGGCTGTGTCACGACGCATGCCGCGGATTCGGGCCGCAGTCTCCCGGTGGGACGCAGCGTGGATACGGCTGATGCGTCCCCGGGTGGTCTCCTGAATCCCGCGTGCTTTTTCTCGCGCGGCGGAGATGATCTGATCGGCTTCCGCCCGGCAGGCTTCGAGTTGTTCCTGGGCTTCCCGCTCGGCGGCGAGAACCCGGTCCATCGCTTCTCGTACCGACGACGGACGGACTGAGGATCGGTCGGCCATCGTGTTGCGCTCCCGATCGCTATCGACGGGCCGGACAAACCTCCGGACGATCCGGATGTTCGCCGCGCCCCGTACCACTAGAACTTAGCATTTCCGCAGCCGGAAGCACTTGATCCAGCGCAAATTCACCCGCTTTTCGGGCGTGCAGGAAAGTGTGGACCGATGGCGAGTGCGGCCTAGCCCTGCTCCCGTCGTCCGTAGAGCATGGTGACGTTGATCCGGCGGTTCTCGAACCCGTCCCGGAACCGGATGTCGTCCGTCCGGTGAAACAGGTCCGAGTTGAAAATCACCACCCGGTTCTGGCGGTGGGGGACTACCAGTTCCCGGGCGCCCCGGGAAGCAAGATAGTCGTCGATGCGCTGCTTGGTTTCCGGCTCCGCGGTATTGAAATCCTCCGGACCCCACTCGGCCGGCGCCTCCACGTCCCAGATCCTCATGCCGCCGGAGTCGGGATCCAGCAAGGCGTCGTCGGGTGTCAGCCAGAAATTCACGTTGACGGCGGCGAAGTCGGCATGCATGTCGATGCCCGAAAGCTGGCTGTCATAGTGATAGGCCCACAGCTGCAGCAATGGCCGGTCACCGAAAATGTCCGGCAGCAGCGCCGGCAGGTCCCGGGCGATCTGCAGTATGAGCGGGCAGTCGAAACCGTCGTGGATATAGGCGCCCACGTATCCGTTCGGATGTTCCGCATCGTGCCAGATGGTGGACTCGAGGAGATAATGACGCAGCGACTCCAGCGCCTCGGGTCGCAGGAATCCGTCGATCCAGGTGATGCCGGGCTGGCGCGCGAAATAGTCCTTGGTGATGGCATCCGCATCCAGATCCGGGTTCAGGGAACCGCTCTCCAGTGCCGGGGCCTCAGCCCGATGCAGGCAGCGGTTGTAGTGGCTGCCGGCGCGGATGATGCTCGCCGGAGGCAGGCCCACCACGTCTCCTTCACCAAGGCTGTCCGGCAGCGAGGCCTGCAGGGCTTCGTGTTCCACGATCAACCGGTCCAGGCCGCTGACTTCGATGCCCCGCCTCTTGAGGTACTTCAGCTGGTCGATGTCGTGTCGAAGCTTCGCCCGGTGGGTGTGGCGGATCTCCGGGCGGTTCATACCGTACTGGCTTCCCGGCGAGCGCAGCAGCGCATGGGCACGGGCAAAGGCTTCCACGGCTTCATCGAGCCGCCCCTGCCGTTTCAGGGCCTGGCCCAGCTGGCGCCAGGCGATATCGTGTTCCGGGAAACGCTCCGTGGTCTGCCGGGCGACCTCGATGGCCTCGTCCTCGCGGCCTGCCGCCTCCAGCAGGCGACTCAGTCGGACATGACCGTCAGGGACGGGAAGATTCTCCAGCGCGATGACCGTGCGCAACCGCGCCTCGGCGCCTTCCCGGTTGCCCGATTCCTCGTCCAGGGCCGCCAGGGCCAGCAGGGCCTCCCAGTTGTCCGGGGCCAGCCTGATGACTTCCTCGAATTGCCTTTGGGCCAGATCGCGATCGCCCCGCCGGCTTGCCAGATAGCCGAGCCGAAGGCAGGCGCCGCCATGGTCCGGCTGCAGCTCCAGGGTCTGGCGGAACTCGGCCTCGGCCTCGTCGAATCGGCCCTGACGTTCGCGCACCAGGCCCAGGTGGAAGCGGGTGTCCGGGTGGTCGCCGGTCAGGCCGGCGACGGTCATGAAGGCGTCGGCGGCCCGCTCCAGCTGCCCGGAACCGAGCAGCGCCCGCCCCAGGTCGGCCTGTACCGCCGGATTCTCCGGCTGCATGGCGGCAACCGTCTCCAGCTGCCGCGCCGCCTCCACCGGATTGCCGCGATGCAGCTCCAGCACGCCGAGATGGTGACGGGCGACGGCGTTGTGCGGCTGGGACGTCAGGAGGCGAACGTATCCCGAGTAGGCCTCGGCAAACCGGCCCTCGCGATGGGCCTTGATGGCAGATTCCAGGTCAGGGACGTGTCGGTTCATGGAACGCGTGGACTCCGGTCAGGAAGGTCGGCGACTTCGGCGGGCCGGCCGCACGGTGACGGGCACGCCGGACAGGGCGGCGTTGCCCGACAGGGTATCCACCCGCTGGTGGTCCGTCAGGTCGTTGACGCTGGTGCCGGGATGACGCCGGGCCACCCTCAGCCGCACGCCGGGCCGGTCGTGACCCCAGCCGTGGGGGAGGCTGACGACCCCGGGCATGATCTGATCGCTGATCTCCACCGGCGCAGTCACTTCACCCACCCGCGAGCGGATGCGGGCCTTTCGGCCATCCCTCAGCCCCAGCCTCGAGGCGTCGCTGGGATGGATCAAAAGCGTGCACCGGTCCTTACCCTTCACCAGCCGCTCGCAGTTGTGCATCCAGGAATTATTGCTCCGGGGCTGTCGCCGGCTGACCAGGGTGAGCGTCCCGTCAGCGGCTGATTCCGACATTTTTTCCAGACTTCTGCGCAGCCGCCCCAGGTCGGCGGTGATGATGCCCGGCGCCAGGTGAATGCGCTTGTCCTGTGTGGTGAGCCGCTCCGGCAGGCACGAATCCAGGGCCCCCAGGTCGAGACCGTGCTCCGCCGACAACAATTCCCTGAAGCCCAGCCGCTTTCCGTAAGGGCCGCGCTTCAACGCCAGACGCAGCAGTCCGGTGGGCCCGAAGGCCATGCTCTGCCAGCGTCCGATCTCACCCTTGACCCGGGTGATCAGCGAACCGCCCTGGAGCCGTCGGGCCAGCTCCAGGAAGATTTCCCAGTCGTGGCGCGCCTCGAGACCGGGCTCGAACAGCGGCTGCGAATAACGGGCCACGTTTCTGACCGCCAGGGCGTTGAACACCAGGTCGTAATGGTCGTGCTCCAGGGCCGAGGTCGGCGGCAGGATGATGTTGGCGTGGCGGGTGGTCTCGTTGATGAAAAAGTCCACGGAGACCATGAAATCGAGCCCGGCCAGGGCCTCGTCCAGCTGTCGGCCGTTGGGCGTGGACAGCACCGGGTTGCCCGCCACCGTGACCATGCCCCGGATCCGATCTTCCCCGCCGGCCAGCATGTCCTCGGCCATGGCGGCAGAGGGCAGTTCACCGCCGAATTCCGGCAGGCCCCGGACGCGGCTCCGGAAGCGATCGTAGCTTCCCGGACCCCTGAACTGCAGCAGGTCCACGGCCGGACGGGTGAACATGGAGCCGCCCGGCCGATCCAGGTTTCCGGTCAGGATGTTGAGCACGTTGACCAGCCACTGGCAGAGCCCGCCGAATTCCTGCACCGAAACCCCCATGCGCCCGTAGGCCACGGCAGCGTCCGCCGTGGCGAAATCCCGGGCCACCGCCCGGATCCTCTCGGCCTCGATTCCGACGGCGGAGGCCACGGCCTCGGGCGAGAAGGGGCGGACGTGAAGCCGGACCAGGTGGATCCCGTCGGTAAACGGCTCCAGTCGGCCGGGGCGTACCAGCGCTTCGTCGAACAGGGTATGCACCAGGGCCGCCAGGAACAGGGCGTCCGTTCCCGGTCGGATGAACAGATGTTCGTCGGCTACCGAAGCGGTCTCGGTGCGGCGGGGATCCACGACCACCAGGCGGCCGTCCCGTGCCTGAAGCTCCCTGAGACGATGTCGCACATCGGGCACCGTCATCAGGCTGCCGTTGGACACCAGCGGGTTGGCGCCGATCATCAGCAGGTAGTCGGTGCGGTCGATGTCCGGTACCGGCAGCAGCAGCTGGTGGCCGAACATCAGGTAGGCGGCCAGGTGATGGGGCAACTGGTCCACCGACGTAGCGGAGAAGCGGTTGCCCGGCGCCAGGGCCTTGAGGAACATCGGGCCGTAGAGCAGGGTGCCCCAGTTGTGGACGCTGGGATTGCCGAGATAGACGGCAAGACTGTCCCGGCCGTGGCGGTCCCGGATGTCTTTCAGGCGCGAGGCCGCTTCATCGAAGGCCTCGTCCCAGCCGATCTCCTCGTAGTCCGTGCCCACCCGTCGCACGGGCATGCGGAGCCGGTCCGGGTCCTCGTGAATGTCCTTGAGGGCCACGGCCTTGGCGCAGATGTGGCCGCGGCTGAAGGGGTCCAGCCGGTCGCCGCGGATGGACAGGATTTCGCCATCCTCCACGCGGATTTCCAGGCCGCAAATGGCCTCGCAGAGATTGCAGGCCCGGTAGTGGGTGAATGGGCCTGTCTGTCCGTTGTCACCGCGTTTCTGTCCGGGCATGGTCGGTGTCTCTCTCGTCTCCTGATCCGGGGGAGAATTCTGGACAGCGGCCAACATTACACGGCAGCCGGCCGGGGTGCATCCCCGGAAAGGGAAAATACGAAGGCCGGCGCAGGGCCGGCCTTCGATCACAAATCCGTGGTGGGCGATGCTGGGATTGAACCAGCGACCTCTCGCGTGTGAGGCGAGCGCTCTCCCGCTGAGCTAATCGCCCGAAGGGGACCGGAATTCTACGGAGAGCCGCGGGGGCGGTCAACGCGATGAAAGCCGGCGCCCGGTGCGCCGGGGGCGGTGCTGTTGGGGCGACAGCCGGCGACAGACTGGCGGCATCCGGGTTTTCGGGGTCCTCCCCAGGTTGGCCGGCACCAGGCGTTCGGCGGCGGAATCACCGTCGCCAACCAATCTACGCGATCCCGGCCTGCGAATCGCCGTCACGGCTGCCGGTCAATCGCAGCGAAAGTCGTCCTCGCCAGCCGGCTCGCAGTAATCGGACCAGCCCCACTGTTTCCAGTAGTCGAGCAGGCCCTGTTCGATAACGAGTGCATCAAAGCGCGGGTGCCGGCGGAGAACGGTCCACTCGGACATGAAGAAGGCAAACCACTGCAGCTCGGTGATGTCCGCCGACAGCAGCGTGTCGATGGCCAGGTCGCCGTTGCCGATCCAGGCGTCGCAGGAGATGACGGTCCAGCCCCAGTTAATGGGTTCGGCCCAGGGATCCAGTTCCTTGTCCTTGTGCTCCGCGAACGTTGCGGTCATGGCCTCA